>Ga0105241_10001299_pt1 | contig 19013 bp, 10 predicted proteins | sample KBSC64metaG_FD_80422 | JGI IMG/M metagenome (GOLD analysis project Ga0105241, IMG submission 80422) | Corn rhizosphere microbial communities from Kellogg Biological Station, Michigan, USA - KBS C6-4 metaG | ecosystem: Host-associated > Plants > Roots > Rhizosphere > Soil | place: Michigan, USA... | reverse complement strand
GCCCCAACCTTTCCAGCGGTGTGCCGCACTCGCAGACGGGGCGGTCGTCGCGATCGACATAGGGCCATCCCGGCAGCCCATCGGGCCACCTCAGCGCCGTCTCACAGTCCCGACCCGGACAGCGCCAGTGGCTGCGGACGATGTTCTTATGGGCGGCGTTGCGCTCCGCATCGAGGCGCTGGTTGTACTTGAGGCCTTTGAAATGGAGGGCTCTGGACACCTGGTGCGGCAGCACCGGCCGGATGCTGCTCGGCCGCAGCCGCACCACCGCGTCCCAGCCCCTGCCCTCGGTGACCCAGGACAGAAACCTCTCGGGTTGCGCGCCGATCCATGGCTCGTCATGCCGGAAGTCGAAAAGTTGGTCGTCGGTGATCACATATCGGTGCCGCTCCCGCGCCAGCCGAAGGAACTCAGGGTCGGCATATGGCACGAGCCGCAGCTCGCCGAAACCCTCCGCCCGCGGATCCCGCTGCAGCTGCCGCAGCCGCCGCTTCTCCTCCTCGGACTGCAGGGTGTGCAGGAGAGATCTGTCCGCGACCAGCTCCAACGGCGCCTTGAGCCCATGCTCCTCCCGCCACGCATCGCGAACCAAGAACAGCCGATTCAGCACCGGGCGCTTTCGCCCCAACGGGGGCAACTCCCGGGACCAGCACACGTTCGAGACATCGATGACGGCGCCGGACGGCCCGTTCTTCCTGATCATTCCGCCCCCTGAACCAGGACTCTGTCTTGCCTCCTGTGAGGATCGTAGTGATCGGCGCTACGCCGAAGAACGAAACTCGGCTCGGGAGGCGAACGATGTCGGCGCTCAGGATTGCCGCATTTGGGCGACAGCGTCCTTCAGCGGCCTGTAACACTCGGGTTGGCGATGGCTGGTACTCGCGGTCCGGGAACGGACGTCCCGGCATCGGCTGGAGCAGCGTGGCAGAACGCCCTAGGGCAATATTAAACAGAAGCCTTATATAAGGATATTGTCAATTTATCGCCGACCTGGCGGTTTTCGTTTTGCGGCGAGCATCTCGAGACGGTTTGTTGAGGAGATTTCCGGCCTAAGGCTCAACATCGTTCGACGCCGACGGCCTAATCTGTGCCTAAAAAGCTCACGTGCTGAACCTCGCCCACCGTCTCGAAGCCGAGCTGGCGGTACACCGGCGCGCCGAGGCTGCTCGCCTGCAGGCTGCCGATTCGGAATCCGCGTTCGCGGCCGGCGAGCAGTGCGGCGGTCGTCAGCGCAGTGGCGATGCCTCGGCCGCGGAAGGGCTCCCTCGTGCTGACCCAGTAGATTCCTGCGACTCCGTGGCTCATCGACAGTTGGGCCGTGCCGACTACCTGCCCGTCGAGCGTTCCGATGAAGCGCTCCACCATTGACTGTGCAGTCGCGTATCCCATTTCTTTGGCGACGACGGCTGCTCGAAGTTCGGGGGCGATCCCGAACACGTCCGAGTACGCCTCGACGTACTCGGATACAGTCGCGTCGTCGACAACCCGGGTGATCGCCAGCCCGGGAAGCTCCGCCTCGGACACGTTCTTGAGGTCGATCGCCATGACGGGCAAGGTCGAACGGAGTTGTCCGCCGCCCGCCTGCAGCTGTTCGAGTACTCCCGGGTCGCTGTCCGCGCCGATCCACCACAGGTGCGGCACGCCGTCGAGTGCGCGCAGCCCGGTTTCGACGGCTTCGTCCACAGACCGGCCACGGATGCGCAGCACGCCGTTCAGCAGCGGGTGCGCCAGGCCCGATCGGTAGAGCGGCATATCGTCGTGCGCGGTGTTCGAACTGCCCCATCCGAGCCAGTACGACCGGAGGTTGGCCAGCTGCGGCTCTATCTGGTGTATGGAGGAAATCGGTTCCGGTATCGCCATGCGAAGCGCCTTCCTATTTATACGCGAGGAGGTGGCTCCCCGTGATTTTGTGTACTTTCAGGCGGGTTGGGCGGGGTACGTGGCAGCACGCCCGACGACTTTCAGGCCCGCTGGAGGATTTCTTCGATGACGTATGGTCCAGGCGCGGCCGGCGCTGCGGAGAATTGTGCGGCAAGTTCCGTTGTGCTTGCAGCTCGTGTCGCGGGGACGGGGCTGAGGTGAAGCAAGGTCGCGGCGGGCTGGCCGGTCGAGCGCCGCGACGAACTGCATGGAGAGTCTCGGCACCATTCATAGAAACTGATCGCCTTCCAGTGATTCTTTTGAGCCTGGCGTTCTCGCCTTCAGAGGCAGTCAGGTACCGAAGAAATCATGCACGCGGGAAACGAACCATTCGGGTTGTGCCAGGTGCGGATAGTGCGTGCACTTCGGCGCCTGCTCGACTATGGCGTCGGGGATACGCTCGGTGAGCCAGTCGGCGTAGTCACCACCAGGGTCCGTTCCATGCAAAGACAGGTACGGGACACCAGACGGGAGACTCGTGGTCCGCCGAGACCACGCTGCCAGGGCGTCGGCGTCCCAACTGAGCAACGGGGTCCAAAAACCGCGGAACACGTCCTGGTCGAGGTTGCGGCGGCGCTCGATGTCGGCCACCAGCACAGGATCCAGCTCGCCGTACAGCTGGGCGAAGAGCGTACGAACGAAGTCTGCGAAGCCCTCGCCCTGCACGGCGGCGACCATCTCCGCGGGAAGCGGACCGACCCGCAGCGACTGGTCGACATTGACCACGCCACGAGTCGGGTAGCGGGCCGCGTAGGCAGTCGCAATCACCCCGCCGAGGGAGTGGCCGACGATGAACGGGGGTCGATCCTCGCCCATCGACTCGATCAGCTGGTGGATATCCTCCACCGACTCGTCGATCCCGTACGGCCGGACCCGAGGCGAGTCGCCGTGGCCACGCAGGTCGACGCTGAGCACGCGGAAGTGCTGCCGCAGGTTGACGGGGCTCCAGAAGCTCCGGTTTTCGGTGAGTCCGTGGACAGCCACGAGCACCGGGCCCGTGCCTTCGAGGTCGTGGGCCAGCTGGTGGTCGGCGGCGGCCAGGTTGCCTTCGGCGCGGCCGTTTTCGGGAACTGCGACCGTGGTCATGATGATGTTCTCTCTCCCTATGGCGGGTGTGGCGGCGGCCGGGAAGCTGCTGCTCTGGGGCCAGGCGAGGCCTACAGCGCGGGTTAGCTGGCGATCGAGACCGCGAAGGGGGCGAATCCGCGGGACCGGATGACGTGCGGTACGAAGAGGATCGCGGCCTCCGTGGCGCGGGCCGTTTGGATTCCGCCGAGGTCGAGGATCCACTCCTCGTGCCAGCCGAGGTCTGTGAGAAGTTCGCGGACGGTCTGCTTGGCCTGCCGGCTCTCACCGGAGAGGAACGCGGTCGGCGCTTGGGAGAGCATGCCCGGCGAGGTCATCACCGGGAAGAGCATGGTGTTGAGGGTCTTGACGACGTACGTTTCGGGGAGCGCTTCCTGAAGGTGTTCGGCGAGGCTTGAGCCGGGGTAGAGCAGGGCGGCGGGCAGTCCGTCCGGTCCGTCGATGGTGGCGTTGGAGACGTCGATGAGGATCTTGTCGCGAAGTTCTTCGCGCAGAGCGGCGAGCCGGTCCAGCGAGCTGTCGCCCGGGGTGGCGTTGATGACGATCCGGGCCGCGCGGGCGGCGTCGGCGGCGGCGCCTGGCGTGCGGTCCGCCACGGTCACCTGATGCCCCGCCTCGACGAGGGCTGCGGCCAGGTTGCCGCCGACCCGGCCGTTTCCGAGAACTGCGATCGTGTCCATGATGATCTGGTCCCTTTCCATACGTGCGGGTCGTGGTGCGCGGTCAGCGTGAGAGCGCGGCGACGGCCTCGGCGTGGACGCCGGGTGCGGCGGCCAGGAAGCTCTGGCTCGTCGGGGTCCAGGGGCGGCCCTCGGCGTCGGAGATCCGTCCGCCGGCCTCGGTGACGAGCAGCGCGCCGGGGAGCAGGTCCGCGCGGGCGCCAGCGAACTGCCAGAAGGTGTCGATCCGGCCGGCAGCCACGTTCACCAGGTGCAAGGTCGCGGGCACGGCTGTGCGGACGACGAGCGCGCCGAAGAGCATCGCCGTGATCGAGGAGCCGACACGTCGCACGACCGTCTCGTCCTCGTCGGGCCGGGCCTGGCTGGTGGCCACGATGCTCAGGCCGAGGTCCGCGGCCCGGGAGACGTGCAGCGGCCGGCCGTCGAGGTGGGCGCCCGCGCCGGCGAGCGCGGTGTAGGTCTCGCCGGTCAACGGCAGGTGGACCACGGTGAGGACCGGCTGGTTGTCGCGTACGAGGGTGGCGGTCACCGCCCACTCGGGCAGGGCGTGCAGGTGGTTGATGTTGCCTTCGGCCGGATCCACGACCCACCATTCACCGGACGGCAGCGCCCCGCCGTCCAGCTCGTCCTCCACCCAGCCGGCCTGCGGGCGCAGTTCCGTCAGTGCGGGGCGCAGGATGGCCAGGGCTATGTCGTCGTTGGCGGCGAGCGCCCGCATCAGCTCTTCACGGGTCTGGTAACGGACCACCTCGCCGAAGCGCTCGCGCAGTGCCGAACCAGCCGCACGTACGGCTTTCGCGGTCTGAGCGAGCACGGCGGCGTCGGAGGCGGCGAAATCAGTGGTCTGAAGCGTTTCGGGCATGGCGGTACTCCCAATGCGAGGAGGGGTGATCAGGCCGGTCGAGGGCCGAACTGCGCGCTACTTCTTGCGCTTTCGTCTCGACGGTACGCAGCCCTTTTATTGACTTCAAATGCATGTCAGGCATGCCTGGGATTACTTGCACGCAATGGGATGCGAATACGAGATCAAGCCCGGAACAACGCTCGCCCGAGCACAGCCGGCCGCAGCAGCTTCGACGGCGGGTCGAGGAGGGCTAGGACCCGGACGAGCTGGGCCGCGACCGTACGATCGGTAGCCGCTGCGGCCATCAGCCGACGCATCATGGCGCCCTGCGTCTTCTGCGTCAGATTCGCGGGTTGTCCCTGCTCGCCGGCCATTCCCCACGGCGCGGTCAGAATACGCGTCGCCCGGGCGAAGAAGTCCGCGGCGACGTCGTGCCGGCTGGCTGAGAGCGTGTCGCGCAGCGCGCGGGCCTCCAGCGCCGCCACCGTCATGCCCTGCCCGTTGACCGGACTCAACGAGCACAACGCGTCCCCGACGACGACGAGCCCGTCCGGAAAACCGGCGAGTTGGTCGTACCGGCGCCACCGGGTTGCGGGATAGCGGTACGCGACGATGTCGCTGAGCGCCTCGGCGCTCTGCAGCGCCGAGACCACATCGTCCGGGGCCGCCGCGGCGAGGAACTCCGCGAATCCGAGCTCGTCGGTCGGTGGAGCGGTGGCAGGGCCGGTCCCGGTGACGGTCAGTACGTGCTGGCCGTCCTCGACCGCCAGCAACAGCAGCCCGTGGCCGTTTGCCTTGACATTGCCGCCGATGAGCAGTGCCCGGTCCTGCTGGGGCGGGAGCCGGACAAGCCGGCTGGCGTAGGCGACGTCGATGTTGACGCGCTGTTCGGCGGGACGTTCGTATCCGAGTTGCTCGAGCCAGACCGGTGTACGGCTGCCCCGGCCCATCGCGTCGACCACCAGGTCGGCGTTCAGCGTCTCTTCGCTGCTGCTGGGCTCTTGCGGCAGGATGCGTACGCCGGTGATCCGCCGGTCGTCGCCGATCAGCCCGACCACGTCGGCGCCGAGCACCATCCGCAGACCGTCCTGGTCGATCAGCCGCCGGCGCAAGTGGCGCTCGTAGAACGGCCGGGTGGCGTGGACGGAGCGCGCACCGACCGGCACCCGCGGCAATTCCTTCCCGTTAACGTAGAGGCGGTAGTCCGACAGCACATCGGCCAGGACCGCGCCGTCGGCGCTCATCTCGTCGACCAGACCGGGAAAGACCTCGTCGACGATTCGAGCCCCGGCCGGAAGCAGGTTGTGGGCATGCCGGCCCTGAGGGACGCCCCGGCGGTATTCGCCGGGGGCCGGGTCCCGGTCGACAACCGTGACCTGCCGGTACCACTTGGTGAGTACTCCGGCGGTGAGCAGACCCGCGAAGCCCGCACCGAGGACGACTGCGCTTTCGTTTTCATTTGGCACGAGAGGTAATGCTCGGTGCTCCCTCATGCCCAGAAACAGGTCAACCGGTGTCCATCTGGTGTCCGTAGACCTCCCGTTCCCACATCCAGTCCGTGATGTGAGCAACGGCCAGGTCCCGGTGCCGGCGATAGGTGCTGAAGGACAGGTGCAGCGATTGGGCCACGCGCTCCTGCGGGCCGGCCGGGTGCAAAAAGGTGCGGTCGACGACCTCGAACAGGCCGCGGCGGTCAGTTCGCAACGGCTCGGCGGCCATCGCGAGGATCTCGTCGAGCCCAGCGGTGGATGACCGCACGACCCGCGATCGCCACAGCGGGTTGCGGCGCAGAGCCTGCGGCGCGTGCAGATCGCGCAACGCCGCGCGGACCGACTCGGCGAACTCGGTGTGGGAGAGGACGAGTTCGGCCGACTGCTCCTGCGCCGGCCGGGCCGGAGCACCCACCTCGCGGGCGGCGACGAGCTCGAGCCACTCGGCAAGGCCGGTGCGCCGCCAGTCGTGGGCGAAGACCGGGTACGTCGTCTCGCCGATCGTGTACGCCGCCTCCGCTACCGACCAGAAATCCAGATAGCCGAGTGTCGGCTCCCACAACTCGGCGTCCGCGTACGCACCCACCAACGTCCAGGCTGAACGATCACGAGTGAGGATGTCGAGGACTTGACATACGGCGAACAGAGTCAGCGACGGCGACGAGTCCTGCCCGCGGTCACGGTCGAGGAAGAACCGCCAGGCCCGTACGTGCTCGCCGGGGCGTGCCGCGCCGTGCCGCTGGGTGTACTGCCACATACTGTCGACACCTGGATCCACCCCGAGGTCCTCGGCGCACAGGTCGAGGCAGGCGCCGAACCCCTGCGCTTCCCCGGCCGGTCCGCGAAAGACCCAGAAGGCTCCAGGCTGGCGCCGCATCCAGTACGCCACCAGCTCGGCTTGTTCGACCCCTTGGACCCGGGCCGTCATATCAACGATCGGGACCGTGTCCTCCGGTCGCAGTGCGTCAATATGGTGGTCGACGGGTCGCGCGGCCGCGACGTACGCCGCGAGCCTGGTCCGCGGGCAGGTCACGACGATGGCATCGGCCAGGAGCCGTTGCTGCTCCGATGCGTCCGGCGCCGAGCGGATCCGCGCGACCAAGTCGGTCCGCACCTGGTGATGCACCTCGGCGTAGCGCTCCCTATCGCGCCACCGCAGGTCGGCGTCAAGAACGTCGCGGACCATGTCGTGCAGGAACAGACCATACGGGCCCTCCTCAACGAACGACAGCGTGCGCAGCCACGTGAACAGTTCCGCAGCGCTGTCGCCCACCACAGATCGCAGGACGTTCTCGGTGATGACGTTGGCATGCGCGCAAACCTCCAACGCCAGCCGATGGCGTGGCCCCGGCACCTCGTCCAGGGTGCGGGTCAGCAAACTGCGTACCACGTCGGGCAGGTCCCCGAGTGAGCGCGGCAGAACGCCACCACCCCGCCGCACCGCGTCCACGAGCATGGACAGAGTGAGCGGGTGGCCGTGGCTGATCTCGAGCAGACGTTCGTGGAACTCAGCGGGGACATTCTGTCGCACCAGGTAAGCGCGGCCGTCGCGCGGCGCGAGGTTGCGCAGCGCGACGACCCGGATCAGCTCGCGCCAAGCGGGATCAGCCAGCCACTGCGACGAGGGCGGTCGTCGTGCCGCGATGACCACGACCGCGTCGGCGGGCAGCGCGGGCAGGAACTCCTCCCGCACCCAGTCGTCGATCGGAGCGAGCAACTCGTAGGTGTCGAGGAACAGCACCACCCGGCCGCAGACGGAATGCGCTTCAAGGGAACTGGGGACTGGCGGCACGTGGCGACCGTCGATCGTGATCGGATCAGCGCCCGCAGTCACGGCGACATCGGCCAGAACATCCAGCAACGCGCTCTTGCCGATGCCGCCGGGACCGTGAAGAAAAAGGACGCCGCCTGCACCCAGCATCGACCGGAACAACTCGATCTCACCGGTGCGCCCCGCAAAAGCACGCCGTCGTAGCTCGCTCAACCGCTGCCCGATCATCACCACACAGCGACACTACCCATCGCCGAGAGCACGTTCTCGTGGCCGAGGATGCTGGTGCGCCGGCGAGCCCAAGCCAGATCGGTGCGGCAGTCACGGTTGTGGGTGCCGGTTGTTTCATCCACGAACGTGCGCCGAGCAGGACAGGATTCATCTCGGCATGAAGAGAGGCTCGCGCCGGATTTGTGATCCGGCGCGAGCCCCTAGTAGCTCGGGCTCTACTTCCCCTTCACCACATGCGGCTGCACGTGTGCCGGAGCGCGGTGCTGATGCTCCCGTTCATCTGCCGGGGGGAAGTCCACCAGATCCGTGTACAGCGGCAGTCGGTGGTGCAGGCATCGCGGCCGGAATCCGCTCTGGAACGGCACGACGTTTCCGTCGAGGGCCGCCTCGACCGAGCTGTCGCCCTTGCCGCGGGCGACCAGCTTGAACTGCTCGAACTCGTAGGGCAGGCCCTGGGCGCTCAGGAACGAGGGGCGGTCCATCACCTGGAAGTGCAGGTGCGGGGCGCCGGAGTTGCCCGAGTTGCCGAGGTTGCCGATCTGCTGGCCGGCGTGGACGTGCTGTCCGACGTGGACGAAGGAGCTCGGGCTGCCCGGCTTCATGTGCGCGTAGCCCGCGTAGAACGTGTGGTGCTGGTAGACGAACTTCTCGATGATGTGGTTGCCGGCGAAGTCCTTCAGGGGTAGCTGGCCCAGCGGGGGTTCCTGGGTCGGGACCTGGTTGGGGAGTCCGTCCATCACGGCGACGATCTCGCCGTCGGCTACGGCGTGGATCGGGGTGCCGTAGTAGGCGTAGCTGGACAGGGATGTCGCGGGGCCCTCGAAGAGCCGGCCGTGTTCGTCCAGCCTCAGCCAGTCGATCGCGGTGCGCTCGGGGAAGTTCGTGGTGCCGTCCAGGGGGTTCACGGCGCCGCGGTGGGCCGTGACCTCCGAGCAGCAGCCGTTCGCGTCGAACCAGCGCGGGCCGGCCAGCGGGGACTCGATGACCGGGGTCGGGAGGTCGGAGACCGGGGTCTTCCCGACCTTCACCGTGACTTTGTCGGGGATGAGTCCCCCGGCCTGGGGCTGGGCGAAGGTGATCCGGACACGGTGGATGATCTTCTCCGGGACCGGGCTGCCCAGCGGGACCGAGGCGTCCATCCAGACGATGGCCTGCTCACCGGCGGCGATGACGGCCGGGCCGGTGATCGGGGTGCCGAGCTGGGAGATCTTGAAGTGCGAGGCGACCGTCGGCCCGCTGAGCGACTGGAGCACCCGCGACGGGCGGTCGGCGTCCAGCGCCTGGACCGACGCCACAGTCGCCGGGTCGGGCGCGTAGTTGACCATCAGCAGCTCGTAGACCAGGTGGATCCGGCCGTCGGTGGCCGCCACCGGGGTCGGCTCGATGGTCGGGATGACCGTGACCGCCGTGACCTGGTCGGCCGCAAGCGGCTGGCTGGCCCGCGCGACGGAGGGCACGGCCAGCAGGGCCAGCGCTCCGGCGAGGAAGGAGCCGAGAATTCTCCGCATGTTGTTCCCTGAAGTCGAAATGGGCTCGTGTCGCCGTCGCCCGCCAGCGTGGGTCGGGGTGATGGTCGGAACAGGGTCCGGCGATCCGGCGAGCCTATGTCGGCTTATGCCAGAGAACTGATGATTGGTCTGACTTCGGGAGTGTCGGAAGGACGGACGCCGGGGGGGCTGGGAGTTTGTGGGTGGTAGAGGGCGAGGTCGAACAGCGGTGGCCCGGCATCGTCCAGCAGGCCTGCTCGCCCGGAGTCTTGAGGAACGCCCCGGCAAGAGACCAGTCCCCGGCCTCCTTCCAGATCTCCGCGGATTTCGGACGACACAGGCGATCAACACGTAGCGGTGTAAGGAACATCGGGCAGGTATCGCTGCCACTGCCCGGTCGGGATGTCGCTGGTGCCGGAGCAGATCCGCTCGATCGCTCGACCGACGTCGGTGTCCACGTCCTCCACCAGGCGGTCGTCGGCTGCCGAGGCGACGTCGTGACCGTCGGGGCTGAACTTGACGTCGTCGATCTGGTCGGTGTGGCCGGCTATGGGCTGGCCGGTCTGCGCCGGGTGCGCCGGATCCGATACGTCCCACAGCCGGACCGTGTGGTCGCTGCCGCTGCTGACCAGGGAGCGGCCGTTCGGGCTGAAGTCCACCGCGTAGACGAAGCCGGTGTGGCCGGTCAGGGTCGCGGTCCGGGTCAGGTGTTCCGGACCGGTCGGCGCCCAGATCTCGATGTCGTCGTTCTGGTAGCCGACCGCCAGCGCCGTGCCGGACCGGTTGTAGGCCATGGTGAAGATGTCACCGCCGTCGCCCGGACGCGTGGCGGTCTGCCGGGGATGGTCGGGGTCGGCGACGTCCCACAGTCGGATCACGCCGTCGGATCCGCCGGCGGCGACGGTGTGCCCGTCCGGACTGAACACTCCCCCGAAGACCGCCTGGCTGTCGCCGGTCAACGGTGCCGACCGCGCCACCGGACGAGCGGGATCGGCGATGTTCCACAGCTGGACGGTCGAGTCCCCGGCGCTGAGGAACGTCAGGCCGTCCGGGCTGAACGCGACTTGGTGCACGGTCTTCGTGTGCCCGTGCAGTGGCGGTCCCCAGGGGGACGGACGTGCCGGGTCGGTGACGTTCCACAGCTCGGCCGCGAACTTGTCGCACGGCCTGGGGTCCCCGAACGGGCAGTCGCCGCTGCCGCTGGCGAGCGTGCCGCCGTCCGGGCTGAACGCGAGTGAGGAGACCTTGCCGCCGGCGATCGTCAGCGGCGGCCCCAGCGGTATCGGATGTCTGGAGTCTGCGACGTTCCACAGCCGGATCGTCCGGTCCCCGCCTCCCGCGGCCAGCAACCGTCCGTCGGGGCTGAACGCCACGGTGTTGGCGTAGCTGGCCTCGGCGGCCAGGCGGGCGGCGGGCAGCGTCCACCGCCGGATGGTGTGGTCGGCCGAGGCACTGGCCAGCGTGTGGCCGTCCGGACTGAAGCTCAGGGCACGCACGTCGCCGGTGTGCCCGGTCAGCGGCTGGCCGATCAGGATCGGGTGCGCCGGGTCGGCCACGTCCCACAGCCGGACCGTGTGGTCGGCGGAGGCGCTGGCCAGCACCTCCCCGTCCGGGCTGTAGGCGAGAGCGAGGACGACGTCGGAGTGGCCGGTCGGCACCCCGTTCGTCGGACCGTTGGTCGGGCCCACCAGGGCGGCGCCGAGCACCTTCCCGGCTGCCGGGTCCGAAACGTCCCAGAACCGCACCGTGTGGTCGTAGTTCCCCGTGGCGAGCGTCCTGCCGTCGCTGCTGAAGGCGACGGCTTCGACGGTGCCCTTGTCCGGATCGGCGACGAGCGGGCTCCCGAGGGGCGACAGACGCGCGGGGCCTGCGACGTTCCACAGCCGGGCGGCACCGTCGCCGCCGCCGCTGGCCAGCGACTTCCCGTCGCGGCTGAACGCCAGCGTCGCCACCGCGCCGGAATGGGCGCCCGATGCGATGCCGATCGGCGCCGGACGTGCGGGGTCTGCGACGTTCCACAACCGGACGGCACCGTCGCCGCCGCCGGTGGCGAGCGTCGTGCCGTCCGGACTGAAGGCCAGCGTGCGGGAATCGACGCCGTCCAGGCTCCGGCGAAACTGCGGCGTGGGATGCACGAGGTCTGCGATGCTCCACAATCGCACGACATGGTCTTTCCCCACGACGGCCAGTGTGTGCCCGTCCCTGCTGAACTCGAGGCGGGACACGGCGCCGCCGGAGCCCGGCACCGACGCCTTGAGCACGCTGTCCTGCCAGATGCGCAGCGAACCGTCGGCACCGGCTCCGGCCAGCAACCGTCCGTCGGGGCTGTAGGCGACGGTGGCCATCGCACCGTCGGTGGTGAGCACGGCCGACAGCGGGCTGTTCTCCAGGCCCAGCAGCGCCGTGTACGCCTGCGGCGTGGGATGCAGGCGATAGGACGCCACCACGAGCCGGGCCGCGAACGAACCATCCGTGTCGCGCAGCGCCTGCGACTCGGCGAGCAGATCCGCCGCCACCGCGTTGTTCTCCGCCGCCCGTGCCCCTGAACGCTGATCGAACGCGTAGGCCGCCAGGCCCGAAACGGTCAGGGTGAGCGCCGCGAACGCCGCGAGTGCGGCGGTCCGCAGCCGGCCCGCCCGCCGGGCCCGGCGGGTCGCCGCCGCGAGGAAGGGCCGCACAGCCGGATCGTGGACGGCACCGACAGCGCCGACAGCGCCGCCGGACTGCCGGCGGGCCCAGTCGGCGGCCTGCGCGAGCCGGCCGCCCCGGTAGAGCAGGTCGACAGTTCGGCCCTGACGCTCCCAGTCGGCGGCGTCGTCGGCCACCCGCTGCCCGGTCAGCAGATCGGCGCGGTCCTCCTCCAACCAGCGGCGCATCCGCGGCCAGGCGGACAGCAGCGCCTCGTGCGCCAGCTCGACGCTCGCCGCGTCCACGGTGACCAGCCGGGCCGCCGCCAGAGCCTCCAGTACCGGCGCGGTCCCCTCGTCGACGTCGGCGCGCGCGACCCGGCGCTTCACATCGGGTGTGCCGTCCCCGAGCTGCACCAGCCGCAGCAGCAGGTGGCGTGCGCGCAGTCGGTCCTGTTCGTCCATCGCGCTGTAGACGTCCTCGGCGGTCCGCGCCAGGGCGCCCCGGATGCCGCCGCACGCCTCGTATCCGGCCAGCGTCAGGGTGTTGCCACGGCGGTGCCGCCAGGTCTCGCGCAGCGCGTGGGAGACCTGGGGCAGGACGTTCGCCTGGCCGGCGGCGTCGGCGACCAGCCGGGCCAGCAGGGCGCCCTCGACCGTGGCGCCCACAGCCGCCGCCGGCTTCGAAATGCACTGCCGGAGTTCGTCGACGCTCATCGGCCGGACCAGCAACTGCCCCGATTCCAGCACCGCGGCCAGCCCGGCGTGCCCGGTGCAGTGCGCGAAGAAGTCCGAGCGCAGCCCGATGACCACGCGTGCCCGGCCGCCGGCCGATCGGAGCGCGGTCACCAGCAGGTCGAGGAACCGCGACCGTTCACGCTCGTCGGAGCACACCGTGAAGACCTCTTCGAACTGGTCGACCACGATGACCAGGTCGGTGTCGTCGGGCTCGGTGGCCAAGAGCTGCCTGGCGCGCAGATGCAGGGCCCTGACGTCGCCCTCCAGCTCGCCGAGCACCACGGCGACCGGCTCGCCGGTGCGCACGGCGATCCGTGTGGCGCATTCCTCCAAGGGATGCGCGCCGGGCGTGAACACGAGGGTCGGCGTCCCGGACGGCAGCCCCGTCAGCAGCCCCGCGTGCAGCAGCGACGACTTGCCCGAGCCGGACGGGCCGAGCACCGCGAGGAACCGCGCGGCCCGGACCCGGGCCACGACGTCCGCGACCAACTGTTCACGGCCGAAGAACCGGTCGGCATCATCGGGCCCGTATACCGCCAATCCCAGGTAGGGACAGCTTTCGTCCTCCGCGTCGCGGCCCTCGTCCCGGGTCGCGAGCATTTCGGACAGTTCGCGCCAGCGCGCCTCCCAGGACTCCGGATCGCCGCCGCAGGCGCCGACGAACGCCAGGGTCACGGCGAGACTGGGCAGGCGGTGCCCGGCCGCGGCCTCCGCCAGAGTCGTGGCGGAGAAGTGTGCCCGGCGTCCCAGTTCCCGATACGGCGGTGCGCCCGCCTTCTGTCGCAGGAGCCTGAGATCGGCGGCGAATTCGGTCAGCACCCCGCCGTCGGAAGGCAGGGGCTGTTCGGCCCGCGGCATCAGACCCCCCGGATCTCGATCATCGTCATGCCGTTTCCACGTGCCCGAAGCATTGTCAGGGCTTTGTTGTCAGGTGTCCAGTCGCCGACGCCTGACAACGCCCGCGACCATAGGAAATGAGGGTGAGAGAGATATTCGCCCGGTATCTACGCGCCTCGACCATGTGGCGGACTCTTCCATGTGCGCCGTCCGAGGTCATCCGGATCCGTCGAGAACCGGCCATCACGCAACAGGCACCGGCGAGTTCCGGGGTCCGGCGAAAGGAGTCCACCGATGCCCGTCGGCACCGATGCCTGGACTTCATCCACCATCATCGCGATCGCGGTGGCATGCGCGCTGATCGGGGTGGCGAGCATGAGTACCCAGCTGAGGAACTACGACGAGACGATCGCGACGTTGCGGAGCGCCTTGGACTCCGGACCCGAGGCCGAGGCCGAGACTACGACCGACGGGCTCGTCACGGCCGGCAAGCCGATGCCGCTCGACGAACTGGATTCCCTGGGTGCCGATATCCCGTGCGAGGTCGACGATGCCGGATCGCTCCAGTTGGATGTGTTGGATGTGATCGCCGGAGATCGCGCGTAAGCCCGTAGCCCGCCGCGTGGACCACAGGACTACGCCTCGCGCACCGCTCCATCCGCCGGACGACGCGCCACGCATCAGGCCCCTGTCACCATGACCTCATGCGTTTGGTCTACGAGTCCGGCGGCGTGGAGCGGGACCTCGAGATGCGAGCCGGCCGACCGGATGCCGTGGTCGGCGATCTGGCCGAGGCCCTCGGTGTCGGTGTCGGAATCCATGGCGGTGTCCGTGCCGGTGTCGGTGTCGGTGTCGGTACGGCAACCACCGGAGCCGGACCCGGCTTGTGGATCGACGGCCGCTGGTGTCCGCCCGACGTCCCGCTCCACGAATCAGGGATCGTCGAGGGGGCCCGCGTCGGGGCCGCCGACACGGAACGCTCCGTCTCCGTAGCGGATCAGGCTTCGCACGTGCTGCGCGTGGTGGGCGGCCTGGACGCCGGGGCTGAACGTCGCCTCGGCATCGGCCGCGTCGTGCTGGGGCGCGGACGATCCGAAGGCGTGAACCTGTCCTCGCCCGTGGTGTCCCAAGCCCACTGTGTCGTGGACGTGGCGGCCGACGGCACCGTCACCGTCGCCGATCTCGGCTCCGCCAACGGGACCGACGTCAACGGCACCCGGCTGCGCGGTCCGCGCCGGGTCACCGCCGCTGACCTGGTGGGGCTTGGGGGCGGGGTGGCCATACGGATCCTTCCCGCCGCAGAGCTCAGCCCGGTGCGGCGGCTGAACCCGGCGCGCGAAGTGCGCGCCGGCGGGACGTTGCCGTTCACCCGCCCTCCACGGCCGGCCCCGCCACCCGCGCACCAGCCGGTGACGCTGCCCACGCCACCGAAGAACGCCCACCGCGCGCCGTTCAGCCTGGGCCAGATCCTCGGGCCGTTGCTGCTGGCCGCCGGAATCGTCGCCATGACCAAGCAGTGGGCCTACGCCGCGTTCGCCGCTCTGACCCCGATCATGTTCCTGACCAACTTCGTCGAGGAGCGCACGCGCGGCCGGCTGAGCCTGCGTCGGGGCCGACGGGAGTACCACGCGGCGCTGGAGCAGGCCGCTCGCGAACTCGCGCAACGGCACACTGCCGAGCGCGCCTGGCGGCACGCCGCGATGATCGACCCAGCGGAGGCCGCACACCGCGCCGCGGAATCGGGCCTGCGTCTGTGGGAACGGCGACCGGGGGCCGAGGACTTCCTCCAGGTGTCCGTGGGCGTGGCCGACCAGCTTTGGCACCCACCGGTCGTCCTCCCCGTCGCCGACCTCGGCGGCTCCGGCGGGCCCGGCGGCTCCGGAAAACCCGGCGGTCCCGAAGACGCCGTCGCCGCGCTGCTCGCCGAGGTCTCCGTCCTACCGCAGGTGCCCGTCCCGGTGGCGCTCGGCCCCGGCGAGGCCGTGGGACTGCAGGGGCACCGCGAAGCCGTCCTGTCGGTCGCCCGCTCTCTGCTGTGCCAGGCGGTCGTGGGCAGCGGTCCGGCCGACCTCACCGTCGCGGTGTTCACCGATCCGGACCGGTTGGCCGACTGGGACTGGACCAAGTGGCTGCCCCATGGCGCCGATCGGCGGTCCGGCTCGGCGCACCTGGTGGCCTGCGGGCCGCAGGAATGGGAGACGCTGGCCCGCGCGCTGGCCGCCGACAGGGCCGAGAACGCCACACCGGCCTCGGGCCTGGGCGTCGTCGGAGTCGCCGGCGGCGGTACCGCCGACGGCGCCGGTGGCCCGGGCCGCCCGGCGCTCCTGGTCATCGCCGACGGCGCGGTCCTGCTGGAGGGCCGGCCGAATCCGCTGCGTGACCTGCTCTCCGGAACGGCCGGCAGTTGCGGCGGCATCGTCATCACCGAGCGCCTGCCCGCCCTGTGCACCTCCATCGTGACCGTGGACGGCGACGGCCGCGCCGAGGTGGAGCACGTCGCCACCGGACTGGTCGTGCGGCGGGTACTGGCCTGCGGCATGGGCGAGGTGGCGGCCCGGCGCACCGCCCGGGTGCTGGCCCGCTTCGAGGACCCCGAGTTGCGGGTGCAGGGGGCGGGTCTGCCCGACCAGGTGACGCTGCTGCCGCTGCTGGGGCTGCCCGAGGTCGGCGCCGAGTCGGTGGCCGACCGCTGGCGGACGGCCGCCGAGACGCTGCGGGCCCGGGCCACGCTCGGCGTCACCGAGCGCGATCTGTTCACCGTCGACCTCGACGACGACGGGCCGCACGGGCTCATCGCCGGGACCACCGGCTCGGGCAAGAGCGAGCTGCTCAGGACCCTGATAGCGAGCCTGGCCGTGGACGCCGGGCCCGAGCACCTCACCTTCGTCCTGGTGGACTACAAGGGCGGCGGCGCACTGGACGAGTGCGCGGCCCTGCCGCACGTCGTCGGGCTGGTCACCGACCTGGACGAGCAGCTGGGCGAGCGGGCGCTGCGGTGTCTGGAGGCCGAGCTGCGGCACCGGGAACACCTGCTGCGCGACGTGGGCGTGGGCCACGTCCGGGACTACCAGCGGCTCCGCGGACGCGAACGCGGCGACCTGGAGCCGATGCCGCGGCTGGTCATCGTGATCGACGAGTTCGCCACGCTCGTCAAGGCCCTGCCGGACTTCGTCGACGCGCTGGTCAGCATCGCCCAGCGGGGCCGCAGCCTGGGCATGCACCTGATCATGGCGACCCAACGGCCTTCGGGTTCGGTGAGCGACGCCATCAAGAACAACGTGAAACTGCGCATCGCGCTGCGGGTGGAGAGCACGAGCGACTCCCAGGACGTGATCGACGGCAACGCCGCGGCCGGGATCGGCAGCCGCCAATGGGGCCGGGCCTACTACCGGCTCAGCGCCAAGGAGTCCGTCCCGGTGCAGACCGCGCTGTCCACCGGGGTCACCGGCGGCGGACGCGAACACGCTGCCGTGACCCTGGTCCCCTTCTTCCTCGGTATGCTGCCGGCCGGCCACGGCGACCCGGACGAGGAAGGGGAGACCGACCTGCGGCGGCTGGTGAGCGCCTGCGGCCGGGCCCGGCTGCTGGCCGGTCTCGGTGAGCCCCGCCGGCCCTGGCCCGAACAGTTGCCGGCGGTGGTCCGGGCGTCCGACACGCCACCGACGGCTGAGCGGGGGATGCAGACTTCGGCACCGGTATCGCCGGGGTCACCGGGGCTGCCGACGCTGGCCCTGGCCGACGACCCGGATCGGCAGCGACAGTACCCGGTCGGCTGGGACCCGGCCGCCGGCAACCTGCTGATTTACGGATCGGTGGGTTCCGGAACCTCCGCGACTCTGCTGGCCCTGGCCCTGGGCCTGGCCGGCGCGACATCGCCGGACCGGCTGCACCTGTACGTGGTCGACATGGGTGCCGGGGAGCTGGCACCGCTGGCCGATCTGCCGCATACCGGCGCGCATGTCGGGGCCGCCGAACGCGAGCGCCTGGTCCGCCTGATCCGGCTGCTGCGGGAGGAACTCGACGTTCGCAAGGCCCGGGCCGCGTCAAGCCCGGCGGCGCCGGACTGGCTGATCCTGGTGGACAACGCCGCGGCACTGGTATCGGAGTTCGACAAGGACGTGGCCGGCCTGAACCTGATGGACGACTTCCAGCGGGTCTTCGCCGACGGCCCGGCCGTGGGCCTGCGCTTCGCGGTCACCGGGGACCGGCACGGCGCCGTCCCGAGCGCGTGGGCCGCCCTGGTGCAGCAGAAGCTGCTGCTACGGCTGGCCGACCCCGGCGAGTACTCCTACTTCGACATCCGCTCGAAGGAGGTTCCGCAGTCCACGCCGGGGCGGGCCGTGGTCGCCGCCACCAAGCAGGTCGTCCAGATCGTCTGGACCGGATCCGACACCCCCGCGGCGGTGGCCCGGGTCTGTGAGCGGTGGCGGGGGTGCGTCCGCAGCGCCGCGCGGGTCGGCACGCTCCCGGCGCTGGTGCCGGTGAGCGCGGCCGACGAGCCGGCCGCCACCGGTACCGAGCCCTGGCACCTGCCGCTGGGCATGGCCGACAGCACGCTCAGCACGATCGGTGTCGACTTGTACGAGCACGAACACCTGCTGGTCGCCGGGCCTCAGCGCTCGGGCCGCAGCACCGTCCTGGTCCGGATCGCGCTGGCGGTGCTGGCCCAGCCCGATCCGCCCGCGGTCGTGGCCTTCGCCCCGCGCCGCTCTCCGCTGCGGGACGTGACCGGCCTGACCGCGTCGGTTCAGCGGTACGAGGCCTTGGAAGAAGTGCTGGAGCAGCACGCCGAGGGTCCGATGATGCTCCTGGTGGACGACGCCGAGACCGTCGAGGAGACGCCGGGGGTGCTCAGCGCCTGGCTGGCCTCGGCCGGCGTCGGCCGGCATCTGGTGGCGGCCGGGCGCGCCGAGGGCGTGCGCCGGGCCTTCGGGCACTGGACGCAGAAGGTCAAGGAGAGCCACACCGGAGTGCTGTTGTGCCCGGACCACGACCTCGACGGCGATCTGCTCGGAGTGATCTTGCCGCGCACCGGACGGATGGCGTCGATGCCCGGCCGCGGCTACCTCGTGGCCGACGGCACGGTCACCGGGCTTCAGGTCGCGCTGCCGGATCGCTGAGGGCCGCGAGCCGGCGGAGCCGAGCCGGATCGGCGGGATCGGTGACACCGCCGAACCGCTCGATCCCTCGGGTCACCCCGGGGGTGGACTGGCGTCTACCACCCTGGGGTGACAGGGCCGTCCCGTTCAGCCGCAGGTCCACCCGCGAAGTCAATCAGGGGCCTGACGACCGGCGCGGCGGT
>Ga0105241_10001295_pt1 | contig 19032 bp, 19 predicted proteins | sample KBSC64metaG_FD_80422 | JGI IMG/M metagenome (GOLD analysis project Ga0105241, IMG submission 80422) | Corn rhizosphere microbial communities from Kellogg Biological Station, Michigan, USA - KBS C6-4 metaG | ecosystem: Host-associated > Plants > Roots > Rhizosphere > Soil | place: Michigan, USA... | reverse complement strand
TCTCAAAGATTGGCGCCGCGTCGCCACCCGCTACGACCGGTGCCCCACAGCCTTCTTCTCGGCCATCGCACTCGCCGCCACCGTCATCTTCTGGCTCTGATCAACGAGTCCTGACCCTAAGCTCTCACCCGACGACGGTAGCGCCGATGTGACCATCCGCATCGTACGCGATGCCAATGGCAACCGCGTCGTCACCTCGCCGTCCGGCCACGCGACGCCGGAGGACGTCCTCTATGCGCTCCGCGAGGATTTCGTACTCGTCGATTACAAGACGTTCGCCGGCTTCATCGACAACACCGCGCTGCTGCGCGGCCGTTCCTTCTCAGCTCTTATCGGCCTCAGCCAATATTCCAACCTCCGCCAGGCGATCGAGGGCGCGAACAATACCGCCACGCTGCGGAACGATCTTGGGATCAAGGTGCTGAGCGCGAACATCGGCGCGCACAAGGCCAGTGTCGCGGAGACGAAGCGCAAGATCATCGAAGCCTACATGGACCTGACTGGGCAGTCTCTCGACCAGATTGACGATCGCGCCACGCTGGAGAGCACTGTCACCAAGGTGCTGACCGACATTGGCGCGCTGCAAGCGGTCATGGCCGGGAAGACAGTCAAGGACTTCGACCACAAGGCGGCAGTCGCCGCCCTGGAAGAAGGCTCCGACAGCGCGAACCGGCTCAAGCTGCAGAAGATGCAGCAGGACCGCGAAGCGGTGCGCGAACTGACCTTCTCTGAAGAGCATGTCGGCCAGCTCGATGCGCTCGAGGCGACTGCCAAGGAGCGTGACTATGCGCTCGCGAAGGTCGGCCATGCCGACTTGCTCTCGCTGCTCAAGAGCGCCGCCAGGGTGATCGGAACGCCGGCATGGCCCGCCGACGATAGCTGCCCGATTTGCGATCTGCCGCAGGATCTGCCCCTGAAAGCGCGGCTCGACGAAAAGATCGCCGCCTATGACGCCGTTAAGGAGCTGGATGCCGAACTCGCCAAACTGTGTATGGACTGTCCGGCCGTCGCACTGCTGAGCAAGCTCGAGAGCGCGGCCGCGCTCGGAGTGCCGGCCGAGGAGCATATTGCGGCCGGGCTGCTCAAGGGGGCGAAGGCGGGTTCGGTCAAGACCGCGGAGATCGGGCAGGTCAAGGCTCGGCTCGAGACGTTGACCAAGGCCCGCGACGAAAAGGTCACGGCTCTCGAGAACGAAATCCTCGAGCTAGAGAAGAGTCTGCCCCCATCGGTCGCGGCGGCGGCGCGCGCGATCGAGAACGCCAAAAAATTTCGCGACGAGTTTGCCGGCTTCGATAGCGCCACTTCGAAGCTCGCTGAGGCCGAAGCCTCCATGGCGAAAATCGATCGCTGGCTGGCGTTCATCGGCAAGGCCGACAAAATCTTCGCTTGCGCGGAGACCAAGCTGTCGACCGAGCGTCTCAAAGACATCGAGACGGCCTACAAGGGACTGTTCCCGCTGATCATGCGCGGTGCGCCGGATCTGAAGCCGCATCTCGCCCGCGCCGCTAAGAGCGAGAATATCGATCTTACCCTTTCGAACTTCCATGGCGAAGAGAATGTGAACGCGCGCGCTGTGCTGTCGGAAAGCTATCGCAATGCTGTTGCCGCCTCCATCTTCCTGTCGGCAGCGATTAAGCATACCCGCCCTCCACGCTTCATGGTGCTCGATGACATTACGTCAAGCTTCGATGGCGGCCATCAATTCAATCTGATGGAAGTGCTGGTGAAGAAGCTTCGCTACGGCGCGGAACCCGATGGCGTCCAATTTATCCTGCTAAGCCACGACAGTGCGCTGGAGAAGTTCTTTGATCGGCTCGGCAACACCAAGGATTGGCACCACCAGAAGCTTCAGGGCATGCCGCCAACGGGTGCCGTGCAGAGCAGCACCCAGGGTGCCGACCGGCTGAAGCAGCGGGCCACCGCGCTGCTCAACCAGGGCAGTGTCGACCTCGCCGGGCCGCTCGTCCGCCAGTATCTCGAATATAAGCTCGGCCACATCATTGCGCGGCTGCAGATCCCGGTACCGCCGGACTATGCGACACGTCCTGACAATCGCACCCTTTCCACTTATTTCGACGCGATCACGCGGGCGGTCGACCTTTACGAGAAGGCAGGCGAGTGTGTCCTAGACGCCGCGCAGAAGACAGCGGTCAAGCAAACCCACGCGACGTCGATCATCGCCAATTGCATCGCACACTACGAGACCTCGGTCGGCCAACCCTTCACCGCACATATGCTGCTGGGGGTGTTGCAGGATATCGATCAATATGCAGAAAATTTCCGACAGGTCGATCCCGCCAATGTCGGTCAACGTATCTACTACCGACGCCTAGACAAAAAATAGAGCGAACACGAGCCTACTCAGATGCTCTTCCGGCCCCGTTACCCGCGCTTCCCCGTTTACTCCCATCACTGAACTAATCTGCTTCGGCGATGAGCGGCTCGAATAGATTTTTTAGATCTTGATCATCGAAGACATCTGTCCTTTCATCTCCGCCAGTTACCGACAGTTCTTCCTCCTTTGCGGCATCCTCACTCACCTCTTCAATCCGGCTTTGAATGGCGCGCTTAGCGATATCCACTGCTTGTGAGTTGTACCCGATACGATTGGCAAGTTTCTCAACAGTTGAAATGTAATCAGAGAGCGTGGAATCGGAATCCACGTGTCCGAGATTACTACGGACATTCTCGATCATTTCAGGGATCGCCGTGTTGATTTCATCATCGAACATGTCCCCGAGATTAGCCTCGTTGGCGTCTATCGATGTGACAATGCGTTCGAGATCATCTGGATCGAGAGGGCTGCCGAGCATTTTGCGGATGGCGCTCTCGATAGCGACTGCCAACGGTGCAGTATCGTCTTTTTCGTTCTCGGGCGCAGATAGTAGTTTGGCCAGTATGCTGGGCAGTGCCCGAGCATCATCCCACGACTTGAATTGGTCTCTTGGGTTGGCGGCGATCGCGACCGCCGTTTCCATAAATAGCTCAAGTCCGCTCAACTGCCACCATTGAAGCAGCATATTGATACGGTCCGATGTGGTCGTATCATAGGAACGGAGATTGGTAGGCTTCGAAGAAATACGCTTCCATCTCGGGATCGAGTTGAGCCGTTGTACAAGCGTTGAGAAGCCTGAAAGCAAGGTCCTCCAATCATCATGCGTAAGATCAGGAAGCTTTTTGAACTGATCGACTATTCGCATCGCACACGAAGACGTGGGGGCTCCTGCCGCCATCGTTATCAATAATTTTTTGTCGAGCAGGTAGCGGTAGAGATAGTCGCGAACGGACGGGTTGATGAATGACATGCGGCCGTTCGCGACAACGATAAAGCCGCCCTCTAGCGTTTTCACACTGCTCTCAAAATCCTTGACATCCCAAGCCACACCGAATCTTTGGCACAAAAGTGGATGTACCCCCTCAAATATCTCCTGAACATCTTCAATTTCTGCGCCGTATTGTGATCCAAAATAAAGTGAAAATAGGAGATGCTGACATTTGCGCGATATGTGATACTGAAATTGCTTGTCCCAGATCGACTCTGGGTCATTCAGTTTACTGATAAATGTCTCTGGATAATCGTCAGCCGCCACATCTTCAATGTGCGATAAGTCAGTCATCCATTCCACTATGCGTGGATTATAGAAATCATGATCAACGATCTTTTTAATCGAGCCAGTGTCGTAGAGCGCCCGAACATGTTCGATAGGCACTCCAGCAACGACGAGATGGTTATAGAGAATTCGAGCTCGGATTCGGCGAGTGTAAATGCTTACATCAAGCAGATATTGCGCCACGTCGAGCCGTCGATCGGCGAGCACATCGGACACGAGTTTTGCGTGCTGAAAAACCGGCGCACGGGTCGTGAGGATAAACCGCGCGGTGGGCGTGCGACGTACGCGTGCGATGAACCGGCCAAGCTCAGTGTCTTGGGTGGATAAAGCTCTCTCGTCGAGCGCGATACGGCCCAAAAAATCGTCAAAAAAGAACACCTGCCGCCGACTGTCGTTTATCCGCGCAAACCCGTCGTCGAGACTGCGGATCGCCACGAGGTCCCAATCTTCTCCGATGTAGGCATATGCCAGCATTTCGGCCAGAGTCGTCTTCCCCACGCCTCCAGGGCCGGAAATGATCAAAATGCGCTGGCTTTCGAGAACTTTCCGTCCCTGACCAAAGCTCGGGTTCTCGGCGTAAACGTTTAGTTTTGCGGTGATCTCCGCGCGGGTGACTGTCGTGAAGTTATGTGAGGCGGCCTGCAAAACTCGCTCGAGGATGGCCGTATCGGATAGCCATAGTTTGACGTGGCTTTTAGCGATATCGTCATGCTTTCGAAGAAGTGAGTTTAGGTCTTCGAAGCCCAATATATCGGATGCGTCAATCAGGCTGGAGCCTATAATATCCGCGAGCGCCTTCTTGTTAGCGGGCGTGAGAGAAACGGAAGTGACTAGAATATAACGCTCCGGCTGCAGTTGATCGATCGATGGGCGAGCATTCCGCATTTGGCTTGCCAATGCCGGGAAGCCTGACATGCGAAGGTGCTTCGCCTGAAGGATCGTTGTTACTCCAGATTTTGCGTGACGCCCGTCAATGCCGCCATCGGGACCAGGGCCAAACGCTTCAAATCGACAAACCAATTCTTCGCCCAGCAGGTCTCGTGCAAGGTCTTCAAAATCGGCTGGAGAGAGAGAAGCGAAACTGTATGTCACGATCTTACTGTTAAATGTGTCTCGTTCGGTGCGCAACGAAGCGTCGCCGATGGCGTGGCCTCATGCCAAGGCAAATGACAGCGTGTCCTAATAGCGGTCGTTTTCTGGCACCTCGCGAAATGACTTAAGCTGGTCGCTTGCTGTCGCACCGCTCGGCCGGGCGCAACGGCAGCTGTCCCGCTCGCCCTTTAAAAAGCGGTCAGGCAGGAATCCACCCCATTCCGGTCACTATCGACAGCTCCTGGAGAAAGACCCAATTGCAAGCAGCGCTGACGTTCATTTAAAAGGTTGAACATGAGCCGCTCCCAAAACTCCTTGGCTCGCGAGAAGCTGCGTGGAGCGCTGAAAGGCATGCTCGATGGAAGTGTCTCGTTCATCGAAGGCAGCCGAATCGTAAGTGATTTCCTGACAGCTGCGGGGTTCGATCGCTACGAAGAGCCGTTCGTCAGATTCGTCGCCATTGCCAGTGAGACAGATGGAGTGCCGATAGGTGACATACGGAAGCTCTGGCATCCAGAAGCAGTCATCAAGCACACTGAGGAATGGGCAAGGGCGGAAAGCTGGGCGATGGAGTATGGAGAAGCGGCCTGTTCCGAAGCTCTCGCAATTATAGGTCAGCTTCCAATCGATCAAATCGCGACATGATCGAGCTACCCGGCAAATGTGCTCCGTTTTTGGTTCTCGTCAGCGTGCCGCGTTAGGCAACCTAGCGGGATAAATCGAAAGTTCGGAGTCCGAACTGAAGAATCGCTGGGGCATCTTGGGGTGGTGGAAAAATTGTATTGCATCATGAGGCAGAAACCGTTGATGATTGTCTGCGGAGTGTCTTTGAATAGCTTTAGAAAAGGATTTTGATATGCATCAATGCCCTTAGGACATTCTCTATGGTCTGCAGAGAAACACTGAATTGATGTTATCTAAAGGAAAAATGGATATTCGCTCTTCAATCTCGCAACATTGATGTCTGTTGAGTGTTGCCCTTTGCTATGGCATCTATCTCTCATTGGCATCATCTATTCTTTTCAGTCAATATCAAGCAAATACCCCCGATCTTGTGATCTGGGGTGCAAAGGACGCGGAGTGAAGGGCGTTTGGTCGAAAGGAGGAATCCCTCTGCAATCTATCCAATCTACCTCGTGATGAACAGCAGACTGTCTGGCCCTTCTTTGAGCGAATAACGAACGCAATCCCCTGTTCGAGCCCCGACATAAAAGTCGGCTCGTGTCCAATCGAGCTTATTCCATTCCTCGATCGCGAGAAATTGGAACTCCGGCATATCCTTCCATTCGGGCCGTTGGATCAGGAAGTTGAGATGGTAGCGGGTTGGCTTTCTTTTACCTTCGATCGTGACAGCGGCGGGAAGCAGCTTCCCATGCCGATCGTAGGAGGTCTTGCCGTAGATTCTTCGGCTCAACCGCTCGATGAATTGACGGGCTACGGGTTCATAGGTGTAGCGATCGCCCGGCATCATCATGCCAGTATATTGACCCTGCATGAGCGTCCCCACGGCATAGACATTGGGGCTGATCACTTTTTCGATGTGACGCGCTCGTACATTGATTTGATCATAGTCGGATTGCGAATAGGTTCTCACGATCTATTTATGTATGAATATGGAGAGGGACCGCATTGATCGATTGTAATTTTCAATCAACGGAGAGCGGACTATTCAATCTGTCTCGGACGTATGTGTGCAATGATCTCTTCATTATAAAATGACGGTTTTATAATGAAATCCAGGAACGCATTCAAAAATAACGTAAATTTGTCTCTGGAAACATACCTATCGACCTACAGGAGTTATATTACCTAGGGTTCCGCTCCTTTTATAATGAAAAGGAGGCAATGTGCTCACGAAGCAGGCAAAGGCCCTAAGCGATCGTCAAGTTCGTACCGTTCTTACATTCCTGGACACCACGCGCGATCCCGTCCGAAACAAGCTCATCTTTCTCCTATCTGCTAAAGCTGGCCTCCGCGCCAAAGAGATCGCTTCGCTCAGATGGTCGATGGTTGTCGATCCACAGGGGGAGATATCTGATGTGATCCGTCTGCCGGATGGAGCTTCGAAAGGAAAAAGCGGTGGCGTGATCCCGATGGCGAAGCAGCTTTGCGAAGCGCTTTGTGCTTGGGCTCAGTGCCTCGGGGGCTCAGTGCCTCGGGTCCGTTGCTCCAGACGAACATGTCATTCGTACCAGCAGATCAAAGACTACTTCCCCTCAAGTGATCGTGAATGCCTTTTGGCATTGGTACCGGGCATTGGGATTCGACGGCTGCTCCAGCCATTCCGGTAGGCGGACCTTTATCACCAATGCCGCGCGAAACATCAGTCGTTTTGGCGGCAGCCTTCGAGACGTTCAGGCCCTTGCTCGCCACAGTTCATTATCGATGACACAGATGTACATTGAGATTGACTCAGAAGCGATGCGGAAGGTGGTCGATGCCTGAGTTCGGCGTCCGAACTATCGCGCCGTCTGCGCTCAGCGTTTCCAGCATCCAAGGTGAACGACAACGCTTATGGATTCTAATCTCGCTTTTTTTTCAGTTCGAGAATCCACAATTCCATATCAGTTTGCTCGTTTGACACCTAGGGTCTATTCTAATTCAACCTTGCTGGGGAAGTTATGATCAAAAATGTCTTGCATCTTACTGCGTTGTACTCAACGGTTGTTTTCTCCGCCAACGCTGATGCGCAGTCAAGCGTTATACCAGATGTCATAGCAGCTATGGTGTCCTCTCATCCCAAGTACACTCCCAAGCCATGTTTAGAAGGGATGGAGATTACTCTCCTACCTGTGGCTCCCGTTCAAAGTACGATTCAAGCCACCATGAGCGATTACGTCAGGATCGCCGGCAGCGCTAAAGGCGTCGATGCAACATCCACATTTACCGCAAAGTCCAGCCTACGCGAATGGAGACATGGAGCGAGCTCAGGGTCGGTTAACGCTGTCGATGATCCTTTCGCGCGGGCGCTGGCTGCGGAAGGGCGTATGTTACCCTCCACCACTTCCGTTTACATTGCTGGCGACACTAAATCGGCTCTGGCTGTCTGGCACGTGGCTGAAAATCAATATTATCGCGCTCTATTCCGTCCGGAGTCACGCACCTGGAAGTTGCAGCGCGTTGAGCTTATTGAAGGAGCCGCGTTCGACGCAGCAATCAGCCGCTACTGCAATGTTCCCGGCGATGTTGAGAAATATCAAGCGCAGTTGGCGCAGAAACAGTCTCGTCAGCCGTAGCGGAGAGCCAGCACCGGGAGCCGTGAACATCCATCCATCGCCAATCAGTATGTCAATTATCAGCTGGTACTGGTGAGCGTGAACGACGGATGTCAATTCGCTCTTCGGCTTCTCCCGCATTTGCGATGGTCACTCGTCTTTCGATCGTCGCTAGCTCGGTCAGACCTGTGCCAGGATCAAAAGTTATATCGAGTTGGTCTCGAATTGACATTCCACGCACCAAATCAGCCGCCTTTTCCAAATTTGAGCGGCCAAGTGCGTCTAGGCCTTCCGACATGCCGAGCAGATATCGAGAAATGGCCGCGCCGGACTTTTGACTGTCTGGCTCATTGACCAGATGATAATGTAATCCTGCCCCTGAACTCTCTCGCGACAGCGAAAAACGCTTGGTGCCGGGAATTGAAATAGGCAAAAGCGCCGCTGGAGTTTCCGTATCTTCTTGATACTCTGCACCATTTTCCAGTTCGGTACCGCCGAAGCCGAACACGCTCGGCCAACCTTTCAGCATCAGCTCTGGGGCTTGCTCAGGAGTCAACGAAAGAAAGCGCTTGATCGATTGTCGGCCAATTGCCCTCGCAGACTCCCGGTTCTCGGGTTTCTCCATCGCAGCCATCATGTTCGGAATGTCTTCAATCGCCCGTTGTATTTTGGGCCATTCCTGAACTCGAACGAGCGTTCCATCCTGCGCGACATCCAAAGCTACCGGCGCGAAGAAAGGACGAAGCTGGACCGGTAGCCGCTTTCGGCTTGCCTCTGACCGTAAATCCAGCGTGATGCCGTCTTTGGAAACCTGCAGAAACTTAATGACAAGCGTATAGCCGTTAGCCTCGCGTTCAAAGCGGAGAAGCTGCTTAACTTTTGTAGCTGATGGCTTTTTCCCAGGCTCTGACTTAGTTATCGTCATGTCATATGCAAGATCGGTTGAGATGGGCGGCGAGAACGGTAGCTTCAAAAGCTCCGACGGTTTGACACCTTCTATGTCAGCTCGCGAAGCGGCCAATCCGGCACTTGAGGGCAATGCGAGGCTGACGGCACCTAAGGCTGCCACGAACTTGGCAGGCAATAAAACATAGCCTGTCTTCACATTCCCCCCTTTGCCGACTCGATCAGCGCTGGCCCCGGCTTTGCTATTGCAAGTGTACATTGAGGGCGATCGAGAAGCGATGCGGAAGGTGGTGGACGTCTGAATTCAGAATCTGAACCATTGCAGCACGACCATATTGTTGCCTTTCCGGAACAATAAAGCTGGCGGCAAATTCGTGGTCGGATAAGGTTCAAAATGGACCATTATGAGTCTCGAAACAAGACACTTCCTACGGAATTTTAATGTGCAAACCCGTGGGAATCTTCGTTAATGAAGGTTAAGGCTTTGGGGGAGATTCATGTGCGTGGGACTGTTGCAGCTGGAGTGGTTGGCTTGTCCCTCCTTGTCGCATCGACGACAGCTTCGGCGGAAATTCGCATCCTAACATTCGAAGGAACGGTGAGTTCTGGAATTGACGGGGCAAATGAATTCGGGCTCGCTGGTGGATCGCTTTACAATATGCCGTATGTGCAAAATTTCACTTACGACACAACTAAGGGCGTCCACCTCTCCCTTCTAACGGGCGACGAACTGTTCGGCGGCCCAACCTCCTTCCTCCAATCGCCTATTTTGAGTTCTACAATCACCATAAACGGCATTACGCGGGAGCTCGGTGGCGACAACAACGCTGATCTGCTTTTTGGATATATCGCCTATTTCATGGGGCCAATCGGCATCACAGTAACCACTGGCCATTCGGAGTTCACCCCCGATGGCGCTATATACACCATGCAAAAGGCTGGGATCATTCTCGATTCTCCTCCCACCCCGTCGCTGACGAACGTTTTCTCAACTCCGCTCAGTGGAACCGTTTACAGTCCTAATAGCCGGTTCACTATGAACTACTCGGCCAATGATGGCAGCTTCATGCAAAGTTCGGGCGATCTCAATCCCACTTCGGTAATGATCAGCGCACTTCCACCCTCCGGTGATCCGGGGCAGGGGTCTGGATCAGGTGGCCCCGAGACAGCGGGAGTTCCCGAACCGGCGTCTTGGGCGATGTTGGTTGCGGGCTTCGGGCTGGCAGGCAGTGCTCTTCGCAGACGGCGAACGCCCTCCGCAAGGATTGCATAGCTCCAACGCCGATTTTAGGTCATCGCGCAGAATTGTCTGGGCAATGCAATCGCACGGATGCCTATTTTGAGGTCTCAAACCCGCATTGGCCCTGCTCCATCACAATCTGCTTGGTGACGCGAGTGGCGTTCTCAGCACCTCAGCCACAGACCCGTGATACGTTCGGGTATTTCCTAAAAGCTGTCGAACGGGCCGTGACTATTTGTAGGGGCCGGATCGCATTGCACTCAACACGGCTCGAACATGGGTCCCACCTTCCCAATCGAGATCGACATCCACGATGCCAGTGAGACGGTCGCCATTAATCACTCCTACCATCGTTAGGTTCCGTGGCCCAGAATACCAAAACCTCCCAATAGGTATTGGCGGCTCTGAGGCCGCCATCGAAAAGAGGGCTGCGTATTGGCGATCGGTTGTTCGCAACCCTATCGAGTTGCTGTTCCAAACACCTTGCGACCCTCCTCAACCTGAAACTTTACTGGCCCGGAGGCTGCTATAGCATCCAGTCGTCGCTTGTAGCGTTTGGCGCGAGAGACGATGATCTGCGAGCGGGGCAATACGAAGAGCAACAAGCATAGTTGATAGATGAAGGCTTGCGACCAAATGACTGCCGGCAGACGACGCCAAAAACCCGGCCTATATGGTTCCACCCACCGTCTGAGTTTTTCAAAGTCCGACCCGTCCTTGTGGATTTGATCCAGCATTAAAGCCAATCTTAACTTTTCGTAGCCCGTGACCCCCGGCCAAGGTGTAGTCACTTTGCTAATGGCGTGCTCTATCGCGTCTCTATCGACGTTAGAACTCGCTATTTGAGCACGGACAAAGGCGACCTCTTCTCTTAGCAAAGCAGTGTCAGCCGACTGCAAAACTGTCTCAAAATGCGGGTTCTCGTCTCGCCAAAACTTTCCCGTTGGAACTGCTTTGAAGTGGACTTCGGGCTTGATAAATTTGCTGCCTGTTATCCGGGGATCGAATGGCTCAACTCCCATTTCTATGGCAAATATGAGTGCAGACGCGATCGGCCCTATGGTGAGAAGGGCGCGCCACATTATTCCGGCACGATTCAGTTTTGCTGCGAAGGCCAAGCCCACGACCACAATTATTATGCAAGTGACAAGCAGGGAGTTGCGTTCGGATGCCGTCGGTCCAAGGGGGTCATCGGCAAGAGTCACGTCCTGGGCGGGAATTCCGTTGTTATCGAGAAATCTAGCTAGCTCTCGCGGAACGACAGCGTAATAACCGACACTCTCGGGGACATGAGGCGAAGACCACATATGATCTGACGCGCCGCGCCCTAGCCAGATAAGGACGAAAAAGCCAAGTGCGACGAAGCGCATTGCGCGACCCTTGAGACGAATCGCATCGATGCGGGCTCGGGTGCCCTCCAGGCTTACTTCGGCATCCACCTTACGCTGCTGGCGTGACTGCAAGTCGGACGTTCCCGACGGTGCCCTCCATCTGAGCCTTCAGCTCCCGCAATTGATCCATTGCGGCCGCTCTCTTGCGGGCTCCCTCCTCATGAACAAGCCGCACGTCATCGAGCGTCGCGATGATGTTGTCGTGAACCGTCTTCAGCGTTTCGATATCGATCACCAATCGCTGGCTCGAACGGGCAGTCGCGACGGCGTTTTCGCGCAACAGTTCGGAATTCCGCTTCATAAAATGATTGGTTGCGTCATCGATTTCGTTGGCCAAGGATACGGCACTTTTTTGTTCATCGAGTGCCAGCGCCATCAGAAAGGACCGCTTCCACGTTGGAAGCGTTAGGGTCTGGATAGTGCGGAATTTTTCGACAAGCACGAGATTGTTGGCCTGGATCAACCTGATCATCGGCAGCGCTTGACCGGCTGCATGATAAAGCGTGACTAAGTCGTCCCGGCGTTTGCCCAAGGATTGAGCCGACGCTTCGTAAATTCCCAACGTTTCAGCGTTGGTGGCATTGATGCCGCCAGCCAACATGCCGGAAATTTCACTTCCGAGTTGCTTGAGACGCGTATCTGCGGCCAGAGCATAGGTCATGAGCAGCCTTTGCTCATCCTTTACGGCGTCATGCATCTCATCCAAGGTCTTTGCGCGCTCGATGAGCCGAACTTCAATGGTAGCAACATCGTGAACCATGCGGTTGATCTGCTGATCGATCGACTCAAACTGTCCCATCGCCCTGGTTTTTGCGCGCATGAGAGCGGCAATGAGTCCGCCAATGATCGGAGTTCGGGTCGCGCGGCTGTCCAACGCGGCCAGATTGAAGCTTTTTGCCGCGAGGACGATCTCGGCGAGCTTTTCGCCCATATCATCGATGTCGCCCGATCGAGCCCTGGAAAGAATGCTATCCGTAAAGGTGCCCGTCGTTCGGCCCAGATCGCCGCCGAAATTCGAGATCGAAAGTGGCGAGGTCACGTCGATGGCTTCGGACAGCGAGGCAATCTGGCTCACTTGCTCAGGATCGGGGGCGGGAAAGGTGTCGGTCGTCAGAGTGACATTGGCCTTGTCAGCCGAAACCGGGGTGAGCTGGTTCATATCAACCTACCTTTGTACTGAGCAATGCGCAGATTTTTCCGTGGACTGCCGCAAACGCGTCCAGCCGTGGTTTATCCTGCATCGGGCCGTCGTCGCTGTGAGCAATTGCAAACGCATGCTGTTTCCATAGAGGGAGCAGAACACGCGTGACCTCGCCCGTCCGATCCACAAGTGCGGTCAGCGTCTGATGGGCAAGGGAATATTGCCCTTCCATCATTCGATTTGCGGCGATGATCATCTCGATATCCGTGATGCGTTTGACGAACCTCTGACGATGGAACTCCTCCCCGCCTATGCGTGACAGGCAGGCATTCGCCCATTCAACCAACAAGCCCAGCTCGCTGTTCGTTCGATCGAGATGGACGGAGTCGCGCGCGATTCTGTCCCGTGCCCTTTCCGCCCGCATCTGGGCGTGAACGGTCGCCTGCATCAGATCGTCGATCTCATGTGTGGCAAGATCGAATCGAACCCTCGCTTCGATGTCCGCTCCGGTAATACGCTCAAACCAGTTGAAGCGCCGGTTCACCCTGTCCACGTCAATGCTGCGAAACGCCTCCACCAAGGCAGAGGTGGCCGCGTTCAAATCTCGCGCAGGCATTCCTTGCAGCAAGTCGCTGTCGGGCAAATGCTGGGGCGTAAGCCGATCCAACAACACGATCGCATCTTCATCGATAAGCTGCAGTTCGGCAAACGGATCGACATCCGGGCCGACCGAGACGGCAGGAAAAGGGGGAGCATTCATTGAGCCCAACTATCTATCAGACCAAAAGCCAAACAGAGCCCATCGGGCAATGCCATGATAGGCTAACGAAGGTCGGTTTTTGCTTCGTCTACAACGCATCGCGCTCGTCTAGGGTAATTGCGTTGCTAGTCGGTTAAATCACACCCGGCTCGGGCTACAGAATTTAAAGGGCACTTAGGAAGCCGCTTGTGACAATTCCGTGATATGACGTCGGCGAGCAGAGGTCACGTTTTCGATGATCTTGGAGCGTCTATAGATCTTATTCCGGGCAATCAACAGAATAATAATCAATGCTGACGGCACTGGTAACACAGCCCTGAGAATGAAATTAGAAATCTGCACCGTTTTTATTGAAACGCAGCCCGACAGCCAGCAAACCGTAGAAAGAGATACAGGCTTTTGACGAAGATATTGCAATCTCCAGGGTGCCTCAAACGGCGACTCAAGCCTATCTTCGTTTCTAATGCTGTCAGCCAACCGCTTTGCTTCTAGTTTCCGTCCTTCTATGAAAGCAATTTGAGCCCTAACGTACGCACCGAAGCTGGTTGATTCCAATGATCGATCTTGAGCGAGGGCATATTTTGCCGCGGCCAGGGACACTGCTTCCGGAGGCGCGGGCTGATTAAGCGGGTTTAATGGTGTTAGTATGCTTATCGCTATATAGGCCAACAGGCATTTCACCCCCCAACGCGACCAACCTTGCCGACGGAAAGTGAGGTACAGAGCAAACATGAAAATGGGGAGAAGTGCTCTCCACGACGAAGCGAAGACGGAAAAGTCGCCGCCAGCTCGGAATAATTTCAATGGCTTGCCGCTGGGATAAAGGACCGTGCGCCACTTATCAGCAAGATTGGCGGGCAAGTGAATGTCATTTGGATACGCGGTGGGAGCCACGCCAAAAGCTATGGTTAGCGTGCCGATAAGCATGAATAGTAGTATTGATACCGCCAAGACAGCATTTAACGAAGAAGCCTTTTGCCTCAGAACTTCGCTAGGATCTAATGGTGACATGCCGCCTTTTTTATAAGCAGCAGAATTAAATTTTTCCCAATCACTATAGATGGGCAGGTCGCAATGCTCCCCAGTCGCGTGCATCCTTGTAGGCATTGAAAAAATGCCAAGAAAGCGCTCCACCCTCAGCGCGCTAAAACGATGAAGAGAAGGGTGGAAGCAGGAGAATCAGACCCAGGCGACTTGAAGTTTGGACGCCCCCCCTCGCGGCAGCTCTAAGTTCGGGTGAGCCAAGATGGGCGTAGCGCCGTGTCGTAGCCGGGTTACGATGCCCGGCTATGGTAACGGCTGTATACAGGTCGATGCCGGCCGCCGCCATGGCGGATGCTGGCGAATGGATATCTAGGGCTGCTTTCCGATTTTGAAGGCTAGAACTCGACAGTCGGCTACCCACCCCAATCCGGCCTTTCGTCTCGACCCGACAAGGGGACGACAGCGCCAACCAAATGCTCACATTGGCGAACTGATGTTTAAGCGGGCGTGATGGGTAAGATCGAGCGTAATGATATATTAAACGTGGTCGGCCCCTTCTTGGCGACTTACGGAGCGGTGGCGTTCTTTTGTTTCGTATACCTGGTCGAGCGCTGGGCACATGCAGCTTCAACAAGCCCGGACCGAGCTCACTTACGTTTACGCGCATAATGAGCACGGTTGGATCACATATTTTTCAGCATTCCAAGCTACCGCGTCGGCGCTCCTTTTTCGACTGTTTAGTCGTCTGTCATCGCGGAAGGTCCTGCGGTGCGACTCGCCTGCAATTTCGTTCTGAAGATGTGGCAAGGAATAAGCGGGGTCAACGTCGACACCGGATCGCCGGCGGCTGCGAATGTTATGTATGGGATTTGTCGACTTTGCAGCGTATCATGTTTTGGGGGCGGCGAGACCAGCAGGAGGTTGCCATGGCGGATATCGCACAGCCCGAGGTCGTCAATCTTCTCAACAAAATACTGGAGCAAGAACTGGCAGGCGTGGTGCGCTACACGCACTATTCCTTTCTCATATTCGGTTTTAATCGCATTCCAATCGTCGGGTGGCTGAGGGAGCAGGCCAACGAGTCGCTCATCCATGCTCAGCAGGCTGGCGAAATGATTACGCTCCTGGGGGCCTATCCCTCGCTGGGCATCGGACCTTTGCTCGATCAGCACAGGCACGACGTGGGTGCAATTTTGCAAGAAACAATGGAAGCCGAGGAAGTCGCCTTGGGCCTTTATAAGGAGCTTCTCGATCTCGTCGAGGGGCGCTCCGTAGTCCTTGAGGAGTATGCGCGCTCAATGATTTATGCCGAGGAGTTGCATGGTGCCGAGGTCGATAAGATGATGCGCCGGCCGATGGTCGACGGAACCGCCGCATCAACGTCCGGTGGTTATCAATTGTAATTGCCCGATGGTCGAAAGAGGCAGAAGCCGAATGCGCGCCAAGGAGCAATTCTCCGCGGGCCTTGGCCACGGGAGCTGGTAGGGAAAGTTGGCGCCGCGCGATGCTGACTAATTACGACGTAAGTTTCCAACTCCGGGGATATGATATTCGCGAGCCTAAAATCCTTCATTCCAGCCACCGCTTTTCTTGCATTGGCTTTCGGGCATCCTTGTTCGGCTCAGACCAACATGGAGCCACGCCGGATCAATCCTGGAGATTGGCTTGCGGATGCTCCGCGTTGGATGAAGGGAATGGACCCGAAGCGCCTTGTGGTCCACGTTGAGGTAACCGAGCAGGGGGGTGCCAGGCATTGTTCGGTGGTGGCGTCGAGCGGCGATGCGTTGCTTGATCGCGCAGGCTGCTGGCTCACCACTATCAATGCTCGCTATGAACCAGCGCGCGATGCAAATGGGAAGGCAGTGGCGTCCGAAGATCAGCTCGCTTTCCGCCTGGTTCCGACGGCACCACCTCCGGCTCAGAATGCGGACGCGTTACGTCATAACGAACAAGGGTTGGTGCGTATGTCGCTCACAATGGGCGTCGACGGCTACGTCAATCAATGCGCTATAATCCAGAGTAGCAGTTCCGCCATTCTCGACAGCACATCCTGTCAATTGATGATCAAGCGCTTTCGCGCCATTCCTCCGCAGAATGAAAAGGAGATTATGTCGAGTTCACCCAGGAGGAGGCCATCAACTGGAAGCTGCCCCACTGATATTGGCGGCTACGAATTGGTCTGTGGCCCGTTCCTGACCAAATTCGCGCTAGCGGAAACATATGGCATAGCGCGAGGCTTCAACTCGGGTCTAGAAGGCCACGGCCAGAGCCGCTTCACCTTCGAGGGGGGGCGACAGAAGCGTCTCATGCTCCGGCCGCGCAAGTCATCTCAGGCGTTTGCACGTTTGAACCTCCGAATATGGTGATATTAGAACCTGATTAATGGCCGGCCCAGCATAACGTGGTTGCTGCGGCGGGACCGGTGCCTTATGGCCACGCGGGCGTCACGCGACACCCCTCCCGTCGCAGCATCCACCCGGTCAGTCAGATTTTGCTCCGGGGTCGTTTGCGATCCACTGATTTGGCTGCCGCTGCTGCCTCGCTTTTAAGCCTCATGCGCTCGACCAGCTCGATCCTACCGGCCTATTCTTCCCACTTCGCAGCGGATTGCAGATAGCCGTGGCGCTGGTTGCGAACCGTTGCCTCTTGCGCCAGTTGACGAGCCTTCCTGGCCCGCTCGCGGTATTGGGCGACCTTTTCTTGTTGATCCATTTTCGCTCAGCAATCTGCCTCGCGCTCCGGATAAAATAACAAGGCTACCTGATCATAGGTTTCCGAAGGGGATAAAACGAATCAGTGATTTTTCAGGCTTTCTGTACGATATTGTGTGGCAGAGCCGCGAAACGGCCGAATGGAGGGGATCATGACGGGCGCATCACGTCTTCTCAGCGCGAGCATAGCTGCCGCACGCAGACCTACGAAGACCGAAATCGAACGGGTTGCTGAACGCCTTTGGCAGGACGCATTTGCGGGTCCAGCAGGCATGAGCTGGCAGAAGGTCGAACCTGACAGTGCGGAACATCAAATCGTCGAGCGGTTGGCTCTGGCGGCGTTTGGCTTCAACATCGTGCCTGAGCGGGCCTTGATCTGAAAGATTTAATGGTAGGCACACCTAGTGACCAGCAGCTTACTCGCCGGTCGGGCTTACGAAAATTTCTTCGCCCGGCGATGAGGGCCTCAACGGGAGACGGATCCTCTCGAAGGAATGTCGCCGGAGGAATATCCCGCCCGGCGGCATTTCGCTATTTGTTCAAGGCCGTCTAGCGCAGCCACCCTCGCCAGAACGAGCGACGCTCAGTCACGGGTGTGGCCGGCTGCCGATACCAAATGTCTAAAATCCTTCGCCGCTGAATTGCACTGATATCGACTGCATTAGGATCGTGCGGTAAACGCTGAACCAGCCATAGACGCCTCCCTGATCGACTTCTTCATTGGCGATCGATACATAATACCGCCTCGATTCATCGCTAGTAAAGGGCGTATTGTCGCGTTGATGGTCGTTGTAGGTTTGGGCTTTCGCCGTTGGCGATGTCACCAATGGCGAATCCAATTCGCGCATATCCGCGGTTCCCGCCGTGATTGGCCTACTGCGCCGGGCTATAGCCTCAGCCATGGCATACTTTGAGGATATTTTGCAGCCAGCGGAACGCCACCCGCTTAAGCGCGCTGGCACGAATGGGCCGCGAAACTTTGGAGGATGGTCATGCAGGACGAAGTGTACAAGATTATCGAGGTTGTTGGCAGTTCCGCGGAAAGCCATGATAGCGCTATTCGCAATGCGGTCGCTAAGGCCGCTGGAACGGTCGACCATCTGAGATGGTTCGAGGTAATCGAAACGCGAGGTCACATCGAAGATGGGAAAGTGGCGCATTTCCAAGTGACTTTGAAGCTTGGATTTACATTACGCCATTGAGTCCAGCTGCTCACCCTGAAAGCTTGTCAGCTGTGGTGGTAGAGCCAAGGCGCACATCAGCTCGCCACCTTGAGTTCTGGCGTTGATCCCACCGGCTCGAAATAATATCTCTTGCATCAAGGCAGATGCGCCTCATTCCCGGATGCAACGTTCCGAGTCCGAACTCACATTCGCCAACGCCCTGGCTTGGTTAAATCTTTAAACGCAGTCGAGTGCTCACAGATCCTGCCCAATATATTATAAATCTCCTTATAAAGAGGGATATTATGCATAGTTTTCAATTGTTTGAACTCATTCCTAAACCGCAGGTCGGGAGTTCGAGTCTCTCCGGGGGCGCCACGCAGTCCACGGTTCCCGAGATTTTTCGTCCCGCGGGCACCCCCTCGAAATAGTCCCGCAATTCCGTGGCTTTGGAGAATGGACCTCAGTTCCCGCAGGACAGAGACATTCTTGACCGGATCAAAGGCCCGCAGATTGCCCAAAATCTCTGGACCGGCAAAGTCTGTCCTGCGCACCTTTTTCTGTCTCTGCGGTTCGCCGGGGACTGCATGGGCCGTCAACGGGGCGCAAGCCGGCTGGAGCCGATCTGCAACAGTAACCAGCAGGTCAGACCACAAACGGGAGCGGGATCAAAACGCCGGAGCAAAGCCCAGCAGCCGGCGCTGCTCGTTCCAGTCAAGTGGGAGACTGGATACCCGCAGCAGGCGGCGCGCCGTCAGCGTTGGTGGCTGCATGCCGTCGAGAATGGCAGCGACGATGCCCGGCGCCAGATAGGCTAG
>Ga0105241_10001294_pt1 | contig 19038 bp, 17 predicted proteins | sample KBSC64metaG_FD_80422 | JGI IMG/M metagenome (GOLD analysis project Ga0105241, IMG submission 80422) | Corn rhizosphere microbial communities from Kellogg Biological Station, Michigan, USA - KBS C6-4 metaG | ecosystem: Host-associated > Plants > Roots > Rhizosphere > Soil | place: Michigan, USA... | reverse complement strand
CGAAGTCCTTCCGGTTCGCCTGGGTGAATGCCTCGCCCTGTCCATAGCTTCCGCGAGGATTCGGCATCAGCACGAAATATCCCAGCGCTGAGAGCCCGGTTGCGCTGATCCCTCCCCCGCCTCCCCATCGCGCCGTCGCCGCCGCTGCCGGACCTCCATGCACCTCTACGACCAGCGGATACTTCTTGTGCTCGTCATAATCTTTTGGGAACAGCAGCCACCCCTGCACTCGGAAGTTGTCACTCTTCCAACTGAGTGACTCCGCCTTCCCCCATGCCGGTTTTACGGCATCGTTCCAATGCGACAACTGCATCACGCCTTCCAGCCCCGACGTCATCACGGTTCCAGGCTTTGCGCCATAGATTTCGGTCGGGTGCTCGAAGTTGCTGGCCGTGAATACAAACAGAGAGTGGTCCGCCGTGCCCGACAAGCTGTGCGACCAGCGCCCGTCTCCGACAGTTCCAGGAATCGAAAAGATCGGCGATCCGAATGACGGCGGCTTCGATCCGCCGCGCACATCTCCATCTACCTTCATCCGGATCAGCTGGCTGTTTCCGCCTGCCAACTCGCTCACAAACAGATACTCGTTGCTGCCCCATTCCACCCACGCCGGCGATGTGGGCCTTCCCGCCGTCAGGTTTTTCGGCTGACCACCCGCCGCCGGCACCATCCAAACATCGCCGCCTGTGGATCCCTGATCGCTCATCAACCCACCGATGAAGGCAATGTATTGCCCATCCGGCGACCAGCGCGGAACGGCAATTTGCAATCCGTGAAGCGGCCCGCTCACCTCAGCCGGAGCAAGCACCGCCTTTGGCTCACTACCCAGTTGCTGCGTGTAGAGCTTCGCCACCCACCAGTTGTTCTCGCCTGGGGGATCGGCCGCTATATACGCCATCCCTTTCGAATCCGGCGCCCAGTCGAATTCATAGGCATGCAGGTTTGCAGGGCTCACCTCTGTGGGAGCGACGGCGGATGCATCCGCCGACACCATTGCAACCCGCTGCACTTCCACGTTGTCTTCACCGATCACGCCCGCCGGAGGCTTCATCGCGGCAAGCGCTCCGGCTGGCCGGGTTGCGCCCTCTACATATAAGAACGCGACCTTGCTCCCGTCCGGCGCGAACGCGGGCTCATGAACGTAGCCTTTCGCAGCCGTTAGCCGCTTTGCCGGACTTCCATCCAGCCGCGAGAGATAGAGATCCTCCTGCCGCCCTGCCGGATCGCCGCAGTTCGAGAAAAACGCCAGTGCCTTCGAATCCGGCTCCCAAGTGAGTTCCCCCTCCGCGCAGCGCTGGTCCGAATTCACAGCAGCCGTCACCCTCTGACTTTTCGACAAATCGTCGGGAGAAGCCACACGAATCTCTCCGCCGCCGCGACCGCCCTCGATCCATGCCAGCCGCTTCCCGTCAGGAGAGATCGCAACCTGTCCGACGCCTTTGCCACGACTCAACCCGCGCAGCACCTCTTCAATGCGCGCGCGATCCGCGCCGCTCTTCGCGCCCGCATTTTGCCCGTGCGCGAACGCGCAGAATCCAGCGCCCAAAACAAAAAACGCGCCGGAAGCAACCACGGCGCGCCGATATTGACGAGAGAATCTCCCTAACATACCCAGAATCCTATCAGCCACAACCGTGCGCTCTCCGCTTGGGAAGGCCGGTAACACCTGGTGTGTACTCACGGTTCGAGTTCGCAGGTACTTCAGGGGCAGATTCTTCCACCGCGATCCTGCGCTATAGTTGCAGCACCGGTTTTCCCCAGTCGCCTGCCACCAACTCGGAGAACGCTGCCGATGCTCACACTCCGCAAGCTCCTGCGCGCCTGCTTCGCGAACGCTGCGCTGATCTATCTCGTCGCAAGCTGTTCTTTGCTTCCGGCACTCGTCAGAATGCGGGCGGAAAATCAGCAATTTCTCGATGAGGCTCCCCGAACTCCCACCTTTCTCGAGAATCTCCTGCTGTTGCTTGCGCAGTTCATCTTTTTTCTTCCGGTGATCCTGGCCGTAGCGAATGGCGTCGCGTGGTGGGCACTGAGGAACGGCAAGAAATCGGCGAGGATATGGGCTCTGGCGGCGAGTGCGAGCCTTGTCCTTACCGGAGTCGGCCTCTGGTCTCTCAATCTTTATCTGAACAGCCGCTTCCCCTTTGGGAATCCGCCGTTTTTCCTCGGGATCGTCGGCGCCCACTTACTCGTGGGACTTGCCGGCGTCATCGCTTTTCTCCCGCGAGATTCGGCTCTTTCTCAAGCTCCATCTCCCCGCATAGCGGGAGATGGAACCCACCGATATCTCGATACGATCGGCATCATCCTCCAGGTCGGCGGCATTCTTTGGCTCATGGAACTCTACTCCCGCTGGGGGAATCAGCAGGGACTGCCTTTGAGCCATGGTCTTGAAGCATGGGTGCAATGGTTTGTGGTCATTGGGCTCGCAACCCTCCTGCACGAAGCAGGACACGCATTCACCGGCATTGCCCTCGGAATGAAACTTCGCGCCTTTGTCGTTGGCCCTTTTCAATTCCGCGCTGTCGAAAAGCGCTGGAGGTTCGCCTTTCGCCCCACACAGCTGCTCGCTTTTTCCGGCGCCGCAGGACTTGTTCCCCTGGATCCCAACGAAAGCCGCTGGAATGAAGTCGCGGTGATCGCCGCTGGCCCGTTTGTGAATCTCCTCACCGGCGCGATCGCAGGTGCGCTCGCCTACTCTGCTGCCGGTGCGCCCTGGGCTTCTCTCTGGGAATACTTCGCGCTCTTCGCAACGGTCAGCCTCGTCGCGGGAGTTGTAAACCTGATTCCGTTGCGCCCGGAAGGCCTCTACTCGGATGGAGCCCGCATCCTCCAGATCCTTCGTGGAGGACCGTTATATGACTATCAACGGGCTGCCAGGATGTCGCAGGCGGGATCTATCTCTCCCATACGACCGAGAGATTACGACATCGCCGCAATCGAGCGCGCTTCGAGCCACTTCACATCCGGAGAGATCGGCTTGCTCCTCCGCCTCTGGGCGACTGAGCACTACCAGGACGTGGGCGAACTTCCTCAAGCTCGCGTAGCTTTCGCCCAGGCGGAAAAGGTCTTCGAAGAGTCCGCTTCCGAAATCAGGGCCGGCCTGCTCTCGTGTCTCGTGGTCAATGCGACCCTTACTCGCCGCGATGCGGACGCTACACGCGACCTATGGATGGCAATGCAAATGAAACAGATTGAAAGCAAGGACACCAATTACTGGTTGGCCAAGTGTGGCTTTCATTGGTCTGAGAACCGCCTCGAGCTCGCTCGGGAAGCATGGAACGCCGGCATGCAGGTACTCTCTGGGCTCCCCGATGCAGGTGGATGGAATTACGATCGCGACTGCTACGCTCGCCTGAAGGAGATCATTGAGACCTACCAGGCGTCTGCGAATTCCGAATCTGCTGCACCCTTCGCGCAGCACGTCCAGATACCGACCACCGTGCCTGGCAACTAGAGTTGCACGCTCTCAGTAACTCACCACCAGAACCCCTTCCCTAAGCGGCAGCCCCCGGGCCCGGAATCAGCCCCAGCTGCTGCATCATCCCCATGGTGTCCATTTGAATCCGGCTGTCCGCCATCTTCCCCGCATGCAGCCGGTCGATCACGACCCCGGTCACCACAACCTGGCGACCCGTTGCAGGAAATCCAAGAAATTTTCCCCGGTTCGTTCCCGTCCACTGGAATCTCGAAACCACCTTATCGCCCGACGCGATAGTTTCCTCAATCGACCAGTGAATGTCCGGGAAGGCTGACCGCATCATGCGAATTACATTCTTCAGCCCTTCCCGCCCCTGCTCCTGCCCGGGCAGAGGATCGAGCTCGACAAAATTCTCTTCTACCAATTCATCCGCTGCTTCGAACCGCCCATGGTTGATCACTTCTTCTACGAACCTTTCAACAGTGGCAATATTCTGCGCTTCGCTCAAGTGCTGATCCTCCAAGAATGATGATTTGGCCCTGAAGATACGGACTCTATCTTATTCATCGCGCAACATCATCCAGCGGTGAGTAGGCGAGCGAATCATATCGTCTCGGCGCACTCTGGCTCAACGACGGAACTCGAAATAATTCCCCGCGACAACTAACACTTCGGATGCGGGGTGGGATTCTTGAAGACGACCTCAATCGGCAACCAATCCGACAGCCGCTTCGCATCAATATCAGCATCTGTCGGTCCCGGTTTGATCGACGACCTGACCAGCGCCAAGCTCACCTTCGCGGTTCCCTTGTAGCAGTAGCCCGCCAGCAGCTTCCCCAGCGCAACATCTGCCTGGTCCATATAGTTTTGCGGAAGCGTGCCGCCTGTCCCTGGAAGATCCACCGGCGGCAGCAACAGCCTGTCCTTGCCTGGTTGATCGTTCTTCACGCCGGCGCCATCGAGTTTCACCACCAGAACCGCTCTCTTCTCCAGAGCCTTGGGATTTCCTGTATAGCTGACTGCCGGAATCGCTACCCCCGCCGGAGTGGGTTTCGCCACCTTCGTTTCAAAATCCAGATGGTATGGCGGCTTCGACTTTGCCTTCTCCGGCACATCGGCCACCTTATTTCCCGGATCGACGTTGCATCCACCCAAACACATCAGCCCTGCAATCAACAACCCATAACCTTTGCGCATGTCACCCCCCTCGTTCCATTGGAACGACGCGCAGGAGCATAGCACTCATTCGGACATCGGGATGTGATTGCTGACAACGGTGGTTGCGTAGATGCGCTGAACTGCCGTCACCCCTCCGGTCTGTCACTTTAGCCAGAGCGAGCCTGTTTCGTGCGATATAGTGACAAACAGCCGAAACCCTGGATCCCTGCCCAGTACATGGAAACCCCCGCCATGCGACGCCTTCGAGTCTTTCTGCGCATTTGTTTCGGCTATCTCACGCTCATTTCCCTGGTCGTCTCCATATTCATGGTGCGCACCTTTATCTGGATGTACCAACATCCGCGCGCGGATACGTGGGTCTCGCAAACCGATCGGCAACTCTCCTCGGCGACGCTCGTTGCTCTGAGCTACTTCGTCCGCCTTATTCCACTCATATTGGCCGTCGTCTACGGCAGCGCATGGTGGACGCTGAAGAATGGCAGGCGCTCAGCACGGTCGTGGGGTATAGCCGCCAGCATTGTTGTCATTCTTACCAGCGCCGGACTGGCCACAGCCCGACTCACCCTCTGGCACGGTGGACGGCACCACTTCCGCGGAAGCTATCTGCTTTTTCAGACCTTCTTCTTTGCTGTTGGCATCCTCGGCCTGGTCGTTTTCGCCCGAAGCTCCTCGGAGTCCATTCAATCGACGCAAAGGCGCCGACTCGCCGGCGATGGAACCAGTGCGTTCCTCGATCTCCTCGTGTCCGGGCTGGCATTGACGGGGGTTTGGGGCGGAATCATCCTTTACACCCGATGGGGACATGCGCAACAGCTACCCTTCGTGCGCGGCTCAGTCTCCTGGCCTGTCATCCTCCTTATCATTTTCATCACCATCTCGCTTCATGAAGCTGCCCACGCCTGTGTTGGCCTAGCCCTTGGAATGAAGCTTCGCGCATTCGTGATCGGACCATTTCAATGGCGCATACGCGACGGTAGATGGACCTACCGCTTCATCCCCGCCGGCTTCCTCTCCTTTGGCGGATCAACCGGCATCGTCTCCGCCAATCCCAATCAGAGCCGCTGGGTCGAGATCGCGATGATTGCAGCCGGCCCGCTCATCAATCTCATCGCTGGCATTTTTGCGGCATTCCTCACCATCTCCGCCAAGCGGCAAGCCTGGGAAAGCTATTGGGAACCGCTCGCTTTCTTCGCGCTTGTAAACATGGTCACCTTCGCGATCAATCTCGTTCCCTTTCGTCCGGAAGCTCTCTACTCAGACGGGGCACGTATCTTCCAGCTTCTCTCTGGCGGACCCTGGGCGGAACTCCATCGAGTGTTCTCAATGGTCCTATCCAGCACCGTGACCTCTTTGCGTCCGCGCAACTACGACATCCAGGCCCTCAACAGTGCGGCTGCATACTTCACACACGGGCGCGAAGCACTTATGCTGCGTCTTTTCGCCACATCCTGTTTCCTCGATCAAAGCCAGGTGGCCGAGGCCCGCAGTTCATTCGCCCAGGCTGTCTCGATCGCTGAGGAGAGCCAGATCAGCATCTCATCGGATCTGCTCACCACATTCGTCTTCAATAGCGTCTACCTCGATCGCGATGCAGGAGCCGCACGCCGATACTGGGACCTCTTCGAAAGCAAGAACCCACAGCACTTCGGCGTTGATTATTGGCTCGCACGCTCCGCCCTGCACTTTATCGAAGACCATCCCCTCGAGGCTCGCGATGCGTGGAACGTTGGCGCAGCTCTCGCTCGCGAACTCCCCACTGCCGGAGCTTATGAGTTTGACAGAGACCGCTATCGCCTCATGCGCGATCTGCTCGGGTCCACCTCTAGGATGGAACCGCAGGATTCCGTCTCCTCATCAAAACTGATCAGGATGCCTGCTCGCGACCACTCACCTCAGAGCGTGAGCCGTAGGACCTCTCCCGGTGGGAAATTCACCGTCTGAAATCGCATTGCTCAGCGGATCTTCGCCGAGTTTCCCGATTGAGGTGATGGCTGCTAGTCTCTTGCTCGTTACTCGCAACTCACTCGTCCCTACTCTCTTGTTCCTTTGTTCCCTCATCCCCTGCAACAATGTTCCCGTGCGATTCTGGTTTTCATCCGCCAGCGAAGTGCCGATCTACCGGCAGCTGGTCACGCAGGTTGTGCTTGCCATCCTGGCGGGAGACCTCCGTCCCGGCGACCGGCTCCCCAGCACGCGCGAACTTGCCCGCCGGTTCAGCATCCATCCCAACACCATCAGTGCGGGATACCGCCAGCTCGCGCTCGACGGCTGGACCGAGTTCCGTCACGGCAGCGGCGTCTACGTAAAGAACAATGCCACGCTGCCCTCCACTCCCGAGCAAATTCTTGACCAGCACATTGCCGGATTCTTCCGCGCAGTCCGCGAACTCAACATGCCTGCGGCCGATGTTCGTCGCCGTGTCGCCCAGTGGCTCGCCTCTCCGCCTCCCGACCACTTCCTTCTCATCGAGCCCGATGCCGAGGTTCGCGACATCCTCCTTACCGAGATCCGCCAGCTCTCGATCCTTCCCGTCAGCGCCGCAAGCTTTGAAGACTGCGCCAAACCCGAAACGACGATTGCAGCCGTGCCGCTTTGTCGACCCAGCCAGGCCAACACCGTCCGGCCATTGCTTCCGATGGGCGTGGAACTGATCACGCTGCAGATCAACTCCGCCCGTGCGTGGCTTGACTCCTGGCTCTCCACTCTCCATGGGGGCCTCATTGGCGTCGCCTCCCGCTGGCCCGATTTTGTCGAAATCGCCCGCACCGTTCTCGAAGCAGCTGGAGTTGAAAATGAGCGTCTGGTTCTTCGCAACGTAACCCGCCCACGCTGGGTTCGCGGCCTCGACCAGACCGCCGCCATCATCTGCGACGCGTGCACTGCCGCGTCCGGCAAGCTCCCCGCCGGTCCTCGCATCTGCGTGTTTCCCTTCCTGGCTGATGCCGCCCGAGACGAACTCGCCCGTTTCTCCTGATTCGGCCCCGTTTTTTGCCGATTGGCTCTGACCCGCCCGTTGTTGTGACACCTTCGAAACTGTATCGGACGCCCTTTTTGCGCTTTCGTTTCTGGCTAACCTCACTTCATCGCACTTCCCCTTGCAACAGAAGCCGCGATGAAAGGGAGGTTGAATTTCGATGGCGCACCTCAAAGCATCGCCGGCACCTTCGCAGTCAGCACACACTGGCTCCAGTTTGTTTGGCTTCCTCGTCTCAGGCTTCATCGACGGTCTCAAGGCCTATGGCGCCTCGTTAATGGTGATCTCCCCCGCTGATCCCATCTCATCTCAAAACACCGCGACGGCCTTGGCCGGGGAGAGCCACAAACACGCCGCTGCCGGAACTGAATCGAAGCCCGCAGACGCCGTCTTCGCCCTCCCCCGCCCCTGCCTCCCTAAACCTGCATGGAGACACGCATGACTCCGCAAGGACCCAACCTTAACCTCATCGCCGGATGGATCGGGATGCTGGCCGGTGTACTCTCCGGCGCCGTCCTCGGCCTCTTCTTCCATCGCGAGGACTGGATGGGCGGCTACGGCTCCTACCGCCGCCGGCTGGCGCGGCTCGGTCACATCGCCTTCTTCGGCCTGGGGTTTCTCAATCTCACGTTCGCCGCAACAGCTGCACAGCTCTCCCTCAAGGGCCATGATCTTGTCATCGCTTGCTGGGCCCTCATTGTGGGCGCCGCAACGATGCCGATCTGCTGCTTCCTCTCCGCATGGCGAAAGCCTCTGCGGCATCTCTTTCCCATCCCCGTTCTTTCCGTCACGACGGGCCTTCTCGCAATTCTGATCGGAGGTTGGCCTCGATGAAACTTGGTCTGATCGCAATGAGTGGAGTCCGCGTTCGCAACGCGGAACTTCTCGCCCTCGGCCTGACGCTTCCTGGCTTCGTCGAGCGCAGCCAGGTGATCGCCTCGCTGCCCAGCCTCGGCTTGCTCACTCTTGCGGGACTTACTCCGCCAGACGTTGAGATCCGCTACCTTGAGGTTGCAGATCTCGCGCAGGTGGACGGAGTCCCCGAAGATTTCGACGCAGTCGCCATTTCGAGCTTTTCCGCCCAGATCTTCGAAGCTTACGCGCTTGCCGACCGCTATCGTGCACTCGGCACCCGCGTCATCCTCGGCGGACTCCACGTCAGTGCGCTCCCTCTTGAAGCCTTGCGTCATGCCGACGCCGTCGTCATAGGTGAAGGCGAACCCCTGTGGCCTTCCGTCGTCGCAGATCTTCGTGCCGGCGCTCTTAAGCACATCTACGATGCACGCGGCTACAGCTTCAATTTCGCCCACTCTCCCATGCCCCGCTTCGATCTCCTCGACATCGAGCGCTATAACCGGCTGACCGTTCAGACCCAGCGTGGCTGCCCGTTCCGCTGTGAGTTCTGCGCCGCCTCCATGCGCATATCGCCCAATTACAAAATCAAGCCGGTCGATCGCGTCATCGCGGAAATTCACGCCATCAAGCGCATCTGGAAGCGCCCCTTTATCGAGTTCGCCGACGACAACTCGTTCGTCAACAAGGCCCACTCTAAACAACTCCTCCGCGCCATTGCCAAAGAAGAGATCCACTGGTTCACTGAATCTGATCTCTCCGTCGCCGACGATGACGAACTCCTCGATTTGCTTCACGATGCCGGATGCGCCGAAGTCCTTATCGGATTCGAGAGCACTTCTTTCTCCGCTGTAAATGGCGTCGAACAGCGCTCGAATTGGAAAGCGCGCAAGGTCGATCACTACCTCGAAGCGATTCGCAAGCTTCAGGACCGCGGCGTGCGCGTCAACGGCTGCTTCGTACTAGGCCTCGACACCACCGGCACCGAATCGTTCGAAGAGATATGGAACTTCGTCCAGCAGTCCGGCCTCTACGACATCCAGATCACTGTCCAGACAGCCTTCCCTGCTACACCGCTCTACACGCGTCTCAAGCAGGAGGGCCGCATCCTTCGCGACGAAGCCTGGGATCTCTGCACTCTCTTCGATGTAAACTTTCAGCCCGCCAAGATGAGCATCCACGAACTAGAAGCCGGTCTGCGCAACCTCATCCAACGAGTCTACGAAGACGAAGTAGTCGCCGCCCGCCGCTCCGCCTTCCAGCGCAACTACCGCCGGAAACAGCGCCAGCGCCGCAGTGCAAAACCGGTGCACCGCGCCCCATCTCGCCAACGCACTTCCGTAAGTTAGCGCGAGCTGCGTGGTAGAACAGGTGACCAACATCAGAATGCACAAGCAACCCTTCAGTTGCGCATCAGATCATCCGCAGTACCGGCTACTGCGTCTTGCACCGCCAGCAGCCTCTCCAAGAGCGGCTTGAGCAGATCCAGCCGGAGCGCATTCGCCCCATCCGACATCGCATGAGCCGGGTCGTCGTGCACTTCGAGGAACACGCCATCCACGCCAGCCGCGACAGCGGCCCTGGCCAGTAGCGGAATAAACTCGGGCTGGCCGCCGCTCACTCCGTTCGCGGCCGAAGGCTGCTGCACCGAGTGCGTTCCGTCAAAGACCACCGGAGCCATCTCCCGCATCACTGGCAGCGAGCGATAATCCACCACCAGCGTGTTGTATCCGAAGCTCGCGCCGCGCTCCGTCAGAAACACCCGCTCATTCCCCGTCGAGCGCACCTTCTCCACCGGATGCTTCATGTCCCACGGCGCAACGAACTGCCCCTTCTTGATGTTCACGGCGCGTCCAGTTTTGCCGGCTGCCACTAGGAGATCCGTCTGCCTGCAAAGGAATGCCGGAATCTGCAGGACATCCACCGACTCCGCCGCCACCTCGCAATGCCCCGGCTCATGCACATCCGTCAACACCGGCAGCTCCGTATCCTTCGCCAGGCGGCCCAGGATCTTCGTGCCCTCAACCAGCCCCGGCCCACGAAAGCTTTTCACGCTGGTGCGGTTCGCCTTGTCGTAGCTTGCTTTGAAAATGTAGGGAACGCCAAGGTCGCTCGTGATCCGCTGAATGGCCTCCGCCATCTTCCGCACGTGCGCTTCCGACTCAATCACGCAAGGGCCGGCGATCAGAAACAGCCGGCCCTCTCCCACCCTTACTGGTCCAATTTCAAATGAAGGTCTCACGAAGCCGATTCTACCCCGCTCTCAAAGACCGGCTCAGAATCCAGACCAGCCGACGTTATACCTCCGAAAGGTGTGATGACCGGCACATCATGCTGAATGCATAAATATATAAATATGGTAATATGTTAACTATGCGAACCACTCTCGACATCCCCGACGAGACCTATCGCCAGCTCAAAATCAAAGCGGCTAACGAGGGCGTGACCGTCCGCCAGATTGTTCTCCGAGGCATTCAGAACGAGCTTGAACCCTCAAGGGCGACTGGGAAATCCAAGCGGTTTCAGGTCCCGGTAATTCGCTCTTCCAAGCCGGGAACTTTGAACTTGACCAACGAGCAGATTGAGGAAATTCTTGCTTCCTGATGTGAACGTCTGGGTGGCACTGCACCACCAGAAGCACTTTCATCACGCTTCGGCTCTCGAGTGGTTCAACGGGCTTGAGGACCGACGCAAACTCGTATTCTGTCGTCAATCGCAACTGGGCCTGTTCAGATTGCTAACGACGTCTGCCATCATGGGCAATGAAGTCGCTACACAGCATCAATGCTGGACAATCTATGAGAAATGGATCGCCGGGGGGAGGGCAATCATGCAACCAGAGCCACCAGCAATCGAAGCTGCCTTCCGTGCCCGCAGCCGTGCCACTCAATCCGCCCCAAAGATGTGGACGGACTCCTATCTCTCAGCCTTCGCCGAAACCGCGGGCCTCGCTCTCGTCACCTTCGACAAGGCACTCGCCGCAAAGACCAAAGGTGCGCTGCTGCTGAGCTAGCCATGAGTTCACCAACGGTCTTTCAGAGGGTCTCTTCAAGTTCCGGGAATCGACGTTTGATATTTTCGGCCATCCACGAGGCCTCGCGGACGGCTACAACATAAGCCAAAACCAGGCCAAACATATCCCACAAAGACAATTTGTGACCTGTCTGAGCGAACCAGTCTGGCAAAACACGTTTCAGGAAGTGCCACGCATAGGTCATGACACTTATGCCGGCCAAGACTACAATCTGCCGAACCAGCAGATCCCCCATGTATTGCGCAACTTCCAGGTTGCCAAAGAAGTCGTCTGAATCCCGAAATGCCAAGCCGCAGGTACAGCAAAGCATAAAGGCGATGTAGGACAGAGTGATCGCGATTTGCCAACTCCAAGTACGATTTGCGAACGGAAAGTAGAGGACGCTAAAAATCAGCATCGCGATCACATGCGCCCATCGCCCAATCCACCAGGAAGACTTCTGGCCATCGATCTGAGACTCAGCTTCGTCTGCTGCATCCGGAAGACTGTCAAACATCTCCCTCTCCATTCCTGACTACTGGATGACCGTCACTGAATCCGTCTTCTCCGCCCCACGCCTCGCACGATTCGCGTAGCTTGCCTTCACAAATTCCTGGAATAGCGGATGCGGCTCCAAGGGCTTCGACTTGAACTCCGGATGGAACTGGCAACCAATGAAATAGGGATGGCCCGGAATCTCCACCATCTCCACATACGTCGAGTCCGGCGTCGACCCACTGATCTGCAGTCCGCCTCCCGTCAGCAGCGCTTCATATTCGCGGTTGAACTCATACCGGTGGCGATGCCGCTCGCTGATCTCCGTTGCGCCGTACACCCGGTGCGCCAGCGTATCCGGCTGGATCACGCAAGTCCACGCGCCCAGCCGCATCGTGCCGCCCATCTCTTCCACGCCCAGCAGTTCGCGGAGCTTGTAGATCACGCGATGCTGCGTCGCGGGATCGAACTCGCTCGAGTTAGCATCTTTAAGGCCGCATACATTCCGCGCATACTCGATGCATGCCGTCTGCATCCCAAGGCAAATCCCGAAATAGGGAACCTTCTTCTCCCGCGCATAGCGGATCGCGTTCAGCATTCCCTCGATGCCGCGCTTGCCAAAGCCGCCGGGCACCAGGATCCCATCGAACCCTTCGAGCTGGGTCTCGTAGCTGCGATCCTCCGGCGTCTTCGACTCCAACCCTTCGGCCTCGATCCACGTCACATTCAGCTTCAGGTTTTCCGCGATCGCGCCATGCGTAAGCGCTTCTTTCAGCGACTTGTAGCTGTCCTCGTACTCCACGTACTTGCCCACGATGGCGATATTCACATCGTCCTTGGGGTGATGCACGCGATGGATCAGTTCCTTCCACCTGCTCAGGTCCGCTTCCGGCGCATCCTTGTGCAGATACTTCAGGATCAATCCATCGAGCCCCTCTTGCGCGAAGTTCAGCGGCACTTCATAGATCGAAGGCACCGTCGTTGCTCCGATTACTGCCTTCTCCTCAACGTTGCAGAACGCCGCAATCTTCTGACGCATGTCCTTGCTCAGGTGGCGGTCGCTCCGGCACAGCAGAACGTCTGCCTGGATGCCGATGCTCAGCAACTCCTTTACCGAGTGCTGCGTCGGTTTCGTTTTCAACTCCTGTGCTGCCGCAATCCACGGCACCAGCGTCAGGTGGACGAAAACCGTGTTCTCGCGGCCCAGTTCCTGCCGCATCTGGCGGATCGCCTCCAGAAACGGCAACGACTCGATGTCGCCCACCGTCCCGCCGATCTCCACGATGGTCACGTCGTGCCCATTGGCCGAGACTTTCCGCATTGCGTTTTTGATCTCGTTTGTCACGTGCGGGATCACCTGCACTGTCTTGCCCAGGTAGTCGCCCCGGCGCTCCTTCAGGATGATCTGCTCGTAGATTCGGCCTGTCGTCAGGTTGTTGTCGCGCGACAGCGGCGCGTGCGTAAACCGCTCGTAGTGTCCCAGGTCCAGGTCAGTCTCCGCCCCATCGTCCGTCACGAACACTTCGCCATGTTGAAAAGGCGACATCGTTCCCGGATCGACGTTCAAGTAGGGGTCGAACTTCATCATGTTCACGCGCAGTCCGCGGCTCTCGAGCAGGCATCCGATCGAAGCCGCGGCAAGACCCTTGCCTAAACTGGACACAACTCCGCCCGTCACAAAGACATACTTTGCCGACATCGCTGCAACCTCGCTATTTGATTGTTGTGATTGGCCGTACCTGGTGGGCACAATCAAGTATGGCAGAAACTCCGTCGTCCTTGAAACACAAAATGGAAGTCGACGTGCCTTGGGCCATGGTTTGAGCCCCTAAAGTGATCTCCCACAGCAACTTCTCTCTGCCGTGGCACACGGAGTTGATCGGGCTAGATGCTCGGGATTGTGGAAATTCCGCTACGAAATGCGTCGCGGGTAAACCATGAGCCGGCTGTTCCTGTCGCATGTATACTCCCTTTGTTCATCACCCATCTGTCCTCAGGGGGTCCCATGATGGTTGTTCCGCGTTCCGCCTGTCAGACCATCCTTCCAGCTCTCCTTGCGCTCACTGCGGCTGCATCCATAGCCCAGAGTTCCTCACCATCCTCTGACGCTCAGCAAGCCGCTACCTGTGCCGCTCTCGCCGATACCACGATCCCCACAAACTCCACCGTTGAAGCCAAGGTCATGGGTATCGACTCCTCGAAGCTCAAACCCGGCAAAGAAGTTTGGTTCAAGGTAGCGCACGGCGTTATCTACCAGGGCTGCACTCTCGATCCCGATTCCGTGGTCTACGCCCATATCCTCTCTGCCACCGGCGGAAAGGGCGCCACTTCCTCTGAACTCTCGCTCGCCTTCGACCACGCCGACTGCTCCGGGCACGACAAACAGCCCTTCAAACTCCGGGTGATTGCCGTCGTCGGCCCTCCGGGTCAGAAGCGCAACATGCATGAAGACATGCCGACACAGGTCGCAGGCGGAGTTCGCCAGATCGGTGCGGCCGTTGCCGGGACAAACGCGCTCGACATGGAACTAAACCCGGGCGGACCGCCGCACACCGTGCGCCCTGGAATCGTCGTCGGCGTTCCCAACCTGAAGCTGGAACCAACCGCCGGGCCGGAGTGCAGCGACAAGTTAAGCAGCACCAGCAGCAAAATCCAGCTCGGGCTCGGTTCCGAACTCATCCTGGCTATGACTCAGACTCGATGATCGAAGCGACGTGCGCGACCTCACATCGCCGCTGCCACTTGCTGCAGGCCCAAGCCTGATCCGCGATCCTGCACCGGTTTCGGCTGTTCGATTGGCGGAGTAGATGGAAGGTAAATCACAAACACGGTGCCGCTGGGTGACTCGGTCCGTGACCGGAAGCGCAACTTTCCGCCGTTTCTCTCCACGATGTCCCGGGTAAGCCAGAGACCCAGCCCCGTTCCGCTGCTGCCCTTGGTTGTAAAGAACTGCCGGAAGAGTTGCGAGCGGATCTCCTTCCGAATTCCGCCGCCGGTATCCGCCACCGTCAGCCGCGCGTATTCAACGCCGCCAACCGATACCGGCATCACGTGGATGCGCAGGCTTCCCCCATCCCGCATTGCGTCCACTGCATTGCCGATCAGGTTCACAAGCGCCTGCCGAATCTCGCCCTCATTGCAATACCCGAACGCCCGCTCCGCCGTGATCCGCTCCCGGATCTGCCGCTCACGCAGCTTGCCTCGGAACAAAGTGACAGCCGACATTGCCAGCTCCGATACATCCGTAAAAGCCGGCTTAGCGGGGGCCCGATGGAATCGCAGAGTATGATCCACAATTTCGCTGATCCGCTGAAACTCCTTCAGCGCAAGTTGCCCGAACGAGTGCGCTTCATCGAGGGTCGCGCTGTTCTCAACAAGGAAGAGCAGATTGCCAAGCGCTTCCAGAGGATTGTTCACTTCGTGCGCAAGCGTCGCTACCAGGCGCCCTGCCACTGCCAGCTGTTCGGACTTGCGCAGAGCTTCATCGCTTTGGAACTGCTTTACAGCTGCATCGCGAATCTGCAGCTGCTTCTGCCGCGCATTGAACGCCACCTGAATTGCGCTGAGTAGCGCTTCTTTACGGATCGGACGATCCAACAGGATCAGGCTGCGCACCTCAATTCGTGCCTGGCTGGCCAACGCTGCATAGCCCGGCTCTGTCACGCTGCTCGTAAGCAGGATGACGGGGAGATCTGACCACACAGGCTGTGAATTCACGATGCGCTTGAATGCCTCGAACCCCCCGCGCTGTAGAGCCTCATCCGTCATGATCAGCCCGAGCATCATCGCGCAGTCGAGCCCTTCCGACTCGTGCACCTGGCGCACACAACGGGTCGCGAATCCAGCTCCATTCAGGAAACTGGAAATCAGATCACCATCACGGCCCACAGGAGCAACAACTACGAACCGGGGAACATTGGCAGCGGGTTCGTTCACAGCAAGTTTTGTCCTCCCGTGTATTCCGGAGTTCCGGTCAGCACGCCCACAAAGTTCTTTAGCGGTTCACCAATGATGAGCCTTCCTGAGCTCATCCTCATCTCACGGATGGAACGCTCGTGCGGGCCCGATCTGCGTTTCATCACCGAGATCGCCTGACGAACCTCGCCCGCTGCTTCGAAGTAGCGGAGCAAAAGCACGTTATCCGCCAGATAACTCACATCCGTGGGCGACGACATTGCGGATCCCAGTAGCCCGTACTGCGCCAGGACCATGAACGACGCCACACCCACTTGGTTTAGATACGAAAGCAGCTCATGAAGCTGTACCGTGAGGGCCTGTTCTTCGTTCATGGAGTTCATGACGCCATTCAGGCTGTCGATCACCACAATGCGCCACCGTTTCTCCTCAACCCCTCGGCGTATGCGGTGAATGAACTCACCCGGAGAAAGCTCGGCGGGATCTACCTGCTCCAGATGGATCATTCCGCTTTCAAGATGCGAGTCCAGGTCCATCCCCAAACCGCGGCTGCGCACCCTGAATGACTGCCGTGTCTCATCGAATGTAAATATCGCGCACTTCTCATTGCGTTTCGCTGCCTGCAACACGAATTGAGTGCATAGCGTTGACTTTCCGCATCCCGAGGGCCCCGCGATCAGGGTGCTTGTGCCGCGCTGGACCCCGCCATTGAACAGCGAATCCAGCTCTTTCACCCCGCTGGGCAGGTTCTCAGCCATCATCGAAGCTCCGCGATGCTCGCCCGAAACCAGCCGCGGAAACACCACCACTCCACCCTTAAGGATCACGTAGTCGTGAAATCCCTCGCGGAAACTCGATGCTCGCACCTTGAGAACCTCGAGACGCCGACGCGTGACTCCGTAAGCACGCTGAAGCACTTCCATGCTCAGCACGCCATGTGCAATCGTCTGCACCTGGGTTTCACTGCCCTGGCGGAAACGCTCATCCAGCAACAGGGTGGTGCAATCCCGCCCTTCAAAGAACTGTTTCAGGCTCAACACCTGTCGCCGGTACCGGAGGGAATCCCGGGCCAGCATTCGCAACTCCGACATCGAGTCGATAATGACCCTCGACGGATTAAGTTCCCTCACCTTGGAGAGGATCGTATCCAGCACGTCTGAAAGCTCAACTTCTGCGGGCTGGAAAACCGTGTACTGCCTGCCTTCTTCGCCTGCAAGCTCCGGGGGGGAAATCTTGCAGATCTCCACGTTGTCCAGCTTCATACCGTGAGATGCCGCCACATGCCGCAGCTCGGCCTCGCTTTCGGCCAGGGAAATGTAGAGGCCCTTTTCGCCCTTCTTTGCTCCAGCGATCAGAAATTGCAACGCCAGGGTGGTCTTCCCGGCTCCCGGGCTACCCTCAACGAGGTAAAGAAAGCCCTTCGCCAACCCCCCATGCAGGATGTCATCCAATCCTGCGATCCCTGTAGACAGACGTGTATCCATTGACCTGACGTTCTCCATTTGTCGCTCTGGTCTAGCTCTGGCAAACGGTTGCGCCGCTGCAATTTCAACGCGGAACGTCTTGCCGAGGCAAACATTTTAGATGCAGCCATTTCTGCGTCAGTTTGCCTCTAAGTCAAAGGATTTATTGACAAGCCAGACCTGTCTGCAGCCCGTTCCGGAGACGGCAGACAAACTCCCGCTGCTACGAGAACGGAGCGAAACTGGAGTTGGATTCGGCATGCGGATCCGAGACCCGGATACCGAAGTGGAGCTATCGGCCAGGGGCTTGTTTCTTCGTCCCGTTGTCCCCGATGTACTCGTCCACCCAGTCGTTGACGGTCTTCCACCAGAGCTGCGAGTTCTGCGGCTTGAGCACCCAGTGACCCTCGTCCGGGAAGTACAGCATCTTGCTTGGAACGCCGAGCCGCTGAAGAGTCGTGAACAGCTGGTAGCCCTCGCTCACATCCAGCCGGAAATCGAGCTGGCTATGCACGACCAGCGTAGGCGTCTTGAAGTTCTTGGCCGAAAGCATCGGAGCCCACTTCCGGTATGGGTTCTCGCTGTCGGGTTTCCCGTAATAATCCCAGGGCTTGCCTTTGAACTCCCACTCGTTGAACCAGAGCTCTTCGGTTGTTCCGTAGGCAGATTCGGGATCGAACATCCCATCGTGCGACACGATGCACTTGAACCGGGTCGTATGCCCGAGTATCCAGTTCGCCATGTACCCGCCATAGCTCGCGCCCAGCGCGCACTCGCGGTTCTCGTCGATGAACGGATAGTGCTGCTCCGCATAATCCAGCCCCGTCATCAGGTCTGTGTACGGCTTTCCGCCCCAGTCGCCATTCACTCGATCCACAAAGGCCTGTCCATACCCGGTCGAGCCACCCGGATTGATCATCACCACCACGTACCCGTTCGCCGCAAACAGCTCAGCGTTCCACCGGTACGACCACGCGTCGCCCCAAGCACCCTGAGGGCCGCCATGAATCAGGAACTTCACGGGATACTTCTTGTTCGCGTCGAAGTGAGGTGGACGAATGAGGAACCCCTGCTCCTTGGTCCCATCCGCAGCCGTGAACCAGAAGTTCTCCATCTTCGGCATATCGAGCTGCGCGAGCAGCGCGTCATTCAGATGTGTTACGAGTTTGGGCTCGTGAGTCGGATTGGTAATGTTCTTCGCACTTCCGCTGGAGTTTGCATTCAACTGCAGCTTCACGGTGGTGTCATCCATTTCAAGCAAATCGCCCAGCACCACCTCAGAAGGGCGATCAATACGCACTATTGTTCCCAAAACGAAGGGCATTCCATCAACCAGGATCAGATGTGCGCTGCTCCATTCGCCGTTCGCTTTGCCCATGCGGTGGAGATCATCGCCAGTCACATTCACCTCATAGAGTGGGGCTTCTCCTTTATCTCCGGACACGAAGAGAATGTGCTGAGAATCGTCAACCCAATTGAACTCGTCAACCCAGTTTGCGAACTTCAAGTCATCGAGAGGATACTTAACCGTCTTCGCCCCTCGGTCATAAAGCGCCAGCCGGAACTTGTCACCCTCGTACCCTGCCCGCTCCTGCGCTCGCCACGCTAGCCACTTCCCATCCGGCGAGTATGCCGGGCTCATATCGCCGCCGAGAGCGGTACTAACCTTCAGCGGCTTCGGCAGATCCGGATTGGTCAGGACGTCACTTATATCGAGCGTGAAGAT
>Ga0105241_10001290_pt1 | contig 19098 bp, 13 predicted proteins | sample KBSC64metaG_FD_80422 | JGI IMG/M metagenome (GOLD analysis project Ga0105241, IMG submission 80422) | Corn rhizosphere microbial communities from Kellogg Biological Station, Michigan, USA - KBS C6-4 metaG | ecosystem: Host-associated > Plants > Roots > Rhizosphere > Soil | place: Michigan, USA... | reverse complement strand
TCCGGGATTTTCGCGGGCATGACCCGGATATCCGGCCGATGCTGGAAAACCGGGGACTGAAGGGTAAATAAACAGCTATGGATTCCTTATTGATGCTGCCTTTGCAAGTCTGTACCAAGTCCGTTCTAAGGACGGACTTGGTACGGACTTGGTAATTCTTCATCCTTTGAAAAAAAACAGGAAATCGCGGAAACGGGTTTAAACAAGCGGTACCCCCTAACACACTAATATTTAACGCAATGACTTATTCAGGCAAAATTATTGGATTCTTTTTGGCATTATTTACTTCAATTACACATTCCGGTTTTGGTCAGCGTTCAACGGCTGATCCTTCCGGTAATACGGGGATCATCGCCCCCGGGGAAAAACCCGTGCTGATTGACAGCGGTTTTAGCTTTACGGAAGGTCCGGCGGTGGATAAGCAGGGGAATGTGTTTTTTACCGACCAGCCGAATAATAAAATCTGGAAATACGATCTCCACGGAAAGCTTTCTGTTTTTATGGATAAAGCCGGGAGGTCGAATGGTATGTATTTCGATTCGAAAGGAAACCTGATCAGTTGCGCAGATGAACAGGGACAGCTATGGTCCATCAATAAAAAAGGAAAGGTTGACATTCTGGTGAAGGATTATCAGGGGCATCGGTTAAACGGACCCAATGATTGCTGGGTGTCTCCGGCGGGGGATATTTATATTACGGATCCTTACTACCAGCGCGATTACTGGACAAGAAAAAATCCTGATCCCGCACTGGGCGGACGAAAACTCTATTGCCTCCCGCACAATAAAAAAGAACTGATCCGGGTGGATGATGAAACGGAACAACCGAATGGCATCGTAGGCACCCCCGATGGAAAATACCTGTATGTTGCCGATATGGGTAAGGGCAAAACATTCCGGTACGAGATCAATGCCGACGGAACGCTGAAGAACAAACAGCTCTTTGCCAATGAAGCATCGGATGGCATGACCACCGATAACCGGGGGAATGTTTACCTGACGGGGAAGGGGGTAATGGTCTATAACCCGGATGGAAAAAAAATTGAACAGATCGATATACCGGAGCAATGGACGGCCAATGTTTGTTTCGGCGGAAAAGATAAAAATATCTTATTCATCACAGCGTCGAAATCCATTTACATATTGCCGACCCTGGTGAAAGGGGTGGAATAAACAATTGACAATGGACAATGGATAATTGACAATTCTCCATTGTCAACTGTCAACTGTCCATTGTCAATTGTCCACTGTCCTCTCCAAAATGGAACCTTCAAAATAGTTCAACTTCTTCAGATGATAGATTTCGGTAAAACCATTTTCGAGGAAAACCGATTTATGCTGGGGGTTTGCATATAAGACCCGTATGGTTCGCGGATGGCCCTGCTGGCTCTTTAATATATTCGAGACCACGCCGGTCATAATCAGGGCATCAAAGGGATTAAAAAGAAAGATATTGCAGATCTCTTCCGGGATATCGTAAAATTGGGCATCTCCGGTTATGATGGTAAACTGGACATGTGGATTAATCTGGTTGTAGGCGGCGGTTGCCCTGGCGGCATCGTTGCAAAACTCTTTTGAAATATCAATCCCGCTGATCCGCTCAAATCCGAATGCTGCGGCAACGATCATCACGCGGCCTTTTCCGCATCCCAGATCCAGCATGGTTTTGGTTTGATCATATTTTACGATTTCGCGCATTAAGCGTTCCAGTATAAAATAATTTACCGGCATGTAGATGGAAGCATGGGAAACGTCGATTCCTATATCTTTCAGACTCTGTAATTCGTCTTCCCCGGTGGTATGAATATGATATTTTTTTTCGCCCCTGATCTCATAATAGATCGTGAATAAAGCAAGGATCGGATTCCAGTGCCAGGCAATATAGAAGAAATAACGTAAGTAAGGGTTGAATCTCATGACCCGTTATTTAGCTTCCTGCGGTTGGTGGTTAGCGGGTACAAAGATAGGTTAACCGGCTGTTGACCTTATTTCAGGCTTCCTTAGCGTTTTATAATTTAGTTTTGGAATAAGAATTATTAAAACTTTAGAACCTATGCCGGATACTGAAAATGAGAACATTGGTCATTCTTCCCATATTCTGAATACCTCTTCCAATTTACTCGGTCTTTGTTTTATTGTACTCACTTCTCTTCATGTACTGCATCTTGCGCAGGCTTCTATCATAGATGAATTTACTGCCGTCGCGATCATTTTACTAATGGCAAGCAGCCTCCTTTCCTTTCTTGCATTGCGGAGCAAAACAAAACGGGGATTGTTTTATGAAAAGATCGCCGATGGGTTTTTCCTCTGCGGACTGATTTCCGTTTTTATTACAACCATGCTGATTGCATTCGGCGTAATCAGATGACAGATAAAATTAAAAAATCCGGAAGTTCCGTTATTTAGTTCTTCCTTTCCTTCGGAATAAATTCTTCCTCAACGGCCTGGCGGATGAGTGCCGGCGGCAATAATCCCTGGGAAAGGATGAAATCGTGGAAATGCAAAACGTTGAATTTTGATCCAAGCGCTTTCTCCGTGTCCTTTCTCAGTGCGATCATTTTGGTGAATCCGTAAAAATAACTGTTGGCCTGTCCCGGTGCTTTCAGGGTGAAGCGTTCCACTTCTTCCTGCGCGAATGCATGGGATTGTACCACATCGTCTGTCAGCACTTTAAATGCCTGAGCGGATGTAATGGTTCCGGCCTGCAGTTCGGGATCCAGAAAGGCACGGGCAGCGCGCAGCAAAAGATAATCCAGGGATACCAGCTTCCCTTCCGGCGGCATATACGGACGGATCACATATTCAGCATACAAACCCCAGCCTTCCACATTCGTAGAGTTAAATGCGTACAGGGCGCGGGCTTTGGAAACGCCTTCTTCCACCATTTTATCAAATTGGAGTTCATGTCCGGGCCTCGCTTCATGAGCGATCAGGGTCCAGCAGGCCGCCTCAAAAGTAAAGTCATCGTATTTACTTTCGGTTTTTTCTCCCGCTGCTGGCGGCATATTCATCGGCAAAACAAAAACACCGCGCTGGCCTGTGTTATTTAAAAAGGGCGGCGGCACCATGTGGGGTGCGGGTTGTTGCGCCGTTTCTGCAGCAGTCGCCAGCCGGATGATAGCCGGACGCTCAGGCAAACTGACCAGATGATGTTCCCGGATGATGTTTTCAATATCCTCCAGATGGCGTTTGTATACCGGGATAATAGAATCGCCGTGCAGTTGTTCCTTTTTAAGTTCCCGCATTACGCTGCGATAATCATCGGATGGCAGATGGAGTTGCCTGGCGATTTCTTTGGCGAGGGGCTTCATTTCATTTTGAATTTGCGTAAAGGCAACGTGTGCCATTTTCGCAATCTCTGCCGGGGAAATATCAATACCGTAATGTTCAAACCGCAGGGCATATTCTTCCGGAGGCAGGCGGAAATCCGTGCGGGCCTTCGGCAAAACCTGCTCGCGGGTCCACTGATCATAATTGGCCACCTGCTTTTTTAATTTTTCATAAGGTTCTTCCCATCCTTTGAGGTTGTATTTTTTGCATAGTATCGCGATCCCCTCCATGATACTGGCATTGCGGGAAAGATCCACTTCCATCCGCTGTCTGGAAGGATAGATCATATCGCCGGTTTTCATCTGATGGCTAACCCTTTCCTTCAATATTTCAGTCAGCGGCCGGTATCCGGGTTCCAGGCCGGCATATTTTCTGATGCGGACCACAGCAGCCTGGCGGCGGGTGGCAGCGGTTTGCTCATCCATTAAAATTTCCAGCCCGTCATAAATCTGAGATGCTGCATTCAGAAAGGGCACTTTGTGTTTCAGCTCATAGTCCATCTCCCGGAATCCGAGTTGCAGGTGATCGATCAGGATATGAAGATCCTGCAATACGGGCGCTTCTTTTTCCTTTTGCAGTGCAGCGGTATATACGGCAACCAGTTTTTCTTCCTCACTTCTTTCCGCCAGCTGGTTGGCGAGGGTAGGAACGGAGATCTGTTCATCATATTCCGACAGTCCTTCGGCAGAACCGTATTCCGGCGAATACTTTTTGTCCAGGTCAATCAGCAGCTGGGTATACTGATCTGACTTTTCAACCCAGGCTTTTGGGTTTCCGGCAGACTGAGCCTGGAGGTTTTCGGTAGAATTCAGAAAACAAAAAGAACAGCAGAACAAAGCGTTCAATAAAAATTTGGTATGATACATATGATTGATTGAAATGAACATCCGGCACTTAAGTAAAGTTAGGAGGCAAATTCTTTCCAAATACTATCGCAGTTGAAAAATTGTTTATATTCAGTCACGCTTTCAGGGGTATTAAATAAATATTACCATGAACATGCGCCTGAAAAGTTAATTCAATATTTTATTACCTTGCCCGCATAATCAAACACGATTGGCGACTTTTAATACCATTGCTGCTTTAAAAACGGGTGACCGCTTGGTTTTCGAACAGCTGTTTCATGATCACTATGAAAGAGTGTATTTTTATCTGCTGGGAAAAACAAAAACGAAATATATGGCGGAAGAGGGCACGCAACTGGCCTTCATAAAACTCTGGCAATATAAAAGCAGCCTGGACGAGGATATTGCATTGAATATTCAACTTTTCCGCATTGTGAGAACGACGCTGATCGACCTGGTTCGCAGGGAGCAAACAAAAAATACCCATGCTGCCGGAGCCGCAGCCCATTTACCTCTTCATTCCAATCAGGTTTGGGAGAACCTGGTGGCCCGGGAAATGAAAACCCGGTTAAACAGCAGTATGCGGGCCATGCCGGCTGTCCGGAAAAGAGTTTTCGAAATGAGCCGGATCCGGGAGATGAGTAATAAGGAAATCGCTTCCGAACTTTCGATTTCCGTAAAGGCGGTAGAGTTTCATATTTCAAAAGCCATCCGTTACTTGAGGCATATACTTCCCGTTTTACTATTTATATCAATTGCCGCTTAGGGATCTTTCTTTTTCAAACGTATTATATCTGATCCCGAAAATTATTTACATGAAAAAATTATTATTTCTCCTGATCCTGAGCGCTTTTGCATTCCCAGGTTTTTCGCAGAAAGTGAAACAGGTGGTGATCATCAGTGTGGATGGTTTTAGGCCGGATTTTTATCTGGATACAGCCTGGCATACGGTGACCATGCATTCGCTGATGCGGCAGGGCACGTATGCAAAGGGAGTGAACAGTGTTTTTCCATCCATGACTTACCCGTCGCATACGACCATTGTAACGGGCGTGCAACCCCTGCAGCATGGAGTCTATTACAATGCCATGTTTGAATCCACCGGTTCCACGGGAAGGATTTATTGGAATGACAGTTCCATCAAAACGCCAACCTTGTGGACCGCGGCACAGAAAAAAGGACTGAAAACGGCGGCCTTATTCTGGCCGGTTTCCGCTGATGCGCCCGTAGCATATAATATTCCGGACATTGGCAGCATGGGGGAAGCGATCCGGGCACAATATTCAAAACCCGCTGGCTTCATTGATGAAGTGAAAACAAACGTATTTTCTTCGGCCGCTAAAATCGAATACGGTAAAAACATCAATATTGCCCGGATTGCCGCTTATGTGATTGAGAAAGGCCGGCCCAATTTAATGGCCGTGCATTTCTTTGCGGTGGATCATGCGGAACACATGCAGGGCCGGAACGGCGAAATGGTAAAAGAGGCCGTTGCAGATGCCGACAGTGGCATTGCTATTATTATTGATGCATTAAAAAAAGCGGGGATCTGGGAAACCACCGTGTTGCTGGTGGTGGGTGATCACGGATTTGTGGATGTTAAGACAACGGTGAGCCCGAACGTTTGGCTGAAGGAAGCCGGACTGGCCAATGATGTAAAAAAAGACGACTGGAAAGCACAGTTTAATTCTGTAGGCGGCTCATCCTATTTATACCTGAAAAACCATGATCAGCAAACCCTTGACGCAGTAAAAAAGATCCTGGCCCAACTACCGGAAAGTAAGAGAAAGCTGTTTGCCGTCATGGATCGCAAAAAACTCAACCAGATCGGGGCAAATCCGGAAGTGGCCCTTGCTTTGACCGGCCTGAACGGAGCGGCTTTCAATAATGCATTTACGGGAGAAGATATAAAACCCGGCCACGGCGGCACCCATGGTTATTTCCCGGACTTCCGGGAAATACAAACCGGGTTCATTGCTTACGGGCCCGGTATCACTAAAGGAGGCGTTATTCCTGAAATGAATCTCCGGGATATTGCGCCGGCCGTTGCCAAAATACTGGGACTTGACCTGCCTTCAGCAAAAGGCCGTATCCCTGCCGTGTTATTTTCCGGCAGGTAAATAATTTTCTCATGCCCGCTTAGGGTAGCGCTGATTTCAAACGTATATCTTATCAACCATTCATATTGCATGATCACAAAGGAACTGTTTGAAAAATTTCTGCAAAATGAATGTAGCGAAGAAGAGCGGATGCAGGTGAACCAGTACCTGGACGAGCATCCGGAGGCGATTCCCGATTTATTACCTGCGGAGGAATTTACAGGGCTTCAGTTTAGGGAAGGGACGGAGCCGCCTCCGGAGCTAAAAATTTATAAAAAGCTGGAGAAAAGTATTTTCAGGGGCGCTACTGTAAAGCTGATGATAAAGCGTTCGCTGATTGCTGCTTCTGTTATACTGGTTGCAGGCATTGGATGGAGATTTTTGAAATCAGATAGTCTGCGGCACCGGAAAACAAACGGGGAACTGCAGAAAGCATCTGCCCGAGCGAGTCCATGGATTAGTTATACCACGGCGTCAAATAGCTTATACGTTTTGTTGCCAGATAGTTCCAGTTTAATCTTATCCTCATTCAGTTCTGTAAAATACGACCGGTTCTTTGGCAGGGATGGCAGAAGGGCAGTTTATCTTACCGGCGAGGCAGAGTTTCAGGTGGCAAAGAACGGGGCCAAACCCTTTAACGTTTACAGCGGAGATATTTCCACAATAGTACTGGGAACCTCATTTAAGGTGAACGCATTTGACAACAGAAAAGTCATTAGTGTTCATTTACATACAGGAAAAGTGCTGGTGACACCTGCTGATCCGGCGGATAATAAATTGAAACTGCATATTTACCTGCGGCCGGGCGACGAGCTGTTTTATAATAAGATCACCCGGCTCGCCACGGTCAGGAAATTCGAAGGGCATAAAAGGAAACCGGCCAGATTAAAAAGCCGGAAGGAGAATATTTACAAGCCTGACTGGTATAAGTTCAGCGGACAGCGGCTCGCTGATGTGCTGGATCAGCTGAGCTTTTATTACCAGGTGGAGATTGACTATAGGCCCGATGATATCAGCAACAGTTATATGACTGCTGAGTTCAGGGTCAGTGATTCACTGGAGAAAATTTTAAAAGATATCGGCTTGCTAAACAAATTAAAACTAACGGAAGCAGACGGAAAGTACATTTTAAGAAAGTAGAGCCCAGGCATTATCCGGATCGGAATTTTCAGAACATTCATACCATTCTATTAACGCTGACAAAACAGCGGAGCTGTACTATTGCCCAATTTAAAACCAAGCTAATATATGAAGCAGAAGACCTTTACCAAGCCAGCCTGTTTTTTCTTATTGCTGACCATGCTTTTTGTTTCCCTGAATTTAAAAGCCCAGGATACAAGAAGTAACGTTTCCGGCATCGTCAGAAATGAGAAAGGAGAGAACCTTTCAAATGCAACGGTTAGTGTAAAAAATGTCAAGTCCGGTTTTACCGCGAGCAGCCAGACGGACAGCAACGGCGTATTCCATTTCTCCGGCCTTCCATCCGGAGGTGCGTACAGTTTTACTTTCTCTTTTATCGGCTACCTGAGTCAGACCCTGAACGGGTACACGCTGAAGCCCGATGCCACTTTATCCATCATCGTTAACCTGAAGAATCAGGAAAATACCCTGAATGATGTAGTAGTGGTTGGTTACGGCACACAAAGAAAAGTGAACCTGACGGGTGCAGTTTCCCAGATATCCGGCGAGGTATTTGAAAAGCGTTCCATTCCAAATATTACCCAGGGGCTGCAGGGCGAAATTCCGAACCTGAATATTGTGATGGGCGATGGGAAACCGGTTCAGTCGCCGACCTACAATATCAGGGGAACAACATCCATCGGACAGGGTGGAAGCGCATTGGTGCTCATAGACGGCGTCGAAGGAGATCCGAGTCTCCTGAATCCCGCCGATGTGGGCAGTGTTACCGTATTAAAGGATGCTGCTTCCTCCGCAATCTACGGAGCAAGAGGCGCCTTCGGCGTGGTGCTGATCACCACTAAATCACCTGCGAAGAACAGGGCCACCATTACTTATTCTGCTAATTATTCGGTTAAGAAGCCGACCACCGTACCCGAAATTGTATCTAACGGATACCAGTATGCGTCGATGTTTGATGAAGCCTGGACGGCCTGGAACGATTATTCCCAGATACCGCAGAATATCAATAAAACACAGCCATTCTCACAGGCATATATAGACGAATATAAAAACAGGGATCAGGATCCCTCTCTCCCCAAAGTGGAGATCGGCGCTAATGGTAACTATGTGTATTATGGGAACACGGACTGGTACAAACTGCTGTATAAGGATCACAACAGCGCTACCGATCAGAATCTCTCCATTTCCGGAAGCAGCGGGAAAGCCAGTTATTATATTACCGGGCGCTATTTCGGACAAAGCGGATTGTTCCGCTACAATACAGATGATTTTAAAATGTATAACCTCACCGCCAAGGGGTCCATCGAACTGCTGCCCTGGCTGCAGATTAATAATACCACCCAGTTCTCCAGCAGGAAATACCACAATCCCTTAAACGTCGGAGAGGGGGGAAGTATCTGGAGAAATCTCGCCGACGAAGGACATCCATCTTCCATGTTATATAATCCCGACGGAACCTTTACCCAGTCCGCCGCTTATACTGTTGGTGATTTTGTATATGGAAAGAACGGCGTCGATCTGAACGACCGCATATTTAAAAATACGGTCGGCCTGGTCTCGAAATTCTTTGACGATAAATTCCGGGTAAAAGCGGATTTCACTTATCAGTTAACGGACAATGGCCAGAAACAGATAAGGGTGCCTGTTCCCTACAGCGTAACACCCGGCGTTACGGCCTACGTAGGAACAGCTACCAATGATCTGAAAATGCTGGATGACCAGACGCAATATATTGCCACCAATGTGTATGCTGAGTATGAATCAAGGTTCGGGGAAGGCCATTACTTTAAAGCCCTGGCAGGATTCAACTATGAACAATCCGTTTTCCAGCGGAGCAGCGTAATGAGAAATGGTTTGATCTATGCAGATGCAACAGACCTGAACCTGGCATTGGGCCAAAACATTACGACGAACGGCGGTTATGAAAAATGGGCGATACTCGGCGGATTTTACCGGCTGAACTATACCTACAAAGACCGGTACTTGCTGGAAGTAAACGGCCGCTACGATGGTTCTTCCAAATTCCCGTCCGACCAGCGCTATGCATTTTTTCCTTCTGTATCGGCGGGCTGGAGACTATCGAAAGAATCCTTCTGGCATGTGGACCCGGCACTGATCACCGATGTAAAGATCCGCGCATCTTACGGATCCCTGGGGAATGGGAATATCAATTCCTATGCCTTCCAGGAAAAATTTGCTATCACCCAGTCGGGCAGAATACTCAACGGCATAAGACCGCAGCAAACCAGCCAGCCGAATGTTTTGCCAGCCGGTCTCACCTGGGAAACATCCACTACCCAGGATCTGGGCATTGACATCTCCCTGCTCAACAACAGGCTGGTGCTGACAGGCGATGCCTATGTTCGTAAAACAACGGATATGTTTACGGTAGGCCAAACCCTGCCCGCAGTATTTGGAACCGATGTGCCCAAAGGCAACTATGCCGATTTAAAAACCATCGGATGGGAAGGATCCGTGATGTGGAGGGATCAGTTCCTGGTTGCTTCCAAACCCTTTCATTACAACGTTGGATTCTGGATGTCGGATTACCAGGCAACCATTCTCAAATACAACAACACCAATAATAAACTCACGGATTATTATCCCGGAGAAAAGCTGGGTGAAATATGGGGTTATGTAAATGACGGGTACTGGACGGCGGATGATGTTGCCGGAGCCGCAGCAGCACAGGCTATCTTCAAAGCGTCCAACAGCGGCCAGTGGTTACCGGGCGATATTAAGTTTAAGGATCTGAATGGAGATAAAGTGATTAATAACGGGGATAATACCGTTGCCAATCACGGGGACATGAAAATCATCGGTAACTCCACCCCGAGATATACCTATGGAATAAGTCTTGGTGCAGACTGGAGCAGTTTTTTCTTTTCTGCTTTTTTGCAGGGAGTGGCAAAGCAGGACTGGTGGCCGGGCACCGAGTCGGATGTATTCTGGGGCCAGTATAACCGGCCTTATAACTATGCATTCCAATCGCAGATCGGGCATATCTGGTCTGAAGACAATCCGAATGCTTACTGGCCCAGGTACCGCGGTTATGTGGCGCAGAATGGCAGTGGCGAACTCGCCAAAGCGCAGTCAAAGTACCTGCAGAATGCCGCTTATATCCGGTTAAAAAATATCCAGGTGGGTTATAACCTGCCCGGATCCCTTGTTCAGAAATGGAAACTCTCCGCTATCCGTTTTTATATTTCCGGAGAGAACCTGATTTCCTTTTCACCGCTTTATAAGGTAACAAAGGATATAGATGTGGAAAGTATTGGCAAATCGGATGTGATTCTTACCGGCACAACGAATAATGGTAATGGGAATAATTATCCGATTTTGAAAAGTGTTACCCTGGGCCTGTCTGTTACTTTATAATCTTTACTTCATTAACCGAAAAAAAAGAACGTATGCTCCGAATAAATAAATATCATAAACTGCTGGCCTTCCTGATGTCCGCGTTTATTTTAACAGGCTGTAATAAAAACCTGGATCAGAAGCCGCAGTCCACTGCCGGCAAAGATGCCATTTTTGGCAGCGAGGACGGATTGAAATTGTATGTGAATTCATTCTATAATATTCTTCCGGGAATCAATGACACCTATAAGGCGGATGATATTTCCGATTATGGCGCCCGGAACCTGGTGGCGGATTATCTGCGCACGGGTGCTTACAGTTCCCGGCAGAGTACCGGATGGACCTGGACGAACCTGCGGAACGTGAATTATTTTCTGGCCAACAATAACAATCCCAACATTCCCGAAAGCGTGCGGGATAATTATAACGGCATCGCCAGATTTTTCAGAGCCTGGTTCTATTTCGACATGGTAAAAAGATTCGGCGATGTTCCCTGGATCGGCAAGCCCATGGATGTGGATGATCCGTCGCTCTATGCGCCCCGCGATTCGCGCACCCTGGTGATGGATTCTGTGCTGGCGGATCTGGATTATGCCTGCACGCATATAACCCTGAATGATGATAAAACCCGCAGCCTGATTACCAAATGGGTAGCCTACGGATTGAAATCCCGGGTATGTCTTTTCGAAGGCACATTCAGGAAATATCAGACCGGTTACAACCTGGCTTCCTCCGCGGGCGAATGGTTGCAGCGGGCGGCGGATGCCTCCAAAGCCGTGATGGATAGCTCAGGGTTTACACTCAATACGGCAGGCGGAACGGATCTATCCTACCGTCAGTTGTTCATCAGCACGGCGCCGGTAACCAATGAAGTGATGCTCTCTGATGTGAGCAGTACCAGTCTGGCTGTTTATAACGATGCTACCTGGTACTATGCCAGTTCCACCTATGGAGTGCGCTTCAGTTTTACGCGCACTTTCATCAATACCTACCTCAACCTCGACGGCACGCCATTTACCGACGTTCCGGGTCACGAGACGATGACTTTTCCGGAGGAGGTGCAGAACCGCGACAAAAGACTGAAACAAACCATTCGTGCCGGTAACTATACCCGCACCAGCAGCGGCAAAACGGTGGCCGCACCACCGGTATTCACTTATACCTACACCGGATATCAGCCCATTAAGTGGAGCCTCGACGATGATTATTATGATAACGGGGCAAACAGTATAAATTCCATCTCCCTGATGCGGTATGCAGAGATTTTATTGAATTATGCCGAAGCAAAAGAGGAACTCGGACAACTTACGGATGATGACTGGGCCGCTACCATCGGTGCACTCCGTGCGAGAGCAGGTATTACCGGCGGCCTCACAACCAAACCCACGATCGTGGATCCATATCTGCAAAACAACTACTTCCCCGATATCAGTGATCCCGTATTGCTTGAAATAAGGAGGGAAAGAGGAATTGAATTAACACTGGAAGGATTCCGGTTTTATGATCTCGTGAGGTGGAAACATGGTGATCTCCTGTTGCAGCCCTGGAATGGTATGTATGTGCCGGCCCTCGACCAGCCGATGGATCTGAATGGGGATGGTGTTTTTGACGTGGCTTTTTATAAAGTAATGCCGGCCAATCCGGTCGCGGGGGTAAAATACATCAATGTGGCGCCGACCAACAATGGCGTGGTTAATCCGCAGCAGCTTTCTAATGGTACTTATGGGGAATTGCACTGGCTTGACAATGTGAGCAGGGACTGGCAGGACTATAAATATCTTTATCCGATCCCTTTGACGGATCTGCAGCTGAATCCGGCACTTGGACAGAATCCGGGCTGGGATTAAATTCGCTCGTTCAAAAGATATTGTATGTATAAAAGAATTTTCGGACTGTTGATACTTTGTTTTTTTTCGACGGCGTCATTGAACGCCCAGCAATTCCGGGTGGCTACTTATAACCTGCGTTATGCCAACCATGGAGACTCCCTGCATGGCAACGGGTGGGGCCAGCGTTATCCGGTGATTGCGGGACTGATCCGCTTTCATGACTTTGATATATTCGGAACACAGGAAGGTCTGTATCATCAGCTGAATGATCTGAAAGACAGCCTTCCGGGTTATACTTATATCGGCATCGGCAGGGACGATGGGATTAATGGGGGAGAGCATTCTGCCATATTTTACAAAACCCAAAAGTTCAGCCTGCTTAAAAAAGGAGATTTCTGGTTGTCGACCGTTACCGATAAACCCAATAAGGGATGGGATGCCGTATTGCCGCGCATCTGTTCCTGGGGAAAATTCAAAGAGAACAAAACCGGATTTGTATTTTTCTTTTTCAACCTGCACATGGATCATATCGGCGTAGTGGCCAGGGCAGAAAGTGCGAAGCTGGTGCTGGCAAAGATTAAGGAGATGGCAGGAAAAACGCCGGTCATCCTGACGGGCGACTTCAATGTGGACCAGACCAGCGAACCGTATCATTTGCTGAACGAATCCGGCGTGCTGAAAGATTCTTACGATCTTTCGTCGTTTCGTTATGCACTCAACGGCACGTTCAATAATTTTAAAACGGACCGGAAAACCAGCAGCCGGATAGATCATATTTTTCTCAGTAAAGGCTTTACCGTAAGTCGCTATGGTATATTGACGGACAGCTACCGGTCCGCCAATGCCGATACCGCTGCATCTGCCAGCGCCAATTTTCCCAAAGAGGTTTCCCTGGCAAAATTTACCGCCAGGGAACCTTCTGATCATTTTCCGGTAATGGCGGAGATAGAATATAAGAAATGAGTTAGTACATTTTGTCAGGCTGCTGAATCTGGTACGGCTATTGAGCCGGCATCCCTATGTTTGAACTCAATCATAGCGATGCGGTATTGCTGGATGGATATTCCCAGACCATTAGCCAGCTGTATCAAACCATTTCCCCTTCGGTGCTGCATATTAAAAATAAGGGGCGGAAGCGTGGAGAAGGAAAGCCATTGGGAGAAGCCACCGGTTCAGGTTTTTTAATTTCCTCCGACGGTTATATTGTTTCGAATCACCATGTGGTGCAGGGCGCGTCTGAGCTGTTTGTAACACTGGGTGATGGAACGACGCTGAATGCGGAGTTGAAAGGGAGTGATGCATCCACCGATATGGCGATACTGAAAGTGGACGGTAAAAGCTTTCCCGCTTTGTCTTTTGCCGACTCGGATAAGATCAAGCCCGGACAAATAGCCATTGCCATCGGAAATCCCTACGGGCTTCAGCAAACGATCACCGCGGGGGTAGTGAGTGCAGTTGGAAGGAGTCTCCGGGCAGGAAACGGGAGACTGATTGATGATGTTATCCAAACCGATGCTGCCCTGAACCCGGGCAATTCAGGAGGGCCACTGCTGGATTCAACAGGTCGTGTGATCGGTGTGAATACGGCCATTATCCCCTCTGCGCAGGGGATTTGTTTTGCGATCTCTGCAAATCTGGCATCTTATGTAGCCGGTGAGTTGATCATAAAGGGAAAAGTAAACCGTGCGCTGATCGGCATTGCCGGCCAAACGGTGGAACTCAGCAACAGGATGAGAGAATACAACCGGCTGAAAAACAAATCCGGTATTTTTGTATTTGAGGTAATGAAGATCAACGCGCTGAACCACCGGAAGATACAATACGGCGATATTATTGTATCCTTCAATGGCAATGAAGTGGAATCCATCGATGGATTATTCAAGTACCTGAATGAAGCATCGATTGGGCTACCTGTGCAAATTGGCCTTTTGCGGGAAGGAAAATTAATCAAAGAAGTGATCATCCCGGAGCGGGCGGCAAACTGATCGAAACGGTGGCGGGAGCCGGGAGATAAAATCATTCAGTATATGCCAATGCAAAATGCGCAGAAAGTATGCGAAAGCAAATCCCTGATCCGGTTTCCGGATTGTGACCCCTTTAATCACTTAAACAATTCCCGGTACATTGATTATTTTATCAATGCCCGGGAAGATCACTTATTGCAATTCCATCATTTTAATATTTACCAGCTTGCCCGTGAAAAAAATATCAGCTGGGTGGTTAGTAAAAATCAGATTGCTTACCTGAAACCGGCATTTCTGATGGAGACTGTCCTGATTCAAACGGTGATTATAAAATTGGAAGAGAAAAGTATTCTGGTGGAGATGCGCATGTGGAACGAAGATAAGACCCTGTTGAAAGCATTTATGTGGACGCAGTTTGTGCACTTCAACCTGAAAGCGCAAAAGCCCGAGTCCCATTCCACTGACCTGATGGATCAGTTTAGGCCTTTTGTACTGTCCCTGCCCGGAACAACAGGATTTGAACAGCGGCTGGAGCAACTGAAAAATAATATTAATGCCGGGGAATAAATCTTACGGAATTGGCAATCTGTTGTTTTTTGAAAAGAACCCGGTTGAATTTCAGGAAGCGACAATCACTTTCACTCCTCTTTCTTCCAGTTGTTTTACCGTTTCCCGCGAAACGCCGTCATCTGTGATGATGTATTGAATATTCTCCAGACTGCAAATACGGCCGAGGCCCCGCTGACCGAATTTGGTATTATCTGCCATGACAACCGTTACCTGGGCGGCATTCATCATTTTCTGATCCAGGCTGGTTTCCGCAAGATTGGTAATGGATAAACCGAAATCCAGATCGATACCATCCACGCCCAAAAATAAAATGCCGCAGGAAATATCTTCCAGCACATCTTCAGCGAAGAAACCGGCTACAGAAGAAGAATTGGGGCGGATCATTCCGCCGAGCTGCAAAACTTCCACGTTCGGGCGGTTGCAGAGTTCCAGCGCCACTTTCAGCGCAGGCGTAATAACCGTCAGCCGCTTCTGGGGATGAAGGCAGCGCGCCAGTTCAAATACCGTGGTGCCGGAGCCGATGATAATCGAATCATTGTCGCCGATCAGCGTGGTTGCCGCCTTGGCAATCTGCTGTTTTTCCTTTACCCGGATTAATTCCTTTTCATTGATGTGCTTTTCCGTTTTATACGGATTGCTGATGGAACCTCCGCCATGCGTACGGAACAGCAGGTTCTTATCCTCCAGCATTTTCAGATCCTTCCGGATGGTGACGCCGGATACTTTCATCCGGTCGCTCAGGTCCTGGATGGAAACACGGCCATCTTCTTTGAGTTTCTGCAGGATTAATTCGTGCCGGTCGGTTATATTTTTGACAGGTTTCTTTTTCATGGTTTTAAAAAGGGTGACTTCGGGAATGGCAATAATTATTTTAAAGTTACGGCATTAAATCTTTCAGTAAGTTTAAAAAACTTCCGGTTTGAGTATAAATACCCTTAAAAAATATTTAAAAAAAGATTATTTACTTTCATATTGTTTGTATATTTGGTTTTAAGATCTTTAAAAATGTTTAATTCTCTTTCGTTTGCGGGCACCGGGAACTGACATTCTTTCTTCAAAAAATTCTAACGATTAAGCCAAACCAACATGCAAAAATTTCTTTTACACCTGAGCCATAAACACATCTGCTGTTTATTGCTGACTGCTTTTTATTCCCTGACCGCATTGGGTTTTACCTCCGGAGGAAAAACCAGAAGCGTTTCCGGAAACCTGCCGGCGATCAGTGTACAGGGAACGGTATCGGATAAGAACGGAAATCCGCTGATGGGCATTTCTGTTGTTATAAAAGGGACAGGCCAGGGCACTACGACCGATGAAAAAGGTCATTTCGAATTAAGTGATGTGCAGAATGGCGCGACGCTGATCCTCACCAGCACCGGCTATGTTAAGCAGGAGATTAAAATCCGGAACGGTGATAACCTTCAGATCACCCTCCTGGAAAATGCGAGCGATCTGGGAGAAGTCGTGGTGGTGGGATATGGAACGCAAAAGAAAGGGGATCTGACTGGTGCGGTGAGTCAGATCGGCGGCGAAATATTCCAGGACCGGCCGCTTCCGAACGTAACCCGCGGATTGCAGGGGGTACTGCCCAACCTGAATATCCGCATGACGGATGGCAAGCCCATTCGCAGCGCAGATTATAACGTGCGGGGGACTACATCTATCGGCGCGGGCGGAAACGCGCTGATCCTGATCGACGGCGTGCCGGGGAATCCCGATCTGCTAAACCCGAATGATATTGAAAGTGTAACGGTTCTGAAGGATGCAGCTTCCGCAGCCATCTATGGCGCCCGGGGTGCATTCGGCGTTATCCTGATTACCACCCGGCATCCGTTGAAAGGAAGAACACAGCTTACCTACTCAGGAAGTCTTTCTTTCAATGTCCCGACCGTCCGCCCGGACCTGGTTACCAACGGATATGAATGGGCAAAAAACTTCGACTCGGCATATTATTCTTATTACGATTATAAATCCCATCCGCAGAAAGCCAACAGTGTATTTCCTGTTTCGCTGGAATACTTAGACGAGTTGCAAAAAAGAAACAGTGATCCTTCCCTGCCGAAAACAGATATCAATTCCACTACAGGTAATTATGTTTATTACGGCAACAGCAACTGGCAGGATGAATTATACGCCAACACGGATCCGGCAACAGAACATTCGCTGAGTGTGTCGGGCGGTGGCGACAAAGCGGATTTCTATTTGTCCGGCCGCTATTCTTATCAGAAAGGAATTTTCCGCTACAATCCCGATCACTATAAAACCTATAATATCCGCGCGAAGGGTTCGGTACAGCCCTTCAAATGGCTGAAACTGGAAAACAATCTCCAGTACTCGAACATGTCTTATTTCTTTCCGGTTACCAACCATGCAGATCCCCCAACGCCGGTATGGAGAAGGATTTCGGATGAATATTTTCCGGTCGCCACCCTGTTCAACCCGGATGGCACGCTTACGCAGAACGCGGCAATTACGCTGGGCAGTTTTGTATCCGGAAATAATTATTCCGACCAGACAACAAACGGGATCAGCAATACCACCCGGTTCACAGCAAAATTCCTGAAGAACAGATTAAGGGTTTACGGCGATCTGACGCTTGCTTATAATACCTATCTCGAAACCCGGTTATTCACACCGGTTCCGTATAGTCCGGCACCCGGTTCCTTTCTTACCCTGGGCGATAACCGGATGAACGAGGAAAATGACCGGACCAACTACCTCGGCGCGAATGTGTATACGGAGTACGAACAAAAATTCGGCAAGCATTATTTTAAAGGCCTCGTCGGTTACAACTACGAACATTCCTTACTGAAAACCAGATACTATCAACGTTACGGACTCATCAATCCGGATCTCCCGGATTTTTCCCTGATCGACGGACAGGACTTTACCCTGACCGGGGGAGGGAGTGAATGGACAACCCTCGGCAGTTTCTTCCGCTTCAATTACAGTTACAACGACCGGTATTTATTTGAACTGAACGGACGGTACGACGGGTCCTCCAAATTTCCGCAGGATCAGCAGTTCGGATTTTTCCCTTCGGCCTCTGCAGGATGGCGTGTTTCGCAGGAACCCTTCTGGACCGTCTCGCCCAATTTTATTTCCAATCTGAAGTTCCGGGTATCCTACGGCAGTCTGGGTAACGGGAACGTATCACCTTATCAATACCTGGAAACCATGTCGGTTGCCAAGCTGGGTAAAGTGATCAACGGAATCAATCCGGATGCAACACAAAATCCCAATGTGATTCCAAACGGTCTCACCTGGGAGAAATCCACCACAGCAAACTTCGGAGCGGATATCGGTTTCCTGAATGACCGCCTGAGTGCATCCTTCGACTTGTACACAAGAAATACGACCAACATGTTTACGGTGGGTCTCCCGCAGCCGGCAGTCTTTGGCGCCAGCGTTCCCAAAGGAAATTATGCCGATCTCAAAACGCAGGGATGGGAACTGGATCTCGCATGGAGAGACCGGATCGCGGGCGCCGGCAATTTTCATTATGAACTGCATTTTATTTTATCGGACAATATTTCCCGGATCACCAAGTATAACAATCCCAATAAACTCATCAATACCTATTACGATGGTATGCGGGTAGGCGATATCTGGGGATATGTAAATGACGGATACTTTAAGGATGCAGATGATATTGCGAAAAGTGCCGACCAGACCCTGATCCGGGTCTCCAGTGCCAACAAACCCTTGCCGGGCGATATTAAATTCAAAGACCTGAACGGTGACGGGAAAATTTCCGCAGGCAATGGTACGGTAGCAGATCCGGGCGATATGCGGGTGATCGGGAATTCCCTGCCGCGTTTGCCCTTTGGTTTTAATGCCAATGCCGGATTTAAGAATTTCTTTTTCTCCGTTTTCTTCCAGGGCGTGGGTATGCGCGACTGGTGGCCGGGAACCGACGCATCGCTGTTCTGGGGACAATATAACCGTCCTTACAGCTGGATGCC
>Ga0105241_10001287_pt1 | contig 19137 bp, 20 predicted proteins | sample KBSC64metaG_FD_80422 | JGI IMG/M metagenome (GOLD analysis project Ga0105241, IMG submission 80422) | Corn rhizosphere microbial communities from Kellogg Biological Station, Michigan, USA - KBS C6-4 metaG | ecosystem: Host-associated > Plants > Roots > Rhizosphere > Soil | place: Michigan, USA... | reverse complement strand
GGCATTCACTGGATGAGCGTCGGTCAGCGCGACCCGCTCGTGGAGTATCGCCGCCAAGGCCAGCTGTTATTTGACGAGCTCCAAGGCACGCTGCGCCAAGAAGTAGTTCGTGCCGTGTTCCATGCCCAGCCAGTTGATCCGAGCATGCTTGAAGCACCCATCGAAACTGAGCTGACCCGCGCAGCGCGGCAGTCAATTAGCAACGCGAACCAGATTTTGGATGTCGACGATGAGTTTGAAGCGGCAGATTTTGCGGCATCAAAAGCACGAAGCGGTAGCCAAGCAGCTGGACCGGCCATAGCCGCCAAGAAGGTTGAAGCACGTAAAAAAGCGAATAAAGCCGAGCGCAAACGCAAATCCGCTGCTCGCAAACGCAAGTAATCCGCCATAAAGAAAGAAGACTCAATCGATGACACTCGCTCTATCCAAACTTTTTCAATCTCAAAGTGCGTTACGCGCGGATCGATCACCCGTTTCTAAAAAAGAAACGGGGACGAATTCGGTCGCGCTACGCTGGACCCTTTTCGATTTGAAAAAGTTCGGAGTAGCGCGATGAAACACACTGTCACCGAACTGACCCTCAAAAATGGCGCGAAGGGCTTGCTGGTGCATGTACCTGACGCTACGGTGATGTGCTATGAGTTTAATTTCCGAGCGGGTGAGTACTTGGTGGACCCAAAGAAGTGGGAGACGCCACATCTCATGGAGCACTTGCTGCTTGGCGCGAACGAAAAATTTAAAAAGGCGCGGTTGTTCCAGGCTGAAATCGACCGCAATGGTTCATATAGTAATGCTTCGACTGGTGTCTACGACATCAGCTACGAAGCGGAATGTGCCGACTTTGAATGGGACCGCATACTCAATTTGCTCCTGCTGGCCATTACCAAGCCGTTATTTTTACGCGAAGAGTTTGTGGCCGAGTTTGGCAATGTCAAAGAAGAATTGGCGGCGCGCGCAAACAATCACTTCCGTCATTTGAGTCTGAAATTGCGCCAAAAGTACGGCTTTTTGGCTAAAACTGACCAAGAGCGGCTGAAGTTAATGCAAAACGTAAAGCTGGCTGACATCAAGGCGCACTATGAACGTACGCATACGACAAAGAACTTACGTTTTATTATTGCTGGCAACCTGACTCCTAAGCGGCAAGAAACAGTGACTGAGTTGCTTGAAGCGATGGAGTTGCCTCGTGGTACAAGCCGGTTGGCACTGCCTGACGAGCGCCCGGATCGCCAACAAGCGCCAGTGTGCATTCGCAATCAGACGGTTAAAAATGTGTATTTTTACATTGATACCTTTATGCAGCGGCGTATGAGCGACGAGGAGTCTGACGCGCTCGCGCTGCTCAATACGATGCTGACCGAAACGCTGTATTCAAACATTTTTGGGCGAGCCCGCGAAAAGGGTTTGGTGTACGGCATGAATTCCGGTTTTGGGCAGGCAAAATTGGTCAGCAATTGGTGGTTTGGCGCGCAAGTTTCTCGGAAAAACATCGCGCCGTTGTTCGATATTATTGTTGAAGAGCTACAGAAGATATTTGCCGGTGAGCTGAACGATGAGGACATTGAGTCAGCAAAAGCCTATTCTTTGGGCCGTTTCCAGCGGAGCGCACAAACAGTGGGTGGTACACTGGCGGGTTATTCGCGGTACTTTTTTGACGAGGTGATTGAGGATTATTACCAGGTACCGAAGCGCATCAAGGCGGTCACGAAAGATGAGATTGTATCGATTGCGCAGAAACTCTTCGCTGACAACATCTGGGCGCTCGGCGTCCTCAGCAACAGCGACGAAAATGTCGCCGAAGAGCTGCGTCAGCGCATTGCAGCTTTGTGGCAGGCTGCTGAGTAAGGTCATAAGGAAGCGCGAACCTTGGTGCTGCCGTTCTAGGAGCGTTCGCGTGCCCATGATTGATGAGGTATGATACAAGATATGCATGAAGTTACTGTTCAAGCCAATGCCCTGCACAAGGAACTTGCCGAAGCACTGAGAAAGCTGCGCTTTGATGAGTTAGTGGCCCAGAAAACGGCGTTGGATGAGCACATGGTACAGCCAGATTTTTGGCAGGATGCTACGGCAGCACAGGCTACGGCGAAGCAGCAGGCGGGGCTTGCAGCACGGGTTGGGCCTTGGCAGGCATTGCAACAGAGTGTCGATGAGGTCTTGGAATTGGCTGGGCTCGGCGATCCGACGATTAAATCAGACCTCGAAGATCAGCTCGCCACCGCGCAGACCACTTTTGCCGAACTCAAAAATGAGTTGAAATTTGCTGGGCCATACGACGATCACGAAGTAATTATGAGTATTTACGCCGGCGCCGGCGGCACTGACGCGCAAGATTGGGCTCAGATGTTGCTGCGTATGTATGTGCGCTGGGCTGAGCAGCATAAGTATGCGGTACAAATGATTGATGAATCGGCTGGCGACGAAGCCGGAATAAAAAGCGCTACGTTTAGTATTGCTGGCCCATTTGCATATGGGAAATTAAAGGGAGAGCACGGCGTTCACCGTCTCGTGCGGCTCAGTCCATTTAACTCTGACAACTTGCGGCAAACTAGCTTCGCAAAAGTCGATGTACTGCCGAAAGTCGACCGGCCAGAAGACCTCGAGCTCGACGACAAAGATCTACGCATCGACGTGTACCGCGCCGGCGGCCACGGCGGTCAAAGTGTTAACACGACTGATTCTGCCGTGCGCGTGACTCATATACCTACAGGTATCAGCGTCGCCATCCAAAACGAACGCTCGCAGCTGCAAAACAAAGAAGTCGCGCTGACCATTCTGCGCTCCAAACTCATCGCGCTCCAAATGGAGCAGCACCAAGAAAAGATCGCCGATCTCAAAGGTCCAAACGAGCAGGCTGCTTGGGGCAACCAGATTCGCAGTTACGTGCTGCACCCGTACAAGCAGGTGAAAGACCTGCGTACACGTTTTGAATCCTCAAATCCCGATACCATTTTGGATGGTAACTTGGATGAGTTTATCAACGCGTACCTTGATTACAGCATCGGTGCCGAGTAGTACGATTAGAGCGGTATATAGACAAAATGGCTAAATTATGCTAGTATATATTAATTATGGCAGAGGTGATAGTCGCTAATGAGCCTGTCGATGCGGCTCCAAGCTCCCCTGTAACTTATGGTGGGGTCCACTACGATGCACTCCTGAGCGGTAGACAGTCAGGTTTGCCACTTACTGAATGGTCACCAAGTGCCACCGACCTCCTTGCTCATCATTCGTATACTTTACCAAAAGTGTACACCAGTGAGGTCACTCCTGGTCCAGGCAGTTTCTTGGATTTTCGCAAGGAGCAGCGGCGCGACCGGGCTTATGAAACTATGGCGGCGCGCCTCAGAGCTAACCTAGGCAATATTGCGACGTACGGCGCCTACGTAGAGACGCATGCAAACGAACAGTCCGGACTGAGTCGAGAAGATGCAATCTTTTGTAAGCTTGTCGGTGTATTAGCTACCCCCAAGAGGGTACATGGTGAAGGACTACATGCAGTTTCTGACTCGAATGACAGGTCTCGATTCGGACGGTTTGTGCATGAAAAAGTCCTGAGAAGTCGGCCTGCACAGCCAGCCATACGCGCAGCGAGTGTAACGTATGAAGTGGCAACTGCAGCGCAAGCTGAGGAGCTTTCTGATACGCTGCAAGCAATTCTTCAACGGGATGCATTCAGAACTATTACACCCAGGACGCTTCCTTTGTCGGGCAAAGGTAAAGGCGACTCCCAACACCTGCGTCATGTCGTAGAAGTGAGCGATATGCTGGAGACTGAGCCTCGTGTTGTCGGTGGTGTGATGGAGAAAATGAAAAGCGATTTCGACGCACGTCGTGGTCGGCGTTTGCCGGGTGGTGTGAAAGAAACGCTCCCGCTCATTCTTGAGCAGGGACATACTTTCCCAGATGAAGAATTGAATCGGTTGCAACTCGCGAATTCGGTCTACCGCGAATTAGGCCTCAAAGGGACCTATGTTGGGTTCGACAAAAAAGTGGAAGCGAGAAAGTATCCAAACATGATTGTCCGTGACGTTGTTGGACTATTTGCTGCGACTCGTGGTCTTTTTGAAGGGGGCATTAAAGCGGCGCGTGGCAGTACGACGACAAATGAACCACAAGCTCGAGACAAGACGCAGCGCTTGTGGTTTGAGAAAGACGTCGTGCTGGAAAAAGACTCCTCGAATCAACAGTCGATCACAACAGAGAATCGACCGCCAACGACGAAAGCGGCAGGAATACGCAAACATGCCGCACACAATGTGGAGCACATTTTTGCCGAACAGAAGAAGTGGCACGCTACTGTTGAAATAGCGAGTATGGCTATAGGTGGCGTACTCGATTTCGGAATCGGTCTATCGCGCCATGTGTTTACTGCAAGAAGGTACGTCAAGGAATATCGAGCAGACGTGAAGGCCTGGAAAACGCAAAAAGAGCAGGAGTATCGAGATGCTGATCGAACTGCGTTGATTGCCTACGCTGTTGGTCAAGCGATGCGGCGGGACGGCTCGGCTCACCACAAACGTTCTGATATTTAGCTGAACAATAAATTCTTTTCGTGCTGGATAAGTTGCTAATGGTTGGACGGCATCTTATAATGGGAATCTGATGATTTTGTTGGATCGGGTCACCAAGACATATGGCAAGCACGCGACACCGGCGTTGGATCGGGTGAGTTTGCATGTTGAGCCGAAAGAATTTGTGATTGTAGTCGGGCAGAGCGGTGCCGGAAAGACCACATTGCTGCGACTTTTGACCCGCGAGGAAAAACCGACCAGTGGCAAGATTATTGTTGGCGGAATTGATTATGACAAGTTGAAGGACCGCGAGATTCCGCTGCTGCGCCGGAAGATTGGCGTGGTCTTCCAGGATTTTAAACTGCTGCCCAATCGTACGGTGTTTGAGAATGTCGCCTTTGCTTTGGAAATCGTTGGTATGGGCGGTCGCGAAATTCAGCATACCGTTCCGAAAGTGCTCGAGATTGTTAACTTGAAAGGCAAGGAAAAGCGTATGCCGCAGGAGTTATCTGGCGGCGAGCGACAACGGGTGGCGATTGCTCGGGCGATTGTGCGTCAGCCAAAAATTTTGATTGCTGATGAGCCAACCGGTAATCTCGACCCCAAACACGCATGGGATGTGATTAACGTGTTGGAAAAGATTAATCGTTTTGGTACGACGGTGCTGCTCACGACCCACAACCAAGAAATTGTAAATGCCTTGAAGCGTCGAGTGGTGACGATTGAACATGGCCAGATCGTCAGCGATCGAGCCCGTGCTGCGTACAGTAATGAGGCAGCCGCATGATGCAAAAGGCAAGGAATCGTCGACTCCTGACGCTCTGGCGAGTTATTAAGACAGGCATGATTAACTTTGGCCGCAACGCCTGGCTGGCAACGGCTGCGATGGCAGTCATGACCGTAACGCTCGGCATTGTGCTCTTTTCGATTATTGCGAGCGCTACGCTCAATAATACGATTGAACAGATCAACAGTAAGATTGATATTTCGGTGTATTTAGCAGACGGTACGACCACAGCGCAGGCCGACAAGCTGATGCAGACGTTGCGTGGGATGCCGGAAGTCCGCGACGTTGCCTACGTATCAAAAGACCAGGCGCTCGCCATTTATCGTGCCGAAAATAGCGGCAATCAGACCTTGCAAGAAGCGATTAGCCAGACCGGCAACCCGTTGCCGGCGTCGCTGAAGATTGCGCCAGTCGATCCTGGCCGCATTGATACGATTAAAGCGCTCATTGATGCGCCAGCTTCTGTAGCGCTGGAGGATCCGCAGATTCATTCGTCATACGGCGGCAGCCAGAAGGCGGCGATCAATAAAATTGCCCATGCTACTAGCATTATGAAACGTGTGGGCGTTGTGGCGGTGCTGCTATTTGCGGTCATCTCGATGCTGATTATTTTCAATACGATTCAGATGGCGATTTTTAACCGGCGTGACGAGATTACGATTATGCGCTTGCTGGGTGCCAGCACGTGGTTTATTCGCGGGCCATTTGTTGTAGAAAGTGTGCTATATGGTGTGATTGCGGCGCTGATTTCGGTGGAGGGAATCGATTTGCTCTTTCGTTTAGCCAGCTCTGGCTTGCAGGCGAGCAGCCTCGGTCTTTTGAATATCGATTATGCCGCGAGTTATTTCCGTGGTCATTTTTGGACGCTTTTGCCATTGCAGCTTGGCGTTGGTATACTGATAGGAGCCGTTTCGTCCACCATTGCTACACGGCGATATCTCAAATTTAAATCGAAATAAACTGGCTGACCTCAGGGGAGTAGGTGGCCGACGATTTTACAAAACAAAGCATAAGGGGTATACTAGTCTTTGCAAAAGGCCAGATAAACATATGCAAAACAAAGGGTACAAACGATTATTCTTCAAGCACCGCTTACGACGAAGCGGTTGGCTGTTTTTAGCGCTCTTAACCGTTGTAGGAATTGGTGCGCCGCAGTTACATAGCTTAGTGCAGGCGGCAACCTGCACAACGATCAGTAGTTGTCAGCAGCAAATTAACGACGAGACCAACGCGGTGCAGAGTTTAAAAGGCGACGCATCTAATTACCAGGATGCGATCAGCAAGCTCGGCGCGCAGGTGAGTAGTTTGAATCAGCAGATTTCGATTAATCAAACTGAGCAGGCGCGATTGCAAGCGGCGATTGCTGACGCTGAAACGCAGTTGGCGCAGCAGCGGCAAATTTTGGGCACTGATATTAAAATGCAGTATGTGACCGGTGACATTTCGACTGCTGAGATGCTGGCGAGTAGCGAAAATCTTAGTGCTTTTGCCGACTCAGAGACGTATCGCAGCGCGGTGCAGCTGAAGATTCAGGGTACGCTCGACCAGATCACAAAGCTCGAAAAAGATCTGAAGGATCAGCAGGCGGATGTTGCGGATCTACTCGCTACGCAGCAAACCCAAGCTGGCGAGGCGGCCAGCGCGCGGAGTGAGCAGCAGCACCTCCTTTCATACAACCAGTCGCAGCAGACAGCGTTTAATGCGCAGGCAGCGCAGAACCAGCAGAAGCTGAACGCTTTAATCGCGGCGCAACGCGCAGCTAACAATAGCAGCGCCGGCGGCTACTATTTCATACGCTTTTCCGGGGCTGGGAAGCATGACCCGATTAGCGGCTCGTATCCTTATGCCAATTCTGGCTTTAGCATGAGCACGGCACCGGGCTGTGTCAATAATGATGGCCCTGATCCTTGGGGGTACTGCACGAGGCAGTGCGTGTCGTATGCGGCCTGGGCGGTGCAATATTCGGGTGGACGCGCGCCAGTTCTTTGGGGCAATGCCAAGAACTGGGTGAGCGCCGCACGCCGCGCTGGCGTGCCGGTGTATTCGACGCCGCAACCAGGTGATATTGCAATCTCAACTTCCGGCACCTGGGGCCACGCCATGTATGTCGAGAGTGTCCAAGGGAATCAGATTTATGTATCGCAGTACAACCAGCAGTTGAACGGCAAGTTCTCGACCCAGTTGCGCCGTTGGGAATAATTTCTTCTGAACAACTTGCTAATTTGAGACGTAGATATAAAAGCTTCCCATAAACCATAACCTTGATATACTTATGTAGATGCAACCAGAAAGTGTGAAAACGAACCGCTTAGCGGCGGTATGGAAGAGGATTCGGCGCAGTTTTTGGACTCGTGTAGTCCTAGCTGTCTTGGTGATTGCGGTAGTTTTTGCTGCTGGCGTTGGGGTAGGGAACGGGCGGTTATACCCGGGGATGTTCTCGAAGACGCGTACGGGTTTGCCGGCGCAGCTTAACTATGCTTCGGTTAATAAGGTGTATCAGCTGATTCGCCAGCAGTATGATGGCAAAGTAACCACAACGCAGCTGCTCGACGGGTTGAAGACGGGGTTAACGAATGCTTTGGGCGACCCTTATAGCGAATATTTCACGGCTGATCAGGCAAAGGCGTTTAATCAGGAACTGGATGGGAGTATCAGTGGGATCGGCGCAGAACTGGGGCAGGGCGATAACAACCAGCTGATCATCATTGCGCCCATTAGTGGGTCGCCCGCAGCCCAGGCCGGTTTACAGCCCAAGGACGCTATCACGGCAATTGATGGGAAGAGTACGGTAGGGATGAATATTGACGAAGCAGTTGGGCGGATTCGCGGTGCGAGTGGTACGAAGGTAAAACTTGATATTGCTCGAGGCGAGCAGACGCTGCAAGTGACGATTACACGAGCCACGATTGAGATTCCAAGTGTTAAATCCAGTGTCATCAGCACGGCAACTGGTCCGCTGGGTTATCTGCAAATTACCCAGTTCTCTGACGACACTGGCCAGCTAGCCGAAAAAGCTGCACAGCAGCTCGTTGCACAGAACGTACGCGGCATTGTGCTTGATATGCGTGACAATCCTGGTGGACGACTGGACGCGGCGATTGATGTTTCAAGTTTATGGCTGCCGCGTGGCGCAACGGTGTTACAAGAGAAGCGCGGGGATGTTGTCGTACAAAATTATGCTGCTACTGGCAATAATTTGCTGCACGATTTGCCTACCGTGGTGCTCGTTAATGGTGGATCAGCCAGCGCTGCCGAGATTACCGCTGGAGCGTTGCACGACAACCACGTGGCCACATTGATGGGTGAAAAAACGTTCGGGAAGGGTGTAGTGCAGCAGTTGAACGATCTGCCCGGCGGCGCTGAACTAAAGGTGACAGTGGCCAGCTGGTATCGGCCGAATGGGCAGAATATCAACCACGCTGGTATTACGCCAGACAAAGTGGTGCAGGAAAACGATAATCCAACTTCCGATAACGATGCGCAGAAGACAGCTGCAATCAATGTGCTGAACATTGGGTTGGCGTCGAAGCAGTAGCGGCTCACGTGTTCCAGAAATTTCGTTCTGTTTAGTTTTTGGTTAACACAACATTCGTCTGTCTATAATTTCTTGCCATAAGAGCCTTGCCAAGTGAGCCAGGGTGGGGTACTATGGGGGCAACAAAGAGGTGTTCATGTCCACGAAATATATATTTGTGACGGGTGGTGTACTTTCTGGTTTAGGAAAGGGCATCACCGCCGCCTCTATTGGTAATTTACTGAAAGCGCGCGGTCACCACGTCAATTTGCAGAAATGCGATCCATATTTGAACGTTGACGCTGGCACGCTCAACCCCCGTGAGCACGGCGAATGTTTTGTGACCAGAGACGGCGCTGAAACAGACCTCGACCTTGGTCACTACGAGCGCTTTTTAGACGAAGAGCTGACGAGTAAGAGTTCGCTGATGAGCGGCCGCGTGCTTTTAAAGGTTATCGAAGACGAGCGGGCTGGAAAGTACAACGGCGAGGATGTGCAAATCGTGCCGCATTTGACCGGCGCAATCCAAGAGTATATCGCTGATGCCGGCGAAGGCTTTGACGTACATATTGTAGAGATCGGCGGTACGGTGGGTGACCTTGAAAGCCTCAGCTTCATCGAGGCTATTCGGGAGTTCGCCGAGCGCGTTGGGCGCGAAAATTGCTTATTTGTGCACGTGGTGTACTTGCCATTTTTGGGTGCTAGCCAGGAAACCAAGACTAAGCCAGCACAGAACGCGGTGCGTGACTTGCGAGCAATCGGCATTATGCCTGATATTCTAGTGGCGCGTAGCGAAAAACCGGCTGAGGATTTGGCCAAGCGCAAACTGAGTTTATTTAGCGGTATCCCTGAGGAGGCGATTGCGTTGTTGCCGAATGCGCCGAGCATTTACCAGGTGCCTATGACCCTAGAAGACGCCGGTATAGCCGAGGTTGTATGCCGCAAGCTCGGCCTCACATCTCAGCAAAAACCTGACTTTACCGCGTGGCGCGAGCTCGTTACTCGAGCGATTACGCCAAGTGACCAGCGCGTAAAAGTTGGCGTCGTGGCCAAGTACATGGACAACCAAGATACCTACATGTCAGTGTTTGAAGCGCTGCGTGCGGCCGCTTGGCAGCACGGCGTGAATGTCGATATCGCTTGGATCGATGCCGAGGGGCTTGAAGGTAAGAGCGATGACGAAGTTACTGCGGTACTAAAAGCAGTAGATGGCATCGTAGTGCCTGGCGGGTTTGGACCACGTGGTACCGAAGGTAAAATTCGGGCTGCGCAGTATGCACTAGCTCAGAAGCGGCCATACCTTGGTTTGTGTTTGGGTCTGCAAATGGCAGTGATCGCGGCTGCCCGCAACAGCGGCTTTACTACTGCTAACTCTGCAGAGTTTGATCCCAACCCGACACATCAGGTGGTCAACACTATGGAAGGGCAACAAGGCAAGGAGTCCACCGGCGGCACGCTGCGTCTTGGTGATTATCCTTGTGTGCTTACTCCGGGGAGCAAAGCGGCTGCGTTGTACGGCGAGGGCGAGATCATCGAACGTCACCGTCACCGCTATGAGTGTAATAATGATTACCGTGATGAGTATGAGAAGTGGGGTATTCGCGTCAGTGGTACCAGTCCTGACGGACGTTTAGTAGAAATGATCGAAGCTATTGATCATCCATTTCTCGTTGCCAGTCAATTCCATCCCGAATTTAAATCGCGGCCCAATCGGCCGCACCCGATGTTTAGCGGGTTTATTGCCAGTCTGTTAGAAAAATAACCCCAGTGTTTGCAAAAACCGGGTGAGTGAGGTAGCGTAACAGTATGGATAGTGCAGTTCCTGGTCAACATCCCAAGCGCATTTTGTTTGTGGAGGACGACGACGCCCTGGCGTCGGTGTATGAAATTCGGCTGATTGCCGAGGGCTTTCAGGTTAAACGTGTCGCTAATGGTGAAGATGCTTTAGCGGCCGCTATTAATTTTAAGCCTGATCTTGTGTTGCTTGATGTGATGATGCCCAAAGTGAGCGGCTTCGATGTGCTGGATATTTTGCGCAATACACCAGAAACTGCCAATCTGAAGATTATTATGCTGACGGCGCTGAGCCAAAGCAGCGACAAGAAGCGCGCTCAGGAGCTCGGCGTTGATGATTACCTCGTGAAGTCACAAGTCGTGATTTCAGACGTGATCGCGCGCATCAAGCAAATGCTCGGCCTCGTATAATCTCGTCTCGTGCGATGTGACAAACGAGGGTTGTCCCCTGAGCCCATAGCGACCGGTACGACTGAAGTCAAATAACATGTCGTAGGTGGTCCCGTTTCATCTATTGGCTCCGTAGTAAAGGATCGACGAGACGCGAGAGTCGTTAGAGGAGTTTGGGTATACATGTATTGCCAAAAACTTTAGCAATACAGTGCGGTGTAATGACTGGCATCCAGCGCATTCTAGTGACGACTAAGCTGATGTAGTTGCAGAAACCTAAGCGGGTACGCTGAAAGATATTAAAAAACGGCCATTTCTGGTGGCCGTTTTTTAAGTAATCTTCGAGAGAGATTTACTCGACAGTAACTTCGGTACGGCGAACCGTCTTGCCGGTGAAGAGGCGGACGCGGCGACGCGTAAAGGTAACAACGCCTTCGCGGTCAGCGTGAATGGTAAAGTTGCGGCTGAGCTTGGTGCCTTTGCCGGCACGCTTAGTGAGGCCGACTTGGCGGACGATGATTTCGCCGACGCCAACAGTCTGACCGCCAGCACGCTTCATGCCAAGGCGTTGGCCAGGGCTGTTACGACCGTTATGGGATGTTCCGCCGGATTTTACGTGTGACATAGCTGCTTATTTCCTTATTATTACAAGCAATTCGCGGGCAACGAGCTGTTCTGGCCGAAAATAGACTAGATCCTCTGTTCGCACATGCTTAAAACTCACTCGATTGTACCCCATTTCGCCTAAACGGTCAAGCACTGGCAGGTGATGTGTGCGGCCATTTGGTGCGCGCCATGCCGGGACGGCCAGACAGAGGCGGGTGCCGGTTTTGACCTGTGTGCCGATGTTCCGCAAAAACTTCTCAATGATGAGATTACAGGTGCCCATGACGTCTCGTAATGTTTCGGGGTTGGGCCAGCTACTTAGCGGACGACCGAGGTAGGTTTCGCTGGCTACGAATTGGGGGGCGGGAGTCCAGCGGTGTGTGGTAGCGTCGCCAATTTCGAGGTGATTGGCTGCGGAGCTTTTCGGCGAAGTAGTCTCTCCACTTGGCGATGACTCGAGTAGGGAATTATAAAATGCCTTCCCAACCGACCCCAAGTCTTCGGCAGGGGTCACCCTTCCCGAAGTGGAGCCGGAAATCTCATCTTTTGAGACTTGAGGCTCAAAAGTGGGATTCCCGCGCGTGAACGCCCCTGCCGAAGACTTGGGGTCGGTTGGGACGCTCCTTGTCTGGAGCCACTCAAGGTTTTTCTCGGAGTATTCAATCATCCGCGGTTCGAGGTCGGTGCCGTACACACCAAATCCGTCTAAACGCGCTTCCTGTAAAACAACGCCAGTGCCACAAAAGGGATCTAAAACGACCACATCTTCTGCAGGTACGGCTGGGCCAACGGCAAGGTTCACGATCGTCTGAGCGAGCTTGGGTGGCAGCATGCCAACCCGTGCATCACGCTTAGGTCGACCCTGATCACGCGCGGCATATGCGGCGATGTCCTGAACTGTTACAGTGCGCCCAATATGCATTTGATCGCCGTCACGGATTACAATGAGTTCAATCCCGCGTGCACCGGTCAGGTGGTTGTGCAGCACCTGCGCACTAGTAAGCGCCTCGGCCTGGTTGGGCGTCAGTCGCACGGAATATCCACGTGTGCGCAAAGCCTTTTTCAGCGTAAGGCCGCTGGCGAGCAGCTGCTGTGGCGTAGCCGAAATATCGTACACGCTCAGCCCAAGCTGAATTTTGCCTTCGCTAATTTCCTCCGCACAGGCAATCGCTAATCGGCTGAGCTCTTTCTGGGCTCCGCGTAGATCAGCGGCGCGAACGGCGCCCAAATACGTTGCTAATTTTACGCTACCCCCCATGCGACTAAACGGTACATCTTCAGGCGATATGTCGCTCAAAACCACACCGTCACCAGCGGGTAAAATATGCTCAGCGCCCAAAACGCTCTCCGTTTCAGCCCGCCCAATAGCCGGCTGCCGGCCCAAAACCAACAAACTCCGAATTTCCATAGATCAATTATACCTCATCGGTTAGACTAATTGTTGGCAGGTTTTGCTTTTCTCTGGCGATGCAGTCACGATGTACGGCAGATGAGGTAAGCTCTTTCCACACTCTTAGGTATTTGTTGCCTCCTGGGGGCAGTAACTCGACTTCACCTTTTGGTAATACTTCATTACAGTACTACGCTTTGGCGACAGGGAAGGCGGTTTGCCCTCACCCTGATGCTCATGCTTTAATAGATGAATATGAGCGAAACGGCCTGGACCAAGCGCCATTGGAAGATGCTAGTGAACGTGGTGACCGTGGTTGCCTTGATTGTGCTGGTAATTGCCGTGCGGCACCAACTGATGGACACGGTGCGCAATTTTTCACGCGTCAATGTGCTAGTTTTGCTACTGTTGATTCCGATTGAGTGGGCCAATTACGACACGCAGGCGCGGCTATACCACGGCTTATTTGCGTTGGTGGGCAATAAACTTAGCTACCGATTTCTGTTTGAGACGTCGCTGGAGCTCAACTTTATTAATAACGTTTTTCCGAGCGGGGGGCTCAGCGGCATTTCGTATTTTGGCGTGCGCATGCGTGGCGGTGAGATTACAGCCGGCCGCGCTACCGTGGTACAGATGATGAAGCTCGTGCTACTGTTTGCGTCGTTTGAGATTTTGCTCATCGCGGGCATGTTTTTTATTGCCATTGGCGGCCGAGCCAATGAACTGGCGCTGCTGATTGCGGGTTCAGTGACGACGCTATTGATCGTGGGGACATTTGCCTTTGTGATGATCATCGGGTCGGAGCGGCGAATTAACGCTTCGATGAGCTTTGCAACTAGAGTGCTGAATCGGCTGATTCATCTTGTGCGCCCGAACCATCCTGAGACAATCAACACCGAGCGAGTACGCCACCTGGTAGATGAGCTGCATCAGAACTACAAGATTATTTCGGCCAACTGGCAGTCGTTACATCGGCCATTTTGGTGGTCGCTGGCGGCCAACGCCAGTGAGGTTGGCGCAGTATATATCGTGTACGTGGCGTTCGGGCACTGGGTGAATCCGGGGTCAGTAATCTTGGCCTATGCCGTGGCAAACTTTGCCGGGCTCGTATCGGTGCTGCCGGGCGGCGTGGGAATTTACGAAGCCTTGATGACCGGCGTGTTGGTTGCCACTGGTGTGCCTGCGGCACTGAGTTTGCCCGTAACGGTGATGTACCGGGTATTGAACATGCTCATCCAGCTGCCGCCAGGCTACTATTTTTATCACCGCACGCTGCGCGAGCGCAGTGCGGTAGGATAATGATGGAAAATATCGAATTAACGCCAAGCGACTTCGTCGCGCTGATTAACCAGACGCTTGAATTCGCCTATCCGGCAGTGGTGCTCACCGGCGAGCTGGCTAACTTTCGAGTGAGCAAAGGGCAGTGGGTGTACTTTGACCTCAAAGATGAAACAGCCAGTGTGAAATGTTTTGGCACCGTCTACCAACTGCCGGGGCCGCTAGAAGACGGCATGTTGGTGCGTTTACGCGGAACACCACGGCTGCATCCGCAGTATGGGTTTAGCGTGACGGTGCAGCGTTTGGCGCCAACGGGCGAGGGATCGATAAAAAAGGCAGCAAAGCTTTTGGAGGCGCGGCTGGCACAGGAGGGGTTATTTGCGCCAGAGCGCAAGCGGCGTTTGCCGTATCCGCCACGACACGTCGGGTTGATTACATCTGGTGAATCGGCGGCATTCCGTGATTTTATGAAGATTTTGGAAGCACGTTGGCGCGGGGTGCGCGTAACGCTTATCGATGTGCAGGTGCAGGGCGAGGCGGCGGTGTCGCAGATTGTACGCGCTGTTGAGCAATTCAGCGCTTTGCCTGAACCCCCGGAAGTCGTGGTGCTAACGCGCGGTGGTGGTAGCGCTGAGGATTTGCAGGCGTTTAGTACTGAGCAGGTGACTCGGGCTGTGGCGGCCAGTCGCATTTCCACGCTGGTGGCAATTGGTCACGAAGTGGACATTAGTTTAGCCGAGCTTGCAGCCGACCGGCGGGCAAGTACGCCGAGCAACGCCGCGGAGCTTCTGACTCCCGATCGTACGGCTGTCTTGGCCGAACTGCAGCGACACGAACAGCATGTTGGCGATTTGGCCGCACGGGTGCTGCGCGCCGAGCGTGAGCACATAACGCGCACAGACAACGATCTGCACGCCGTAGCGGAACGCCCCGTTCGGGATGCTCGCACACACCTAATGCAAGCAGGGGAATTGCTCAAAGCCTTTGATCCCCAGGCGGCGTTGCAACGCGGTTACGCCTTGGTTCGCCAGGCAGGCAAGATACTGCGTAGTGGGCGAGATCTCGCAGTAGGTGGTTCGCTCGACCTTGAACTGGCTGACGCTACGTTAACGACGACAATTAAAGATGTGAGGATGAAATAATGGTACGAAAAACAGAGACTATTGATTACCGGCAGCTGCGCGCGGCGCTTGACGAAGTGCTCGCTGATTTGCAGCGGCCGGACGTTGGTGTTGATGAAGCGGTGCAATTATATGAGCGTGGTCTGACGCTTGCAGCACAACTCCGCGAATATCTAGACCAGGCAGAGAATAAGCTGGAGCGCTTACGCTTGCAGGCGGCAGGCGAGAGTCCGAGTTAGGCTGACATGGGTTTTTTGTTGGTCGTTGCTCTGGTTGTCGCGGTATTGTTTGGTTTTGTGCTATTGTTCGGTGCGCCGTATGTGCCAACGCTACGTAGTCAGGCCGAGCTGGCGCTGGATTTGCTCGAGGTTCGCCCGGGCCAGACATTGCTGGAGCTCGGCGTCGGCGATGGCAAGGTGGCGATCGCCGCGGCCCGCCGCGGTTTACACGTTGTTGGTATTGAGCTTAATCCGCTACTGGCAGCGATTGCTTGGCTACGCACACGGCGCTATAGGCGCAAGGTGCGGATTATTTGCGGTGATTATTGGCGCGTTGCTTGGCCGCCTGAAACTGACATTGTCTACGCTTTTTTGCTGCAAAAATACATGGCGCGGCTCGACGGGCATATTGAGAAATGGCGATCAGGGCCGGTGAAGCTGGCGAGCATCGCTTTCCAATTGCCTGCGAAGCAGCCCGTTGCGGCGAAGCAGTCCGTGTTTGTCTATGAATACCGCGACACACCAAAGCGAACAAAATAATACTTCAAAATACACGACGATATTGCGAAGTCGGGCAGACTACGCTACCATGAGCAGTATGAGAAAGCTTGATGAGCGCGGCGCGGTAAACAGCCTGCTATTTCCGTTCGTATTAGTCTTATTGTTATTTTTAGGTGCCGCAGCCTTCGGTATTTGGGCCTTTGCCGGCCGGCAGGATTTCAGAAATAATGTTGTCGCAAAGATCGCGACAGCGCAGGCAGCTACCAAAATAGCCACACAGGCTGCCGACCAGAAAACATATGCTGAGGCATCAAAATATCCATTGCGCTCCTATACCGGGCCGAGCTCGCTTGGCGGGGTAACAGTAAGTTTTCCAAAAACGTGGAGCGCCTTTGTACAAGACGATGATTCCAAAAGTAATACGCCAATCAACGGCTACTTCCAACCCAACATCGTACCCGATATTGGTTCCAGTACCTTCGCTTTTCGCATGCAGCTGACGACGACTCCATACGCTCAACAGATGGCAGGGTACGATGCCGGCGTTAAGCAGGGAACGCTGGTTGTAGCACCATATAGCCTCCCGAAAGTCCCCAGCGTGAGTGGCTCGATTATGACTAATACCGATGGGACCGGAGTGACCGTAGTGCTGCCTGTGCGCAATATGACTCTGATACTTTGGACCGAACAGCCTTCGGAGATAAATGATTTTACAAAGATCATTTTGCCAAACGCTAGCTTTGCGCCGTAGTTTCGACCACAGGATCATTTAGACGGGTTTGTAGAGCTCGCCCGCTCCCTTTGTTTTGTGCAAGCCAGACATCTGGGTGATGATATACTGCATATATGAATGAGGGGTTTTCGACGGTAGTTGCTTCGGGGCAGGGTAACGCAGCGCAGTTGTTGCGGGCGGTTGCTGAGCAATTGAAAGTGCCGTTGACGACAATTGCACGCGAGACAGAACTGGCCGGACGGGCGGGCGGTGTAGCGTTTCCTGATACTGATACCGCCACGAGTTTAGCGACTCAGCATACGCTTGCCAGTATCGCCGTGCAGAGTGATATAGCATTGCGCTTGGTAGATGGCTATTTGTTGGGGCTGAATATCGCCGAGGGGCAGCAAGCACTGGATTTTGAGCCCGTGTCGCTGGCGGCGCTCATGACCGATACAGCACAGGAACTGCATGCCTTGGCACGGCAGCATGAAGTGCAGCTAGAGGTGCAGCTTTCAGGTAAATTTGCGCCGGTGATGGCCCACGCCCAGGGCGTACGTATGGCACTCCTCAGCCTGGGGTATGGCCTGGTTGAGGCGAGCGGCGCCTGCGGCAATACGCGCCTTTCGCTGGCGGTGCATCGTACCTCTCGTGGCGTGACGGCTGGTTTGTATGGCGCATTCGAAGCGCTCGGTGCTGCTGAATGGCGTCGAGCCATCACCCAAATTGGTCTTTCACAGCGACCTATGCCCGGCTTGGCGGCTACGACCGGGGCTGGGTTATTCGTGGCCGAGACGCTTTTCGCTGCCATGAGCACAGGATTACGCGTCGGACGGTTTCGCAAGCAGAGCGGTCTGGCGGCTACCTTCCAAGCGAGCCAGCAATTGCGGTTGGTGTAAGATTCTATGAACGCCGCGCCCGTCTTACTTATCGAACCCGACCGTTCATTGGCACGTACCTATCGTACGGCGCTTGAAGCTGCCGGTTATATGGTTGAGTGGGCTGGGACGGCGCAAACCGCCATCGGCCGTGCCGATGAACAACGACCCTCACTGGTCATCCTGGAGCTTCAGTTGGCGCAGCACAATGGTGTCGAGTTTTTATACGAATTTCGTTCGTACGGGGAGTGGCAGGATATTCCGGTTATCATTCATAGTTTTACGCCACCAGCAAATTTGGCAACCCTACGCCAGACGCTTGAAAATGATCTCGGCATTGTAGCGACATTGTATAAACCGCGTACGAGCTTAGATATACTCGTTGCTGCAGTTCGCCGTCATGTCCCTGCAGAAAGTACGGCATGAATCAGATTACTACCGAGGCCATCGTACTTGGGCGCATCAATTACGGCGAGGCTGATCGGATTATAACGATGCTTACGCCCGAGCATGGCAAGCTGCGCCTTATGGCCAAAGGTGTTCGGCGGGTGAAGTCTAAACTAGCCGGCGGCATCGAGCTGTTCAGTGTCAGTACGATCACATTTGTGCCAGGGCGCGGCGATATTGGCACACTCGTCTCGACCCGGCTACGGAAGCATTACGGTTCTATTGTAAAAGATTTGGCACGCACGCAACTCGGGTATATAGTACTCAAACAAATCGATACGGTGACGGAAGACCAGCCAGATAGCGAATATTTCGAATTACTTGAACACATTTTTGATTCACTGGATAGTTTGAATGTGTCGTTGCCGCTCGTACGCAGTTGGTTTGGCGCGCAGCTGTTGCGGCTGGGCGGGCATATGCCAGAGTTACAGCGCGACGTCAATGGAGCGGCGCTGCAGCCCGATGCGAGCTACGCATTCGATTTTGACATGATGGCTTTAAAGCCGGCGGGGGCCGGCAAGCTCCAAGCCAACCATATTAAATTGCTGCGCCTGCTTTTCAGTGAATCGCCACCAGCCGTTTTGGCGAAGATCGCCGGCGCCGACCAACTGCTCACGATACTTGACCCGGTGATTATAACGCTGCTCCGTGAACAGGGGATTGTTTAGTAACCCATAAATTGAGTCGTTCGGCACGGTGTCGGCCGGTAATGTAACTACTAGCTACCTCTATTTTTTGCGCTCATCCTACGCTATAATGCCATCTATGAGTGAAGTGACGTTAGAAGATATTGCCAGTTTGTGCAAGCGCCGTGGATTTGTATTTCAAGCCAGTGAAATTTATGGCGGCCTCGCCGGCTTCTGGGACTACGGCCCCCTCGGCGTCGAGCTCGCAAACAACCTGAAGCGCGAGTGGTGGCGAGCCATGGTTCAAGAGCACGACAATATCTTTGGCGTTGACGGCGCAATTATTCAGAACCCGAAACTT
>Ga0105241_10001282_pt1 | contig 19192 bp, 16 predicted proteins | sample KBSC64metaG_FD_80422 | JGI IMG/M metagenome (GOLD analysis project Ga0105241, IMG submission 80422) | Corn rhizosphere microbial communities from Kellogg Biological Station, Michigan, USA - KBS C6-4 metaG | ecosystem: Host-associated > Plants > Roots > Rhizosphere > Soil | place: Michigan, USA... | reverse complement strand
GTGTTCCCGAGCGACACGATGTAGAGCGGGACGAGGTAGAAGCACACGCCCGTGAGGATGATCTTCGCGGGCATGGCGGCCAGGCCCGTGAGCGTCATGAAGCGCCGGTTCACGATGAGCGCCATCACCTCGCGCATGCGCGGGGGGCGCGACGGGCGCGCCTGCGGCGGGCGGACGTCGTTCACCGGGAGCCTCAGGATCGCGAGGATCGAGAGGAAGGACATGATCGCGGAGACGCCGAAGGCCATCCGGAAGCCGAGGTTGTCCGCGAGGATGCCGCCGATCGACGGGCCGCACACGGTCGCCACCATGATCGCGCCGATGAAGAGGGCGAAGCCCTGCGCGCGATTGGTCTGCCCGGTGCGGTCGAGCACGTAGCCCTGCGCGGCGACGAAGACCATCGCGTAGCCCAGCGCGCAGAGGGAGCGCCAGACGAGGAGGTCGTAGAGGTTGTAGGCGAGGGCGGTGGCGAGGAAGCCCACGGTCGCGATGGCCGCGCCGATGAGCATCGCCTTCCGGCGCCCCACGCGCTCGCTCCACGCGCCCAGGTACGGCTGGCCCAGCGCCACGATCAGCATGAAGAGCATGATCGGCAGCCCGATCACCACCTGCGGCGAGACGCCGGGGACGTTCACCAGGAGCTGGTTCACGTAGGTGGGGAGGTACGAGCGCGTGAGCTCCTCCGCGATGATGAACGCGAAGAGCGGGGCGCGGATGCGGTTGAGGTTCATCTCGTCGGAGGCCACGCCCGCCTGCTCCGCGGAGCCGAACTTGAAGCGCTTCCCGATGGCGTCGAGCGCCGCGGCGGCGGGCCGCAGCGCCTCGCGCCCGGCGGCGTTCGCCGCGCGCATCTTGTCCTGCACCTCGCCCGCCAGGAACTCGTAGCGGACGTTCAGGTGGTCGACCGCCGCGTCGATCCGGCGCAGGAGCCGGCCGATCTCGTCGTTCGCGCGCATGCGCGCCGTCGCGGTGAAGTCGCCGTTCCTCATGCGCTCGACCTGCTGGCCGAACTCGCCCAGGCCGGAGGCGAGGCGCGCGCCCGCCATGAAGTTGAGGAGCTCGAGCGTGAAGAAGAGGGACACCACGAGCACCACCAGGACGTCCAGCATCACCTCGAGGAGCACCCGGTCCACGAAGACGGAATCGATGCCGATGTGCAGCACGCCCAGGGGCGTGCCCTGCGAGATGATCGGCATGGAGACGATGTACTGCGTGCCCACGAGCGCCACCTGCCACGGCACCGTCGCGTCGCGCATCGCGGCCAGCAGCGCCGGGCTGTGGAAGTGCACGAGCGCGCCCTGCGGCTCGCGCCCGTACTGGTAGAGGAGCGTGCCCTCGGTGTTCGTGATGCCGGCGTAGGAGAACTCGGGGTTCTCGCCGAACATCTCCTCGAAGGTCTTGTCGACGCCGTAGAGGTTCGCGAAGGGGATGCCGTAGCTCGTGGCCTTGAGGACGAGCGCCCGGAGCGACGAGCCCTCCGTCGCGGCCTTGGCCTCCGTCTCCGGCACGAGCTCCTGGTCGAACACGCGGTGCGAGAAGTACGAGACCACGGCGAGCGCGATCACCACGCAGACCATGATGACGCCCGCGAGCTGCCAGTAGATGCGCCAGAGGTAATTCTTCTCGAGCATGGCGCTACGCGCTGGAATCGAGCTTCGCGCGGAGGTCGTCCAGCGCGGCGTTGGCGTCGCGGAGCGACGCCCGCAGGTGGTCGATCACCGAGTCGAACGCCGAGCCGGTGAGCGCGGGCTGCTCGCCCTTGTCCTCGAGGTGCACGGCCGCGGTCTCGAGCGTCTGCAGGTCGCGCTCGAAGCGGCGGATCACCACGATGAGGGCGAGGGGCGCGATGAGGGCGATGCCCGCGAAGGCGCCCAGGGCGGCGAGCGTGATCTGGCGCGCCGCCGCGCTCGCGGCGCGGTCGACGTAGTCGCGCGAGTAGCGCAGCGCCAGGTAGCCCACGGTGAGGTCGAAGTTGTTCTTGAGCGAGATGCCCGCGACGTAGTCCTCGACGCCCTCGCCCGTCCACTCGGTGGTCTTCGAGCGCGCGGCCGCCTCGGTCCACGAGCGCTGCACGCGCTGGCCCACGCGCGCCGAATCCGTGCTGTAGATGATCTGGCCGGTGTCGTCGAAGACGTCGATGCCCTGGATCAGCTTGTCCGAGGCCTTCTCGCGCTCCATCTGCGAGGGAAGCGTCGCCAGCTCCGTGAATTGCAAGCCCAGCGCAAGGGAAGCCTGGATGCTGTTCTCGATGCTGCGGCCCACGACCAGCACGCGCGACTTCACGATGCCGCCGATGGTGCTCTTGTACTTGAAGTAATTCAGGAATGCCGCCATGCCGACGGCGAAGAAGCTCACCACCAGCGCGACGGTAATGAATCGGACGCGAATCGTCCCCATCCCCGGACTCTCCCTTTTTGTCCCTCGAATGGTACCACGGCCCTTGCGAAAAAGTTAAAGTTACCGTTGTAAGTATCTGTCCCCTCTGACTTTTCCGCTGCCGATCGGGCCCCTGTGGTAGGGTACCCGGACCCCGGTCCCGAAACGAGAAGCGCATGGCCGAAGAACCCGCCCAGGACATGGCCACGGTGGACGTCACCCGGCCCCTGGCTCCCCCCGATCCGCGGCCCCCGCCCCGCCGCTCGGCCGGCCCCACCGTGGCCCTGCCGTCCGGGTATCGCCTGATGGAATACCGGATCGACGGCGTGCTGGGCCAGGGCGGCTTCGGGATCGTCTACGGAGCCACGGATACCCACCTGGACGCACGGGTGGTCATCAAGGAATACCTTCCGGAGGACCTCGCCTACCGGGCGGCGGACGATTCGGTCTCCCCCCGCGCCGACCGCGAGCTCGACCACTACCATGACGGCCTGGACGACTTCCTCGTCGAGGCGCGCACCCTCGCCACCTTCCGCCACCCCAACATCGTGCGGGTCTCGCGGTTCTTCGAGGCGAACCGCACCGCGTACATGGTCCTCGAGTACGAGCGGGGCCAGTCCCTCAAGCAGTGGCGCCGGGGCCAGGGGGACCTGGGCGAGGAGGCGATCGTCTCCCTCGTGGCACCGCTCCTCGACGGGCTCGCCGCGGTCCACCGCTCGGGCTACCTCCACCGCGACATCAAGCCGGACAACATCTACGTGCGCGACGTGGACGGGAGCGTGGTGCTGCTGGATTTCGGCGCCGCGCGGCAGGCGGCGGCCGAGAAGGCGCACCACGTGGGGGGCGTGGTGACGCCGGGATACGCGGCGATCGAGCAGTACGCCGGCGGGGGATCCCAGGGGCCGTGGACCGACATCTACTCGATGGGCGCCACGCTCTACTGGCTGGTCACGGGCAACAAGCCCCTCGATGCGCCGGGCCGGACGGCCGACCGGGACCCCCTTCCCCGCGCGCAGGACGTCGGGCGCGACCGGTATTCGCCCCAGTTCCTCGCCGCCATCGACTGGGCGCTCCGGCCCCTGCCGGCCGACCGCCCCCGGGACGTCGACCAGTGGCGCTCGCTCCTCTTCGCGGCGCACCCCGCCGCGCTGGGCCTGCAGCAGGCGCTCCTCGCGGGCGACGAGGACGGGCCGCGCGGCGGGGAGGCGTGGCTGCGGACGCTCGCCTCGCCCCGGGCGCTCCGCGCCCGGCTGGCCGGCCTCGCCGCGCGCGCGCGCCGGCCCGGCTCGTGGCCGCTCTCGGTCAAGCTCACGCTCGCGATGGTGTGCACGGCGCTCGCACCCATGCTCATCACGGCGAAGCACAACCTCGACTCGGCCCTCGCGAACGTGAGCGGCGTGGAGCTCCGGAACCTCGAGCACCTCGCGCAGAGCATCGCGGGGCGCGTCTCGCAGCTGCTGGACGACAGCCGCAACCTCGCCAACTACCTCGGCACGGACGAGGATTTCGTGGCCTACCTCGCGCGGCCGGACCCCGCGGGCACGACCGCCATCCTCGCGAAGCTCCAGGGGCTCGTGAACGCCAACCCGGACGTGCAGTTCGCCATGGTGATGGACACCTCCGGCAAGGCGGTCGTCGCGAGCGACCCCGACGTCATGGGGAAGAACTTCAAGTTCCGCGAATACTTCAAGCACGCGATGGAGGGCCGGCCGCACATGACCGGCATCACCGTGGGCTCGGTCGCGGGGAAATCCGGCGTCTTCTACTCGCGCCCCGTGCTCGCCGCCGACGGGAAGACCGTGATCGGCGCGGTCGTGCTGCGGATCCTCGCCGAGCCCATCGGGCGGATCCTGCAGAGCGCGCAGCTCGCGGGCGAGCGCACCCCCTTCCTCATCGACGCCGACGGCGTGATCGTGTGGCACCCCGACCCGCGGTTCATGTACCGCAGCCTCGTCCCCCTGCGCCCGGAGGTGGTGGACGAGATCGTGGCCGACCAGCGCTTCCGCAAGACCTCCATCGAGAGCGTCGACCAGCCGCGCCTCGCCGCCGCGATGGTGGGCGCGCGCGAGAAGGGGAACGTCTCCTATTTCTCGAACGTCTCCGGCCGCGAGGAGATCGCGGGCTACGCTCCCGTGCCCGGCCACGAATGGGTGGTGGGCGTGTCGGAATCGCGCGACCGCTTCACGCGCCCGCTCGACCGGCTCTTCCGCCAGGTGCTCTACAGCGTGGCGCTCGCGGGCGCGGTGTTCGTGCTGGTCGCGATGCTCTTCGCGCGCTCGATCGTCCGGCCGATCGACCGCCTCACCGCCGCGGCGGACGCCCTGAAGCGCGGCGACTACGCGAACGCGAACGTCCCCGTGAAGACGCAGGACGAGATCGGCCGGCTCGCGCGGACCTTCAACGTGATGATCGACGTGCTGCGCCAGCGGGAGCGCGAGCGCGGGCGGCGCGAGGCCGATCCTCCGGGGAAGGACCCCGGCTGAAGCCTCAGGCGGTGAGCGCCGCGGCGCGCTTCGCCGCGCCGGCCTTCTCCGGGTAGTCGCGCGGCTTCGCGTGGAGCACCGTCCACTCGTCCGCGCGCTGGCGGTCCATCAGCCACTCGTGGATGAACCAGTTCTGGTTCCGGTCGGAGAGGACGGGCGTGTGGCCCGTGTCGGGCACGTGCATCACGCAGACGTTCCCGGAGCGCTGCATGCGGCGGATCGTGGGCGGCAGCAGCGCGTCCGAGAGGAGCCCGTGGATCAGGAGCACCGGGCAGCGCACGCGCTTCCAGAGCCGCCACTGGTCGAGGCTCACGCGCGCGTCGTGGCGAAAGGCCTGCAGCGCGCGCACGTCGTGCCGGTAGACCCTCCCGCCTTCCTCGTCGGACCAGCGCGTCTGGTGGAAGGTCACGTTGAAGCGGATGTCGTCGCTCACGGGGCCGTCGTTCTTCTGCGAGGCGCCGATCTTCCGCAGGAGGTCCGCGGGGTCGCGGAACACGTAGTGGCGCGCGAGCGTCTGCGAGCGGCGCAGCCTCCGGCCGCGCGGGATGTACGGGCCGATGTCGTTCAGCACGAGGCGGTCCACCATGCGCGGATAGCGGGCCGCCAGCTCGATCGCGGCGCTCCCGCCCATGGACGAGCCCAGGATCACGACGGGCCCCGCGCCCAGGTGGTCGATCATCTGGCGCAGCTGCTCCACGTAGGTGGGAAGCGAGTAGTCGCGCTCGTCCGCCATCCAGCCGCTGCGGCCGCGCCCCACCCAGTCCATGCACACGACGTGGAAGTGGTTCGCGAGGTCCGAGGCGAGGTAGTTGAAGCGCATCGCCGTGTTCGCGACGCCGCCGCAGCAGACGACCGTCGGGCTCGCGGGGTCTCCCCACTCGGTATAGGCGACCTTCACCGCGTAGGGCTTCCTGAAGCGGCGCGCGCATTTCTGCAGGCGCACGGGATGCTGGTAGTCGAAGTGCTTGAGGTCGAACTGGTGGTCGAAGCGCTCGATCACGCGCTTGGCGAGCGCCATGTACTCGTCCCAGTTGTGCAGGACGCGGCGCCGGCCCGGGATCGCGGGCTCCCAGTCCGGGTCGAACCGGTTGCGGTGATCGCCCGTGTGCGGATCGGCCATGGAACGCGGTGCCCCGATTCAGCCCTGGTGCGGGCGGCTCACGCGCAGGGCGGGTTGGCCGGCGGCCGCCGCCACGGCGAACTCGACGATCTCGCCGTTGCCCACCTGCATGCGCTCGTTGCCGCCCAGGAGCGAATGGAGGACGCGTCCCACGCCCTTGCTGCTCACGAGGAGCGGTCGGTGCTCGAGCTGCGGGCGCAGGTGCTCGAGGGCGAGCGCGATGCGCGCGGTGAATTCCTGCTCGGATTCCCCGCCCGGGGGCGTCGCCTTCGCGGCGAGGAGGTGCTCGGTCTCGGCGATCGGGCGGTTGTTCCACTCGCCCAGCCGGCGCTCGTTCAGGAGCGCATCCGTCATGACCGGGACGTCGCCCAGCACGCCCGCGATGATGGAGGCGGTCTGGCGCGTGCGCAGGAGCGTGCCCGCGATGATCACGCCGATCCGCAGGTTCATCTTGTCGATCTGCTTGGCGAGGAGGTACGCCTGGTCGCAGCCGATGTCCATCATCGGGAGGTCCAGGTCGCCCCCGCAGCGGAAGCCGCGGAAGTTCGGCTCCGTGATGCCGTGGCGCACGAAATAGAGCGTGAAAGGCCGGTCCGCCTGATACGTCATCGCCAGGTTTCCTCGTTTTTCTTCCCGAAGCCCGGGGTTCCCTGCCGCGGGCGAGGCCAGATTAGCACCCGCCCCCGGCGCGACAAAGGGGACCCCCGCTACAGCCGTAACCCGCCCCGGGCGGCGGGGGACGAGCCCCGGCACGCGTAAAATGCCCGGTTCCATGTTGCGAGCCCTGCGCCTCGCGCGCATCGTCCACGCCATCGGCCGTCACGGCCTGGACGAATTCCTCACCGGACGCGGCAGCCGCGCGATCCGCCTCGGCTTCTCGATCGCGTACTTCTGGCGCGACCGCTCGCGCCCGCGCGCCGAGCGGCTGCGCCTGGCGCTCGAGTCCCTGGGCCCCATCTTCGTGAAGTTCGGCCAGCTCCTGTCCGTGCGGCCGGACCTCATTCCCGAGGACGTGGCCGAGGAGCTCTCGAAGCTCCAGGACAACGTGCCGCCCTTCCCGTGGGAGCAGGTGGCCGCCACCCTCGACCGCGCGTACGGCCGCCCGCACGCGGAGGTCTTCGCGAGCTTCACGACCGTCCCGATCGCGAGCGCGTCGGTGGCGCAGGTGCATTTCGCGACGCTTCCCGACGGCCGCGAGGTGGCCGTGAAGATCCTCCGCCCCGGCATCCGCGCCGTGATCGCCGACGACGTGGGCCTCCTCCACACGGTGGCCGCCCTGGTCGAGGCGGTCTTCGCCGAGGGGCGGCGCCTTCGCCCGCGCGAGGTCGTGGTGGAATTCGAGCACACGATCGCGGACGAGCTCGACCTCCTGCGCGAGGCCGCGAACGCGAGCCAGCTCCGCCGGAACTTCGCGGACGGCCGCCTCCTCGTGGTCCCGGAGGTCTACTGGGACTGGTGCAACCGCGACGTCATGGTGATGCAGCGGATCGACGGCATCCCGGTGAACGCCGTGGCGCAGCTGCGCGAGCGCGGCATCGACATCCCGCGCCTCGCCCGGGACGGCGTCGAGATCTTCTTCACGCAGGTCTTCCGCGACGGCTTCTTCCACGCCGACATGCATCCCGGCAACATCTTCGTGCGCTCGGACGGGCGCTACTGCGGCGTGGACTTCGGGATCATGGGCACGCTCTCGGACGGCGACAAGAGCTACCTCGCCACCAACTTCATGGCGTTCTTCCACCGGGACTACCACCGCGTGGCGGTGGCGCACCTGGACGCCGGATGGGTGCCGCCGGACACGCGCGTGGACGAGTTCGAGGGCGCCATCCGCTCCGTGTGCGAGCCGATCTTCGACCGGCCGCTGAAGGAGATCTACTTCGGGAAGCTGCTCCTGAGGCTCTTCGAGGTGTCGCGCCGCTTCCGGATGGAGATCCAGCCCCAGCTCGTGCTCCTCCAGAAGACGCTCCTGCAGGTGGAAGGCCTGGGGCGCCAGCTCGACCCGGACCTCGACCTGCGGCGGACCGCGCAGCCGATCCTCGAGCGCTGGATGCGCGAGCAGGTGGGGCCGCGCGCCTTCGTCCGGCAGCTGCGCGACGAGGCGCCGCTCTGGGCGAAGACGCTCCCGCAGCTCCCTCGGCTCGTGCATCGCGCGCTTTCGGGCGACCGCACCGGGCGGCTCGAGCGCGCCCTCGAGCGCCTCGAGCGCGCGCAGCAGCGCCAGGTGCGCATGCTCTTCGGCATCGCCGCCGTCCTGGCGCTCCTCGTCGCCGTAGCGGTGCTGCGCTGAACACCGGCGCGCCCGAGCGTTTCGACAACGTGAACGTGCTCCGCGCCTTCGCGGCGCTCGCGGTCGTCGTCTACCACGTGATCGAGCATTCGGGATGGACCGCGTTTCCGTCGTCCGGGCCGCTCGTCGCGTTCCGCGTGGGATGGCTGGGCGTCGACCTCTTCTTCGTGATCAGCGGGTTCGTGATCTCGTACAGCGCGTTGATCCTCTACCGCCGATCGCCCGCCGCCTTCGCCCGCCGGTACTGGATCCGGCGCCTCACGCGCATCGTGCCGCTCCACTACCTCACCGTGGCGCTCTGGGTCGTCTTCCTCTGGCCCGGGTTCTTCGCGCAGCCGCTGCGCGCCTGGTCGTGGCATCTCGGGAGCCATCTCGCCTTCATCCACAACTTCTGGCCGACGACGTTCGGATCGATCGACGGCCCGAACTGGAGCCTCGCGGCCGAGATGCAGTTCTACGTCGCCGTCGCGCTCCTCGTGCCGTGGATCGACCGCGCGCCTGCCTGGCGGATCGCGGTGGGCGGGGTCCTGGTCGCATGGGCATGGCGGGCGGCCGTGATGCTGCCCTTCGAGCCGACGGACGGCTGGCACCTCTTCGTGCGCACGAGCCAGCTTCCGGGCTCGCTCGACGAGTTCGCGGCCGGGATCGTCCTCGCGAAATGGGTGCTCGACGGCGGCGGGCGGCTTCCGGGCCCCGCCCTCGCGTGGCTCGCGGCCGCCTGCGCGAGCGGATACGCGGCCATGGCGCTCTACTGGGCGCACGCCGGGTACTGGGACAATCCCGCGATGGTGATCGCGTGGCGGACACCGCTCGCGGTCTTCCTCGCGTGCGTGGTCGGCACGGCGGTGTCGCTGCCGAACGTGCTCGCCCGCCGCTGGCTCGCGCCGTTCCATCTCGTGGGCGAGATGAGCTACGGCATCTACCTTTGGCACCTCTTCGCGATCACGCTCGCGATCGAGGCGTTCGGCAAGCGGCCGGCCGAGGTGCTCGCGGCGACCCTCGTCTCGACGCTCGCCGTGTCCGCGGTCTCGTGGCTCGCGTTCGAGCGGCCCATCATGCGGCTTGCGAGGACGCCCGTGCGCGGCCCGCCGGTCACGCCGGAGCCGGTGCCGAATATTCCGCATTGACGCGGGGCGTCCCGCCGCGCAGACTCCGGCTCCCCTCGTCCGAGCCCCCGGAGGACCCATGAAGCTTCCGAATCCCGTTCGGCTGCGCGCCTTCCTCGTCCTGCTGGCCTCCACCTGCGCTTCGCCGGCGCTCGCGACCTACGTCTTCAACACCGTGGACTACCCCGGCGCCGTCTTCACCGACGTGCGCGCGATCAACAACTCCGGCCAGATCGCGGGGTATGCGAGCCTCGACGGCGTCACGAACTTCAGCTTCACCTATGCGGCCGGCGTCTTCACCGCGCTGCCTTCCCTGGGGATCGAGCCCTCCGCGCTCGGCATGAACGACCTGGGCGAGATCGTCGGGGGCAACACCGCCGTCCCGGAGCGCGGCTTCACGTACCAGGCGGGCAGCGGATACACGCTGTTCGTCCGCGGCGGCTGGACGAACACCGAGTTTCGCGCCGTGAACAACGCCGGCGTCGTCACGGGCTGGTCCTACGAGGAGGACGCCTCGGGGTTCACGTCGAGCGAGGGCTTCATCTTCGACCCCGCCGTGCCGTCCTTCACGGCGATCCCGATCGCGGGCTCCCCGTTCGTGATCGCGCAAGGCATCAACGCCGCGAACCAGGTCGTGGGCAGCGCCCAGCTTCCGGGGGGCCAGCAGGCGTTCCTCCGCCAGCCCGACGGCACGATCACGCTCTTCCGCGTGGCCTCCTCGCCCACCCGCGCCCGCGGGATCAACGATTCCGGCCTCATCACGGGGTTCGTCGACGTGGGCGGGACGGCGCAGGCGTTCGTCGGCAACTCGAGCGGCTTCGAGCTCCTGGCGGTCCCGGGCGCGGCGTTCACCGCCGGCGAGGCCATCAACAACGCCGGGCAGGTGAGCGGCGTCTGGTTCGACGCCGCGAACGTCTCGCACGGGTTCATCGCGACGCCCGCGGCCGCGCCGACCGGCACGACCTCCGGCGGCGCGTACACCTTCTCCGTGGCGGTCGTGCCCGACGTGCCGATCTTCATCGACCCGCCCGTCGCGGTGGGCTACGACTACGCGATCGGCAAGGGCGACCCGCGCATCGCGAAGGTGCAGCTCCCGATCGGCGTTGGCGACAGCCGCTACGGCCTCAAGGTGGGCGGGCGCAAGTTCACGGTCGCGGGGGGCGAGTGGTTCGACTTCCGCGCGCACGGCTTCCCGCAGGGCGTGACCGATTTCCGCGTGGGCTGCATCGAGGTGGCCGCCGCGCTCGATCCCGCGAATCCGCAGGCGTTCCCCACGGGGCTCACGTTCGTCGCGGCGGGACACTTCACGGGCACGCAGAAGCCGCGCAGGCGCGACGCCTCCGCGCACGACGGCGCGAGCTGCAACCTCGACGATTGAGTCCCGGCCGCGGGCGGCGGCCTCAGCGCTTCATCGCGAGCGTGAGGCCGTCGCCCACGGTGAGCATCGCGAGGTCGATCCGCGCATCGCCCGCGAGCGCCTCGTTGAACGCCCGGAGGGCGACGGTGTCGGCGGAGGTGTCCTTCGGGTCGATGACCGCGCCGCTCCAGAGCGTGTTGTCGACCGCGATGAGCCCGCCGCGGCGAAGGAGCACGAGGCAGCGCTCGTAGTACGCCGCGTAGCCCTGCTTGTCCGCGTCGATGAACGCGAAGTCGAACGTCCCCGCGGCGCCCTCGGCCACGAGCTTGTCGAGCGTCGTGAGCGCGCGGCCCAGCCGCAGGTCGATCTTCCCCGCGACGCCCGCCTTCTCCCAGTGCCGCCGCCCGACCGCGGTCCATTCCTCGCTCACGTCGCAGGCGACCACCTTCCCGTCGGCGGGAAGCGCCAGCGCGACCGCGAGCGCGCTGTACCCGGTGAAGACGCCGATCTCGAGCGTGCGGCGGGCGCCCAGGAGCTTCACGAGGAGCGCCATCAGCGCGCCCTGGTCCGGGCCGATCTGCATCTGCGCGTGCGGCATCGACGCCGTCGCGGCGCGAAGCTCGGTGAGCACCGGATGCTCGCGCACGGAGCTCCGCGCCACGTAGGCGAGGAGCGCGTCGGACAGGGGCAGCGTTCGGCCGGACATGGGGTTCTCCTAGCGGTCGTCGATCTCGACGAGGACCGGCTGGTGGTCGGATGCCCGCGTGGCGCCGTCGACCTCGATCCGCCGCACGCGCGGGACGAGCGGCTCCGTCACGAAGGCGAAGTCGCAGCAGTAGGGCGTCTTCGCATACTTGCGCGCATGGACGCAGAACGTGGGCGCGTGCGGCTCGCGTCCGCGCACGGCCGGCCACGCGTCGCGGTAGCGTGCAATGCCTTCGCCCGCTTCCGCCTGGATGTCGGCGTATGCGGGGTGGTCGGGCGGGAAGTTGAAATCGCCCACGAGGATCGCGGACGGCGTCTGGGGCGTGCTGTCGAAGGGGCTGTCCTCACGAGTCACGGTCCCGGGGCGCCCCGTGCGGCCGCAGGCCTCGGCATTGAGCTCGCGCAGGCACGCGGCCTGCGCGCGCCGCTGGACCTCCGAGTAGTACTCCACGTGCGTCGTGGTCACGCGGATGGGTCCCATCGGCGCCTGGAGCGTCGCCTCGAGCGCCACGCGCGGCATGCTGCTCACCGCGGGATCGGCGGGCCACGGGAGCGCGTGCCGGCGCACCGAGAGCACCCCGTAGCGGCTGAAGATCGCGTTCCCGAAGCGCCGGCGCCGGCCGTCCTCGCCCCGGACGTCCACGGCATGCGCATCGACGCGGGAGTGGCCGGGCAGGAGGCGCGAGAGCTCCGCGAACTGGTCCCGGCCGTCGTTCCCCTCGAGCCCCGGGAAGTTGTCCGCGACTTCCTGCACGCAGAGGACGTCGAAGTCGCCCAGCGCCCGCGCGGCCGCGACGATGCGGGCGAGGTCGACGCGGCCGTCGAGCCCGAGTCCCCACTGGATGTTCCACGTCACGAGCACCATTGGCGTTCCCGTCACCCCGGCCTGGGCGATATCTTTACATGCGCGCCGCGGGCTCGCCGGGTAGGCGCCGTCCTACATTTCGGCGAGACCCGCGCCTACAGGGCCGGCCGAGCCCGTTGCTACACTGGACTTGCGTCGAGAAGCCCTTTTCTCGAGAGCCGGACTATCGCCGCGGTCGCGCGCCGGCAGCCACGGAATATGGAATATGCCCAGACGCAGCCTCACGCCGGGCGCACTCTACAAGCTCCTGAACGACGAGCTCCAGATGCGCCGCGAGGTGCCCTGCAAATGCCGGATGCCGCTGCCCTACCTCGTGGAGCGTCCCGACGACGTGTCGGCGAACTGGCGGGTGGGGACGGCGACGCCGTGCCCGAGCGGCTGCGACGCGCTCATCTCCGAGATCGTGACCGGCTTCTGGCCGGCTTTCGATCTCTTCGATCCCACGTCCATGGCCGCGAACGACGACCGGCTGCCGTCGCGTAAGCCGAAGGGCGTCCTCGATCCCGAGTAGGGCGAGTCCCTTTCTCCTGCTCGCTGCCGTACTCAGGAGGAGGGGACCGCGATCTCCCTCGCGTACCCGTCCGCGCGGATGAGCGAGCGATCGCCGTCGCCCGAGTGCGTGCCGGGGCCGTTCGTCATGCCGCCCACGAGCCAGCTCGCGCCGTGCGGCTCGAGGGTCCGGATCGGGTTCTGCCGCGCGCCCGCGGAGAACGCAAGCCGCTGCCGGAGCGTTCCGTCGGCCTCGAGCACCGCGAGGAACGGCGCGGCGGTTTCCGAGATGCTCGCACCGTCGGGGTTCTCCACGTATCCCGCCGCGCCCGCGACGAGGAAGCGATTCGCGGGGAGCGGCTGGATGTCGAAGAGGATCTCGCCGGCGTCGACATCCACCGTGCGATAGCTTCGCAGCGCACCGCTCGCCCGGTCGACGTGGGCCGCGTACGCATTCCATCCGCCCCCGTCCGGCCGCCGCTCCGAGAAGACGCGGCCCACGAGCGCAACGTCGTCGCCCGCGAGGCGCAGGCCGTGGAGCTCGCCCGTCTGCACCGTGTCGACGGCGGTCGCGCCCAGCCGGCGGCCGTCCGCATCGAGCCGCGTCACCAGGAGCCCGTTCTGCGCCGCGATGGGCTCAGCGAAGTGGTCGGCGTGCGCGGCGAAGACGGGGGCCGTCACGATCCGGCTCACGACGCCGATCGCGATGTTGCCGGCCGCATCGGCGTCGAGGTGGACGTGCCAGTGGTTTTCGAGCTGGCCGTACGTGTCGAAGGTGCCGGAGGTGATGCCGACGGCGAAGATCGAGAGCCCCGGCTCGACGAGCGTCCGCCAGGCGAGCGCATATCCCTGCGGCCTCTGGTGCCGGAAGCGATACGCGACCACGGCATTGCGGCCGGTGCGCAGCGCGACCGCGACGTCCTCGCCCAGGGGCGCCACGCTCGATGCGTCGCGGGTGAGGACGGGCACCATGGAGCCGTCGTCCTTCACGCCGCCCGCATCATAGTACGGGTCCGTCGCCGCCAGGGGATCGGCGAGCGGCGTCTCGTCGATCTCGGCCCCGGATCCGTCGAGGCGCGCCAGGGTCACGGTCCGCGCGGTCGCGAGGACGACGGTCGTCTCGCCCGAGGGGTGGCGCGCGAAGTCGATGAGCGACGTCCCGGCGGGGGCGGAGTACGCGCCGATCCGCGTGCCTGCCGCGTCGAGCATGGCGAGCGTCCGCTGCGGCCCCGGCTCTCCGATGCGAAGGGGCGTCTCCTCCATCACCGTGAGTCCTTGCGGGCCGGCGCGCACCTTGACGACCGCGCTCCCGCCCACCTCCAGGTCGATGGGGCGCGCTGGGGGCGGGTCCTGCGCGGGCGAGCTCGTCGCGTTCCCGCCGCCGCAAGCGGTGAGCAACGCAGCCGTGGCCAGGGCGGCGATGGGGAAAACCGGGGATGGGGGGGAGGCGAGGAAAACCATGGGGCGGCATCGTACATTGCCGTCACCCACTCCGGGAGACACAGAGGAGGGGCATCCACACGTGCCGCGGGCCCGATTGAGCAGCGCTTCGCCCCATTCCTGCCACAATCCCGCGGCACCATCGGGGCCATGGACCGCCTCGCCACCTCGCTCCTCCAGCTTTTCTCCGGCCTCGCCGCGCCCTCCGCCGAGACCGTCGCGGTCCCCGAGTGGCGCCGGCACCTCGACGCGAAGGGCGTCGAGGGCACCTTCGTCCTCTTCGAGCCCATGGAGGACCGCTACCGGGTCCTGGACACCGCCCGCGCGGGCCGCCGGTTCCTGCCGGCCTGCACCTTCGGGATCGCCAACGCGCTGATCGGCCTCGAGGTGGGCGCGATCGCGGACGAGAACGAGGTCTTCCACTGGGACGGCAAGCCCAAGCCCCTCGCGGCGTGGGAGCGGGACCAGACGCTCGCCTCCGGGATGCGCGAGGGCGTGGTATGGATGTTCCAGGAGGTCGCGCGCCGCACGGGACGCGCCCGGATGCGCGAATGGCTGGAGCGCCTCGAGTACGGCAATCGCGACGTCTCGGGCGGCATCGAGCTCTTCTGGCTGCAGGGCGGCCTCAGGGTGAGCGCGATGGAGCAGGTCGCTTTCCTCCACCGGCTCGCGGAAGGGCGGCTTCCGATGACGCAGCGCGCGCAGCGGCTCGTGCGCCAGGCCCTCGTCGCGGAAAAGACGCGGGAGCACACGCTCTACGCCGCGGCCGGCACGGTCGCGAGCGGCCGGGAGGCGGTGATGTGGTGGGTGGGGTGGATCGAGCGCAAGGGCCGGCCGCGCGCCTGCTTCGCGATGAACCTCGCCCCGGGGCCGCGGACGTCGCACCTCGACCGCCTCGAGGCGGGTCGCGCCATCCTCGCGGAGGCGGGAGTCCTCTAGAATGGAGGCCTGGTTCCCTCGACACGGGCTCGCCCGCCAAGCCCCACGCCGCCATGCTGCTCTGGTTCGTCATCGGATACTGGGTGATCTCCGTCGCGATCGGCCTCTACGCCGCGCGCTGGGTCCATAACACGAAGGACTTCGCGGTCGCCGGCCGGCGGCTGCCGATGTACATCGTCACCGCGACGGTGTTCGCCACGTGGTTCGGGTCGGAGACGGTGCTGGGCATCCCGGCCACCTTCATCAAGGAGGGCTTCTCGGGCGTGGTCGCCGACCCGTTCGGCTCCTCGCTCTGCCTCGTGCTCGTGGGCCTCTTCTTCGCCCGGCCGCTCTACCGGATGAACCTCCTCACGATCGGCGACTACTACCGCAAGCGCTTCGGCCGCCCGGTGGAGATGCTGACGACCCTCTGCATCGTGATCTCCTACCTGGGCTGGGTGGGCGCCCAGATCAAGGCGCTGGGGCTCGTCTTCAACGTGGTCTCGGACGGCGGCATCACGCAGCAGTGGGGCATGATCATCGGGGCGGCGACGGTGCTCGTCTACACGATGCTGGGCGGCATGTTCTCGGTGGCGATCACGGACTTCATCCAGATGATCATCATCGTCCTGGGCATGCTCTACATCGGCTGGGAGGTGAGCGGGCTCGCGGGCGGCGTCACGGGCGTGATCTCGAAGGCCGCGTCCGACGGCAAGTTCCACATGCTCCCGGCGCCCAACGCGAAGGAGGTCCTGGGGTTCTTCGCCGCGTGGATCACGATGATGCTGGGGTCCATCCCGCAGCAGGACGTCTTCCAGCGCGTGCAGTCCTCGAAGGACGAGGCCACGGCCGGCCGCTCGTCCATCCTGGGGGGCGTGCTCTACTTCTGCTTCGCGTTCATCCCGATGTTCCTCGCCTACTCCGCGCTGGTGATCGATCCCAGGATGGTCGCGGGCTACCTCGACACCGACTCGCAGCAGATCCTCCCCTCGCTCATCAAGTCGCCGATCGTGCCGGTCTTCGCGCAGATCATGTTTTTCGGCGCCCTCCTCTCCGCGATCAAGAGCTGCGCCTCCGCGACGCTCCTCGCGCCGTCGGTCACCTTCAGCGAGAACATCCTGAAGGGCTTCTTCCCGCACATCGGCGACAAGCAGTTCCTGCGCCTCATGCAGGTGGTGCTGGTCTGCTTCACGGTGCTGGTCACCTTCTTCGCGCTGAACTCCAAGTCGAGCATCTACGGCATGGTGGAGAACGCGTACAAGGTGACGCTCGTGGCCGCGTTCGTGCCGCTCGTCTGCGGTCTCTACTGGAAGCGCGCGACCAACCTGGGCGCCATGCTCTCCATCATCCTCGGGCTCGCGGTCTGGATCTGGATGGAGGTCCTGAATCCGGAAGGGACCGTCCCCCCCCAGCTGGCGGGCCTCATCGCGAGCTTCGGGGGGATGATCGTGGGCTCGCTCGTGGGGGGCCCGGTCCCGCGCGAGGCCCACGCCGGCTCGTCGCTTCGCTGAGCCGGGCCGGCCGGGGGGCCGTGGCCCGGCATTTCGGCCCGCCTTTTCCGCATTTCGTCGCTTTCTCCTTTCCCGGCCCGGGGGCCGTCCCTAATCTGCCCCCATGCCCGGCCGCACCTGGCCCGGCATTCAGGCCAAAGGAGAAGAAGACATGCCGACCAAGCCGTTCTCCGCCCTCCGGGGCGAATCCACCATTCCCACGGTGCTCACGCTCCTCGTGTCCGCCTGGTACCTCGCCGCGAGCGGGGCGATCTTGGCCGACCGGGTAGCCGTGGCGCCCGCCGCGCCGCAGCCGACGATGGTCTGCGCCGCGCCCCTCCCGATCGTCCCGGACATGCACGAGACCATCACGGTGGAGGCGCAGCGCGGGTAGCGGATTGCGCGTTTCGTCGCACGGGCTTTGCACGAAAGGGGTGGGATTCGGTACCTTGGCGGCGTGAACCCGTCCGCCTCCCTCCTCGAGGGCCTCACGGTCCGCCGCTTCCTCGCCGTGACGGTCCTCTGCGCCGCCGCCGCCCTGGCGGTCGTGCGCCTCTTCTACAACACCTACTGGGACCTGCTGGTGAGCGCCCTCTGCGTGGGCTACACCAGCATGCTGCTCTTCACGGCCGCCGGGAACCTGCGCCAGCGCGCCGTCCCGCGGGAGGCGATGCAGGTGCTCGCCGTGATCGTGGGCTCGTTCCTGGGCACCGTGCTCGCGGGCATCGTGAAGGGCCGCGACGTGAGCATGATGTTCCACGAGCGGCTCTCGGGCGTGATGATCACGATGGGCTTGGGGATCGGCGTGGGCTGCGTCGTCGTGGCCGGCCTGATCCTGCGCGAGAAGCACGCGCGGGACCAGGCGCGGATCCTCCGCGCGGAGGCCGAGCGCCACCAGCTCGAGAAGAACGTGCTCGAGGCGCGGCTCGCCCTCATGCAGGCGCAGGTGGAGCCCCATTTCCTCTTCAACACGCTCGCGAACGTCCAGCACCTGGTGGAGACCGATCCGCCGGGCGCCGCGCGGGTGCTGGAGAGCCTCATCCGGTACCTGCGCGCGGCGCTCCCGCAGATGCGCGAGGCGAGCACGAACCTCGGGCGCGAGCTCGACATGGCGCGGGCGTTCCTCGAGATCCACCAGGTGCGCATGGGCTCGCGGCTCGATTTCGCGATCGACGTGCCGGAGACCCTGAAGGTCCGCGCCTTCCCGCCCATGATGCTGATCTCGCTGGTCGAGAACGCGGTGAAGCACGGCGTGGATCCCTGCTGCGAATGCAGCAGCATCGTCATCCGCGCGCGCGAGGACGGCGGGCGGCTGCGCGTCTCCGTGGCCGACACGGGCGACGGCATCCGCCCCAAGACGGGCGGCGGCCTCGGGCTCGCCAACATCCGCGAGCGGCTGAAGGCGCTCTACGGCTCCGCGGCGCACCTCGTGCTCGAGGAGAACGCGCCGCACGGCGTGGTGGCCTCCATCGAGGTGCCGGCGTGAATCGCGTAAGCGCCGTCATTGCAGATCGTGGTCGCGTAAGCGCCGTCATTGCAGATGATGAACCCCTCCTGCGCGCGCAGCTGCGCACGCGCCTCGCGCGCCTGTGGCCGGAGCTGCGCGTCGTCCACGAGATGCCGGACGGCCGCGACGTGGACGGCGTGATCGGCGCCCACGCGCCTTCGCTCTTCTTCCTGGACATCCACATGCCGGGCGTGAACGGGCTCGAGGCCGCGCGGGCGATCGGCGGCCGGGCGCACGTGGTGTTCGTGACCGCGTTCGACGAGTACGCCGTGGAGGCCTTCGAGCGCGGCGCGGTCGACTACGTGCTCAAGCCCTTCGACGAGGAGCGCCTCGCGGTCACGGTCGGGCGCCTGAAGGAGCGGCTCGGCGTGCGGCCCCCGGACTTCGAGTCGCTGGTCGAGTCCCTCGCCGAGCGCCTCTCCCCGCGCGGCTCGCAGCACCTGCGCTGGATCAAGGCCTCCGTCGGGAGCAACGTCCGCCTGATTCCCGTCGAGGAGATCCTCTTCTTCCAGTCGGACGAGAAATACACCCGCGTCGTGACGGGCGAGGGCGAAGCGCTGATCCGCAAGCCCATCCGCGAGCTCCTCGCCGAGCTCGACCCGGCGCGCTTCTGGCAGATCCACCGGGCGACGATCGTGAACGTCGACCGGATCGCGTCGGTGCGCCGGGGCCTCAAGGACCAGGCGGAGATCAGCCTGCGGGACCACGCGGAGACCCTCGTCGTCTCCCGCGCCTTCGTCCACCTCTTCAAGCAGATGTGACTTGGCGTCACGCGCCGCGGCGCGTTTGCCAAGTCATCCCCGTGCCCGCGGCGCCCGCCCATCCCCGCCCCCTCCGTTTCGCCCCGCGCTTTCTGCATTTCGCCCCGCCCGGCATGGCCCCGACCGGCCCCGCCCAGTAAAGTGGCGGCCATGCGCATCCTCCGGCGGCCATGAAGGGCCTCTCCAACCTGCTGCACCGCACGCCCTGGTGGGCGCTCGTGGGAGGCGGCTTCGTGCTCTTCGTGGGGCTCGTGCTCTACGTGACGCCGTTCCATCTCATCCGCCTCG
>Ga0105241_10001281_pt1 | contig 19198 bp, 17 predicted proteins | sample KBSC64metaG_FD_80422 | JGI IMG/M metagenome (GOLD analysis project Ga0105241, IMG submission 80422) | Corn rhizosphere microbial communities from Kellogg Biological Station, Michigan, USA - KBS C6-4 metaG | ecosystem: Host-associated > Plants > Roots > Rhizosphere > Soil | place: Michigan, USA... | reverse complement strand
GGGCGGCTATTGTGCTATAGCGCCATCGTATTGCGAAGACTGGAATAATCGCCTTTCCTGGGGTCCGGCATGGAAGATCTGAAGGACGCCCGCGTACTCGTGACAGGCAGCGATGGATTCATCGGCTCGCACGTCGTCGAGGAACTGGTTCGCGCGGGCGCGAACGTCAAGGCGGTTGTCCTCTACAATTCCTTCAACTCCTGGGGCTGGCTCGATACCGTTTCCGCCGACGTCATGAAATCGGTGGAAGTGATCGCCGGCGACGTCAGGGATCCGCACTTCATGATCTCGGCCGCCGCGGGATGCACCGACGTCATCCACCTGGCGGCGCTGATCGCGATTCCGTTTTCCTATCTCGCGCCCGACTCCTATGTCGAAACCAATGTCCGCGGCACGGTCAACGTCCTGCAGGCCGCCCGCCATGCCGGCGTGCGCCGCTTCGTCCAGACGTCGACCAGCGAAGTCTATGGCAGCGCGCAATCCGTGCCGATCAAGGAAAGCCATCCGCTGGTCGGACAATCCCCCTACTCGGCATCGAAGATCGCGTCCGACCAGATGGCGTTGTCGTTTCATGCCTCGTTCGAGATGCCGGTAGTCGTCGTCAGGCCGTTCAACACCTATGGACCGCGACAGTCGGCGCGCGCGGTGATCCCGACCATCATCAGCCAGATCGCTTCGGGCAAGCGCAAGATCCGCCTCGGCGCGGTCAGCCCAACGCGCGACTTTTCGTTCGTGACGGATACTGCGCGTGGTCTCATTGCGGGCCTGACGGCGCCGGCGGAACAGACCGTCGGGCAGACGATCAATCTGGGCAGCGGCTTCGAGATATCCGTCGGCGCGACCGCAACCATGATCGCGGAAGTGATGCAGGCCGACCTCGAAATCGAAACCGACGAGGCGCGGTTTCGACCCGCCAACAGCGAGGTGGAGCGCCTTTGGGCCGACAACTCCAAGGCTCGCCAACAACTCGGATGGTCACCTGAATTCGGCGGACTCGACGGCATGCGCCGCGGGCTTGAAAAGACGGCGCAATGGTTCATGGACCCGGCCAACCTCGCGCGCTACAAGACTGACGTCTACAATGTATGAGGCGGATGTGGGCATTGCGGTAACGAAATCCGATCGCTTCGATTTGCAGAGGATCGTTGCTGCCGTTCAGCGCGCCGTGGGAACACCCAATGGCACGCTGGCGCTGCACGAGCCGGTCTTCGCCGGCAACGAAATCGCCTATCTCGAGGAATGCATCAAGAGCACCTTCGTGTCCTCGGTCGGCAAGTTCGTCGATCGCTTCGAGAACATGCTGGAAGAAGTCACCGGTGCCCGGCGCGCCATCGCCGTCGTCAACGGCACCGCGGCCCTGCATGCCTGCTTCACGCTGGCCGGCGTCGAAGCCGGCGACGAGGTGATGTCACCGGCACTGACGTTCATCGCCACCACGAATGCGATCGCCTATTGCGGGGCGAGCCCGCATTTCATCGACTCTTCGTTCCGGACGCTCGGGATGGATGCGCAGGCGCTTGGCGCCCGCCTCGACGCGATCGCGCAACGCGGCGCAGACGGAACGATCAACCGCGAGACCGGCCGCAAAATCGCGGCGATCGCGCCGATGCACACCTTCGGTCATCCCGTCGACATGGACGAGATCGTCGCCATCGCGCGTCATTGGGACATTGCCGTGGTCGAGGACGCCGCGGAATCGCTCGGCTCCACCTACAAGGGTCACGCGGTCGGCTCGCAAGCCCGTCTTGCGGCGCTGAGTTTCAACGGCAACAAGATCGTGACCACGGGCGGCGGCGGCGCGATCCTCACCAATGACGAGGAACTCGGCCGCCGCGCCAAGCACATCACGACCACCGCCAAGCTGCCGCACAAATGGGCCTTCGTGCACGACGAAGTCGGCTTCAACTACCGTCTGCCCAACCTCAATGCGGCCCTGGGATGCGCCCAGCTCGAACAGCTCGACGGCTTCCTCGCCAGCAAGCGCCGGCTGGCCGCGGCCTATCAGCGCGCTTTCGCAGGCGTTCCCGGCGTCCAGTTCTCGCGCGAGCCGGAGGGCACGACGAGCAACTACTGGCTCAATGCCATCCTGCTGGACGAAGCTCATGCAGACCTGCGTGACGAGGTACTGACCGCACTCAACGCTTCCGGTTTCGGCGCCCGTCCGACCTGGACGCTGATGCACCGGCTTCCCATGTTCGCCGCTTGCCCGCGTGGCGATCTCCGCGTCGCCGAATCGATCGAGCGGCGCCTGATCAATCTTCCGAGCAGCGCCAGCATTCAGGCCCGCAATGACTGACGCGCCCCGCAAAATCTGCTTTGTCACCGGCAGCCGCGCTGATTTCGGCCTGCTGATCTGGCCGATGCGCGCGATCCAGCAGACTGCCGGGCTGAAGCTGCAGCTCGTCGCCACCGGCATGCATCTCTCCCCCGAGTTCGGCTACACCATCGACAATATCCGGGCTGAAGGTTTCGCCGTCGACGACACCGTCGAGACGCTGCTCAGCAGCGACTCCGGCGCCGGTGTCGCCAAATCCGTGGGCCTCGGCGTCATCGGGTTCGCCGATGCGTTCGCGAGGCTGGCACCCGACCTCGTCGTGGTGCTTGGCGACCGCTACGAGACCTTCGCGGCGGCGCAGGCCGCGATGTACATGCGGTTGCCGATGGCGCATCTGTTCGGCGGCGACGTCACCGAGGGCGCGATCGATGAATCGATGCGGCATGCCATCAGCAAGATGTCGCATCTGCATTTCACGAGCAATGCCGGTTCGACGCGGCGGCTGACCCAGCTCGGAGAGAACCCCTCGCGCATCTTCACGGTCGGATCGCCCGGCATCGATTCGATCAAGCGCCTGAAGCTGATGGATCGCGAAACCATCGGGCGCGAAGTCGGAATGCCGCTCGGCGAACGCAATGCTCTCGTCACCTTCCATCCGGTCACGGTGGAAGCAGACCGCTCCGTCGGCTCGCTCGATGAGTTGTTCGCAGCGCTTTCCGCGCTCGATCCAGCGTTCCGCCTGTTCTTTACGCTGGGCAATGCCGACGCCGAAGGCCGCGCCCTGAACGAGCGGATCAAGGCGTTCGTCACGGGCCGGCCGAACGCCATCGCGGTCGCCTCGCTCGGACAGCTCCGCTACATCAGCCTGATGAACCAGGTCGACGTCGTCGTCGGCAATTCCTCGAGCGGAATCTACGAGGCGCCGTCGCTCAACGCCCCGAGCGTCGACATTGGAGACCGGCAGAAAGGCCGCGAGCGCGCCGCTTCGGTGTTCCATGCGGCTGCGGAACGTCACGCGATCACGGCCGCGATTTCGGCGGCGGTCGGCCGCGGCCGGCAACTGACGGTCAGCCCGTACGGCGATGGCGAGGCCAGCCGGCGTATTGCCGACACCATTGCCGGCGTCCCGGATTTTCATACGCTGCTGCAAAAGCGCTTCCATGACGTCCACACTGCCGGAGCTGCCGGATGACGCGGCCACGCACGCTCATCATCGCTGAAGCCGGCGTCAACCATTCCGGCAGTCTCGATACGGCGCTGGCCCTCGTCGATGCCGCCGCTGATGCCGGCGCCGACATCGTGAAATTCCAGACCTTCAACGCCAAATCGACGGCCGGGCGCGCAGCCCGCAAGGCCGATTATCAGCACCGCACCACGGACGCAGCGGAAAGCCAGCTTGCCATGCTGCAGCGGCTGGAGTTGCCGCAATCGGCGCATCATCCGCTGATCGCGCGCGCGAAGCAGCGTGGAATAGAATTCCTGTCGACGCCGTTCGATCCGCTGTCGCTGGCGTTCCTGTTGTCGCTCGACCTGCCGCGCATCAAGATCGGCTCCGGCGACCTGACCAACGCACCGTTGCTGCATACGCTCGCCAACGCCGGCGCGACGCTGATCCTGTCGACCGGCATGGCAACGCTCGGCGAGGTCGAGGAAGCGCTGGGCGTGCTGGCGCATGGCTATGGCGGCAGCAAAGATGCGCCCGGAATTGCAGCGTTTCGCGCGGCATGGCGCGATCCGGCGGCGCGGCGGCATCTCGCAGAGAAAGTCAGCCTACTTCATTGCACCACCGACTATCCCTGCCCACCCGAGGACGTAAACCTCGCGGCCATGCAGGCGATGCGCACCGCGTTCGCCCTGCCCGTCGGCTACTCCGACCACACCGACGGTTTTGAAATATCGCTGGCCGCGGTCGCGCTCGGCGCCACCATCATCGAGAAACATCTCACGCTCGATCGCAACGCCGAGGGACCCGACCATGCGGCCTCGCTCGAGCCCGACGATTTCGCCCGCATGGTGTCGGCCATCCGCAACATCGAAGCCGCGATCGGCGACGGCATCAAGACGCCGAAGAATTCAGAGATCAGGAACATGCCGATCGCACGCAAGAGCCTGGTCGCAGCGCGGCCGCTTACGGCCGGCGATGTGCTGGGACCGGACGACATCGCGAGCAAGCGTCCCGGCTCCGGCCGCCCGCCGATCGAATACTGGTCCCTGATCGGAACAACGGTGACGCGGCCGTACGATCCGGAAGATCAGATCTAGGGTCGAGTGACAATTTGCAATCTGGCCATCCGCACCGCCAAAACCGCTATTAACAGCGTCAGCCGGCCACCACTTCCCATTGGGGATTGACGCCGCCAATAACAGCCGCGATATACCGGAATTGACCATCGAGCGCCCTAATGACCGGCGAGTGCGAGGTGACATGAAATCCTGGCGCAAAGCTATCGTCACAACGCAGGCAAGCGTGGGCGAGGCCATTGCTGCGATCGAGAGCGGCGGCATTCAGGTCGCGCTGGTGCTGGATGAAGCAAACCGCCTGGTCGGTATCGTCACGGACGGCGATATAAGGCGAGGACTGCTGCGCGGCATTCAGCTCTCGAGCCTGGCCACCGAAGTCGTGAACCGCTCCGCGGTGTCGGTGCCGGCGACGCTGTCACGCGAGGAGCGGCTGCACCTGATGCGGCAGAAATCCATCAAGCAGCTTCCGCTGCTCGATGGCAACGGCCAGTTGATCGGCGTCGAGACGTTCGACGAGTTGATCGAGGCGCCGCATTATCCGAATCCCGTTCTCATCATGGCAGGCGGGCTTGGCGAACGGCTCGGCGCGCTGACGCGCGAACGCCCCAAACCGATGCTCAATGTCGGCGGCCGGCCGCTGCTGGAGACCATCATCCGCAACGTCGTGCAGCAGGGTTTTCGCAACATCTTCATCTCGGTGAACTACATGGCCGAAATGATCGTGGAGCATTTCGGCGACGGTTCTGCGCTTGGTGCCGCGATCCAGTATGTCCATGAAACCGAACGGCTGGGCACTGCCGGCGCGCTGGGTTTGTTGCCGCAGCCCTCCGAGCTGCCCATGGTCGTCACCAACGGCGATATCCTGACCACCATCAATTACGGCGCGTTACTCGACTTCCACAACGGCACCGGGGCGGAAGCCACGATGGCCGTCCGCGAGCACAAGGTGCACGTGCCCTACGGCGTCGTCACCGCCAACGACGGCTACCTCGAGACCATCAGGGAAAAGCCGACCGAATCCTGGTATGTCAGCGCCGGCATCTATGTCGTCGGCCCCGCGGTATTCAATCACGTCGAGCGCGGCGTGCACATCGACATGCCGACGGTGCTGGAGCGCGTCGTCGGCAACAAGGGTCGCGTGGCAGTCTTTCCGATCCGGGAGTATTGGCTCGATATCGGCCGGATGGAGGATTTTGAGCAGGCGCACGCTGAATTCAAAGAGGTCTTCCCGTGAGCTCAACCAATGCCGTTGTCATCGGTCTCGGTTCGATCGGGCAGCGGCATGCACGCGTGCTGGGCGAACTCGGTCACAGCGTGACGACGGTCAGCCGCCGCGGCGACGGCGACCACACATCCGTCGCCGACGCGATTGCGGCTGTGCGTCCGGGATATGTCGTCGTCGCCACCGAAACGTCGCAGCACGCCGAATCCCTTCGGCAACTCGCCGAGGCTGATTTTCGCGGATCGGTTCTGGTGGAGAAGCCGCTCTTCGCACATGCCGCGCCCGCCCCGGATTATCCCTTTGCCAGCCTCGTGGTCGGCTACAATCTGCGCTTTCACCCGGTCATGACCGCCTTTGCCGAGCGGCTCGGCGGCAGAGAGGCAATCACGGTTTCGGCCTATGTCGGGCAGGATCTCCGCGACTGGCGGCCGGGACGCGACCACCGCGAGACCGCGTCGGCAACGCGGCAAGCGGGAGGTGGTGTATTGCGGGATCTCAGCCACGAACTCGATTATCTGCTATGGCTGTTCGGTCCGTGGCAGCGTGTCGCAGCGCTAGGCGGCTCATCCGGTGCACGCGAGGTCGATGTCGACGACCACCTCGATCTGCTGCTCGAAATGAAGCGGTCGCGGACGGTTCAGGTGCACATGGACTATCTGGATCAACCCGGCATCCGGAAGATCCGGGTCAATCTGGCAGCGGAAACCATCGAGGCCGACGTTCTCCGCGGACGCCTCACGGTCAACGGCAAGGCCCATGAGTACCCGAGCGAGCGGGATGAGAGCTACAAGAACATGCACCGTGCCGCCATCGAGGGTCGCGCGCCGGTCTGCACGTTCGCCGAAGGGCTTGCCGTCATGGATCTGATCGACGCCAGCGAACGCGCCTTGCAGTCGCGCATGTGGGTATCGGCATGAAATCCATCTGCACGATATGCGCCCGTGGCGGCTCCAAGGGTGTCGTCGGCAAGAATGCCCGCGAACTCCTGGGAAAGCCCCTGCTCGCCTGGACCATCGAGCAGGCGAAGCAGGCCGGGTTGTTCGAGGTGATCGCCTTCAGCAGCGACTCCGATTCGCTGCTGCAAGCCGCCTTGAAGGCGGGTGCGGATATCGCCGTCAAACGTCCGGATGTGATGGCGACGGATACCGCCCCCAAACTTCCCGCGATACGCCATTGCCTCGAACAGGTGATCGTTCACACCGGAACACCCCCCGAAATCCTGGTCGATCTCGACGTCACTTCACCACTGCGGTTGCCATCCGACATTACAGGCGCCGTCGAACTTCTGCAGAAATCCGGCGCGCGCAATGTCATTACGGGAGCGCCTGCGCGCAGATCACCCTATTTCAATCTGGTCGAGGCTCGCTCGGACGGCACTGTTGGCCTGTCCAAAGTGGCGGAGCCGCCGATCGTGCGCCGGCAGGACGCCCCGCGCTGTTTCGACATGAACGCCTCGATCTACGCATGGCGCGTCGCCGCGTTTCTCGAAAATCCGTCAGTGTTTTACCAGGACACGCAGCTGTTCGAGATGCCGGAGGAACGATCCGTCGACATCGATTCCGATCTCGATTTCACGCTGGTGGAACTGCTGCTCCGCAAACGGCTGGCGTTCACGGAGACCACATCATGACCGCGTTCAAGGATTTGTTCGACCTCAAGGGACGCACCGCCGTCGTGACCGGCGGCTGCGGAATCCTGGGACGCCGTTTCACTGAAGGCCTGGCTGAATTCGGCGCCAAGGTCGCCATCATCGATCTGGACGCGCAAGCGGTCCAGACCGCGGCGTCCGAGCTGTCTGCGCGCTACGCCGCCGACGCAAAAGGTTATGCCTGCGACATCACGCAACCCGACGCTATCCGCCGTGCGGCCGACGCCATCGAGGCCGATCTCGGCGCGGTTTCGATCCTGCTCAACAATGCCGCCAGCAAGACCAGCGACGTCGATGCGTTCTTCGCGCCCGTCGCGACGTTTGCGCAGGAAACCTGGCGGGAAATCATGTCCGTCAATCTCGACGGCATGTTCAACGTGGCCCAGGTTTTCGGAACTGGGATGGCCGAGCGCGGCTACGGCAGTATCGTTCAAACGGCGTCGATCTATGGCTTGATGGCGCCGGACCAGCGCATCTACGAGGGTTCCGAATATCTCGGACGCGCCATCAATACGCCCGCGGCCTATACCGCTTCCAAAGCCGGCGTTATCGGGCTGACAAAGCACCTTGCCACCTATTGGGGTGCGCAGGGCGTGCGCGTCAACACACTCACCCCGGGCGGCGTCGAGAGCGGGCAGAACGATACGTTCAAGCAGCGCTACGGCGCACGCGTTCCGCTCGGGCGGATGGCACGTGCCGACGAGATGGTCGGCGCCATGCTGTTCCTGGTGTCCGATGCGGCATCCTATGTCACGGGTCAGAATATCGCGGTGGACGGCGGGTTGAGCGCATGGTGACGCGATTTCGATGATCAAGCGACTGATCCAGAACACCATCATCTCGACCGTCGCGTTTGGCGCCGCCGCAATCCTTGGTCTGATCGTTATCCCGGTGATCATCCGCACCTGGGGCGTGACCGAATTCGGCCTGATCGTCATCACGCGTCTGCTATTGCCGGCCGGGATGATGGCGGTTCTCGACCTTGGGCTGTCCGAGGTTGCCACCCAGGTCGTGGCCCGCGCCAGGGAGCACCGTGACTGGGACCTGGTCGGCCGCCAGCTCTCGTTTCTAACCGCTCTCTCGATCCCGCTGGCGCTGACCCTGTGCGCGGCGATCTGGCTGGGCGCCCCCTATCTCATGGTCGTGATGAAGGTCGATTCCGCTTATGCCGGGAAATTCATCGAGATTTTGCACTATACGGCGCTGGCAAATCTCGTGCTGGTGCCGGCGCTGGTATGGGAAGGCATCGTCAAGGGATTCGAGCGCTACAATGTCCTGCGAATTTCAGAGTTCGCATCGACGTTGGCCTACGTGGCCATGACGGTCTGGGCGTCCGCGGCCTCGGCTTCTTTCGAAATTGTCGCCTACATTTATCTTGCCACCCTCATTGCGCGGGCGCTCGCGGTGCTGGTGGCGACCATCTTCGCGCTGGCAAGGAAAAACGCGAAATTTGCGCGCTGGACTTCCCGGGAATATCGCGAGTTGCTGCATCGATGCCTGCTGTTCCTCCAAGGCAAGCTGATCGGCGGCATCAGCGGGCCGATTCAGCCGTTCGTTGCAGGCCTACTGTTCGGACCGACGGCCGTCGGCACCTATGATGCACTGGTCCGGCTCGCGCGCGTATCCAAGATCCTGGTTGGTCTTCTCACCTCGGCCCTGCTGCCGGTCGCGAGCCGCCTCGATGAACGCGGCAGTTCGACGACGTTCCAGCGCCTCGGCGAACTCGGCCTCATCATGCTGCCGATGTTCACGCTGCCGCCGCTGGCGGCGGCCGCCGTTCTGTCGTCCGAGATCCTGCAGATGTGGATCGGCCCCCTGCTCGCACCCTACGCGCTCTGGATGGGCCTGAGTTTCGTGATTCCCATCTGCGCGCAATATCTCGCAATCGGCAGTGTCATTTTCCTGACCCGCCCGGGAGTCCAGGCCCGGCTGAACTGGCTGATGGGCCTGCAACTGCTGATCTGGGCCGGGGTCGCCGCCGCGACGCTCGGATTCTTTGCCGAGCGGTCACTGATTCTCGGCCAGGCCGTGGGAAGCCTCGCGGTGCTGCCCTGGCAAATCACCACGCTGCGCCGGGCACTGAATCTCGAGCTCCGAAGCTTCCTCAGAGCGCTCGGAACCCAGGCCATCATCCTGATAATTGGAAGCATTCTGCTGTGGTTTCTTGCCGGTTACATTCGGGTTGACAGCCCGATAAAATTGGCTTTGGTAGCGGGAACGTTCTGCCTTGCCAGTTGGGTTGCACAGTATTTTCTCGTCCTGGATGCAAGGCACCGCGCCGTTTTCCCAGCAATCGGCCACCTGATGGGCCTGGCGCCAAAAAGCAACTGACCGAACATTGACCGGACCTGCAGGAATGAAGACGACTGGCGCGAACGACATCGTGGGATCGCTGTCTCCGGCGTCACTGCCGGACCGGGCGATCACCTATGCCGTCGATCTCGCACGCAGCGTCTCGCGCCTGATCCTGCGGCGCATCGAGCGCACCCGGGACAAGGTGAACTCCGAGTATAATCTCCTGCACTGGCAAAATGTCCTCTCCTCCAAGGCGTGGATCAAGGCCGCGGACCTCGGCGCCTTTCTGGCTCCGCCGAACTCGAACGAAAGCCTGAGAAAAGTCGACAACCAGATCCTGCGCATCAGCGGCGGAAAGTATTACCGATATCGCATCGGCGCGCTCGGCGAACTGATCGCGCGCCACTGCGGCGACACCAGGCGGATCGTGGAACTCGGAACCGGCTACGGCTACAATCTGTTTGCGCTTCACCTGACCCACCCGGACTGGACCTTCAAGGGTTTCGACATCTCGCCGAACGGCATCGCGGCCGGACGCGAGATCGCCGATCATTTCGCCTTGTCCGACAAGATCTCGTTCGGCCGTATCGATTTGACCGACGCGGCCGATCCCAGTCTTGCCGAGATCGAGGGCGAGACCGCCTTCACCTATTTCTGTATCGAGCAGATTCCGTACGACGTGCGGAAGGTGGTCGAAAACATCATCGCCGCCAAACCAAAGCGCGTCATCAACATCGAGCCGACGACGGAACTGCTCGACCTCACCCGTCCCCGCGACCTGGTCAGCCTGGTCTATATCCGTTCGGTCGACTACCAGACGCAACTCTTTACGACACTCGACGAACTGGAACGTCAGGGTCGAATTCGCATCATCGCGCGCGAGCGGATGCCCTTTGCTCCGAATATCAACAATGACGGGTTTCTGTATTGCTGGGAGCCGATATGACAATGAGCAATGCCGCCTCCACCGCGCCGGCTGCCAAGAAGCAGAAGATCAACCAGTTCCGCCGCCTGCTCTGGCACATCAACCGGACCGACCTGGGCTGGGTAACGAAAACCGCCCTCACCGGTCTTCAACTGGGCGCACGCGCCAAGCGGATCGAGCTGCTCAATACGCTTCCCGTCAGGCCGGAATGGAGCGAGGCCAGCCGCCAGCTCCGCGAACAAGGCCATGTCGACGTAACGTCGATCGTCGAACGCAGCCTCGCGGAGGCCGTCGCAGCCGTCGCGCAAAGCAAGGTCGACCGGCTGGACGAACTCGCCGGAAAGCAGATGCTCGGCCACAAATCGTTCTGGGTGAGCCTGCTCGACGAGGACCTGGTCGACGGCGCGTTCGCCACCGATCATCCGTTCGTGCGCTACGCGCTGCAGCCCGCAGCCCTTCGCATCATCGGCGATTTCATGCACGAGCTGCCGCAACTGTCTGATGTCCTTCTGACGCTGTCGCGGCCGACGGAGAACCAGCCGTTGAGCTATTCCCAGCTCTGGCATCTCGATCATGACGACAAGCGGGTCTGCAAGCTGTTCATCTATCTCACCGACGTCCGCGACACCGCCGACGGACCGCTGACCTTCATTCCGGCGCCGGCCTCGAAGCCGTTCCGCAACACGCTCAAAAGCCACCAGAGCGACGACACGGTCTTCTCCCGGGTGGATCGGTCCTCGGTCAAGGAAATGGTCGCGCCGCGCCTGTCCTCGTTCATCGTCAACACCGCGCGGTGCCTGCACATGGGCAGTCGCATCCTCTCCGATCGGACTCGCCTGCTTTACACGGCCACCTACATTCAGCCTCCGCGGATCTTTCCGGAACCGCCCGCCCGTTTCCGTGCAGTCGGCCCCCTGAACGAAATCGAGCGCACGGCAATGCGCCTCTGATCCGGATTCGCTGGGGGAGCTGAAGATCGTGCGTATCGGATGGGTGGTCGATCACCCCAAGCGTGACTTGGCGGGAAGCGTCCTGGCTGCGTATCAGCTCGCCTCGCGCGGGGCATCCGTTGCCCTCATCCCGATGTACGAGCAGGGCGTCGACGTGCCGCGCCTCGGACTGAATGCGCTGGTCGCCAATTATGCCCGCGCCGCCAATCTCGATCTGATGCACGCCTTCGCCAAGGCCGGCCTTGCCTTGTACGTTCTCGACACCGAAGGCGGCATACTCGCCGATAAAGGCGGCAACTCTCCCCCGGCATTGGCCGCGCAAATCCGCGATATGGGATATAGCACCATCCTGTCCGGTTACTTCTTGTGGGGCAGCCGGCTGCACGAAGCGTTCAAGGCCGGCGGCACGTTGAAGCCGGAGCAGCTTCACCTCACCGGATGCCCCCGTTTCGATTTCGCGGCGCCGCGCTGGCGCTCGCTACTGGACGGCGAACGGCGCGGCTACCTGCTCGTCAATGCCAACTTTCCGCTGGTCAATTCCCGCTTCACGAGCAGGCCCGATGACGAGCGTGAGGCCATGATCCGCTTCGGATTTACCGCGCCTTATATCGATCGCCTGCTGGCTGACTTGAAGCAGGTCTTCGCGAACTACCTCGTCGAGATCGGCCGCCTGGCCGCGGCCAGGCCGGATCGGCAAATCCTGGTTCGCCCGCATCCCTTCGAGCGCGAGGAGGTCTATCGGGCGGCATTGGGCCAGCATGCCAACGTCGTCGTCGATGGCACCGGCAGCGTCCTCGACATGATTCAAAACGCGGCGGCCGTCATCCATCTCAACTGCGGCACGGCGATCGAGGCGGTGCTGCTCGGAAAGTTGCCGATCCAGCTCGAATATCTCAATACGCCGGCCACGGCCGGACATGCCTTGCTGCCGGCGCGGGCCAGCCGGCGCACCATGTCGTTCGAGGAATTGCTGGCCGTGGTCGACGACGTCGACGCGGAAACGCGCAAGTTCGATTTTGCCGGCATTCACGCCGCCGAGATCCACCCCTTCTTCCATCACAATGACGGACGGGCCGCCGAACGCGTGGCCGATGCCCTGGTCGGCGTCAACGACCGCCGCGCGCCGTTCGTCTCGCTGTCGAGCGTGCTCCGGGGCACGCGGCCGAATCCGAGCCTCGGGCAGATCGCCAAGGGCGCCGCCAGCCTGCTGTTCGGGTCGGCGGTGACGGAACGGTTGCGCACCCGGTTCAATCCGGCCCGGCGCGAAAAGCGCATCGAACCTTCCGACGTCAGGCGCGTGCTCGAGCGGGTCGCCGCCCACGACAAAAGCGACCCGTCGCTCTTTAGCGTGGAGCGCGCGCGATGCGCGAAGACCGGCTTGCCGCTTGCCAGTATCACAATCCAGAAACGCTCCCACCGCGCATGACCGCTTCGTCCGAAACAATCCTGATCACGACGCTCGCCGAATATCAGACCCGGTTCTGGATTCCCGTGGCGCAGCGATTGCGCGGCGCGGGGCGCGAGGTGCAACTGCTGGCGTTCGACGATCGCAGCGCTGAAATGGCGGAGGCGCAAGGTATCCCGGTCGTCAACATGTACCGCACCGGCCTTCAGGGCGGCACGCCGGTCGACGACCTGAGCGCCTTCACCGCGCGGATCGCCGATTACGGCCTGGATGGAACGAACTTCCTGTTCAGCCACGAACGCGTCACGTTCGGCATTCGCGATACCGCCGCGCTACGCCGGCGGTTCATGATCTACAGCAACGCGATGGAGGTCGTGCTCGACCGGCTGGCGACCGCGGGGCGGCAGGCGGTTGCGGTTCAGGAGCTCGGCGGATTCCTCTCGGTCATCGCCTGCTTCTACGCCGCGAAGAAGCGCGGTGTCCGGAACTGGTTCATCGAGCCGTCGTTCTTTCGCGGCAGGCTTTACTATACGCCGGACAGTCTGGCTGCCCCCGATACGATGCGGACGCCGGCGGACGCGGTCTCCACCGACGTGCGTTCTTATCTCGACGAAACCTTGCGGCAGCAATCCATCGTGATTCCGCAAAAGGATCGCCACCAATATTCGGCGGCGTTCAACAAGATCGCCAACGCGCGAAACGCGCGCCGCCTGGTCGAGAAGCTCTGGGACCAGTTCGCACTCGGCAAGCATCAGGAGTTTGGACATAACCTCCGCCATGCCCGCGCGCATGCCGCCATGGCGGTCGGCGCGACGCGGCTGCGGAAACTCTATCGCCCGATGCCGGACGGACCGTTCGTCTATTATCCCCTGCACGTGCCAGCCGATATGGCGCTGACGCTTCGCTCGCCGGAATATCTCGATCAGGTCGCGACCATCGACTTCCTGCTGCGTACCATTCCCGATACGCACGTTCTCGTGGTGAAGGAGCATCCGGCCCAGATCGGCGCGATTCCGGCCGGCCGCCTGTTCGAACTCGCGCGCCGCTTCGATAATTTCGTCCTGCTGCCGCCGCAGACCAACAATTACACCGTGCTTGGCCGCGCCGATGCGATCGTCTCGGTCAACAGCAAGTCAGGCGCCGAAGCGGTTCTGCTCGGCAAGCCGGTCGTGGTGATGGGCGATGCGTTTTATCGCTCCTGTCCGCTGGTGTTCGCCGTCGATCGCCTCGCGGACGTTCCGCAGCGGCTTCGCGACGCGCTGGCCGCGCCGCCGTTCGACCCAGCCGACACCGCGCCCTATTTCGAAACCGCCTGGCGGCAATCGCTTCCCGGCGAACTCTATATCAGCGATTCCAAGCAGCTCGACACATTTGCGGCTTCGTTGCTGTCCGCAATCGCCGAACCGCGCCACGCGGATTGAAAGGCTTCTCCATGGCGCTCGTTTCGATCATCACCCCATCGTGGAACGTGGCGACGCTGATCGGCGAGACCATCGCCTCCGTCCAGGCCCAGACCATGACGGACTGGGAGCTATTGATCGCCGACGACTGCTCGACGGACCAGACAGCCGCGATCGTGGAAAGCCACGCGGCGCAGGATCCGCGGGTCAAGCTGATCCGCCAGCCTCGCAACGGAGGCCCGGCGCTTGCCCGCCAGGCCGCGATCGATCAGGCGCAGGGCCGCTTCATCGCGTTTCTCGACAGCGACGATTTGTGGCTGCCCACCAAGCTCGAGCGGCAGATCGCCTTCGCGCAGGCGAGGCGTGCGGCGCTGAGCTATACGGCGTTTCGCCGCATCAATGAGACGGGATCGGTCACCGGCCGCCTGATCGAGGTCCCGGCCTCGCTGAACTATGCGCAGTTGCTCAAGAATACCTCGATCGCCACGCTGACCGCGCTGGTCGACCGCGATGTCGCGGGCAACATCGCCATGAAGAACGAACCGTATGACGATTTCTGTCTCTGGCTGAGCATCCTCAAGCCGGGACACGTCGCCCACGGGCTCAACGAGGACCTCGCTCGCTACCGGGTGCGGGGCTCATCGGTCTCCAGCCGCCCGCTGCGGTCCGCCGGGTGGGTCTGGCACATCTACCGCAACGTGGAACAGCTCTCGCCGGTCAAATCCGCCTCGTGCTTCGTGCATTGGAGCGCCCGCGCCTGGCTGAAGCGACGGGAATTCTGACAAACGGTCCCACGGCTTCGAATTCGAGGCCCTTCAGGGACTTACCCGGGGATTACGGTACTATAACACCGCATCGCCAGACAATGCTATTGGCGAACTTTGCCGTTGCCGATACCACTCCGCCTGCCCGTCACAGCACGTGAAGCAAGCCGGCCGCTCGCAGCGGCAACCCGGGAACCATGAATGTCGTTTGACCGAAATTACAAAGACAGCCGCATCCTCGTCACCGGCGGCGCAGGCTTCATCGGATCCCATCTCAGCGAACGGCTGCTCGCCGCGGGCGCGGAAGTGGTGTGCGCGGACAACTACTTCACCGGCAGCCGCAAGAACATTGCGCACCTGCTGTCAAACCCGATGTTCGAGGCGATCCGGCACGATGTGACGTTCCCGCTCTACATCGAGGTCGACGCGATCTTCAACCTGGCCTGCCCGGCCTCCCCGATCCACTACCAGCGCGATCCGGTGCAGACCACCAAGACCAGCGTGCACGGCGCGATCAACATGCTCGGGCTCGCCAAGCGTCTGCGGGCGCCGATCTTTCAGGCCTCGACCAGCGAGGTCTATGGTGACCCCCTGATCCATCCGCAGACCGAGGATTACTGGGGCAACGTCAACCCGATCGGGATTCGATCGTGTTACGACGAGGGCAAGCGTTGCGCTGAGACCCTGTTTTTCGATTATTGGCGGCAACATGCCCTGCCGATCAAGGTTGCGCGCATCTTCAACACCTATGGTCCGCGGATGCAGCCCAACGACGGCCGGGTCGTTTCATCCTTCATCGTCCAGGCGCTCAACGGCGACCCGATCACCGTGTTCGGCGACGGCGGCCAAAGCCGGTCCTTCTGCTATGTCGACGACCTCGTCGAGGCCATTACCCGGCTGATGCTGACCGGCGAAGACTGTACCGGACCGATCAATCTCGGCAACAATTCGGAATTCACCATTCTGGAACTGGCCGAGAAAGTGATCAGCTATACCAATTCACGCTCGAAGCTCATTTTCAAACCGCTGCCGCAGGATGATCCACGGCAGCGCCAGCCCGATCTTTCCAAGGCGAAGGCGCTGCTGAATTGGGAGCCAAAGGTCGCGCTCGCCGATGGTCTGAAGGAGACCATCGCCTATTTCAGGCGCTCGCTCGAACTGTCGTAGGTCGGACAGAGCCAGTTTCGTTTTAGTCACCTCGCACGGCGGCGCGATGTCCATGATGCATACGCTAGAAAGCAAGCGCGCTCCAAACATTATGGAACGCGTTCGATTGGCGCCCGGCTCGCACTTCGGCCTGTGCGTGCTGGTGTGTCTTCATATCGTCATTTGCTGTATCTCGTTGGCCCAGATTGCGCATTGGCAAACGTACATGCTGTACGACGCCGCCCGGCTCCACTACGCGATCGCCGCGGTGCTGGCGTTTTCGACCGTCTCGCTGCTCTTTGTGTTCACCCGCTTCAGCTTTGGTTACCTCATCGGCTTCAGCCTGTTCACGATGATCCTCGGCTTCATCTGGCTGAATAACTTCTCCAAGTTCAATTACGATCACCGGCTGGCGGGCCTTTCGGCCGCTGCGTCCGCGCTGCTGTTTCTGCTGCCCGCCCTGCTCATCAACACGCCGCTCAAACAGCGATACGCACTGTCGCCTGCCGCGCTCGAATACCTGCTGAAATTCATTCTGGTGCTGGCGCTCGGCACAATCGTCGTGGCGTCATTCTACAATTTCAGACTGGTGTCGATCAGACAGATTTACGATTTTCGCAACGAACTCTATTTTCCGGCGCCGATACGTTACCTGACCGGAATTATGTCCACCGTGCTGCTGCCGTTCGCCTGCGCCTGTTATCTGGCGCTCAATCGCCGCTGGTGGGCTGCCGTACCGCTTCTTCTGATGTTGCTCTTCTATCCGATCACGCTCAGCAAATTTGCGTTTTTTTCGACGGTGTGGGTCATCGTTATGCTGGTGCTGTCGAGATTTTTCGAACCCCGGATTGCAACCGTCTTGTCGATCCTCCTGCCGATGCTTCTCGGCGTGATCCTGGTGTCGGCGTACCTCAATGACTATACGCAGTATTATTTCGGCGTGGTGAACATCCGAATGATGGCTACGCCATCCAGCGCCATGGACATCTACAACGACTTCTTCTCAAGCCACCCGCGCACCTGGTTCTGCCAGATATCGTTCCTGAAACCATTGATGAGCTGTCCCTATCAGGAGCAGCTGTCGGTGGTGATGGAAGAGTTCTATCAACTCGGCAAGTTCAACGCATCCCTGTTTGCGACAGAGGGCATCGCCTCCGTCGGTTTGTATTTCGCGCCACTGACGGCATTGGTGTGCGGGCTTGTCATCGCGATCGGCAATCGGGTATCGGCGGAACTTCCGCCGCGCTTCGTCCTGATATCAGGCGTGCTGCTTCCCCCGGCCTTTATCAATGTCCCCTTCACGACGGCACTTCTGACACATGGCACCGTGATTCTGTTCCTGCTGTGGTACATCATGCCACGCACGATGTTTCAGCCAGGTCGAACCGGCGGCTTCCCTGATCAAGCGCAAGCAGAGCACGCCGTCGAAACGCTGCATCCAACTCCGCAAGGCGATCAACAGGTATGACCTTGCCGGAGAACTTTAATGCAACGCGTCCTGATCACGGGCGGCGCCGGATGATCGGGCAGAACAGACGCACCATGGCGCACCGGTTGACCGACTGCCGTTCCTGCTATCGCGGAAAAACCCGAATTGCATGCCGGATTGTATTTGCAAAGTCCGTAGCAAAGGCGGCCACGCGGTCATCGTGGTCGGGAACAAGACTTCGGACCAATGGGGCGACTGATTCCTGTGCCGCCTGCACAAGGTAATCCGCCAGGGTTGCGGGGTCATCCGTTCCGAAATATCTCGCCGTGCCGGTGGTCTGCTCGCGATGGACGTCGAGGTCAGACAATATCATCGGCACCCCGAACGATTTTGCCTCTTCAACGGTTGTACTCCATCCCTCGGACCGGGACGGATTTATCAGGGCAGTGCACGCCCGCAGCAACGCATACACATGCGATAGCGGAATCATTCCCAGATGAAGGAAACGCTTTTCGAGGCCGAGACTTCGCACGCGCCCCATGACCTCATCGAAATGGCCTCGCTCGCGCCGATCTTCGGTGCTGCCCGACGCGCACACGACGGCATCGAACCCGCGCTGCGCCAGAATGGCCAGTGCATCCACCACCACCTGATGGTTCTTGTGCGTGTAAAATTGATTTGGCAGATAGAAATATCTTTCGGGCAATTGGTATTGCGCCACTACCTCGACCGGATTTGTGGTCAGGAACTTCGGCGATGGCTGGGTTGCGAAACGAACGATGCAGGCCTCGCCCTTCGCTCCGGGATAGAATGTCCTGAAGTCGCGATGCGAGCTTTCGCTGCTCAGCATGATGGTCCGCCCGGATGCGATCTGCATTCGGAAACCGGCTTCGCGACGCCACCGCGCTGCCGCCGGAAACAGCTCGGGCAGCCGTCGATGCTGAAAATCGGGAAACCAGGCCACTGCGGGATAAGGCAGACGCCAGCCGAAGAAACGGGCGGATTCGAAGACGACATCGATACGCTTCGTCCGGAATTCTGTCGCCGCCTCGCGGTCCAGGCCCAGCGCCAGCGCGGCAGCCAGACCGGCTCGACCCTCGAACGCCGCCGATCGCACCACCTCCACTCCCGGTATAGCCGCAAGCGGCGCAAGATCGGCATCGTCGTCACCTGTCCCGGCGAACAGGACGGGAGCAAACTCGCCCTGGCGGAACTTGCTCAGCGCCGCAAAAAGATTGCTTTGATAGTTGTAGCCACCGGCCCAAAGCCGGCGCGGAATATGCGTAAACGCGAGGCGCGACGGCGCTCGCAGGTTCACCGGCTTTGATCCTTGAACCACGCAACATAATCCGCAAAGCCCTGTTCAACCGGGACCTTCCAGTCGAAGGGAAGTGCGCGCAGTGTTGCGCTGTCCGCCAGCAGACTTGGCGGATCGCCGGCTCGAACGATGCCCGAATATTCCACCGATATGCTTCCGCCCCAGCATTCCGCAATTGTT
>Ga0105241_10001279_pt1 | contig 19207 bp, 9 predicted proteins | sample KBSC64metaG_FD_80422 | JGI IMG/M metagenome (GOLD analysis project Ga0105241, IMG submission 80422) | Corn rhizosphere microbial communities from Kellogg Biological Station, Michigan, USA - KBS C6-4 metaG | ecosystem: Host-associated > Plants > Roots > Rhizosphere > Soil | place: Michigan, USA... | reverse complement strand
GCCTTGCACCGTTTGTTTCTTTTGCACCTTTCCGGTTTTCGGATCATAAATTACCAGATGATAAGAGCTGTAATCAGGTCTGAAATGATTTGCAATGGTTGTATTGGCGTGTGTTATCGCTATTTTATAAAATGATGAATCGCCGGTAAAACGCGTGGCTGCAAACAGCAGTTCAAGGTTCATCATATTGTCGATGATCACCATAAACTGATCGGGTTTTGAATCCCATGAACGGATACAACCCACTTTTTCACTAAATCGCCTGGCCAGTGAGCGGGCGCTGGTGATCATAACCTGTTTATACCATTCATCAGGTTTCAACCGGTACGCATTTCCAAAAGAGCAATTCATCATAAAACCCAGATCGTGCGAGGTGGTATTGGTCTTTTCTTTTTCAAGCACTTTTAATTTCCGGATCGCTTCACTATACAGTAATGTGTCGTTTGTTGCCTCGTATAGGTATAATAAACTTCCGGGATAGAACCCTCCTACCCAGGGTTCGGAACCGGTCGTTTTTATATTTTTTGTTGCCGGATCAATGGTAGAGGGAAACCGGTCGGGGGATAATTGAGTTGACAGATAAGTATAATTGACGACAGCTTTTTGCAAACTAGTATCAATGATTTTAATTAAATCACTTTTTTGCGCTTGAGCAGGCAAATACATCCCGGCGATGGTAAGGCATATTATTAATCTGACAGTGTGACTCATCTGTTTACTTTTCAGTTATAATCGTATAAATCATTTTATCAAATACCCCAGTTGTTTTGCATTCAATTCAACTGCCGGCGAAAAGGCGCTGCCATTCATGTATTGCTCCAGGCTGTAACGCAACTGACGGGCAGCGGGTCTTTTATCCAGATTGTGCGTTAGATCCATTGACACAATCATGAGTTTGCCTTTATCCACTTTAGCCTCGACCACATTGGCCATTTTACGATTCTTAAAGAAATTATCGATTACCCGAACAACAGGCTGTATTGCAGGTAATGAATCAATGATCATCGTTTTTGAACTGGTGATCAGATCCCACCACTGCCAGTTTGAATAAAAATCAGTTGGAAAGTTTTTTAATGCCGGATGTTGCGGATTACATAAAACGCCCATAGTGCCAGGTTGATTGGGGAAATGCACAGGACTCCAGAACACGGGAGCAAAACGCCCCTGTACACCATTTAAAGAAGCGGTATCCGGATTAAGCAGTACTTTCTTTCCTTCCTGTAAATATTTCAATGCATCTGGCAGTGAATTGGTAAAAACTACGCTGCTATTATTTACTTCAACAGACCTTGGATAGACCCAAATCTTCCAGCTGTTTTTATAATTCGTTCCGTGTAAACCAAGCTCAATAGTTAATTCGCCCGCATGCTGCATGCTTTTCAGATCAACCCGTATATTTCCCAACGCTATGCCATTACCATTGGTTATATTCTGCTTAGGTAAATGACCACTGGCAATTATTTTTCCGGTTGCATCTTTGATTTGCCATACGGGTACTGCATTATTCAACACCCCACTACCAAAATTGGCTACTTCAGCAGCCGCGGTAAAAGTTTCATCATTCGTATACACGGCCTTTTCAAAACGTATTAAGGGCACTACCGGGGAGCAATACATACGATGTTGTTCAGGCGTTACTAATCCTTTGCTATCCCAGAAAGCGTCGAGTATACCGATCAGTGCAGTGCCTTGACCGGGAAAGTCGTGCAGATCGAGCAGTTCAAATCCGCTCATTCCCTTTGTTTTCAATGCCCTCTCAATTTCTTCCTTATATAAATTAGCTGAGAATTTTCCGCTGGATTGTGTAAACTGATTTGCGAGCGACAGCATCCCTTTTCGCTGCAGATCGTTTTCGATAGCTTTGAAGTTAAGCGGATCAAGAACACCGGTATATTTCTTTATTTCACTCAGATTGGGATAAACAGAGTACTGCCCTATTTCGTGCGTAATAATAGGAACAGGCAGACTGTCGATCGATTTGGTATAATCTGTTTTAAAATCCGGCGGATAAGTATTAAAGATTCCTTGTCCGCGTACCCAGCCTTTTTTTGTGTATTGCGTTATATAATAGTCGTCGGTTGACTCAGGCCATTTGCCATGTCCCTGCTGAAAGGTAAATGTGGTAGTTGTATACAGATGCCGCGGATCAGCCTGCTTTATATTCGAAAGCAGCAGCTTTAACCAGTTAAAATCTCCCTGCAATTCATTGCCCATCGACCATAAACAGAATGAAGGATGATTGCCATATTCATTACTGATACGCATGGCTTCTTCTTCCAGAAAATGATCTGTTTTGGGATCTTCTCCGGCCTTCATACTCCAGAATGGTAGTTCAATCTGCAGATAAAATCCCATGGAATCAGCTACAGCAAAAGCAGCTTCGGGTGGGCACCATGAATGAAAACGTAAATGATTTAAACCATAAGCCTTTGCAGTGGAAAATACTTTCATCCAACCGCTTTTATCCATGGGCGGATGCCCCGTTAATGGAAAAATATTGCATTCCAGTGTTCCGCGTAAAAATATGCGATGACCATTTACCCACAGCAAACTATTCTGGTTGCCCATTTCGCGCATTCCAAATACAGCCATTTGAACAGAAGAACTGTTTCCATTTGTCAATTGTACACCAGCTGTATATAGGGTGGGATTAAATTCATCCCATAGAGCAGCTTTGGGCAATTCAAGGGTAACTTCCTGTTTTTGCATACCGGACTTTAATTTCACCTGCACCTGTTTTACAGCCACTTTATTTTTCTGTTTATCTGTTATCTGCACCAGTAATACGCCGTTTTGTATTTCAGGCTGATCATTTTGCAGGTGTGCAATGATCTTTACCGTTTTATTCTGTATAGAGGGATATACCTGTACAGTGCTTACATAAGCTTTGTTTTTTGCTGTCAGTTGCAATTTACCGATAACGCCATTCCAGATTATTTGCGTTCCGTCTGTATAGGCATGCGCCATATCCTGATGGCTTATATCATATTGTTTGCTGTTATCAATACATATAGCCAGTAAATGTTTGCCGGGTTGTAACAGGGCACTAACATCATACCGATGAGGCGTGCAAAGGCTTTCACGGTGGCCGGCTTCTTTGCCGTCGATCCAAACGCGGGTTGTCCATATTACTCTTTCGAGGAATAATTCGATGCTCTTATTATTCCAGTTTTGGGGAATGGTAATTTCCTTTGCATACCAGGCAGATCCTATATAGGAATGTTTGCGCGTTAAGTGAATCAGTATTGGCTTAGTGAGGGAATCGGGAGAAAGTGTTGGTGGATTACCGATACCTGCATCATCGAGCGTACCGGGCAGGTGGATCTTTTTATCGAATGTTTGTTTAAACCATTGCTGTTGTTCCCCTACTTTCTGATCGTCGAGGCGAACCGTCCAGTCACCCGCCAGAGAAATGGTATTTTGTGCATAGGCTGAAATGTGGCAGCAATAAAATGTAACTAGGAAAACAATTACTCTATAATTCATTTTTCCGGTTTAAAAATGCGTGGAGAATTTCTTTTTTACGGTCCCAGCACCCTTTGCATGGCTATTGACAACGCAAAGAATGCTAAGGGTACGCAAAGGACGCTAAGTACATTAGTTATTACCTGGTACTTATGACTGTTGACTTCGAATTCATGAAGTCCCTGTGTGTTTTCGCTCCAAAATGCATATTGTTGCTCGATAATACTTTCTCAAAGCAGACATTGGCTTCTTCGGTTTTATTCAATCCCAGATATCCCAGTCCCATTATGTAATCGCAATGCACCTGGTTACGGGCATTCAAATCATCTTCAAAGATCAGCAGGTCGGGCAGTGAAGCAGCAAAGTAGTCGATCTTAACCTCGTCTTCACGATGCGTTTTGCCATATTCAATCAAACGGTTAAAGATTACGTGTGCCTTTTCGTGGCTGTTTAGTTGGATCCATGCCATTCCCTGGTAAAATATTTTATCTGGTGGCTGATCGTTATAGAACATGGCTGCGGCGGGTTCTGATAAACCTTCCGTCGCTTTTTTAAAGTATTCGGTTGCTTTTTTACCATTGCCGCTTCTTTCCCATGCAACACCCAGCCAGTAAAAAATATCGTTCTCTTTTGCTCCAAATAATTTCCCTTCTCCGAGATTATGCGGATAGATCTGCGCCTGTTCCAGTAATTCTATGGCTTTTGAATATTCACCTATTTGTATGAATTGTTTTGCCATTTCTACCAGGCTGTAAATATATTGTCCTGATACTTTTCCTTCGCCTCCTTCCCACGGATGAAACTGGCGCTCCATGATCTGTTGCAGCGCTTTTTCATGATCACCACAGAAATTATATAAGGCAGAACGTTCAAGGTACAGGTCATCGCGCAGAGATACTATGTTAGGGTGTTTTTCAAGAAACTGCAACCGCTGCTGTACACTTATATTTAATCTTTTATACAACTGATCCAATTCCATCAACACTCTTGCGTCTGACGGATCGAGTGCATATGCCTTTTCATAGTAATTCAGTGCTTTATGCGCATTGTTTCTTTTATTAAAATAAGCTAACCCCAGGTTGCGGAATACAGTAGGGAACATATCATCCCTTTGCACTGATAATTTCCATTGTTCAATGGCTTCGTCATACTGCTTTTTATCGTACCACAAATTTCCCAGGTAGTAAGGTGCTTTGGCATCTGAAGGATTTAATGTGGAAGCGAGTTCCAGTACATATACATCTTCCAGCCTGTTAGGAAAACAAAGACGGGGATTTGCTTCGGCTCCCTTTTCAAAAAAGGATACTGCACTTACTACAGCATTTATTTCGTAATGCAACCATCCCAGGTAATACCACACCATTGGGTAAACAGCCGTATTGTTCTCAATATATAACTGCAGTAACTGTATTGCTTCGTTGTATAAACCCGCTGCTGCATAATCGAGTGCATATTCTATGTAATTATGCGCGTACGCTCTGGCAATATGTTTTAATTTTTGTAAAGAAGCATCGGCAAGCTCCTTTTTATCTAATGCTTTATATGTTTTAAACTGTTCGAAATACAGCGACAGATTAAATTCATCTTTTTCCAATCCCGCAGCACAAACCGCCAATGTATTTTCATATTGTTGTAGCTTATTGTATACAACTGCTTTTAAAGCCCAGGCTTTACCGTTGCGCATATTCCGGTCCAGCGACCATTGCAGATGTTCCAATGCTTTTTTATACTCGCCATTTGCTACATCAATTTGTGCAATAGAAAAATAACTGCTATCCTGCCAGGCACTGTTCCAGGTGGCTTTATAAAAAGCTTCATATGCTTCCTGCTTTTTGCCCTGATACTTTAAACATAGGCCCAGATTGTAATAAGGTTCGCCATCATAAGGGTTGGCGTTGCGTTTTGTAATGGACTCAACTGCTTTTCTGAAATAGGGTTCGCTTTTCGCAAATCTGCCACGGCGCATGTACCAAACGCCTAAAGCATTATTATTTCTGATGTCATTTGGGTCTCTGCGCAATGCTTCTTCATAATATGGTACCGGACTATAAGTTGCATGACGATATTGTTCCAAATGCTGGCCTGTTAAAAACAATTGCTCGTTATTGGCAACGTCTTCAGGAAGCAATGCGGCTTTAGCAGGTTCGGGCAATTCATTTTTCCGATTCTTTTCCGGTTCGTACCGTAGCAGCTCTTTTCCTGCTCCATCTGTTATTACGAATAAAATATTGTCGGCTGTTACATCCGGTTGTAGAGGTATGGCCTCCGTATAAACATTCTCGGGCGATACATCAAAGGTCTGTTGCTGCAATAACTGATCAGCTTTGAGCAATCTGTATATTAACTGCTGCTGTTTTGATGTAGCAAAGATCTTAATCACCAATTGATCCTTCTCTTTTTCAATGTTTACCAACAGATCTTTGGATGCATTTTTTACCAGACCCAGTTCCCGGTAAGGCATGAAGTATTGGGTGAAAGATTTTTCCTCGTACGGCATGATCCAGGAGAAATCGGGCTGATTGTCGGTATAAACGCCTGTCATGAGTTCGATATACGGACCGTCTTCATCGGTGAGATTGCGATCCCATGCCTGTCCAAAATCCCCATGTCCCCATGTCCATTGCTTTTTGCCGGGCGATACATGATGATTGGCTACGTGCAACACACCGGCTTTGGTATCGTGCTCATACCCACCCACAAAATCATAATCAGAATGGATCGCCATGTAAGATGTAGGTACGGGAATATTTTTATAGCGTGAAATATCTGTTCCGGGCGAGTAATCTACTTTGTAATAAGTGCCTGTAGCAATGGGGAAAGTCGATACATCGCGTTTACCATGATCGAATACGGCATTTACATCGGGCGGGAACACAGATTGATAATCATCATTCACCTTTACCGCCGGATTGGCCCACCACAAAAAAGTTTGCGGCAACGAAGTGCGGTTATATAGTTTTGCGCTGATTTCAAGATATGCTTTTCCGGGGTATAAAGTAAACCCTGCCATCCCTTTCGTCCGGAACATCCGTTCTACTTCACTTACCCAAATGGTTTTACTGCCATCATCATTTTCTTTTATTAACCAGTCAACCGGCTCAAAGGTTCCCGGCCGGTGATGTTGGGGCCAGTTAAATTCAATACCGCCCGAAATCCACGGACCGCATAAACCTACCAGAGCGGGTTTTATCACCTGGTTATAATAAATAAAATGACGCTGCTTTATTTTGTCGTAAGCCATTTGCACACGGCCTCCCAATTCGGGCAGGATCATTATTTTCAAATATTCATTCTCCAAAAAAAGTCCGTTGTATTGCTTATCCTTTTTCTCATCGTAAATTTTCTCAATAACGGGATTAGGATATACAACACCACTGCTGCCCTGATAAACACGCTTTTCGAAGAACATTGGATTTTTATCAGGTTCACCAATGCCATACGTCGGAATCGTTACATTTTCCTGCCACACCTTTACTGTTGAATCTGTCATAGAATTAGTTGTGCTGTTGGTTGATTATATTGTAGTCGTTTGTCTCCAATTCATATTTCTTACATCTTACCTCAATGCATTATTCCTTCTATCTCTTCAAGCGTTTTGCCTTTTGTTTCGGTAACACGTTTACGAATGAATAAAAATCCGAGCACACAAATGCCGGCATACATGTAAAATGGACCATATGCGCCCAACTCTTTGGCCAATACCGGAAAGGTGAAGACCAATACAAAATAGGCGGCCCATAAAGAAATAACGGCTACCGATGTTGCACGTCCGCGAATGTGATTCGGAAAAATTTCTGCGATCAACACCCAGGTCACGGGCGCTAATGAAGTCGCATAAAGCGCTATGGCGATCAATACAAGAGCAGATATAAGTGTGGCTGCAACATGGCTTTTCAACCACAATGCAAGTATTACGTATATGATTGATAGTCCTATTGAACCCGTTAACATCAGCGGTTTGCGGCCCAGCTTATCAACCTGCCACATAGCTATTAAAGTAAAAACAAGGTTTACCGCACCAATAGAAACTGTTTCGAACAATTGCTGATTAAGATTCGCACCTACCGATTCAAAAATGGTAGACGTATAATTGAATACTACATTGATGCCACAAAACTGCTGGAACACAGCCAGTGCTATACCCAATATAACAGCTTTGCGGGCAGAAGGAGCAAATACATCTGCCAGTGTAACTTTTTTTGTTCCTCCCTGCAGTGATCTTTTAATATCTGTAATGGTTGTTTCGGCGAAATCAGGGTTTCCAATTCTGCCCAAAATACGTCTTGCCCTTTCCTGCTGATTAGCCTGCATTAACCATCTGGGGCTTTCAGGCAGCCACAATACACCCAATAAAAACAGGGCTGAAGGAACTACGCCCAGGCCAAACATCCATCGCCAGGCATCCACGCCTTTGTTTGCCAGCAGATAATTAACGAGGTTGGTGATAAGAATGCCTATTACAATGGTTAACTGGTTAATGGCTACGTTCCGGCCACGAACTGATGCCGGTGAAATTTCCGCGATGTACATAGGGCTTAACATAGAAGCCATACCAACGCCAATACCAGCGGTAAAACGCATCATGATGAACGTTGAAAGAGAGCCGGAAAAGGCCATACCCAGAGATGATACTGCGAATATTAAAGCGGCCATCATTAAGCCCGGCTTTCTGCCATATCTGTCGCTGATAGCACCGGCAATTACACAACCTGCAATGCATCCTAAAGCCAGAGAACCGGTTAAAAAGCCTTCCCACCAGGCGGTTAACCCGAATTGTGTACGCAGAAATGGTAAGGCGCCTGAAATTACCGCAAAATCAAATCCAAACAGGTAACCTCCCAGAGCTGAGATAAAGGATATAGCAATAATATAACCGGTATTGAAGTTGTTGGTTCGAGCCATGGCAAACAATTGTAATAAGTACTCTTCAAAGTTCTGAAATTCAAAAAAGTATCAAATGGATATTTTTTTGAAAAAGATGGACTATTTTATGGTTTTCGAATATTATAAAAGGTTATTTTTTAAACAGTTCGTCTATCATTTCCCTCTTTAATTCCTCCACAGGATTAAATTCTTTTCCTGTAACATATTTTTCAAGGCTATACAGTAATTGTCTGGCAACCGGCCGTTGTTCTATATTATGAATCAGATCTATGGCGCTTATTAATAATTTTCCGTTTCCCACCCTGGCTTCACAAAGCAGGCCGATCTTTTTATTGTTGTTCCAGTCAGGGATCGTTTGAATAACCGGATAAAATGAAGATGGTGTATGATCGAGCACAAATGGTTTAGCATGACGTGTAAGATCCCACCACTGCCAGTTGGAATGAAATTCTGTTGGAAAATACTTTAATGCCGGATGTGCAGGATCACAAAGAATACCCAAAAGATTCGGCGGCATTCCCGACCACACAGTATTCCAGGAAATACCGGAAAATACCGGGTCGGCATCGGATTGAACCGAGGCAGTATCTGCCAACAACAAAACAGTGCCGCCTTTTTGCAGGTACTTTCTTACTTTATCATTCCACAGGCTGGTAACAAGCACTCCTTTCAGGTTCACAACAGGCAGGGTTTGAGGGTATACCCATATACTCCATTGATTGGAATAACCTGTTCCTCCAATATTAACGGTAACTATAAGCCGGGTGGCCTGTTGTATATTATTTAACGGAACGGAAAGCATACCGGTTTTAACCGGACTTCCCAACGGAATGGTTACATTATCGAAATGCCCTGTGGCATAAGAAGTACTGTCGGGATAATTGATACTCCAGCTGATGGTAGCGTTTGATAATTGTCCGCCGCTGTAATTAGCGAACTCGATACTGGCTTTTAATGTATCGCTATTGGTAAAGGTGAAGGTTGCCGTTCTGAATAAAGGAACAATCGCCGATTGAAAATGACTGAACCCGGTAGCGGTTACATAATTCTTAGGATCCCAGAACACATCGACCACACCTACCGGGGAAGTGCCCTGACCGGGGAAATCGTTTAGCTGCAGCAACGTATATCCTCCCATTCCCGGGGTTCGCAAATACGATTCAATCTCTTCTTTCTTTTGTATTACCTGAAACTTACCGGAAGCCTGTGTAAACCGGTCGGCCATATTCAGCATATGGTGCTCACGAAGCGATTCCCTGAACAGTTCATAGTTATACGGCTTTAATACACCGGTATACTTTGGTATCTGGTTATAATCAGGATATACGCACCACTGCCCTACTTCATGTGTGATCATGGGTTTATTAAACCTGGCTACATCTTTTGAATAGTCGTATAAGGTGTTTAGCGGCGCCTTATTAAACTGTCCGTTTAATCCTTCTTTCCAGTGCTGCGGACGTGGCCCATAAAAATCATTATAGTCGTTTTCTGTTATCACAGGATAGCCGGAACTTCCGGTGTATATATGCCGCGGATCTTTCTTCTTCCATGCAGTAACCAGCTTACCAAGAAATGCTTGTACTTCAGGCCCAACCAGTTCATTGCCTTCACACATCATTACAAAGGATGGATGATTGCCATAGGTATCGAGAATACGATACGATTCTTCTGTAAGAAAATTATTTACCGAAGCATTTTTTCCAATGGTAAACCGCCAGTCGGAGTTTTCAATCTGCAGATACATGCCCATTTCGTCGGCCACCGTAAAAGCAGCTTCCGGAGGGCACCAGGAGTGAAACCGCATGGCATTTAAACCATATGCTTTACAGGTGCTAAAAATATGTTTCCAATACGGTGTATCCATTGCGGGATACCCCGTAATTGGAAACTCTGCGGAATTCACTGTAGAACGTATAAAAACAGGACGGTCATTTATAGTAAACTGCGTTCCTTTTACACCAAAACTGCGCATACCAAAAGTTGCAGATGTTGAATCACTATATTGTACAAGACTATCATGTGCCTGCAATTGCGCTTTCAAGGTATATACGTACGGATGAAACTCATCCCACAGCTTCATTGAATCGTCCAGTGATAATACGGCATTCACGGTAATTAACGAATCGCTTCCTGCAAAAGGAACCGGAGTTATCTTTGATTCAGTAGCTAATTGCAGCGTTCCTTTTACGTCTTTCCCGGCATTGTTTTCTATTGTTATATGAACAGTGGCTTGTCGCTTTTCTACGTATGGATAGATCTGTACATCTTGTATATGCACTTTATCAAAAGCCCGTAATTCAATTTTACCGATAATACCATTCCAGTTGGTTTGTGTTTCGGCACTCACCGCATGACTATACTCAAGATCATAGATCATACTGTTGTCAACACGCAGATTGATACTGTTATTTTTGCCCGCATAAACAAGTGATGTAATATCATAAACATGGGGTACTGATAAACTCTCGCGTTTACCAACTTCTTTTCCATTAACTAAACAGTTTGTTTGCCAGTGCGCTCTTTCAAGAAACAACTGTATTTCTTTGTTCTTCCAGTTTTCGGGAATAAACACTTCTTTCTGATACCAGGCCGCACCTTTATATTCAAACTGCCGGGTTAACCGCAGCGATGTCATGTCCTGAGTTTTATAACCCTTTCCCGCCTGATCTGTAGAACCCGGCAAAGTAATTTCTTCTGGTAAAGCTGGCAATAATTGTACGCCGTTGCTTTGAATACCTTTGTAAAAAACATCCAGTTTAAACTTCCAGATCCCGGCCAAAGAAATGGTTTCCTGCGCCTGCATAGGCTGAACAAAGTGAACCAACAAAAAACCAACAGCGTAAAAAACATTTCTTTGCAACATACCGGATAATCAATAAAATTCAAATGATGCGTTTAGTTAAGCGGTTGGCAATATCAATGGAAATGATACCAAATGTGCCATGGTAACTATTAATTGATTGCTTATGCTCTGCCCTCCATTGTATTACCAACCTTGTCATCATGCCCTCATAATGATCTGCTTAACTAAAACAGGGGTTGCGGACCAATACCAATGCTTAAAATCAACTTATTTTTTCTTTATTGATAGCTTCCCGTTAAGGTCACTACTGACTTTGCCGGTATTCTAACATTGTCTGTTGAAACAACCGATTTTTTCAAATTGTAAGTACCATCTGTGGTATACGAATTCATTACATTACCTGCAATAGTCAATCCTGATAGCTGTATTGTTCTGTCATCAGTTTTCGGATTAATGAGTACTACCACAATCTTTTTGTTTGCCGCATCTTTATAAGCCGATACCATCAAAGAACTGGCAGCAATTACAGGATCAGTTATACCTTGTACAGTAAGTGCTATCCGTTTCATACCGGGTCGAATAAAACGGGCATAGTTGCCAAAACACCAGAGTTGTTTCGAATCGAGTATAATACCATCCTGTTTGCAGCCATCAACGTTGATATTACCCGCAGGATCGTTGATATATACCAGTGCATCACTATAGTTATACGGACTTACACCCAGCCACCATTGCCATGAAGCAGCATTGCCTATAGCAAGATCGTGATGCAGTACTCTCGCTACATATAAACCATAATCGATATTAGTGCTGCGGGGGCTTCCGTTCCATGTATTGCAGATATTATTCAGAATACCAAATTCAGATTGCCAGTATTGAAGCGAAGGATCAACCTGATTGATCTTACCGGCCACTTGCTGACGAATGGAAATCATGTTATCATCCGGACAAGTAGTAAAATAGCTATGCCCGGAAATAGCATGTTCAACATTCGTTGTATTGCCGATATAATTGGATGAAGAAGATGAAAAGAATTGGTTTATCTGGTCACCCCTTCCATCTGTATTATTGGTATACAAAAAATTCAGTTGTCCGGCTTCGCCAACTACTACTTTATATGGCGTGCCGCTTAATTTAGGTCCGATTAGTTTGACAAGCGAAGCGATTTCATTATTCGAAGCCTGCGTTCCTTCCTGGCTTGCTGAAGTTCCCGAGCCCCACGACCATTGCGGTTCGTTTACCGGGCTCAAGTAGTCAAACTGAAAATGTTTGGTTACATCTGCCAGATAGGTAGCATAGGCGTCCATCTTGCCATTTTGAATATTCATGGTTGTTCCGGTAGTACCGTTGAATGCTTTGCCATTTTGTGTCATGAATACAGGAGGTGTTAGTGAGAAGCCCAATGTATATTTAACACCGCGTTGTTTGGCTGCCTGTAAGAACCATTGCTGGCCGCTTTGCTTCGACCAGTTATAGGATCCGTCGGCATTCATAAAACATTCTTCGCGTCGCCAGTCAGTTGTAATGCCGCTGGTATCGCCTTGTTCAAAACTACCGCCTCCTATATTGAATCGCCAGAGCGATAAACCAATTCCTTTGGGTGCGCCATCTGCTGTAGTATCCATGCTGAAAAGGAGATCAGCAATCTGATTTCGCTTTTGAATGTCGGCCCATTTTCCAAAGAATTTGGTTGTCCAGCAATCAGATGCGCCAAAACTGTGAATGGTTTGTTGTTCACTATTGACATCAAGTGTTATAGTCGTTTTATTGGATTGGTTGCACGTATCCACACCCAGATAAATACATTTATTAGTGGGTGGTGGATCTGAACCGTTCTTTTTATTACAGAGCACGGCGCAGGATGCAGATGTGGTAATAAGTAACAAGGATAAGATACGTTGCTGAAAGAGGTAATGCATAATGTTAAAGTATATTGTTAATACCCAATTTTCATTTTCGAAACCATTAAAAGTATCCGGGGTTTTGTGTTACAACGCCATCCGATAAAAGAACTTCATTTGCAGGTATGGGCCATACCAAATGGATGGCAGGATTGAAGTTGATACCCTTATTTTGTGGTTCAATGGGATTATTCTTCTCCCAGGCATCGGTACTGGTTTGGGTATTGTATTTTACAAAACTGCCATTGGGTCCCAGGATACTATTAATTACCGGGTTACCACCTTGATCTTTCCAGCGACGGATATCATACAACCGATCGCCTTCAAATGCGAGCTCAAGCCTTCTTTCTTTGCGCACGGCATTAATCAGATTCCATCCTGTTAAAGTCATATCGGTAGGCAGGTTTACTCTGTCACGTATACGTTTTAACGATGATAATGCATCAGCAGTTTTATTCTGCATAGCGCAGGCTTCGGCATGAATAAGCAATACATCGGCAAATCGAAGAATTTTATCATTCAAGGCAGGCAATCCATTTGAAGGTCGCTGTGCTTTGGGAATATAATGTTTGCGGCTAAAGCGGGCCGATTTGGAGTGATTAGAAAGTGGGTACGGACGCCCATCAAATTTTGTATTATTTGGGTCACCTGCAACGGGAAAACCGGTACGGTTAATTGTCCATTGCAAACGAATGCTATCACCCTCTGACCTGAATGCATTTTCAAGATCGCTGGTAACAGAGTAATATCCCCAACCTGCATCTGCTGTACTGTTGAGCATTTTATCAAAATCGTTATATGGCAGTGCCGGCGTTTGTGAAGAAGCATATTGCGCTTCAAAAATAGATTCTGCCCCGTTTTTATAAGTATAGGCCCACAGGGAGCCAAAATTAGGTTCAAGGCTATACTCTCCCATATCTATTACCTGTTTGGCAGCTGATTCCGCATGTGCCCAGTCTTCCATATACAGGTATGTTTTGGCCAACAGCGTTAAGGCAGCACCTTTGGTTGCGCGGAACCTATCGCCCGAAGGATATTCTGATTTTTTAGGCAATATACCAGCAGCATCCTGCAAATCAGAAACAACCTGATTATATACGTCAGATGGTGTTGACCGTGCAATGTGTGTATTAGGTGAATATATTTTCAATACTATAGGCACGCCACCCCAGTTGCGTACAAGATCGAAATAACACCAGGCCCGTAAAAATTTTAGTTCAGCAATAAACTGGTTCTTGCTGTTATCATCAATGGGTGATCCCTGAATACCGGCAATAATACTGTTATAGCGGCCGATGGCTTTATACAGATCGATCCATTGCGCTTCGTTACGGTCGTTGCTGGCGTCTAATGTATAGTGTGCTACGGCATCATAAAAAGCATGTGTTGCCTGGTATGTGTTGCCTATCCATGCATTATCACTGGCGGCTTCGCCGGAAAGATAACGCCAGTTTAATATTTCCCACCAGGTACTGTAATCGGTGTAACGATAAGCAGCCTTTACTGATGTATTACATTGATCGAACGTAGTATAGTATTCCGATTCTACAATAGAGGATCCTACAGGGCTTACATCGAGTTTCTTTTCGCAGGCGCTCATGAGCAGGCCCAGCGAAATGGAAAAAATTAATATGATGAGCGAATTTTTCATATAGAAGAGCAGTTAAGTGTTAGAACGTAAGATTTGCACCAAATAAAAAAGTATGAGGCACCAGCATCTGGTAGTTATCCAAACCATTGTAATTGATATTCGAGTACCAGGGAACATCCGGATTTAATCCTGAATAACCGGTAATAGTAAACAGGTTTTGTGCAGAAGCAAATACCCGCAGCTTGCTAATGCCTTTTATCCATTTCGATGGAACTGTATAACCGATCTGCAAAAGATTACATTTTACGAAATCGCCTTTTTCAAGGAAGAAGGTGCTCATTTTTGTAAAGTTCCCATTGGGATCAGAATTACGTAGAATTGGGAAGCTATTGCTGGTGCCTTCGCCATGCCAGAATTTATCGGCCCAACCAGAGAGGAAGTTATAATGACCGGTTGCGATCATATTTCTTCTGTAATAATTGAAATTCGTTTGTCCGAACACCCCATAAAACTCAGTACGCAAATCGAAATTGGCATAGCTAACCGTTAAGGTAAGTCCGCCTGTAAACTTTGGATAAGGAGAACCTATATCATGGAGATCATTATTATTAATAACGCCATCGCCATCGATATCTCTGAACTTCAAATCACCGGCTTTGGCAGAAGGCTGATAGCGAACACCGTTTTTATTTACATATCCGGCAGCTTCAGCATCGGTTTGAAATACGCCATCAGCAGTGTATCCCCACCATGCCCCAGGTGAATGACCAACAGTAGTACGGGAACGGAATGTAGTTAATACGTCATTGGCTTCGCCACCGATAATAGGATCGGAGTTAGAGAGATAGTCTACCCTGCTTTTAAAATGGCTCAACGTAAGATTAGCGCCGAATTTAACCTTGTTGGCGATATTGTCGTTATAGCCAATTGCGAGATCCCATCCTTTTGTAGTTAGTTCGCCAATATTAGCCTGTTGGGTGGCAATATATCCCTGCGGATATCCCAGTGCATAATCTATCTTGATATTCAGCAACAGGTTTTTAGGGTTGCGAACATATCTTTCAAATGTTACATTCAGTTTATCGTTGAGCATGCTGGCGTCAAATGCAAGTGTATAATCCTGCTGCACTTCCCATTTCAGTTCAGGATTGGCAATGTTTGCGGGCACATATCCATAAATAGGCGCGCCATTGGCATCTACGTATGTAGTAGCATTTACAGTGGTGAGCCATGCGCCAACGGAGCCCGGCAGGTTACCGCCCGATTTACCCCAGCTTGCACGCAGTTTGAAATTATTTACATATTTACGGGCAGCGTCAAAGAACGGTTCTTCTGAAACAATCCATGCACCTGAAACAGACGGGAAGTAACCCCAGCGGTATAAAGGATTTTCCAGTGAAGAGGCGTCAGCACGCATAGTACCACTGATATAATATTTCTCATTGAAATTATACCGTACAGAGCCAAAGAAAGAAAGCATTCTGCCGAAGGGAGCTGCACCTCTCTGGTAGCTACCCCGTCCTGCTCTTAGCACCAACGCTGCATCACTATAACGATATGCTTCTTCATCAAACAAAATACTGTCGCGATTGGCGCTGGTTCCTTTTGTTGAATAATCATCGTAGCTATGGCCTGCCAGCACATCTATATTGTGTTTGCCTATTTGTTTTCTGTAATTGATGGTGTTGGTTACTTTATAACGACTGTTCTGGAAAGTACCAGAATAGGTAGATGTTTTTGCGTTGTAGTTATTGCTGGCAAAATAGTATTTAGGGGTATAAGTATTTTGCTGTGAAAAATTTGCGGTGGCATCAATCACTGTTTTCAGTGTGAGTCCGGGTAATGGTTTTATTTCCAGATAAGCGCCTGTTTGTCCGCCAAAATATTCGCGCTGATCGAAATTTGTACGCAGACTGAACTCCGGGCTTACCATTCCATTAAATGTTGATCGGCCTGGCAGACTGTAATAGGGATTAAAGGCTGTCATGAAATCAGCAAAAACACCGTTCAACGGAGGTAACGAGTTTAATACATCTGCTTCTGTTCTGAAAGGTGCTACAGTAGGATCCATAGCAAACGCCGGCCAGGTTACATTAACGGGGGCATATGGATAGTTTTCATAACGTGGCGCCAGGTTAATGCCGGTTTTTACATATTTATTAATATCCCAGTCGGCATTCAGGCGACCTGTGATCTTACGCCATTGTCCGCCTTCTTTGCCGGCATACGATGTTTCTTCATAATAATTGATGCTGCCAAATAACGACATCCCTTCACGGCCTCCGCTCACACTTAAATTATGTTCCTGTTTGGCTCCGTGGCTAAAGGTATTCTTCCAGCAATTGGTATTATCAACGGCAGAGGGGTCAGCAAAAGGAAGAGGCAAGCCACTGTTGGTGGCAATCTGGTTCATTGCAGCGGCATACTCTTGTCCGCTGGCAAGTTTTACTTTTGGAACATAGGTTTGTCCTACAGACGACTGTAAATTTATTACCGGTTTACCATGTCCCTTTTTTGTTGTGATCAGAATAACACCCTGGCCGGAGCGAGCACCGTAGATAGAAGCAGCTGATGCATCTTTCAACACGTCGATGCTTGCAATGTCCATAGGGTTGATGGTATTCATATTATTGTAACCGATCTCCATACCATCAACAATTACCAGTGGATTGGTATTACCTGTTATACTACTTAATCCACGAACCAATATCTTTGGTTGCGAACCGGGGCTACCGTCGCTGGCCATTATTTGCACACCAGGTAACTTTCCCTGTAATGCAGTGGCAACAGTACCGGTGTTATAAGGCTCAATGTCTTTGGAAGCAACAGAAGCGATGGAGGTGGTAACATTTTTCTTTTTGGTGGTTTGATATCCAAGCACCACAACAGTTTCCATTTCTTTATTGTCGAGCTCAAGTGATTCATCAATAAATGATCTTCCATTAACAGCCACCTGTTTTATCTTGTAGCCTACATATGATATAACCAGTGTGGCATTGGATGGAGCTTGAACAGAGAACTCTCCGTTTTCGTTTGTAATGGTACCGCCTGAAGAACCTTTTACGGTAACACCAACACCCTTTAATGGCATTTTATCGGCATCGGTAATTCGTCCTTTAACGGGAGTAGTCTGAGAGAAAGAATGGAAAGTTAAGAGCAATAGAAAGCAGTATGAAAACAGCAGTCGTTTTTTCATATAAGCAAGTTTGTTGTGAATCGTAAATTGATGTTGTCGTCAGTGATATAACAACATCATAGAATTATGAAGCACAATGTTAGAATTATCTGCTGCGCATTGAAATGGAATTTTTTATGAAATTGATGGACTATTTTATGATCCCCAGTGAACCGGTTATAATTTTATCATTACATTTATTCAGTAAAAAAGAATGCCGGTATTGCATTTCAGGGTTAACCCTTACATTGTAATTATCCTGTAACCTGCATCAGCAGCACAACGCAAACGTTTGCATTATTATGATGCATTAAATTTAAGACAGACAGAAATTTAACCCGCAAAATGTTGCAACACTTAATCTATAGTATGCCGGACTTTTTTACTATAAACGAGGCGCCATATGATTAAAAAGAAAGAAGGCTTTAAAGGTCAGCGGTCAATAGTACTGCCACGAAAAATTATTCAAACGTTTTGTTTGAACAATCCCATTAACGAATGGATTTACATAACAGATATTGGGTATTATCCCAAAGCACAATATCATTTCAGGCAACGGCCACACGGCGTTGATCAGCACATACTCATTTATTGTGTAGAAGGAAATGGTAGTGCGCAGGTAATGAAGAAAACATACAAACTCAACCCAGGATCTTTTCTTATTATTCCTGCCAATGAAGCGCACAATTATGCCGCCAGCGAAGACAACTTCTGGACAATTTACTGGATTCATTTCAAGGGGGCCGTTACATCAAAGCTGGTTGATATACTCACACAAAAAAATAATGGACATCATGGAATAGTAGAGTTTCAGCCCAAACGGCTGCAGATGTTTGAAGATATGTATACCTGTCTGGAAAGGGGATATGGTAACGACAACCTGTGTTACGCCAATATGTGTCTGTATCATTTTATATCTTCCTTTCTGTATGACGACCAGTTTAATTTGTCGGAGAAGGTGCATGCGGCCGATCCGGTTGAATCATCTATCAGCTTCATGCAGCAAAATCTTGCACAATTATTATCGCTGGAAGAAATAGCGCAGTCGGTCAATTTTTCGGCATCCCACTACTCTGCCCTGTTTAGAAAGAAAACGGGTTTTGCTCCTATTGAATATTTCAATCACCTTAAAATACAGCGTGCCTGTCAGTACCTGCATTTCACTGAACTCAGGGTTAAAGAAATTGCAGACAAACTTGGCTTTGAAGATCCCTATTATTTTTCAAGGTTATTTACAAAGCTGATGGGTATGTCACCAAATCAGTATAGGGTGAAGAAGGTGTGAGCGTCTCAACCAGAGCTATGCACGAACTAAAAACAGGAAAACCGGAACCCAAATTGGGTAACCATACACAACAAACCCCAATCTGGCATTCCGGTTCCGAAAG
>Ga0105241_10001273_pt1 | contig 19235 bp, 11 predicted proteins | sample KBSC64metaG_FD_80422 | JGI IMG/M metagenome (GOLD analysis project Ga0105241, IMG submission 80422) | Corn rhizosphere microbial communities from Kellogg Biological Station, Michigan, USA - KBS C6-4 metaG | ecosystem: Host-associated > Plants > Roots > Rhizosphere > Soil | place: Michigan, USA... | reverse complement strand
CGAGGCTAAAGCCGTGGAGGCGAAGACTGCTGTGGCGACCGCCAAGCCCGCCGCTGAGGCTAAGGCCGCTGCCAAGCCGGCGGCAGCCAAGCCTGTGGCCGCTTCCAAGCCCGTCGCGGCTTCCAAGCCCGTTGCGGCTTCCAAGCCAGTCGCTGCCACCAAGCCTGAGGCCAAAGCGGCGGTCGCGACGGCAAAGCCCGTCATTCCCGTTGCGAAGGCAACGCCCAAGGGCAGCAAGCCCGCCGCGCCCAAGCTGTCGGCGACCGCCAAGCCGACCGCCGTCGCCAAGGCCACCGCCAAGCCCGCCGCCAAGCTCGCTGCCAAACCCGTCGCAGCTGAGGAGGATGCCGAGGCCCCCGTCGAAGAGGCGAAGAAGTCCCGCACTCAACTCGCCTCCGTGCTGGGAGTTGGCATCTCCCCCGCGAGATGCGCAACCCACCTGAAGCAGTTCCTCGGGGACAATGAGACTGAGGCAAAGATCGCCGACCTCCGCACGAAGCTCAAGGCTGCCAAAGCCGCTGGCAACGCAGACGAGGTCAAAGCTTACGAAGACCAGATCACGACCGAATCCAAGAGACTTACCCGCATGAGCGGGGACACCCAGGTCGCTATCGCAGCCGTCATGGACGAGACTGTTCGGGAGCTCATCAGCCACGGCATGCGCCAGGCGGCTCTGAGCGGCCGCAAGATCGTTGATGTCTCTCATCTGCACGACGGAGAAGACATCGACGAGGTTGAGGACGGAAAGGAGGATGGCAAGATCAACCAGTCCCCATCCAGCCTCGTGTTCTTCCCCCTGTACGCGACCTGCCCTGCCTGGGCAAACTACGACCCGGAGGTTGAAAAGCAGCTCAAGGAACAGCGCACCGCTGCCAACAAGGCTGCCAAAGAAGCTCGCGAAGCCAAGAAAGCGGCATCCAACACCCCCCCAACCAAGGGCGGCCGCGTCGCACGCGTCGTTGCGGAGGGCGACGAACAGCACACGAAGACCACCTTCTGCACCTACGTTGAGAGCGTGCTGAGGACTGTGAAAACCGACAAGGCCTTCGCTAGCATGCGCGTGAGCAACCGAGTCCGCGAGTACCTCTCCGACCTGATCATTGAGTGCATCGGCGAACTCGCCACGCTCTCTGAGAAGCTGGCCAAGGACGTTGTCCAGGTCCGCACCCTGACTACCGATCACGTCAAGGCCATCATCGACATCCTAATGACCTACGCCAAACGCTCGCCCGACCAGATCGAAAACGTGATGGCCATCATCAACGATAAGCTCAAGCTAAACAAGGACCACATCCAGGCAGAGAAGGACAAGAAAGCCGCCAACCTTGACAGCGCCGCGAAGGAGGCTCTCGAGAACAAGAAGCTCGAAGCCGAGCTGCTCCGCAAGAAGAAGCAGTCTGAGTCCGCCAAGAAACGCGCGATTGAGATTGCCAACAAGGCCAAGGCCCTCGACTCCGAGACCGCCAAGCTCGAGCCCGAAGTCCTCGCCCACCGCGCCGAGGCTGAAGCCAAGGCCAAGGCTGACGCCGAGGCCAAGGCCAAGGCCGACGCTGAGGCAAAAGACGCCCAGCCCGCCGAGCAACCCGCGGAAGACCCTGCCGAGCAGCCAGCGGAAGAGCCCGCCGAGCAGCCAGCGGAAGAGCCCGCCGAACAGCCAGCGGAAGAGCCCGCCGAGCAACCTGCCGAGCAGCCCGCGGAGGAGCCCGCAGAGCAGCCCGCCGAGGCCACCCCTGCCGATGGCCAGTGAGCGTTACAACAACGCCAACCGCTTTTTTCGCAATTGAAATATAAGTGCCGAACACATCCATGGAGGTAAAAAACGACACTTCGATGTTCGCGGCTCTGCGCCGGATGCCGCGCGCTCTACAACGTATAAGAATTTTCCTCAACAATGCCGGGCACGGGTTCGGGGACGTCGCGATCCCGCTTATAGTCCGAAGTTCCGCCGGAGATGGACCAATGCTCGCGAGCCTTCGCCTAGCGTGGATCGCCCACCACGGGCAGACGCCGCGCACTGATGGCAAGTTCCGCGCCGGACGCGCACACTCACGAATCCGCGAGATGCTCGGCTACCTCTCGCTTGAAGACCCTACGCGCGCAGGGTACAGGTACCTCGACGTGGGTTGTGCCGAGGGGGACATCACCGAGGCGATGGTGAACCAGCTCCAGTTGCCCCCGGACAGGGCATTCGGCGTCGATGTCGTAGAGCCGGCGCGACGCATTGGCAACTTCGGCTTCTTTAAGATCGACGGTGTGCACCTCCCTTTCGAGGACGCATCATTCGAGCTCGTCTCGATGTTCATGTCCGCGCACCATTTCGCACGCCCACAGGAACTATTCGCAGAGGTGGCGCGGGTCTCCCTGCCTGGCGCGCGCCTCGTGATGCGAGAGCACAGCATGGCAGACCCCGAAACGAGCATGTACTACGACTTCGTGCATGCCTACTACGCGGCGGTTCAGTCTGACGAAACCACGCCCGAGAAGTTCGCGGACGCATACTCGAGCGGAAAATACGCCGAGTACCTCTCCCCCGCCGATTGGGTGCGGCTGCTGGCGACAGTGGGTTTCTCGTGCGTCAATATGACAACGCCCAAGCACGACAGCTTCGACAGCTTCCAGATGTTGTTCATTCTTGGCGACGCCGATGCCGCCCTTGCGTACGAGAAGCGGTACGAGGCTTCGGGTGATCGAACCGAACCTTCTCTGGGGGCACGCGGGAGGGGGCGGGAGGGTCGGGGGAAGGCCGCGCGGGGCGGGAGCTCTCGGGGACACTCACACCTGCACCCTTCTCACCCTGCGACGCCTCGCGTTGGTCACGTTTCTCGCGCTTCTCGCGGCGCGGGACCGGGGCCACGTAGCTCACCACGCGGGTGGTGGGTGGCGGCGCGTACGGAGCAAGCCCCACCGACTTCACAGGCCGATCATCAGTGAGGCACTCCGTCCCTTTAAGCGCGTCGAGCAGCGCGATAAGAAATTTTTTGACATCGTTGATGCTGGAGTAGTCGCTGAAGCTCACCCGAAGCAAAGCGGCGGAGAGTGCCGTGGGTGCGCAGCGCGTCCCTGCGACGCGCCCAACAACGGCGCCGCGCCTCTCAAGCGCCCCCAGGGCCAGGCGACTGCTGAACTGCGGCATCCTCACTGCGAACAGCAAGGTGTTCGGCAGAACGGGGTCTAACTCGTCGACCAGCTCGCCGCTGGACTTGATGCGCACCTCTGGGGTCACCCAGAAGATCACGGGCTTCGCTTTTTGGATCGCCGCGAGCGCCGCCGGCGTGCCTTTGCGGCTAGGCGGCGGTACGGTAATGCCGCCGTCCATGCTCGGCTTCGCGTCTCCCGGATGCTCGTCAACGTCGAAACAGGTGAGACGACTCTCAAGGGTGGTGCGCAGTGCCGCCCGGAGCCGCCGGAGATTGGCATTCTTTGCTTTCCGGTCTTTCATCGCGATGCGGAACGCGGTGAAGCTCGCCCCGAGCGCGGGGATGTTCTCGAACCCCTCGCGAAAAATCTGCGCGCTGAGGTTGTAGCCCTCAACGAGCTGCCGGCGCATCACCAGCGCCCCCACACCCGGCGGCCCCTGCAGCTTCCGGAAGCTTATACTAAACGCATCGACGCCGAGTTTGCGCGGCCTGAAGGAGAGCTTTCCGAACATTTGCGCCGCATCGGTGTGAAATGGCACATGCGCCGCGCGCGCCACCTTGGCGATCTCTGCCAGGTCGTTGACGACACCGGTATCACCGTTCGCGGCCACGATCGAGATGAGGCATGTGTTGGGTCGCAGCGCTTCGCCGACCTGCTCCGCGGTCACCCGGCCCCGCGCAGGCCCCTCCGCCGCCGACAGCAGCACGGTGAGGTGGCAGTACTTCTCTTCGGCGAGGCGCCGGCAGCACTGCACGAGTGACGGGTGGTCAGCGTCGCTCGTGATGATGTGCGGCATCTTGCCAGTCAGTGCGGCGAAGCTCCGCGCGGTACCGGTGACGATCGCTGCGTTGCTCTCCGCCGCGCCGCTTGTGAACACGATACTGTAGCTGTTTGGCGCGTCAGACGTCAGCTCGAAGCCGCACTCTTCGGCGATCTCCTGCGCGAAGGCCGCGAGCATCGCCCTGGACTCCTGCGCGGGGCCGTGCTCCGCCGTCGGGTCGCCCCGGTTGATCCAACGCACCATCGCATCGATCACCGCGGGCGGGCAGATCGCGCCCGAGTTCGCGTCGAGGAACGATGGCTCTATCGCGCTTACAGTTGCCATCTGCAGATATTTGAAGCCTGCAGATTCCCTATATGCTACTACGATGGCCTCCCCAGACCGTCTCGGGCTCGCTCTTGTTGCCTATGCGAAAACCGGCAAGGACACCTTCTGCGCCGAGGTGGGCCGCCGCCAGCTGCGCCTTTGTCCTGAAGGGACTGCCGGCGACAAGCTGCGTTGGGCCGTCTACATGCCCAAAGGCAAGAACGTCGCCGATCTTAGACACGCGCTGGAAAGCAAGGAGTACGTGGTCGAGCGCTTCGCATTCGCAGACGCACTGAAGCTTGCTACTCACAAGTGGCTCGGGCTGGTGGGGTGCCCGGCGCACGCCTTCGAAGCTGTTAAAGAGACTATGCTTGTGCCGGACCCTGTCACAGGGGAACTCAAGACGATCCGCGCGCACTACATCGACTTCGGCCAGGCCGAGCGGCGCAAAGACCCCCTCGTGTGGTCGGCGCCCGTTGCCAAAGCCATTGCCGACTTTGGGAAGTACACGATCGATATCACGACCGACTGGCGGTTCGACAACGAGCTCGTCACACGCACCCACCGCACCGTCACGGTTCGCCTGTTCCGCGCCGACGTGCCGATCGCCAAGCCCGTCGCGGACCGCCGCTTCGACAGTGAACACAACCTCGACGACTACCTGACCGACTACCTTCTGGTTCCGCCTGGCGAGTTTGAAGCGGCGCTGAAAAAATTCCCGCAGTACTCCGGCTACGTTTCAGAGTTCGGGATCTACAAATAATGCGAGGGCGCGCTTTTTTTCGCATATCTGTTCATGGCGGGCCAGCGCCGCATCGTCCGCGAAGCCGGTCCAGGCTTGCACTGCCGGCGCAATCTCGCTCCAGTGCTGGCCGACCCAATCGTGCACTAGCTTCGCTTTATTTTTGCGGAGCTCGGCGAACATGCAGACCTCTGTGCTGCGCGAGTCCTCGTCCAAGGAGAAGATTCGGTTCTGGCCTCCGAAACCACTGCGCACGAAGTTCCGGTCTGCCAGATCGCCGATGCCGACCGCGTAACGGGCAAGCAGCGCCAGCACGTAGTCCTTCTTCTCTTGGTGCCCGATCCGAGTCCACGACTTGACTGGCAGCCACTGGTTGCTCGCCATCTTCTCCCAGTCAACCACCAGCGTTGGCGGCCACAGCTTTGTCTCCCCGTGCTCGACCGTCGCCGGGTCGCCATCGATCAGGCACTCCATCAGCAAGAACCACGCGGGCCTGCTGCGGTCGCAGGCGTTGCGCACTCCAAGCGGCGTCCCTTCCGGCCAGCGGTCGGGTATCAGCTGCACGGCAGCCATGTTGATACACGGCAGCCCGTTGCAGCGCTTCCACTCATTCATCTCGCAGGCCAGCCGGGCCGGGTTGGGGGACGAGAACGGCCCTTTCACAATTATGCGGAGGCTTGGCGCGACTTCCGGAACTGCGATGTACACATCGGTCTTCCCTCGCGAAGTGACAATCTGGGTCCGCACGATGAGACTGAGCATCTCAGACTCAGAGGACGGCGGGGTTGTGTTAAGCTCTGCGAACACCTGATTTAGATCTTTCTTGGTTTCTTGCGGCGGGGGCCTCGCCTTCACGTTGGCTTCTGCAATCGCCAGCTTTGCCGACGCAGCAACCACCATTGCCGACAGCCCCTCAAGCAAGGCGTTCATATCTTCTTCTGTAAGTTCTGGTGCGGGCTGTGTATGTACGACCATCGGTGGCCCGACAGGGGCTACACCGTCATCGATTCGCTTCACATCCTCGTAGTACGCCTTCCATTCGGGGTCGACTCTATCACTCTCAACGTCTACGGCGGCGCCTTCGAGCACGAAGCGGACTAGATCTCCCGGCCTCTTCGTCGCACTTGTGTGCATGTCATAGACGAAACTGTCGAGCTCCCGGTCCCCTTCCGGAAAGGGAGGGTCATTGGCGATGTACTTGGGGGGCGCTGTTGGCCGCCACTTTCGGATGACGCTGAGGCAAGGAAGCATCCAGCATAGGAAGGCTTCGGGCAGGCTGGACAACTCTTTGTACCACTTGACGCCGAGCGCGACGATTTGCGACGACGTCACCTTTTCAAGCTCCTCGAACACCGTCCAGACCGGCAGCGTACCGTATTTCGTTCGCCTGCTCTCGCCCTCGGTCGCGATGAGCCAGCCCCACAGTGGCGCGGTGCTGCACTTGTTTATGAGCGCGGCCGTGAACTCACTAGCCCACTTGCTGTGTTTTTTGCGGGCACTTACTGCTGCTTGCAGCTCGGCGATGCGGGGGTGGAGGAGGTTCGCCGCCGCGTTGCGGGTATTCGCGACGGCGCGCGCGTGGGAGCAGGCGCGACTCTTCGCCGAGCGCGCTAGCATCGTCACGAGCTTGTGGACCGCGGCTTGCGCCACCCCGAAGTCGCGCGACCGAACCTCTGACACGCACTTGTCGGCGAGGGGCCAGAGGCCGACATCACCCACGTCCTCTAGCGTGATAACCATCAGACGGTGCACGAAGTTCGTCTGGATCCTCTTCGCGTCGGCCTCCGACTCGACGAGCCGGAACGAGAACAACTCTGAGGCGCACCAGAGCGCCATCTCCACATTGCCGCGACGTATGTACTTCTGGAGCCCGCTTTTCAGCTCAGAAAGCTTCTTACCATGCGAGCTCGACTCGCGCCTGAAATTCCCCAACGGACGCACGGGCATCTTGATTTAAAACTGTCTATCCCGTTCAAATCTGCAATGAGACTCACTTCTCTCCCCGATGCTATTAATCTGGACTTGTTACGGTGGGTTGGCGTTCAAACCACGTACATCTGCTGCAGCGTCTCGTGGGCCTGGTGCCTCCATGCGCGGGCATTCCTCGCGTCAGATGCCGCGGGCCATTCGCTTGTCCACGAAATCCTCAACCACATGAGAGCTATGCTGGATCGGCCCGGTGTTCGAGCACACCATGGGCACAAAAATTTCACCAGTATCTTCGCACAGAATCACAACACAAAATCGGTGCACAAATGGCCTGAATCAGTGTACCTCCCATTCTTATGGGCCCACGCCTTGCAGGATCCGGACTGTCGGCCTCAACGTAATTTCCACATACGGTGGTGCTCTGCAAAGGACCCCAAAGGGCCCATACCAGAGATTCTTGCTCTAATAAGTGCTGCTCCAGGGAGGCAGCTCCTTCACCTAACTAAAGAATATGGTTGGAGACGCGGGGAAGAGTTCATGAACCTATTCTTCGCCACAAGATCACCCAGCGCCCACCAGATCGAAGCCATTTCCAACAAACTTGTTTGTGAGGCGACAAATGGAAGACTTATACTCTACATGGCTATGGCCGTATTCAGCCACCATATTTGCGATGCAGCGCCGAAGCCGACGGACTTGCTGGGCAGCATGCGATTCTATGCTCTTGATCCCGAGGGCTTGCAATCCCCAGAGCTTGAATGGCTCAAAGGCGCCGGACTTGTAATCGGCTCACCCATACCTTACTGGGACTCTTTTCAAGTACATCACCAAGCCAGTGAATGCGCTTCTGTGTCAGATAGTGTTGCTCAGAACCCTCGGTACGGTATAAAAATGAGCCATATCGAATCGCGCTTTGCAGTTCCTTGATCTAGTCTTCATCAAATGCGTCATCCAGATCGAACTGGCTAGACTGCGCCTCCGGCCTTTCGTCAACGAACTCATCTGTCGGGAAGTGTTCTCCGGCACGGAATGCCTCGACCATCTCTGCCGCCGTGCGCGTCTCGGGCGCTTTTCCGGCCGAGAGTGTCGCAATTAGCATGGCTGCGTCCTCTACCTCGACACGGCGTGTATCGTGGTGGAGCAGCGACATCAGCACGCCTTCGCCGCCCCCTCGGAGAGCCAGCAGGCAGGCCAGGTACAGCTCATTCTCTTCACACAGCTCATCTAACTTGAACTCCCACACCTCGCCGGCTCCGCTCACAAAGTGGGCCTGACCGTATATCTCCGGGATGTCACTAGGTAGGTCTCTTTTTGTCTCAGTGGTGCTCTTAACCAGCTCATCCGAGGTTAAGTGAACCTCAAAGTCGCCATCGATTCCTTCAAGCGCCTTTAGTACAACATCACGAATTGCGTCCAGTGCGTTTCCGTCGACCCAGTCGTAGCCGAGAACCTGGCGAGCGGTGTGGTGACGGCCGTCTCGGATCGCTCGCGCGGCGACCGCTATGCGTGCCCACTCCATCGCGGTGCGGTCGGCGGCGGGGGACGAGCAGGCCAACGACAGTTCCTCCCAGAAGGACTCCGGATAGGCGTCGTAGTCTGCCTGGACGATCTGCAGCTTGTCGTCCCGAAGCTCGCTCGCCGACTCGACGACCTCGGGCTGGTCAAGGCCCTCACCGAACTGCGTCGCCCCGGTTCTCGCGACGGCGGCCGTCACAGGAGCGAGGGCCGAGTAGACGAACCGCAGGTCTTCCACGTAGTCCGAGGTCTCGCCGTCGCCGAACCGCGCCCGGGCATCGACAGTCGGGGCCGCGCACCCCGATCTGTACGCGGTCGGCGCGAGCTTCGAGACCGACACAAACTGCATCGCGGCCCGGATCGTCTCGGGATGGAGATGTCGCACCAGCTTCTCGACACTGATGGGATGGTCGGACTTCGTCTGGCGCCTTTTCTTGGCTCGGCCCGCCGATGGTTTCCCCTTCACTGTCGCGTAGTCGCGCAGCGTGGTCACATCGATGGTCCGCAGCGTATCCCGCGCAGACGCAACAATAATCAAGTACTCGCGCGCCCGCGTCGCGCCGACGGTCAGCAGGTTCGGGAGCCTGTCTGGGTCCTGCCACTCTTTCTCGAAGAACTTGAAGTAAGTCTCGTCCAGGCCTGCCATGATGACGCACTTGCGCTCGCAGCCCTTCGAAGAGTTGATGCTGATGACGGCGAGCTTGCCTTTGATGATGTCGTCGTCAACTTTCTCTCCGTCGCCGGCGCCAACGAAAGTCGGGATGCCGCTGAGGCCGCTCCGCACGAGCTCGGCGACGGGCGAGGACTTCGACGCGAGGTTGCGGACGCTTGGCGCAAGGACGAAGACGTGCTCGGGCCCGAACTCTTTGACGGCGTCGCGCACCGCCCCGATCAGCGCAGAGACGCAGCCGGCCTTGCCTCCGGACGCAGCGATGTAGAGAGGCTTGCGGTTCGGCGCCTTTGTGTTACCCCCCACAATCACCGCAGCCTTGTACATGTGCACGTTGACGAAGTCGGCCGTGGCGGGGGTGAGCCGGTAGCTGATGCCGAGGCGGCAGGACGCCCAGCGGCGTATCGGAACCGGCACCTGGCCGCGGGGGCGTGGCGCGTAGAGCTCCGACGCGTCGGTCAGGAAGCCGGGGTGCGCCCCGCGATACTGATTGATGGCCTGCAGAGTGTCGCCAACGACGATCATCTGTGCCTTCGGGTTGGCTGTGTAGAGCTCGTTCGTGAGGGCGTGGAGGATCGGGCAGATGTCCTGGGCCTCATCGAGGAACAGGTGGCCGAACTGCGGCGGCGTCATCGGCGGGCCGCTCCGGAGGCAGCGGACGATCGCGTCGTTGTCGCGGGTCACGCAGCCGTACGCGTTGCCCGCCGCCGCGTGGTAGGTCTGGGCGGTCATGTTCTTCGGCGAGCTGCGCGCCACCTCGAGCTGCAGACGCTTGTTGTACGTGAGGAGATGCACGGGGCTCTTCGTGACACTGGCGCATATCTTGAGGGTTGTCGACTTGCCCGCGCCTGCAACCGCGACGCACTTCACGTTGAACCCCTGCAGCATGAGGTTCACGACGTACCACTGCTCATCCCCCGGTTGCGCCGGCACCCCCAACTTCAGTAGAGCTGGGCTCACCGTGTAGTACGCACGCGCGACTGCAAGTGCGTTGTAAGGGGCCGCCGGCGCATCGCCAACCGGGGACAGCACCGCCAGGATCTCCCCGAACACGTTGAGCTTGGAGAGGGCCGCGAGCTTGGGCTCGGCGTTCCACGCGATCAGCGAGACTGGCCGCCCGCTTATTTCTGCCGCGAGGTCCGCTGGTTTGCCCTTCGTGGCCTTCTTGGCCTCCGAAGGGAAGTCGGCGAAGAGCCAGGTCAGGCCGCCCTGTTTGCAGATATTCAAGAAAAGCATCGACATCCTCACAGAATCCTTTTCGTGCAGGCTTTTCAAATACAAAGCCCAACTTGAAGGCCTTACTTGGCGGCAAAAAGGATACGTATACGAACTCACAGTTTGCTGCTGGCAGGGCTCACGCAGCTTCTGGTTCTGGCCCGCTTGCCCAAGATTACAACATCATCATCAGACGAACCGCCATGCGCTTCTGGCCGCGCGTCGCGTTCTTCCCAGTCAACGGTCGCGTCACTGTCATAGCTGGTGTCTCCTTCGTCGCTCTCGTCACCCTCGTCGCTTTCATCGCCCTCCCATTCAGATTCGTCGCTCTCCTCGTCTTTGGCCTCTTTGAGCCAGTCGTGCTGCGTCTCGAGCTCGAGCTTCCACTGCATAGCGGTCAACACTGGCACAGCATAAATCTCGGCGACCCGCTCCGAAGAGAGGTGTTGTAAGGCGATTTCGAGCGTTTCGCGTTCTGTACCAACAAAGCGGGCGATACCGCGCTCGACCCTCGGGGCTTCCTCGCGCAGCTGCTCGTTCGACAGCCGGCTCATCTTGCGCCGATAGCAGCGATGGTAATCGTTTTCGCACTCCCGGCAGCTGGACCGGTACGCGGCGCCTCTCGGAGCATTGATCGGCCGGAAATGAGCCTGAGGCTTCCGGATCTTGCACTTCTTACACACCGGCATGGGAAAGGTAATGGAGGGCTGTCGGATTCATTTTTGTCAAAAATGACTGCCTGCCGGGGTATTAGACAAGACCATGGCGCCCATCATCACGTGCTCCATGAGCGCCACTGCCAACTACATCAAGATGCCCGAAGTCACCCTCCACCTGGCTAACCTATGCGAGCTTGCGGATGAGGTTCCTGCTCCCAGCGAAGTTCCGATTGTTGGGAGCGAAGTCGAGACTGAGCCTAGCAAAGCCGCAACCGAGGACAGCGAAGTCTTGACTGAAGACAGCAAAACCGCGGCAGAAGCAGCACCCACCGATCCCTCCCTACAACTCCCTGAAGGAGAGGTCGAAACTATTCTAGCCAATGAAATAACGACGCCGCTTGTTGCACTGTTCCAGGCCAAGGATATTCGCATCCTCGGCACAGTCAATGATCCGATGTTCGTCGCGGTCGACGTTGCGAACCACATTGGGGACACGAACAGCGAGCGCAACTTCCGGCGGCTGAAGAAGAAGTATGTCCGCTGGGCGAAGGCCTGCGACAGCATCGGCCGCCCCCAGATGTCGCGCTTCCTGACCGAGGCCGGGTTCTACAACTACCTACTTCACTCGAAGAAGCCCCAGGCGGAGCCGCTCCAGCTCTTCACCTACGACCTTCTCAGTAAGGAACGCAAGCGCACAGTCGACGAAAAGAAGCTTGCAGCAAAGATTGAACAGACACGCGTCCTCCGGCTAGCCCGGGAGTGTGAGAACCAGAAGGTACTCCACCGCACTGGGAAGATAGAGCTTCTCGATGCGATGACCAAGGCAAATATCGCCCGAGCCGAGCTCAAGCTCAGCAAGGCCGAGATGGACTGGACTGAGCGCGGAATCGATAAAGTCGGTCCGGCACGCGACGAGCTTGAAGCGGCGCAGGAAGGCGAGACCGCAACAGAAGATCCCACTCTATTTCCGGAGCAGCCGCGCCCACAAGTAGAGATCAAAGAAGAGCTGCCACCTATCGAGGAAGGCTCAATCACGCCTCTCATCGAAATCTTTGAGCATCGCGACATTCGAATTATTGGAACGATTGATGAGCCTTTGTTCTACGCTTCGGATGTTGCTGAGTACATCAATGACGACAACTGCGACCGCTACTTCCGAGACCCAAGTCAGGCCAAGTACATCCGATGGGAAGCACTGCGCGATGCACAAGGGCAGCCACAAAAGACAAGATTTCTCACAGAATTCGGTATGTATCGTTACTTACTTCAATCTGGCCTTCCTAAGGCAGAACCGTTTCAAGAATTCACGTATGAATTATTAAGTACTGAGCGCCGCAAAACAGTCGACAGCGTGGAACTCGCGCTAAAAATAGCTAACACGAAAGCTGAAGAACTGGCGCGCCAAAAAGCTGCGATTCAGAAAATGCGCCGCCTTGATCGAAAAGAATTCAACGACTGCGTTACTATTGTTAATTCGACCAGGGAAGAGGTGAAACTATCTCAAGCTCGGCTCTTTAAGGCCCAGATGAAGAAGTCCATAGCGGCTGAAAGGGAGCAAATTCGGAAACACAGTGGCCAGGCCGCCGCTGACGCGTATCAAGGACCTATTTCCGGATACTTCTTTAAGGCTCTCCGTGAGGGGCTTCTCAAGGATACAAGGCGCTAGTCAGGTTCTACAGATATAAATCTTTTGTCTATTTTTTGTTGCACTTTTGCTATTAATTTGTCGGTTAACGTTGTACGGACGCCCCTAAATTTCGTTGCGATTTACACTCACGGAGGCTCTTCTGTGAATGTTTTCAAAGCAATGGAAGGGCAAAGCAGCAATCTGAACCTTTTAGCGTTACCGACGGGTAGTCAGAATGACCACCCGTTCAAAATCTGAGAAACTTGCGAAACAAACTAGCCAAAAACAAATTCTTCTTTTTAAAAGTTCTGAATCTTGCCACATCGCTATTTCCGTGCAGTAAAACAGCAGAGACGCCTTTTTGCCTCTTTATTGTTGCACATTTGTCACTGTTTTGCCTCTTAACGATATATGGACGCCCTGAAATTTTGTTGCAATTTACATCCACGGAAGCTCTTCTGCGAATGCTTTTAGAGGGACGGAGGGGCAAAGCAGCAATCTGACCACTCTAGCGTCACCGACGGGTAGTCAGAAGTGCCACTAGTTCAAAATTCGGGAAACTGACAAATTCAAGTAGTTAAAAGAATTTTGTTTTTTAAAAAGTCCTAAATCATGCCGCATTACTATTTTCGATCAGTGAAATCGCAAATACCCCTTACTTGCCTCTTTTTTGTTACACTTTTGCTGTTAATTTGTTGGTTAACGCTATATGGACGCCCCTAAATTTCGTTGCAATTTACATCCACGGAAGCCCTTCTGCGAATGTTTTCGGAGGATCGGAAGGGCAAAGCAGCAATCTGAACCTTTTAGTGTTACCGACGGGTAGTCAGAATGACCACCCGTTCAAAATCTGAGAAGTGCTGGAAAAAGATTTCTCCTGAGGATTTCCAAAAATGAAAAGTGCCGGAAGTCGCCGTATCGCCATCCCTCGTTCCGCGTGGAGTCGATATAGATGCGGATCGACGCTGTTCACTTTAATACGTCTACCAAGTTTCGCACTAACAAGAATTTTAGCGTGTAAAAAAAGTTGTGTGTAGTTAAGCCGGAATGTCTGCGGCCTCGGCCTCGTTGAGCAGAGTTACGACCTCGAGGCTGTGCTCGCGCCCGGTGCGCTGGCCCCTCGCTGCGACCTGCGACTCGACGTTGCGGTCAATGACGCGGTGGTAGAACACGACGTGCGATAGGAAAGGGAGATGGAGGCCGCCGCAGTCCTTGGGTGAGGCTACTAGCATGATCCGCATGTCGGGCTCTTCGCGGAGCTGGCGGACCGCCTCGTCCCGCTGAGCCCGCGTCCCCTGGAGGGTGCAGTGCCGGACGCCCCTTTCCTTGAGTTCAGATCGGATCGACGCGAACGACTCAGAGACGATCGCGAAGACCAGGATCTTCCTCGGCTTTGCTGCGGGCCAGTTATTTATTTTTGTGCCGGCGAGCAGGCCCGTGACATACGGGGCAACCAGGTCGTCTTTGAGGCAGTCCACCGGCTCTGACGCCGCCAGCTGGACCAGGGCCTGAATCTTGTTTATGTCAACATTTGGGGCGTTGTCGGGTTTCGGCGCCGTCTTCTCTTCGAGCGAGAGATTCTCCAGAGGAATATCGTGTTCCACTTCGAGGAGGTGGGTGTTGCTGAGGGCCGCGCTGAGGTCGAGCTCGGCCCCGACGCGCATCAAAGAGTCGGGCTTGATGTCGCTGGCGCAGTTCGTGCACCGCTTGATAAACCCCTTGCCGCCGAGCTTGGCGCAGTGCTCGCAGATCAGGATCTGGCAGCACCCGACCAGAACGTAGACCACTAGGAGGTTTTCCGGGTCGCCGAACTCGAGAGTGCAGCACTGGCAGCGCCCCTCGCGAATGTTGTCGCGCATACGGCTGAGGTGCCGGCCGCTCTCAGCTTCGCTTTCTTTCGCCTTCTCCGCGAGCTCCTTGAGCATAGTGGCGGCGGCGGGGCTGAGCCCGCTGGCCTCCTCGATGAAGGAGTCGAAGTCGTCGTCGGTGTAGTCGTTGACCGCCCGCCGGAGCATCGGCAGGTCGACCAGGCCGCGCCCCGTCCCTTTCGCGCCGAGCGCCGCCTTCGCCTCGTCGGTGCGTTTTAAGGTTCTAATCGCAAGTTGGAGGGCTCCAAGCTTCTTTCCGACCACGCGTCGGATGATGTCGGCGGTGGTAACCTGCGGCCCGAGCCCGCACGCGTTGGCCGCGGCCTGGGGCGCGCCGGCGTTGAGCATCTCCACCGCCTCGGCGGGCGCCCCGAGGTCCCGGATGATGGCGGCCGCGCGCCCGCCCCGCACAAAGACCCGCCGGAAGAGCGGCGCGAAGGTGTTGATGTAGCCGTCAATATAGGCAGGATCGCACCTGAGTGTGAATAGCCGATTCACAATGTCATCATGGGCTGTGGCCACAATCGATCGGCGCGAAGATGTTGACAGGATGAGGCTATGGAGCATCCCATGCGAGGGGATGTAGGGGGCTCGAGTTGGTGCTTGGCGTCGAGTCGCAGAGATGAGCCAGGTGAACAGTGCAGGAATAAACGTGTCATCTTTCATGAGTTTGAGCGTGTCGTAATCATCGATGATGAGCCTCGCGACGGGTACTCCTTCGAATACCCGCCCGAGTGCCTCGAAGAGCGAACGGTTCGCGTGCAGCGGCGTGCCATCCTCACGCTTGTACACTTCCTCGCCCTCGACGACGAAGTTCGAGGTGACCCGTCCGGCTTTCAAGAATATGAGGTCGTATTTGCCGATCTCGCCCGAGACATAGATGCGCTCGAACTCGCGAAGGCTCCGCACGTTCTCGATTGTAAAGAAGCGGAGGTCTGTGAACTGTTTGGTCAGATCCTCCCACTGCGAGATGACTGACGAGACCGCACCTATCACGGTGACCTGGAGGAAGCGTCCGTACCGCACTGTGATCTCGGGAACGAAGTGCGTGGTGTGGGTTGTGAAGTTGCTGGAAACCCGCTCGACCACCCCGGAAGCGAGCTCTGGGTGCCGCGCCGGGTCGACTTTCGTGCACGCGAGCGCGAGCGCGAGAACTGTCTTCCCTGATGAGAACTTCTCGGCGATCCGCCCCATCCTCGTTTGGATAAACCCGTCCGCGGTGTCGGAACGGACGTGGTTGGTGACCGCGAGCCGCGGCTTCGCCTCCAGAGCAAGCATCGCCCCCAGGAGGGTCTGTTGCGGAGGGCGGAGCTTCCCTTTGAACCCCACCGGGTCGGGGGCGCGGGGGTCGTCCGCCGTGAGTAGGCGGGGGGTCGTGAGAGAGTGAATCGCGTCGCACCAGGCGAGCCCGTCGGTGGGGACTGTCCCCTTCATCTCGTAAACCCTGCTCGCTTCTTTTGCGGCCGCAGCTCGAGCAGCCGCGCCCTTCCGCGCAGCCTCTTTCTTTGCTTCGGGGACGGGCACGGCGACCTGTTCGGGTATAACGGGCGCGGCTGGCGCGATTGGTATGAGGGGCAGATCGGGGTTAGCAGCGAGAACCCGATTTACGGCGTCTGTAGGGTTCGCACCCATCGCGATGGCGGCGTCGATTGCCGGAAGCAGCGCGCGGGGTATTATCGGTATGGCGTTCATTGCAGGGGGTGGGAGGCGAATCTCAGGTAGCCTCACCCCGGGAGCAGCGGCTGCGGCTTTCGTCGGAACAACAATGTGGACCGCGGTCTGGGGGTGGCGGGGGGGCTTAGGGGCACGCGGCGCTTTAGTTTCGTGCGCCCCATTGAGTTCCTGGTGAAGGGCCAGCGCAAACTCGTAATCTGACATAAATGGCGAATATGGCCATTTTTATAAGTTCAATTATCTGACAATTGAATTTGGGAGAAAGGAAGTATCCACATGAACCAACTCTCGCGAATGGCTTCTCGGGTATCTCGCGCAGGGATCCGAGGCTTCAGGTTGCCGCCAGCCCTTGCCGAGGCTCAGAGGCGCTTTGCGACAAAGGAGGCTATCGAGGCCGATGCGATTCGGACAGCATGGGTACGCGAGCTCTTCGCGGCCAGCCGGCGAGGAGACCAACAAGCAGTTGAGGACATATTTCCAAAAATTGGCTCTAGCTCGCTGGGGGTCGGCCTTCCTGCGTTTCGGATAGCCTGCAGGTGCGGCCACCTCCACGTTGCACAAAAACTCGCAGAGCGTCTGCACTTGTCAGAACTACACGTGTGGTCAGAGGGACACAGGGCACTGAAGCTAGCTATCGCAGGACACCATAGCGCCGTCTCGGATTGGCTCATTAGAACTTACTATCACTGAGCGCAACCAGCCATGCACTTTTTCGCTGCCAACTGTTGGCATTGCAATGGAAACATCAAGAATGGCGTCTAGACAGCCTCGTTCATGAAAGTACTTGAGTATTTCAATGCGCTCGTTTTGCCATGCGTCAGAAAGCGCTCGCTTTACTACCCGGTTGCTACGGACTTCACTCGGTGTGATGCCTATGTAGTCGATGAGCCTCTTGACGAGCTTGGTATGTCCCAACTGACACGCTATCTGCAACACATTGTTGGTGGACAGTAGAGTTAGCTCACCGCCATCGAGTATGGCTGATAGGCCAAGTAGTGAATCTTTACTCGGTTGGAAATGCGCAAGAAGGCATTCAAGAATATCTACCCTACCAGATTTTGCTGTATACCAGAAAGTTGCCCCGTCGAAATTTTTGTTTGAAGGGCGGATAAGTTTCGATAGCACCCATCGAACCAACTTTGCATTTAGTCGGTGGGTGCGTCCTGTGTGCGGAACCACACCCCCAACCGCTATACGCAACAGGCAGATACTGAGTTTGTCGTAGGCTATGGGATCCCATAGATCCCATTTTTCAAGGACGAGCTGGTTAACTATGTTGGTCGCGTCCCGCAAGTCACCCCGCAAGCAAGAACTAATCAGCAGGCACCCATGCAGCCGCCAGCAATCATCCGGAGGGAGGATCGCAGAACTGAGTAGCTCGCGGACGGCTGAATACTTTCCTGAAATTCTGGACAGAAGTTCGCGCGCAAGACTCCTCGGTATTTTGCGGTCAGCAAAGGCGGTCTTCACCACATCCACGTCTTCGGCAATGACGCAACGGGCAGTACACGGGCATTCTCCACGCGTGCGCCAGGGCCATGGGCCCTTTTCGCCGACCGCCGTCACAACAATGGCCGCCGCCGCCATGTCGTTGCAACTGATCGCAGCGAGGAGTGCCTCTGTCCGCCATTCGACGGCCGAGCCATTCGAGAGCATAAGAGATACGAGAGGTTTGAGCGCGTTGCGATTATTGCGCTTGATAGCGACTCGGACTGCATGGAAGCAGTTGGCCTCTGTAACATCCTTACTGATGTCGAAAAGCATTCGCATTCTGTCGAAACAGGGACAGTTAGCAAGGGCTAGCCACCATGCCAGCGGCCTATATAACGACCCGCTGGCGAATCCGCAGCACTGCATGCGCGCACTGTGCTGCTGTGGCTCATGGTTTGGCAATTCTCTGCAGGTCGCCTTCCAGACACACTCCCACTCCTTTGCCTCGAAGCACGAGTAGCTCGCATGTGAAACACCCCGTGCGCGGAAAACATCGCCAACGTCTAGAAAGCTAAAGACGGGCACGGCGTGGGCGGGCGTCTGAAGTACGGAGGAGGCGCCATTGCCCATTAACTCACCACATAATGGTTATTAGTGGTGCTCTTCAAATTGCGAATTTGAAGCCTGTTTTAAGCATGTATCCATTGCAAGATGTCCTGGAGCTCATATCCTATTCCTGCGGTGCCCGCCGACATGGCAGAGTCCTTTGTGGCGCACTCTGTAACGTTGTCTACAGACCCTTCAGTGACGTTTGCTCCCTGTCTGGATTGGGAGGGCTTTTCGTCCTATGCAGGCCCCGGCGAAGACTTGAAAACAGCTCCTGCTGATCCAGATCGAGTTCGGCTTCTATCCAGTATCGCCAGCTTGCTACCGCAACACTGGGGAAAAAGAGAAGGCAGCGTCATCTTGCTCAAACATGGCACCGCCGTGTTCGTGCCACCGGGGAGGGAGGCCAGATTTGCGGGCTTCGCGCCAAAGGAACCAAAAAGAGGGCCTCTGCACCGAATGCCCGTGTATCGATTTGCGGAGAAGGAAGTTGATGCCGCCAACAGTCTTGTCCAATCGCAAAGGCGATACGAAAGTTTCTTGAGAGAGCACCCCGAGTGCGAGCGTGAAGTCGATTTCGCGTTCTCTATGCTGAATGGGGTGGGCTATCCGCTTCCAGGTCAGGAGACTTCAGATGCGAACGTGGTTGCTTTATGGAATAGGCCCAGCCGAGCAGTCGGTCAGGTTCAGCATCGCGACTGGGCGGCGTTCGTTGAGTGCAGCGCCCGTTCAGCGCCAGAGTTGGGCACCATTGTCATCACGAGCATGCCGGCGAGCATCTACCCAGACGCCCCAAATCACATGGAGTGGTTCGCGTCGAAGGGACGAGACCAGCTGAGGCTCGAATTTCTCGAGCCGGAGGCATTGGCTCTGCTGCCTATTTCCGCAAGCGAGAGGTAGAGTTGCGAATCGCGGCCCGCTTGGCGCCATTTTTGGAGGGCTGGCCCGCTGCGGCGATGGCCTCTTTCTTTTCTCTGGCCCGAATGCGGTGCTTGCTGGGAGGCAGCGCGACACCGCTGGCGACAACGTCAAGGTTCTCCTGTTTGCTATGTTTTTCGGGGTAGCCGAAGAAGT
>Ga0105241_10001268_pt1 | contig 19257 bp, 11 predicted proteins | sample KBSC64metaG_FD_80422 | JGI IMG/M metagenome (GOLD analysis project Ga0105241, IMG submission 80422) | Corn rhizosphere microbial communities from Kellogg Biological Station, Michigan, USA - KBS C6-4 metaG | ecosystem: Host-associated > Plants > Roots > Rhizosphere > Soil | place: Michigan, USA... | reverse complement strand
TCTCCCGGCGGCGTCGGCGCCGCCGGGCGACATCGGCACCCTGATCGGCGAAAGTGCTTCAGTCCCCTGAGCCCGTCCTCGGCGCTGTCCGCGTTCTCACCTGCGAACGGCCTGCCCAGTGCGGGTGATATCGCATTCTTGATCGATTTTTGGCCGCTTATCGGCCGTTGCGCGGTAAGAATCATGGATTCGCTGCTTGTCATCTGGAGCGTCCGGTGCACTAATGGACAACGGTTCCGATCGCTGACAGGCCGTCAGATACCGCGCGCAGACGCCGGGGACTGGAGCCGCAGCCCTCCCACGCATCGGCGGCTTCCCGATGCTCGAGTGTGCCCAGCGCGCGGCGGCCGGCGATACGGCCGACCCATCCACTGCTTCCCGGAAAGGATCTCCCATGCACTTCGGCAAAACCGGCTTCAGCACAGCACTCGTCGCGGGCATGGCTGTGACCGGGGCACTCGTCCTCGCCCCGGCGGCGGACGCGGTCACCCCCACCAGCGCCACGCAGTCGTTCAGCTGCGGGACGTTCGGCTCGGGGTCCGCGACCATCACCGCCGGCCAGAGCGGCGCCACCGCCACCTTCACGGTCACCACCTCGGCGATCACCAGTCCGATCGCGCTCGCCGCGAACTCCGTCACCTCCACCCTCACCATGGCGAACAGCGCCAACGGCGGCGGCACCAAGTCGTTCACCGGCAGCTCCAACCCCGCCATCGCCGCCGGCCAGCCCATCTCGACCGGTCCCCTCACCGGCAGCGTGGCCTCCGGGGACAAGCTGACGGGGCAGTCGTTGAAGGTCGTCGTGTTCGGCATCACGGTGACGTGCAACGCCACGTCGGCGCAGAGCCCGGGCGCGTTCACGTTCTGATCACGTAGCACGAAACGCCGCGCGGGACGTGGAGCTCCACGTCCCGCGCGCATCGGCGTCGGTCAGGCGACTTCGGCAGGCATTCCGGTGCCGGTGCCGGCCTCGGTCCCGGCCCCCTCGGCGGACTCGGCGGACTCGGCGGACTCGGCGAACGCGCTGTCGCCCTTGTGCGGAGCGCGGATCGCGGCGAACACGGCACCGGCGAGCAGGACGACGATCGCGGTGACGAAGGCGGCGTGAGCGGCGTCCACGAAGGAGCTCTGCGCGGAGTTCAGCAGGTGCCGGCCCTTCGGACCGAACTGCGTGAGCTTGCCGGACGCGTTCTTCACGAAGGCGATCGACGACTGCGCACCGGTCGCGGCCTGCTGCGGCAGCCCGGCCGTCGCGGCGGCGACGTGCGAGCGGTAGGTCGCGCTCAGGGTGCTGCCGAGCACCGCGATGCCCAGCGCGCTGCCGAGCTCGCGGGACAGGTCGTTCATCGCCGATCCCACACCCTGCTTGGCGGCCGGGAGCGAGGAGACGATCGCAGTGGTCGCAGGCGTGCCGGCCAGTCCCATACCCGCGCCGAACAGGGCCAGCCCGAGCGCCAGGTGCCAGTACACGAGGTGGGTTCCCAGGGTCGTCATCACGGCCAGGCCCGAGGCGCTCAGGACCAGTCCCAGCGGCAGGATGCGGTTGGCACCGACCCGCGCGGCGATCTTCGGCGCGTTGCGGGCCGTCGGGACCAGGAACATCGGCAGCGGGAGCAGGGCGATCGCGGCGCGGAACGGGGAGAGGTTCGCGACGTACTGCAGGTACTGCAGGATGATGAAGAACAAGCCGAAGCTGCCGAAGAACTGGATCATGATCACGCCGGATCCGGCGCCGAAGCCCTTGAGCCGGAACAGGCGCACGTCCAGCAGCGGCTCCGCGCGCCGCAGCTCCCAGCCGACGAACGCGGCCAGCGCGAGCGCCCCGACGGCGAACCCTGTGACGGTGAGCGCGTCGCCCCACCCGCGGTCCGGACCCTCGACGATGCCGAACACGATCCCCACCGCGGCCAGCAGCGAGAACAGCCCGCCGAGCGGGTCCAGGCGCGGGGCGTCGGCGTCGCGCGAGGTCGGGATGACCAGCAGCGTGCCGATCAGGGCGACGGCGGCGAGGACCACGTTGAGCGCGAAGAAGGAGTTCCAGGCGAAGAACTCCAGCAGCGCGCCGGAGGCCAGCAGCCCGAGCACCGCGCCGCCGCCGGCCACGCCGACCCACACCCCGACCGCCCGGCCGCGCTCGGCCGGCGGGAACGAGGTCGTGATGATCGACAGCGTCGTCGGCATGACCGCCGCCGCGCCGAGCCCCATCACCCCGCGCAGCGCGATCAGCGTGCTGGGCGAGGAGACGAACAGCGCGGCGGCCGCGGCGGCGCCGAAGACCGTCAGGCCCGCGACCAGCGTGCCCTTGCGGCCGTAGCGGTCGCCGATCGCCCCGGCCGGGAGCAGGAAGCCGACGAAGACCAGTGTGTAGGCGTCGACGATCCAGATGACCTGCGTCTGCGAGGCGCCGGTCGCGGCGGACAGGTCGGGCAGCGCGACGTTCAGCCCGCTGACCGCGGAGACGACCATCATCAGCGCGAGGGCGACGACGGCCAGGACCAGGGTGCGGCGTCCTTTGGTGAGTTCGGTGGTCATGGCGTCCCTCCCGGAGTTCGGTATTCTGTACGTACAGAATTCTGCACCCATAGAATTCTGCACGTCAAGAATTTCGGAGGAACCGTGGTGGAGACAGGGACGGCGAGCGCTGCCGGCGCGGCCGCGGCGGGCGCCAAGCGCGGCCGCCGGGCCGACGGCGGGCAGGCGAAGGAGGCGATCCAGCAGGCGGCCCGCCAGTTGTTCGCCGAGCACGGCTTCGACCGCACCTCGGTCCGCCAGGTGGCGCTGGCCGCGGGCGTCGACCCGATGCTGGTGACGCACTACTTCAAGACGAAGGCGGGGCTGTTCGCGGCGGTCGTCCAGCCGCCGGTGGAGCCGCGGGTGGCGATCGACTTCGCACTCGAAGAAGGGCCGGAGCACGTCGGCGAGCGCCTGGCCCGGTTCGTGCTGCACACGCTGGAGACACCCGAGAGCCAGAAGTGGATCGTGGCGATGGTGCGCGCGGCGACGGCGGAGCCGGAGGTCGCGGCGGTGGTGCGCGAGCGCATGGCGGAGCCGATGGTGATTCCGCTGGCCAAGGCCGCCGGGGGCGACGATCCGGAGTACCGCGCGATGTTGGTGATCACGCAGCTGCTGGGCTTGGTGATGGGGCGCTACATCTTGAAGATCGAGCCGTTGGCCTCGCGGCCGGTGGCGGATGTGGTCGCCGATCTGGCGGGGACTTTTCAGCGGTATCTGACGGGGCCGGTCGGGGGATCTGACGGTCCCGACGAGTAGCTCCCTACCGCGTCATCCCTTTGCCGCGAGTCCGTCGAGGATCAGCGCGAGCATGCGGGGCGCACGGTCCTCCGGTCCGGAGGCGGCGCGCCAGAGCGCCCCGCTGAGCTGGAGGAAGTCGCCGGCGTCGGCGTCCTCGCGGATGCTCTCGTCCCGCTTGCCTGCGTCGAGCATCTGCGTGATCGCGGCGATGACCGGGCCGTAGGTCTTCTCGGTGATCGCCTGGTGCGCGCCGGCGCTGAGGGCGTCGCCGAGGCCGTGCTTCCTGCGCATCGCCTCCACGAGGTCCAGCGTCCAGTGCCGCAGCGCCTCGATCGGCGGCTGCCCGGCGAGCAGGACGGAGACCGCGCCGACGAGGCGGTCCACCTCCTCCTGGTACACGGCGAGGACCAGCGCCTCGCGGGTGGGGAAGTTGCGGTAGAGAGTGCCCGCGCCGACGCCCGCGCGCTGGGCGACCTGGTTCATCGACGTCGCGCCGTCCTCGGCGAACGACTCGCGGGCGGCCGCGAGGATGCGTGCGCGGTTCTCCCGGGCGTCTGAACGGACCACGTGACGTCGCCTTTCCCGTGCGAGTTGCTATGTGGAGAGCTCTCCACTACGTTAAATGGAGAGTTCTCCACATACTCTCCACCGTAGAGGAGCATCATGCAGTACATCAAGCTCGGCACCACCGGTTTGGACGTCTCCCCGATCGCGATCGGCGCCATGACCTACGGCGAGCCCGACCGCGGGCACCCCGTCTGGTCGAAGGGCGAGACCGAGGCGCGTCCGCTGATCAAGCACGCGCTGGCGGCCGGCATCAACTTCTTCGACACCGCGAACATGTACTCCAACGGGTCCAGCGAGGAGATCCTCGGCCGCGCCCTGAAGGACTACGCCGACCGCGACGAGGTGGTCATCGCCACGAAGCTCCGCCACCCGATGCGCCTGGGCCCCAACGGCCGCGGCCTGTCGCGCAAAGCGGTCATGACCGAGGTCGACCACTCGCTGCGCCGGCTCGGCACCGACTACATCGACCTGTACCAGATCCACCGCAACGACCACTCGACCCCGTGGGAGGAGACGCTCGAAGCGCTCAGCGACCTGGTGAAGGCGGGCAAGGTGCGCTACCTGGGGGCGTCGTCGATGCACGCGTGGGAGTTCGCGAAGGCACTGCACCTGCAGAAGCAGCACGGCTGGGCCCGCTTCGTCTCGATGCAGGACCACTACAACCTGCTCGCCCGCGAGGAGGAGCGCGAAATGATCCCGCTGTGCCTGGACGAGGGCGTGGGGACGATCGTCTGGTCGCCGCTGGCGCGAGGCCGCCTCGCGCGCGCCTGGGACGACGGCAAGTCGACGGCGCGGTCGGAGACGGACGGCGCGTTCGCCGACCTGCTGTACTCGCCGGAGACGGAGACGTCGAACCGCGCGATCGTGGACGCGGTGGGCGCTGTCGCGGAGGCCCACGGGGTCAGCCGGGCGCAGATCGCGCTGGCGTGGCTGCGGGGGCAGCCGGTGGTGACGGCCCCGCTGGTCGGCGCGGGCTCGATCCAGCAGATCGACGAGGCGGTCGCGTCGCTCGACGTGACGCTGACAGACGACGAGGTGGCTGCGCTTCAGGCACCGTACACGCCCCGGTACGACTGGCAGGGGGTGTCGGACGAGGCGGAGCTGGAGGCTATTCGGCGGCGGATTCCGGGGATGGCGTTGTAGGCGTCACTCGGCCCCGGCCCAGTCGAGCAGGGATGTCAGGGCTCGTTCGAGATCTGCGCGGGTGTCGACCTGGAGATGCTGTGCCTTCACCTCGCCGGTGGAGACGTCGGCGAGTTCGAGTTCCGCCTCCCCGGTGTCCCACAGCTGCAACCGACCCAGCCGTTGCGCGCCTTCCATGTCCAGCCACATGCTCCGCTTCGTGCGGCCGTCCTCTGGCGAAGTGCCGGAGGCGAGCTGGAGTCCGCGTTCCGTCAGTGAAGCGCGGTTTGTCCCGATCCACTGGGCGAGCTCGTCCAGAACAGCGAAGCCTTCGGTCACTTCGGACCCATCCAATCGCCGATGTTCGTGGCGGGCGGGAACTGCAGTGGAGGTTCGCCCCTGCGTTCGGCCAGTCTGCTGTGGAGCGAGTTCGGCCCCGGAATCTGCGCCCAGCCCGGCTCGCCGGCCCCGCGCAGCGACGAGGAAGGCACGTCGAACTCGGCGTAGCCCGTCCCCGGGGCCGCCTGGCGGGCGTAGGAAGCCGGGTCGGCAGGCGAAGCCACGTACGTCGTCCCACCGGCGCCCTCCTGCACCATCCCAGTTGACACCATGTTGTCGTATTCGTCCTTGCTCATCCAGCGTCCGACACGCGTGAGTTCGGCCTCATCCGGGCTCGTACCCCGTTCGCTGTCCTCGGCCTCGCCGCATTGCAGTCCCAGCGGGTCGGTCCACGTGAGAGGGTTCGGGACATACGCGTGGTCGTTGGGTGCCGGTGCGAGGCCGAGGGGGTCGGGCGTCAGGTAGGCGGCGGTCACGGGGTTGTAGTAGCGGTGCAGGTTGTAGTGCAGGCCGGTTTCGGGGTCGTGGTACTGGCCGGGGAAGCGCAGGGGGCAGTCGAGGTCGTCGGTGGTGGTGGTCGCCGTGGTGTGGCCCCATACCGTGGCGGTGGTCTGCCAGGCGATGCGGCCGTCCGGGGTGACCAGCTCCGTGGGCGTGCCGACGAGGTCGGTGACGACGGCGTGGAACGTCTCGTCGACATCTGTGTGACGACGTTGTACCGCGGGCCGATGTGTGCCGGGGTCGTAGTCCCACGTCAGGACGATGACAGAGCCATCAGCGCTCGACGTGTGCGACTCGGCCAGCCGAGTACCGTCCCACACGAACACCGTACGGCCGGCCTCATCGCCGACCCGCTCCTTGCCGATCCGGCGTCCGGCGGGGTCGTAGGCGTAACGCCAGGTGGCGCCATCTGGCGTGTCGGCCTGGACGAGCCGGTCCTCGCTGTCCCAGCTGTACCGCCACGTCCTCCGCCGGCCGTCCAGCGTCCGCCGGGTGGTCCGCACGACCCGACCAGCGTCGTCATACTCATGGCGAATACGCCGAGCCCGCCGCACCATAGTGCCGACCGCTGAAGCCGAATCAGTACCGGCGCTCAGGTTCCCGAAAGCGTCATAGGCGTAGGTCTCGCTCCAGTCGCGACCCGAAACCCCAGTAGGACGTCCGGCAGCGTCCGACGTGATCCGCCGAGCACCGCGCACACTGTCGTCGATCTCCTCCGGAACCCCGTCCAGCCGCCAAGTCCACGACCGGCTCAGCAACGTGTTCGCCTCAGGCTGTTCAGCGGACGTGACATCCAAACGCTGGCTGGTCAGACGCCCGGCCTCGTCATAACTTCGCGCGAGCCACGTCTCAGGACCCAGCAGCCGGCGATCCTCCCGGCCCGCGGCGTCAAAGGAGAATTCCAGAGAATGCGCCCCCGCGGTCAGCTCAGCGGGACGCCCCGCGGCATCGAACCGCCACGCCGACTCCGCGCCCGAAGCCGTGATCCGACCGATACGGCGACCTGCCAAGTCATAGCTGTAGCGCGACGTCCGTCCATCAACCGTCTCCGCCACGACCCGCCCGAGCACATCGCGCTCGAACACCAGGCGGGTCCCCATCCCGCTCGCCGACGCCAGGCGCCCGGCCCCGTCGTAGCAGTACTCGTACTCGCCCTCGGGCAGCGTACGGCTGACCACGCGGCCCGAAGCGTCACGTCTGAAGGCGATCCGCTCCGCGCCACCGGTAACCCGAGCGGCGAGGCGGCCTGCCGCGTCGTATTCATACGCGAGCCGCCGGCCGTTGAAGTCGGTCTCCGCGGTCAGCCGGCCGGCCGGGTCGTACACGTAGTCCCAGCTCGCGCCAGCGGGATTCGTCACCCGCACCAGACGCTGCTCACCGTCGTACTCGAACGTGTGCCGGACACCGTCCGGCCCCGTCCGCGCCGCCAGCGTGTCGAGCGGCCCCGGCTCGAAGACGGTCGTCGCGCCGACGGCGTTCGTCACCTTCAGAACCCGTCCGTCGGCATCGTGCTCCCAGCGGGTCGTCGCACCGTCGGGCCCGGTCCGGGAGACCAGCCGACCGTCGTCGTTCCAGTCCATGACGGTGACGGCGCCGGCGCCGTCGGTCAGCCGCGTAACCCGGCCCGAGGCGTCACGCAGCGCGGAGACGACAGAGCCGACCGGATCCATCACCTCGACAGGCAGGCCCGCGGCATCAGTCACATATCGAGTGGTGGCACCCAGAGGGTCCACCGCAGCGGCGACCGCGCCATTCTCGTCGTAAGCGAAGGTATTCGTGGCGCCGGAAGGATCCGTCGCCGAAACCACACGCCCGGCCGCGTCATAACCGCGATGCCATTGGGCGCCATCCATGCCGGCCGCGTGAACCACATGATGTAGCTCGTCGTATTCGAACTCTGTGACAGCACCGTCCGGCGTCGTGACCCGCCGCACGTCTCCGGCCGCGTCCCGCTCGAACACCGTCGTCCCGCCGAGCGCATCCGTGCGGGACAGGATCCTGCCATAGGCGTCGTGCGCCGAAATCGTCGTGTTGCCGAGCGGATCGGTCTCGGACGTAATGTGCCCGTTCTCGTCGTAGCAGTACGTCCGCACGTGCCCCAACGAATCCGTCACCGTCGTCGTGCGATTCGCCGCATCGTAGGCGAAAGACCCAGACAGAAACGTACCGTCGCCCTGCACGACCCGGCCGAGACGGTCGTAGACATAGCCGTACCGAAAACCCGAGCGATCCTGCCAAGCACAGATCCGGTCGGAGCCGTCCCACTCATACCTGAACGGCACGCCGGAAGCGTTCACCACCCCGGCCAGCCGGCCCCGGTCGTCGTACTGGTACCGCTTCACCACCACACCCGGCGCACCCTCACGACCGAGGAGACGCAGAGCCGTGACACGCGGCCCCGCCGCAGTCGCAACGGTCTCCACAGCGATCCGGTAGCCGGGATGCTCGACGAACCTCGGCGTCCCGTGCTCGTCCCGCACGATCTCGATCCGGTTGCCGCTGCGATCGGTGACAGCCGTCAGATCCCGGATCTCACCGCTCTCGGCGCGGTAGTGCACCGTGGCGAAGTGCCGAGTGTGGCCGCTCCACGGATCGGTGATCCGAATCTCACCGCTCTCCCGGTCCCACACCAGCGGCCACCGTGCACCGCGTACCGGCAGCACTTCCTCCCCGCCGGCCGGCGTCGGATAGTCCAAGCGCTGCGCGTCGTCACCGGCGAAGTGAATCCCCGCCTCGTTGACCGACAGCCGCTGATCCAGCGTGGACGACCAGCCGGGCCCGAACAACCGCCCGGTCCGATACCCCGAGGCGTAAGCCCGGCGCAGCACCAGCGGCAGCACTCCCGGCAGCTCCACGTCAGTGGCGTTCGTGAGCATCCAGCCCGACACCACGTCCACGGGGTCCCGCTCACAGCTCGCAGGCTCCCGGCCCTCCGCGGTGCGGGCGTCCTCGCCGACAGAGTTCTCCTCGAAATCCGCGATATCCGTATCGCTCTGAAGCGCGCCGGCCTCGCTCTCCAGAGCCCCGGCCTCGCCCTCGAGTTCCTCGGCCCCCGAACCCAGGACCCGGCCGCCGACGAAGGTCAGGCCGAGCATGCCGACGCCGAGCAGCGCATCGCCCCAATGCCCCTGCATGGTGTCGCCGACCGTGGCCACGGCGGTGCCGGCCAGCGCGACAATGTTGTCGACCTCGGCCAGAGCAGCCGTCACCACGTCCACCCCGGGGATCCAGGACGTGGCCAGCGCCAGGACGTCCAGAACCGGAGCGAGCTCGCCGGCGATCTTGCCGATCTCCCCGCCCCACTCCGACAGGACCGCTCCGACGTGCTCCCACCACGGCTTGTTGTGGATGCCGTCGGATTGGGCGTGGTGCAGGGCACCGGCACAGGTCTTGGCGGCGTTGACGCGGTCGTTGTAGGCGTCGTTGGCCTGTTTGGTCAGATCAGCCATGCGCGCTTTGGCGTTGTCCAGGTCGGCCTGTGCCGCGGTGTGCGCCGTCTGGGCATCGGTGACAGCCTGCTGATTCGGAGCGGCCGCCTGGCTCTTCTGCGCCGTCTTCAGATCGGCGGCGGTGGTGGTGGCATGGGTGGTGGCACGCTGCAGATCGGCGTTCGCATCCTGCGCCTGCCGCAATGCCGAATCGGCTTTGGTCTGCGCGGCCTGCAACAACGGCGCATACGCGGACAACGCATCAGAGGCTTCGCTGTAGGACGTATAGAGCTTCTGCAACCGCCCGGGAAGCGGACCATATTTCGCCTTGAACGCCTCAGCGGTCTGACCCACCCACTCCATCGCCGCCGTGTCGGACCCGAAGCTGTTCAAGCTCCGATAGGCCGCCTCGACATCATGTGCGAAATCCCCGAACTGCTTCGCCAATGCCTGCACCGACTCCACCACACCCGGAGTCGGATCTCCGTCCAACCCCAGAATGTCCCATCCAGTCGGACGAGCCATGGCAAAGCCTCCCCGTCTTCACTGTTCAGGGCATGAGTGTAAAAGACGTCCAGAGGCTTGGTAACCCCAAAGCATTGATCGATTACTCTGCGTGGAATCGCAGAGCCCGCCGATGTTCGAATACGTATGGCCCCTCCGCAGTTCCGGAGGGGCCATACCTGTCACCTGCGGCTCATGAGCAAGCCGCGCCATTCACGGAAAAAGATGTCGGACTGGCGTCGTTCGCCGTCCACGTGCCCTGGACCCCGAAGGACGCGGACGATCCCGCGGCGACGGAGCCGTTGTAGGACATGTTCGTCGCGGTGACCTTGCTCCCGGTCTGGGTCGCGGTCGCGTTCCAGGCGCTGGTGATCTTCTGGTCGCCGGGATAGGTCCAGGTGACCGTCCAGGCCGACCACGCGGTCGAGCCGGTGTCGGCGACCGTGATGTTCGCCGTGTAGCCACCGCCCCACTCGCTCGCCTTGGTGTACGTCACGTGGCACGCACCGGCCGGCGCGCTGGACGACGAGGACGACGAAGGCGTCGTCGGCGTCGTGGAAGGAGTCGTGCTCGGGGTCGTGCTGGGTGTCGAACTCGTCGAGGAGGAGGAGGACGAAGACGAAGTCCCCGACCCCGTCATCGTCCCGTACACGATCCCGCGACCGTTCGTCCCGACGTACACGCGGCCGTACACCCGCGGGTCGCCGGTGATCGCCGCGCCGATGTTGCCCCACTGGTGCTGGTCGTCGTTGATCCGGGTCCACGTGGTGCCGTAGTCGTCGGAGCGGAAGATGCCGCGGACGCCGCCGATCTGAGCGATCGTGTACAGCGCCTTGTTCGTGTGTCCGGGTGCCGGCGCGCCGAACCCGATGTTGTCGGCCTGCTGCACGTTCGCCAGCTTGGTCCACGTGGCCCCGGAGTCGGTGGAGTGCCACAGGCCGTACGTGCCGGACGTCGAACCACCGGCCAGCCAGATGTCTCCCTCCGTGCCGGGAACCGCGTGGAACTGAGCACCTCCCGCCGTGCCCGACGGCAGATTCGCCGACGCCGAGGCGGTGAACGTCTTACCGCCGTCGGTGCTCACATAGAACGTCCCCGTCGAGTACGAGAATCCGTAGAACTTCTTCGGGTTGACCCGGTCGCTGCGCACCTGCGCACCAGCCGGTATGCCGGTCGAAGCAGCCCACGAACTCCCAGTCGTCGTCGTGTAGTTCACCCCGGCTCCGACCGGCGACCACACCGCCGCGCTGCCGTCCGCGGCCATCGCGACCGTGCCGCCGGCCGTGACGCCGGACGGCTGCGACGACGCCGCGTACCAGTCGGCGCCGTTGTCGGAGGAGAACGCCGCCGAGTTCAGCGTCGAACTGCCGTTGCCCACCCGGACCACGTCCAGGGGGTTCGTCTCGGCGTAGTCGATGCTCGTGGACGTGCTCCAGTTCGGGCTCTGGAACATCAGCGGCGGGACCTTGGTCAGGTCCGTGTGCCGGAAGCCGGTGAGGTCGCCGAGCGCGGACAGCAGCGGCGCCCCGGAAGGCGGCGCCACCAGGTCGTTGACCGCGGTCTCCTCGATCCCCTGCGCCATCACGGAGATCTTCACCTTGGCCGAGCCCGAGTCCCACGCCGTCAGGTTCGTCGTCCCGTACAGCGTCGCGCCGGTGCCGTACATCATCCGGTCGCTGTTGAAGGGGTCGATCGCCAGGCCCTCGGTCATCCACCCCAGCTTCGGCGTCTCCTCCGGCGGCGAGGGGAAGTTGCCGAAGGACAGCCACGGCGAGGCGGACACGTCCAGAGTGTCCTTGTCCACGCGGTTCGGATAGCCGTTGTAGGACCAGGCGTTCGTCCACGTCGCGCCGCCGTCGGTGGAGCGGTAGATGTAGGTGTCCGGCCACCACGAGCTGTAGCCGGTGACCATGATGGTGTTCGGGTGCTGCTGGTCGATGGTCAGCCCGCTGTAGCCGTAGTAGTCGTTCGAGGTGTCGCTGGACTTGACCGGGCTGATCTGGGTCCACGTGCCGGTGGCGATCGCGTACTTCCACACGTCGCCGGAGGCGCCGTCGTACGGCCCGCCCTTGTCGCTGGTCGTGATGTACAGGTAGGCGCCGGTGGGATCCACCAGGCCCTTGTGCGCCAGGAACCCGGTCGGCTGTCCGGCGACCCGGCTCCACGACGCACCGCCGTTGGTCGACTCGTAGACCGTGTTCTGCAGGTCCGCGACGCCCACGAAGATGGTCTTGGTCGGCGTCCCGGAGCCGCCGGTCGTCCCGGAGGCCTTGTCGAAGGCGACCCAGGCGACGCCCTGGTTGTCCGAGAGGTAGCCGGTGGTGTCGGTGGAGTCCTGCACGTAGTTCCCGGCGTTCGGGAACGCCGTCACCTGCGCCCACGTCGCCCCGTAGTCAGTGCTCTTCCACAGTCCGTGGCCGCTGGGCATCCCCATGTACAGCACCGCGTCGTCGTTGGGGTCGACCATCAGCCGCTCCCCCATGCCGCGCCCGGGCATGTTCCCGCCGAGCTTGAACGGCAGGGCCGTCGCCGTCCACGTGGTCCCCTGGTCGGTGGACCGCAGGATCGCGCCGTTGTTCGGGTCCCAGCTGTTCGTGTACATGCCGACGGCCGCGTAGACGCGGTTCGTCTGCACCGGGTCGGCCGCGACCGACACGACGCCCTGCTCGTTCCAGTTGTTCCAGCCGACCCAGTCCATCAGCGGGGTCCAACTGCTCGAGCTCTGGTTCCAGCGGTACATCCCGCCGATGTCGGTCCGGGCGTAGACGACGTTCTGCGCGCCGGGGTTGAACACGATGTCCGGCACGAAGCCGCCGCCGACGATCGGCACGTTCTGCCACGTGTAGCCGGAGCCGGTGGCCGCCGCGGCGGGGGTTCCGCTCAGCGACATGCTGATGGTGCCGAGCCCGGCGACGGCCAGGACCGCGCCGAGGACCGCGCTCAGGCCGTTCTTCAAGGTTCTTCGCATGATTCCCCTGTCGGGTGTGAGAGGGCTGATGATCGTTCCGTCGAAGCGCTTCGATTGCGATGTCGAAAGGGGCCCGGTGCCGCGTGGCACCGGGCCCGCCCGATCTCCTCAGATGTCAGTGCTCACAGCGTCGGGTAAGCGTTCTGCACCTCCTGCTGGAACTCGGCGCCGAACCACTGGCCGGCCGGCACGTCACCCGTGCTCAGCGAGCCGGTGGAGTACGTCCCGCCGTTGCCGTCGGTGTTGGTCCCGGCCGGGTCGCAGTGCGGGTCGCCGTGGTTGTGCGTGGGGCTCACGTAGTCACCGTCCGACTCGCCCGGAGGCTTGATCCACACGAAGGCGATGATGTGGTTCGACGAGCCGTACGGCAGCACCGTCGGCCGCGCCCCGATCCCCGCGCCGGCCTGGTTGCACCAGTCCCCGCGGAACGGCCGCTTGTCCACCTTGTTCGCCGCGACATAGGTGTCGACGGTCGTCGGGGAGGAGTTCAGCGCGGTCGGCCGGTTCGGGCCGCCCCAGCCGTTGCGGGAGGTGTCGATGAGCATCCCGATGTTCGGCGAGAAGCCCTGGCCGACCAGCTGGCTGTACATCGCCTGGTCGTAGGAGTACTCGTCGAAGTACGGGTTGTACTGGTAGAAGCCGGCCGAGTCCAGCGGCTGACCGCCGACCTGCAGGGTCGAGTTCGGCAGGAACGGCTCGGTGGTCGGCGTGTAGTTGGCCGTGTTGGAGATGAAGCCGTCGACGCTGGCGAAGCCGGCCGTCGTGGCCCGGGCCACCTTGGCGAACTCCTGCGCCGCCGGGCCCATGTTGGAGGACCAGCCCAGCCACGCCGAGTGCGCGATGTCCACGTAGTTGTAGACGTTGGAGATCGCGTGCAGCTTGTTCAGGGCGTATTCGACCCCGGACTCGTAGAACGGCGTCGCGGTCGCGCAGGGGGCCTTGCTCTGGTTGGTGACCGCGTTCGGCAGCGAGTCCGGTTCGACGACCGCGACGATCCGGATGCCGGAGTACTTCGGGTTCGCCAGGATCGCGGTGATCGGGTCGATGTACTGCGACTCGTACTCGGTCAGGCCGGCCGAGGTCGCCGGGATCTCGCCGTTGGAGGCGATCGCGGCGCAGTCACGGCCGGGCAGGTCGTAGATCACGACCTCGAAGGTGATCGGGGTGCCCGCGTGCTGCTGTGAGAGCGCCTGGTCCAGGTGCCACTGCAGACCGTGGTGGACACTGCCGCTGTCGCCGGCGATCGCCCCGATGTGGTCCATCCAGATCGCGGTCGGGAACGAGGCCATCTTCGACTCCGAGGCCGCCAGCGTCGGGTTCGACGACTGGTCGGCGGCCGCCTGGGCGTTGACCTCGCCGGTGTAGTCCGGGCTCAGGTACGACGTGGAGCCCACGAACGGGTTCGCCACGTGCCCGCCTCCACCGCCGGTGGAGGGCGTGGTGCTCGGCGTGGTCGACGGCGTGGTGCTCGGCGTGGTGCTCGGCGTCGTCGACGGAGTCGTGCTCGGCGTGGTCGACGGCGTGGTCGTGGGCGGCGGTGTCGTGCCACCGCACGTCACACCGTTGACCGCGAACGACGTCGGCGCCGCGTTGGTCCCGGAGTACGAGAAGTTCGCCGCCGGGCTCACCGAGCCGCCGCTGGCCACCGAACCGTTCCAGGAGGTGTTGGTGACGGTGACCGTCTTGCCGGACTGCGACCAGGTGCCGTTCCACCCGCTCTGCACCGTCTGGTTGCCGGCGTAGGAGTACGTCAGCGTCCAGTTGGTCCAGGCCGGGCCGTTGTCGGTGATCACGACCTGGGCCCCGAAACCGGAACCCCAGTCGCTGCTGACCGAGTAGACCGCGGTGCACCCGGGGGTGGTCGCTGCGTTCGAGCTGCTCGTGGTGAGCGCGGCCAGCCCGCCGGCGACGCCGAGTGTCACCGTGGCGGCGACGAGGGCGCTGGTGAGCCGTCGGCCGTTGCCGGCGTCGGCGGTTCTGCCTTTATCCATGATCCCTTCCTTTCCTTTGTGTGTCAGGCTCCGAAGAGCTGTCCGTAGACCGCCTGGGCCATGGCGGCGTCCGACTGCGCCCAGAAGCGGTGGTAGCTGAAGGTCGGCGCGGCGCCGCCGTTGAGGTAGGTCTGCACCTTCGAGAACGAGGGGTCGCTGGTGTACCAGGGCCGCAGCTTCAGGAAGGTGTTCGTGGAGGACGAGATGGTGTTGCCGAACGGGTCCTTGCCGGTCCACCCGGACGGGATGTACAGCCCGGCGTGCGTGGTCGGGTCGTACGCCTGGCCGAACCGGCTGTAGTCCGTCCGGGTCTCCGGCGTGGTGACGCCCAGGGAGTCCTGGTCGTTGGTCCACATCACGTCGAGCAGGTTCTTCGCCAGGGTCTGCGCCGTGCTGTCCTTGGCCTTGGCGGCGTAGTAGGACAGCGTCTTGGCCAGCGCCGAGGCGACGCCGACGTCCTGGCTGTAGTCCTTCACCGTGACGTGCAGGTTGGTGTTGGGCTGCGGGTTCGTCGCGTTCCAGGTGTTCGGCTGGCCGGTCCAGTTCAGCGTGGACGGGATCTGCCAGGCGCCGGTCGTGGTGTTCACCGTGACCTGCGGCTCCACCCAGGCGACCCACTTGGACAGGATCGAGGCCGCGGTCGCGTCCCCGGTCGAGTAGTAGTACTCGGCCAGGCGCTCCATCGACCAGGCCTGCATTCCGAACCAGTTGTTCGACGGCGGGTCGTGGTAGACGGGCTCCCAGTCGTAGTACATGCCGTAGAAGGTCGGGTCACCGGCCGGCGGGGTGCCGTACTGGCCGTTCCAGCTGTTGGTCGCACCGCCGGCGATGGCGCCCTCGGAGGACTGCAGCCACTGGTAGAACTGGAGCTGCCGCTGCAGGCTGGTGGTCCAGTCGGCGACCGCGGTGGCACCCTTCGGGGCCTCGGCGGAGTCGGTGGACAGCGCCCAGGCGGCCATCGGGTTCTGGTAGCCCTGGGCCACCGCCCCGTCGCCGATGCGCCAGGCCCAGCCGCCGGAGGTCGACATCGAGCCGCCCCAGGCGTAGTACCAGCCCAGCATGTAGTCGTCGCTGCCCTTGCCGGTGGCCCCGGGGCAGGAGGTCGGCGAGGTGCAGTTGCCCATCTGCTTGAAGTACTTGTCGAACATCGAGTACCGCAGGTAGTCGCCCATCTTGCCGGCCTTGGCCACGGTGGCCGTGACCTGCGACTCCTTGCCCTGCGCCTTGGCCCAGGTGTCGGCCCAGTACGCGGCCTGCACGGCGCGCGCGTCGGCGTCGGGGGCGTCGGTGAACTTCCACTGCGCGGTGCCGGAACCGGCGATGAACAGGTCCAGGTAGCCGTTCGGCCCGCCGTACTTCAGGGCCTCGCAGGTCGGCTGCGGCACGGTCTCCCACACCGACTCGTCGGCGCCGCGCTGGTAGGAGTTGATGTACGACGGCTTGCCGGTGTTCGGGCCCTGCTCACAGCCGCCGCCGGGGGTGTCGCCGTACCCGTACTTGTTGTCGACGTCCTCCAGCCAGTGCATGCCGTAGATGTCCGCGGTCCCGTACGCGGCCTGCAGTTCGGCGGCCAGCGGGTCCTGGCCCGAGGGCACAGAGCTGCTGATCGCGACCGGGTACTGGTCCGGCTGGGGCTCCTCGGGCGCGTACTGCGCCGGGGAGCTGGCGTTGTACGAGCTGTTCGTCGGCTGGTCGGCGTGGGTGGGGATCATGTACTGCTCCATGAGCGCCCACGCGGCGTTGAACTTCGTCCAGTCGCCGGAGATGTTGCCGTACATGGCCTGCAGCCAGATGTCGTAGCTCCACGCCTCGGACGTGGTCTCGTGACCGTAGTCCGGGGCCTCGACGATCAGCGTCTCGACCGAGTGGTACGGGATGCCCAGCGGGCTGAAGTACCCGTTGGCCGAGTTCATCATCTTGTTGTACTGCGTCATGAACCGCTGCTCGTACGCGCCGAGCGCACCGGTCTCGGTGACCACCGCGGCGCCGGGGGCGTAGCCGGTGGCGCTGGAGGTGAACGTGGCGTTGCCGGTGCCGGAGGCGTCGGCGGTGATGGTCACGTTCTGCGGGGTCGACCAGTTCGACGGCGTGAAGGTGAGCGTGCCGCCGCCGGTGACCGACAGGCCGGTGTTCCCGGAGCTGCGGGCCGTGGTGACCGTGACGTTCGCGGTCGGCGCCGAGGACAGCACCACCGCCAGAGTCCCGCTCGCGCCCTGCGCCAGGTTCAGCGCGCTCGGCGTGACCGTGACGGTCGGGGCCGCGGTGACCGTGATCCCGACCGGGGCCGAGGTCGTGGTCGCGCCCTGGCTGTCATAGGCCTTGGCGGTGATCGAGTAGCTGCCGGCCGCGACCCCGGTCCAGTTGCACGCGTAGGGCGAGGCGGTGGCGGTGCACGCCAGCGTCGTCCCGGCGTAGAACTCGACCTTCGAGATCGTGGCGCCGTCGGCCGCCGAGGCGGTCGCGGCCATCGGCACCGTGGCCGGGGCGTTGTACACGGCGCCGGCGGCCGGGCTGGTGAGCGCCACCGTCGGCGGGGTGTGCGCGCCGTTGCAGACCGTCCCGTTGACGGTGAACGAGGTCGGTGCGGTGTTGGTGCCGCTGTAGCCGAAGTTGGCGGCGGTGGTGACGTTGCCACCGGCGGCCACCGAGCCGTTGTAGGAGGCGTTGACGACCGTCACCGCCTTGCCCGACTGCGACCAGGTGCCGTTCCAGCCGTTCTGCAGCGTCTGGTTGCCGGAGTAGCTGTAGCCCAGCGTCCAGCCGGTCCACGCGCTCGTGCCGGCGTTGGTGATGGTGACGTTGGCGGTGAACCCGCTTCCCCAGTCGTTGGCCGAATACGTGACCTGACACTGCGCCGTGGTCGCGGCGCTCGCCGTCCCGGGCACGAGCACCGCGGCGGTCGCCGACCCCGCCGCCAGTGCCACCCCGGCGACCGCGCCGAGCGCCGCCCTCAGTCTCGTGGGCATAAGACTCCTTCATCGCTCCGATACATCGCCGCGGAACGTAGGAAGGCTTTGCCGCGCGGCGCAAGGTCCAGGCCCCGAACCCCCAGGATGTTGGCGGACCCGTCATGAAACTTTCACGCCGATATCGTTTTCCACCCTTGTCGGAACGGTGGCCCCGCAGAACGGTCGGCCCGCCCCTTGACAACTCCGTGCACTGCGACGACTTTCATGAGAGCGCTCTCATGCACCACTCCGTGAGACGTTCGACATCCGGCGTTCATTCCGTCCCCCCACAAGTCGGAGAACCTTGAGATGACCCGTTCCGCCACTCCGGGTCCACGCCCCACCCTGGCCGACGTGGCCGCGTTGGCCGGCGTTTCCCCGGCCACGGCCTCGCGCGTGCTCAACGGCACTGCCGGGGTCAGCGGCAGTGCCCGCGCCGAGGTACACGACGCGGTATCCCGCTTGTCCTATGTCCGGCAACGAGCCCGCGCCTCGCGCCGGGTCAAAGTGAGTTCCATAGCCGCGGTCGTCTGCGAGGACGGCGTGCGGTTGTTCGCGGACACCTTCTTCTCCCGCATCCTGCTCGGTGCCGGGCAGGCGCTGCGCACCGGCGACATCCAGCTGGTGCTGCTGGTCGTGCGCGGCCCGGCCGACCACGGCTCGGTCGAGCGGTACCTGTCCAAGGGGCTCGCCGACGGCGTGCTCCTGATCAGCGCGCACGATCGGGACCCGCTGGTCCCGATGCTGCGCGCGATGCGGGTGCCGACCGTGGCCGCCGGCCGGCCGATGACGGCGGGCGAACTGCCCTACGTCGACGCCGACAACCGCGGCGGCGCGCACGAGGCCGTCCGGCACCTGCTGAACTCCGGGCGCCGCAAGGTGGTGTCCATCGCCGGTCCCCCCGACATGGCGGTGGGCGCCGACCGCCGCGCCGGCTACCGCGACGCGATCGCCGAGGCCGACGCCGTCGGGACCATCGTCTACGGCGACTTCACCCCGACCTCCGGCGAGCACGCCATGCAACGGCTCCTGGAGCACCACCCCGATCTGGACGCGGTGTTCGCCGCGTCCGACCTGATGGCCCTGGGAGCCCTGCGCGCCCTGCGCAGGGCCGGTCGCCGGGTCCCGGACGACGTCGCCCTCGTCGGGTTCGACGACGCCCCGCTGGCCCTGCACACCGATCCGCGCCTGACCACCGTCCGGCAGCCCGTGGAGGACATGGGCGAGGCGATGGCGCGGCACCTCACCAGGCGGCTCATCGGGGAGGTCGACGTGCCGCCGGCCACGGTGTTCCCCACCGAGCTGGTGGTGCGCGACTCCGGCTGAGCACAGCCGAGCACCGACGTCCGTCCCGAGGGCGGGACGGCTATATCGCTATGCCCAAACGAGAAGGGATCACCTCAGCGTGAACAGAAGCAGGACGAGAAGAAAGCCTTGGGGGAGGCGGTGGCGGGCGCTCGCGCTCGCACTGTCCGCCACCCTCGGGTTCGGGGTCCTGGCCACGGCGCCCCAACAGGCGGCGGCCGCGACCGTCCAGTGTCAGGTCACGTATTCGGCCAACGACTGGGGAAGCGGGTTCACCGCCAACGTCACCATCACCAACGCCGGCACGAGCGCGTGGACCGGCTGGACGCTGG
>Ga0105241_10001265_pt1 | contig 19292 bp, 12 predicted proteins | sample KBSC64metaG_FD_80422 | JGI IMG/M metagenome (GOLD analysis project Ga0105241, IMG submission 80422) | Corn rhizosphere microbial communities from Kellogg Biological Station, Michigan, USA - KBS C6-4 metaG | ecosystem: Host-associated > Plants > Roots > Rhizosphere > Soil | place: Michigan, USA... | reverse complement strand
GGCCTCGAAAAGCACAGCGTCGACGCCCAGTTGCTGATCGATAGCCGAGGCAGCCCGCTCGGCCAGAAGCGTTACTCCTGTTTCTGTTTTGCGCCGCGTCGTGGCAGACTGATAGGCAGACCGAATACCGTTCGTCAGCATGTTGAACGGACCGGACTCAAGGACCGACTTCTTCAGGCGGTCGACGAAGGTTGACGCGTCGTTGTTCCCGGGCAGGAACACGATTCCAGGTTTCGTACAGAATTGGCCTGCTCCCAGGGTAAAAGATTTATACATTCCGGCTGAGATGTTCTCGCCATTTTCCCGCAGCGCGCCCGGCAAAATAAAGACCGGATTGGTGCTGCCCATTTCGGCAAAGACCGGTATCGGGTCGGGACGCGCGGCAGCCGCATCCATGATCGCCCTCCCGCCCTTGTGCGATCCCGTAAAGCCTACAGCTTTTACCAGCGGATGCTTGACCAGGGCCACACCCACTGCGGTGCCGGAATCCAGCAGGAGAGAAAAAACTCCCTCAGGCAAACCGCATTCCTGAACGCTTTCCTGCATCAACTGCCCCACCAGTTCACTGGTGCCTGGGTGGGCGGGATGCGCTTTGACGAGGACAGAATTTCCCCCTGCCAGCGCAGAGGCGGTGTCTCCGCCCGCCACCGAGAAGGCCAACGGAAAATTGCTTGCGCCGAAAACCACCACCGGGCCCAGCGCATGCAGCATCGAACGCAGATCGGGTTTGGGGGGTTTGGTGCCGGCGTCAGCCCGGTCGATCCGCGCCATCACCCACGAACCTTCTTCCACCACTTTCGCGAAAAGGCGAAGCTGGCCGCTGGTACGCGCCGTTTCACTTTGCAAGCGAGGTTTCGGGAGAGCAGTCTCCTGCTCGGCACGCTCGACGAGTTCATCCACCGCGCCGTCAATCTTGGCTGCGATGGTACGTAGAAACCTTGCTTTTTCGCCTCCCGAGACCTGGCTGTAGGTGGCGAACGCGTCATGCGCCAGACTTGCCGCCCGATTTACCTCCTCGGGTCCGGCCGAGAAGAACTCCGGCGGCAGGTGCTCGCCGGTGCGCGGGTTGCTGGCGCGAAAGGATGGCCCAGTGTTGGCTGCGGACCCGAATCCGACAATTGACTGTCCCGATATCTTCAAAGCCCTTCCTCCAGTAGTGCTCGGTGTTGGTTGGTCGGCGTCTAACAGTATATCGGCTGGGCCTGCACATCACCTTTCTTGCCAGCCGGCATAAGGTCACCATCAATCCGGCGCTACTATATAGAATATCGAATCACGAGAGAAAGTTTGCCGCCGGACGATCTGGTCACTCTGGAAAAATCAGGAGACTTTGATGAATGTAGGCTTCGCACGAACCTGTGGCATCGCGGTCCTAATCTCCAGCACGATCTGTTTCTTCCCGCCTGCGCTGACTGCCCAGAAGACGCAAACCGCCGGGCCGGCTGCAAATATCGAGAGCCGGCGAACTCAGCTACTTTCGGTGTTCGACGAAGAATGGCAGTACGAGCTGCGTTCCAACCCCGAAATGGCAACGTCAATTGGGGACAAGCGTTACAACGATCGTCTCAGCGATCGCTCGCCGGAGTTCTATCAGTCCGATCTCGAAGCGAGGCGCAAACTTCTAGGGCGTTTCGAAGCAGTAAGTCTCGACGGTCTGTCCGCGCAGGACGCCCTCAGCCGGGAGTTGATGATCCGAAACCTCCGCCAGGATATTGAAGAAGCCCGTTTCAAGCCCTGGGAAATGCCGGTGAACCAGATGGACGGCCCTCACCTCGGATTGATCGAGACCCTGAGTCTCACACCTTTCAACAGCGTGAAGGATTACGAGGACTATCTGTCACGGCTGCATCAAGTCTCTAGGATGCTCGATCAAGTGACCGGCAACATGCGGCAGGGAATGAAAGACGGGCTGATGCCGCCGCGCTATCTGCTGGAAAAGGTAGCCGCACAGACGAAGGAGATCGCGGAAACAGACGCTGGCACGAGCCCGTTTGCCCAGCCCGTCAACAAATTTCCCGCCGGAATTTCCGACGCCGATCAGAAGCGATTGCGATCAGCCGTGCTGGCCGCAATCAATGGCGAGGTCCTTCCCGCGTATAAACTCTTTGCCGCATTCGTGCGGGACGATTACGCTCCTCACGGCCGCACCGAGCCCGGAGTGTGGGCGCTGCCTGATGGCGCGGAGCGGTATCGCTTTCAAATCCGGCGCATGACCACGACCGACCTGACCCCGGAGGAAATCCATCAGATAGGGCTTAAGCAGCTGGCTGAGACCGAAGCAGAAATGCTGGCGCTGGCGCACAAGCTTGGCTTCAAAGACCTGGCCAGCCTGAATGAACACATCAAGAACGATCGCAAGTTCTATGCGAGTTCGGGTCAGCAAGTGCTCGACTTGTACACCAAATACACGCGGCAGATGGAGGCGCAACTGCCCAAATTGTTTGGACGGCTGCCGCAGAACAAGCTCGAGGTCATCCCCATGGATCCGTTTCGCCCCAAGAATGCGGTCCCGGCTGACTACAATTCCGGAGCGCAGGATGGTTCGCGCCCTGGGCACATCAATGTAAATGAATGGGAACCGGAGCATCGGCTGACGTTGAACATCGAGGCCATCGCCTACCACGAAGGCGTGCCGGGGCATCATCTGCAAATATCCATCGGGCAGGAATTGAAAGACTTGCCCGCCTTCCGCAAGAACGGCGAGTACACCGCCTTCGTCGAGGGCTGGGCGCTCTACTCGGAGCGGCTGGGCAAAGAAATTGGCTTCTACGAGGACCCTTACAGCGACTACGGAAGGCTGGAAAACGAAATGTGGCGAGCCATCCGCCTGGTCATCGACACCGGTGTGCACGAAAAACACTGGTCGCGGGATCAGATGGTGGAATATTTCCATCGCTACACCGCGATGGATGAGCCTAACGTCGAGAGCGAGGTGGACCGCTACATCGCCTGGCCGGGACAGGCTTTGGCTTACAAGCTGGGCCAGTTGGAAATTTTAAGACTACGCGAAGAGGCACGACAGAAGCTGGGCGCCAAATTTGACTTGCGCGCATTTCACGACGAGGTCGTCGGCAGCGGCCCGCTGCCGTTGGGTGTTCTGCATTCCCAGGTTGAAAGCTGGATCAGCGCGCAGCAGGCGCGTCCGTGAGCCGGGCCGTCTCAAGCGATATTTCGCTTGAGACGAGGAGTGCGCGGCGCAGATGAAAACTCTACCCGATTGCGTCCGGACTGCTTGGCCCGGTACAAGGCCTGATCGGCGGCCTGAAGCACCTGTTCGACTGAGCGGTGCCTGCCGACCGGTTCAGCGGCGCCTATGCTTACCGTGACCGAGATCTGCTGATCTCCCGTTTCGGATGTGATGGGGCGGGCCCTCCTTCGCGGGGAAGGAGGCCGGCGAGACCGGGCCCGGCGTTCGGAGCTTCGCCGGTCGTGATTGCGAAAATCCTGGGCCTGGGCGTCCCGACTACGGGAATTCTGACTCTGAGAATCCTGATGACTGGAATCCTCAGCTTTAGAATCCCCAGCTCTGGAATCCGGAGGCCGGGACCTCTGGGCGCGAGCCGTGCCCCTGCGCTCCTCGCCGCCACGGACGCGGAAGGTGGCGACCTCGATCACGGTGCGCAGCAAGTCCAGGTGCGGCATCACGTCTTTGGCTGATTTCCCGGGAAACAGGATGGAGAATTCTTCTCCGCCCACGCGATAGGCGCGGCCACCGCCGGTCACGCCGGCGAGTTTGCCCGCCACCAGGCGCAAAACCTGGTCGCCGGTCTCGTGGCCGTAGGTGTCGTTGAAGTTCTTGAAATGATCGATGTCCACCACGGCAACGGTGTAGGGTGCTTCGAGACGCAACAGCGCATCATTGAAAGCGCGGCGCGCGGGAAGGGAAGTCAGTTCGTCGTGGTAAGCCAGAAAGTACGAATTCTCAATGATGGAACTGATCAGGATCAGGCCTGCCGTCGCCATATAGGCAGTAGCTGCCGGGCCCACCGCCCCGACCTGGAAGGCCAGAAAAGTCGCCAGCAGGGCCCATAGCAATCCGCTCTCCGTAGGCTTGCGATAGAGCACCAGGCGCACAAACAGGACTCCCAGAGCTGCCCCGAAGGCCAACAGGGCGAGAGACGGCACGGGCGTCCAGGCCATGCCAAGAAAGCGGGAATGGAGAAGCGCGGGACCAACGACTTCCCCAGGCCGGCAGATGATGGCGACAAATACCGATTCGAAAAACAGAAGTGCCATTCGGGGAAGGATGGCGGGGAAGACCAATCCTCGCTCGCGAAACACCGAGAAGGCAATAAAGTTCAGCGGAAGAAGAAAAGCCACGGCTTCGAGGGCGATCCGTCCGGGCCCGGCAGACGTGGCGCGGCCTAAAGAAAAGAATTCCAGGGCGCGCTGGGCCAGAAACACAGTACAAAGCGCGAACAGGATGCGGCTGGACTGGAAACGCCAGGCCAGTAGAATTCCAGCGGCAAAGATGGAATAAAAATAAAAGTGGACCGCGGCCGAAGGAATGAAACCAAACGCACCCTGAAAGACTATGCAGGCGGCCACCAGAAACAGGGCTCCCGGCAGGACCAGGGATTTGAACGTTTTTGGGCTCCAGAAATTCACTCCGACCGAATCCTTTCCGAGAACACTGTTTGTGGTGGTTCCCTTAATTATCTCCGAAGCAGCACAACCACGTCAGTGACCGTACAGATTCCAGAAAAAGCCGGTCTCAGGCGCCAGCGGAGCTGAGGTTCCGTTTCTATACTGGGTTCTGTTTGCGGAAACCGAGATCTTCGATTGGTACTGAATCTCTTGCCCCCAACCGGTTCCTGGCCAAGGTCAGAATAGTCCAAATTAGATTGATCTTATGCGAATTCTAGTCGCCGAAGACGACGAAATGAAAAGCGCGGAACTTGTTTCGGGACGGGTTGGCCGTTTTCGGGAACAAGTTCGAGACGGAGCCCGCACGAGCGTGGACGCTCGCGCCTACTTTTCACGGTCGAGTCAGTAGCGTCTGATAGGGGTCGAGTACGACTTTTCGGGTGCCAGGCGGTGCGGAGAAGTGGAAGATGGTTTCTGGACCATCGGCGAATACCTGGCCTAAGAGGACATTCTTGCCGGCTAATACGGCGTAGACCGGAACGACAGTTACCAGCTCTTGAGGTGCGTCCTTTTGAACAATGGTTCCACTGACTGTTGAGGCCCCAGCTTTCGCTACATATTTCACGGACTGCAATTCCAGATGGGGAATGGCTGTGCCGTTGACCCATCCTTCATAGAACCAGTCCAGCGATTTGTGTCCTTCGTAGCGAAGAGACGGGGACAACTCTTCTTCGAAAACCTGAAGAAACTCCCGGGTATTGATGGCTCGTTCCTGAAAGCGCTCCCGTGCCTTGCTGAGCGCGTGTAGAAAAGGTGCATCCGCCTGAGTATCTGACAGGTTTGCGCCTCGCCCGCTGCGGTTCCGTTCAGCATCACGCAGCATGGTTCGCAGCATATGGAAAAGCCAAGTACCGCGGCCATAGCTGATGGCATCGTATCCGTCGGGGAAATGAGAACAATTGAGCCTGGTGCCGAAGGTGACCGGCCCGGCGTCCGCCAGCGGTGAGCCCTCCTTGTTTTTCGCCAGCAGTTCCTGGCGGTATTTCTCCATGACTACGCGAAACTGCTGCGGATTTTCCGATTCCATCAGCAGCAAGGCGCTGTAGTTCGCCAGGGCTTCGAAGAGCCATTGATCGCGGTAGCTTTTCCAGGACAGCAGATCGCCCCACCACTGGTGGGCCGTCTCGTGCGCAATCACGCTTTCGCTCAGGATTGTCGCCACTGCGCTCATGTGCAATCGGTCCTTTTCTGCGGGCGTCAGAAAAGAAAAGCTGGAGAGGAAAACGAGCGACGGCCAACCCTGACTGACTTCGCCGGGGATCTGCGTTAGTGCCAGGCTGGTGTAGGGGTAGGGCCCAAAGCGGTGGGCGAAGAACTCCACCGCGCGCGCCGACGAATTTGCCACTGCTTGCGCGTTACGCGAGGGAGAAGGTGGTGGCGCGGCCACAGTGATCTGCTCGGGGCGCCGGTGCAGTGGAAAGGGAATCGTAGGGGAGGGGGCCAAAGCCTGCGATGAGCCTTGCGGGAAGGTGCGTTCCACGCCGGAACTGGCATACGCTTCCACAGGAACGTCGCCGGCCTTGGCGGCCACCCGCAAGTATTTGCCCAGATTGAATCCGGCAACCGGCATGGGACGATCAGAAACCCAATGGCTGGATTGTTCACCCGGCGGCAAATCGGCGCTGGCGCCGTCAATTCGCTTGCCGGTCGCGAGTAGCGTCCAATCCGGGGGATAACGAAATTGCAGATCGAAGCGGGCCATCTCCAGCCCACGGTTGGGATACCAGGTCCCGCGCGCCCCGACATAGAGCAATCCGGCTCCAGCTTCGGAGAGCACTTCGCCACCGTAGACGAAGTGCAGATTGATTTGCTGTCCGGCGCGCAGCGGCTGGGGGAAAACGACAGCAACCAGATCGTTGCCTCGCCGTGCCAGTTGCGTGCCCTCGAGCGATTGATTGTGAATAAATTCCACCGGAACGCCGTCTGATTCCACTTTGCTGACCTGGAGGAATCGGGACAATTCGAAGAGCACGGCTCGCTGGCCCGCCTGTCGAACATCAACCTGCAGGCTTGCCTCGGCATCAAGCCGGGTTGGCGGCGCCACTTTTGCCTGGATCTTGTACTGTGAAACGCTGACTGCCTCGGGCTTGGCTTCTTCTCCCATCACTCCGGCTGCATCACCGGAGCGGCCGCCCGGCTTGCCCTGGGTGAAGGCGCTCCACACGTCGTAATAGGTTTCTCCTTCGACTGTCTTCTGCTGACCCGCCCAGATTTGCTCGGCGGCGAGCGAATCAAAGTAGAGATCGAAGGTCCCGAGATTTCGTCCCTGAAGTCGTGCATGCAGCATGCGATCGTCGTCTGCCCGGCCTTTGGAGGCCGGACTCGCGGTCTCCGGCTGGCCTGACTTAGGCAGAGAATTGCTGAAACTCAGAAGCAGCCGCAATGCGTCGAACTGGGCCAGATTGCGAGCGGTCGAGTCCCACTGGGAAACAAACTCCTGAGAGTTTGCGGTGGCCCGGAGCGCAGGCTGCAATTCGGCAAAGGTATCGTCGTTGAAGCGAAAATATGCGGTAACGAATTTCTCTTCTAGAATGGCGGCGCCGGTGAACAGCATCATGGATGCCCGCTCTGCCTGGTCGTTGGGGATCAGCAGTACTTCACCCTCGCCCTCAAAAAAGGCCCCGGTGACGTGGCCGGCCACGTCTTCGGTAAACGCGATGATGCCATCGTCGAACGTGATATGGAATGCGGCGCGCTCAAGCGTGACTTCGCGGATGTTGTAGACCCGTGATTTGTCGAGGCCCACACTTTGCAACTTCGCATACAAAGCTTCCGCCGAGTGCTCCGGCGGAACTGAGCTCGTGACGGCGGAAGCCAGCGGCGGTGCAGCCGCCGCAGCCTGTGCAGCGCTGAGCGGCGCCGCAAGCAATGCGAATGCAAGCAGGAACAGCGATGTATCGGAAATAATTCTGATTACCTTGGTCACGTAGGCTCGGCTTCACCCCTGTTGCTAGAATGCGCCATAGTGCGGGCATCTGTCATCTTCCTCTTATGGTCGGGTCTAATCGCGGCCGCAGACTGCGCTTCTGCGGAAGTGATCCATCTGAAAAATGGTCGTACCATCTATGCCGACCAGGTCCACGAAAATGGCCCCCACCTTGAGTATGAAGTCGGGGAGGATTCTTACGCGATTCCGAAGTCGTCGGTTGACCGAGTAGAGGCCGGAGGAGTTCGTCCCGAGCGAGCTTCGACTGGGGACGGCAAAGAGTCGAGGGACGTCCCTTCATTTACTCCAGCCGATGAGCTGAAAGGCGAGCCCGAGGTCAGCGACAAGATTATCCACGACGGTAAGGTAGACGCTGATGCGCTGGCCGCGATCGAACAGCAAGGAAACGCGCGCATGACCGCGGCCGGGTATTTCATCGCCGGCAAACACGAGATGGAGCAGACAAACTTCAGCAAGGCCCGGACATATTTTGAAACCGCGCTGCGCTTCGAAGGCCAGAACGCCACCATTCTGAACTATTACGTCGCGCTGCTGCTGCGCACCGGCAACGCGATTGATGCCCTGCCCCTGGCCGAACGCGCGGTGCGAATTGCGCCGGATTCACCTGACACGCTGGCCGTCCTGGGTTATGCCCAGTATGCCAGTGACCGAAATAAGGATGCGATCCGCAGCTGGAGGCGGTCTTTGCAGCTTCGCCCCGATGCCCAGGTGCAGAAATATCTGGAAAAGGCGGAGCGCGACGCGACTGCGGAATCCGACTACACGCAGAACCAAAGCAGCCACTTCATTCTGAAATACGAGGGTCGGCAGACGCCGGAGTCATTGCGCCGCGATCTGCTGTCCACCCTGGAGTCACACTATGGCGACCTGGTACGGGACCTCGGCGTGGCGCCGCGCGGCAGCATCGCGGTGGTCCTCTACACCGACCAGGCTTTCTTCGACGTTACCCAGTCGCCTTCCTGGGCGGGCGCGGTAAATGACGGCAAACTGCGCATCCCGGTAAATGGAATGAGTTCGGTTACGTCCGAGCTGTCACGCGTACTGAAACATGAACTGGCGCATTCGTTCATCAACCAACTGTCGGGTGGACGCTGTCCCCAGTGGCTCAATGAGGGTATCGCCCAGGCGATGGAACCGAAATCATTGTCGTCGCGCGGCCGGCGCCTGGCCGAACTTTTCAAAGCGCAACAGGAAATCCCGTTCAACGCTCTCGAAGGCAGCTTCATGCGCTTCTCGCCGATGGAAGCAATTCTGGCCTACGACGAGTCTCTGGCAGCCGTGCAATTCATTATCGACACTCAGGGCGCAAGCGATTTGCAGCGCATCCTGCAACGCCTGGCCCAAGGAAATTCCACTGAAGCAGCATTGCGGGCCACCATCCACGATGACTACGGACAGCTGCAGACCGAAGTAGGCAAGTACCTGAGCAGCAAATACTGAAATCATCCCCCGTAAATATTCGTGTCCAGAAACTCGTTGCGGAATTTGCCACGCGGATCGTAGTGCTTCAGTAGTTCCTGATAATCCGGCAATCGGGCGTAGAGCGGCTTCAAGCGCGACGGTGGCATCGTGAAAAGCTTGGCCCAATGCGGCCGCGCATCAAAGGGCGCCAATCGCTCTTCAATCACTGGCAACAACTGCTTGACCGCCGGCCATTCCGGCTTCCACGTAAAGTGGATTGCCAGGGATGGCCGTTGGTAACAGGGGCTCATCCAAAGATTGTCCGCCTCGATCGTGCGTAACTCTGAAATGAAAAGGTGGGGCCCGACTTTGTCGCGAAGCTTTTCCACCGCAAGGATGGCTTCATACCCCCGGTTGCGCGGGAGAAAGTATTCAGTCTGCAGCTCGGCGCCGCTGCTGGGCGTGAAGTTCATTCGAAAGTGCGGCAGGCGTTCATACCACGGGCCGGGGATGCCCATCTGTTCGGTGCAATTTTCCGCCGAGTGGTCAGCCAGAGGATGGAGCTTCCGGGTTGCCAGCTTTGCCCCATAAAACTCAGGCGCGAATTCGAACGTTGTCCCGGGCTCGACGCGGCGCTTTATCCATACCTGCGTGGCCCGGTGGCTTTGCCAATCGGTGAAGAGACTGACGCTGTAGCCGCTCGAGAAAATGTCCTCGAGATGGTTTTCCAGTTGCACCAGCGGCAGGTTCTCGTAGACAACTTGCCTCACCTGAAACGTGGGCTGCACGTCGAGCGTGACCTTGGTGACCACGCCAAGTCCGCCAAGAGCTACTCCGGCCCCGGGAAAGCGCTCCCCATCTTTTTGCCGCGACAAAGTTACAATCTCCCCGTCCGCGGTGACAATTTCCAGAGCCGACACGGCCGTCGATAGGTTGCCGTTCTTGCTTCCCGAACCATGCGTAGCGGTGGCGCAAGCGCCTGCCACAGAGACATGCGGCAGTGAGGCCAGGTTGTGCACTGCAAAACCTTGTTCATCGATGTACGGCGCCAGTCGGCCGTACGTGACCCCCGCTCCCACGGTGACAGTGCGCAACTTCGGATCCAACGCCATCTGATCGAGAAGCTTTAACGAGATTTGCGTGTCTTTGCTGTCGGCGATCCCGTTGAAAGAATGGCGCGCGCCCAGCGCCCTCATCTTGGCGCCGCTCTTCACCGCTTGTTGCACTTCTTCGACCGATTTCGGAAGCAGCAACCGGTCGGTACTGTATTGATAATTGCCCGCCCAATTTGTCCGTGCCGCGGGTTGTTCCTCTGCGGAAACGAAACGTGACAACACGCTGCCGGTGATAAGGGCGCCAGAAGTCTTCAGGAATTGTCTCTTGTTCATAATTGTCCAATGCAGATCGCAACAATATATAGAGATTTGGAGGGTGCAAAGCAAGAGATTCTGGCGGAGACCGAAGCGGAGCAAGCTTGCCCTGACTAGTTCACCTGATTTGAATAAGGTCGCCGCTCCCCGGGGCCGCGGCGGCCGGCGGCGCAAACTGCGGCGCACGCCACGAGTCGAAGACGGACACCTGGTGCACGCAGGAGACGGTGCAGTTGGGAGCGCAGCCCTTTTCCGACAGATATTCGCGGCGAATGTCTGCGGTTGTGTACTTCTCGAGCGGAATGCCAGGATAGCCGCGCTGCTGCGAACAGTAATGCACCAGGCCATCTTCGCAGATGTAGAGGTAGCGCGCGCCCGCGCGGCAGCGCCATTGATTGGGGCGCCCTTGCGCAATGTTGTCCTGGAAGCCGTTGACGCGAGTGAAGCTGCTCTTCTCCATCGCCTTCATCTCGTTGTAGATGCGGCGCTCTTCGTCATTCAGCGGCTGTAACTGGCCGGAGCCGTCGTGAATGATGCCGATGGTGGAGCTGAACCCCAGTCCCAGGGCGCGCTTGCCGACGGTCAGCGCGTCTTGCGGATTTTTTACGCCGCCGCCCACCACGGAATTGATGTTCACGTGGAAGTCGGCATGCTCAGCCAGGAGCTCCAGCTTCTTGTCTAGCACCTTCAGGCTCTTCTTTGAGACCTCGTCCGGATTCACGTTGTCGATTGAAATTTGCAGCCACTCAAGTCCGGCGCGGTTCAGCCGTTCGATGCGCTCCGCCACCAGAAGGTAGCCGTTCGTGATCAGCCCGGCAATCATGCCGCATTTACGAATGCGGTGGATGATCTCGTCCAGTTTGGGATGAAGCAGGGGCTCGCCGCCGCTGATGGTGATGACGGCTGTCCCCAGCGCAGCCAGCTTGTCCACACGCTGGAACATGGCCTCGGTAGGAACTGGTTTGGAAAAATCGTCGTACTCGTTGCAGTACTCGCACGCCAGATTGCACCGTCGCGTCGGGATGATGTGCGCCAACAGGGGATGGTCGGTAGAGGCGAATGCACCCGCGATCATGCGAGCCCCCCGCAAATTGCGGCGGAGCGCCTTCAAAGCGCGGCGCACGGTAGTTCCGGTGGATGGCATAGTTACTACTTTATTAGAGCACAGGGATCGGCAGAGTACACCGATTCCGCAGCATTTGGCAGGATTTGCGGAGTGAATGGAGAATGTTGGAAGCGAAACACTCTTTCACTGAGAAGCCAGAACTCCCAACTAGAACCTGGTATTCCGATGCCGCCAGGGCCTCCAGCGACTCAGGCCTTGACCAGTTCCGCAGGGCGTCCGCAACGCTAGTCAGGAACTAGTTCGTGGCCGGCATCCTGCAGAGTCTTGAGCGCAGCAGCGGCATGCTCTTCCTTGACCAGGATGTAGTCGGTATCGAACGTGGAGGCGGCAAATATGGGGACACCACCTTCAGCCAGGGGATTGAGGAATGAAGCCAGGACTCCGGTCAGGGAAAATGCGAAGGGGCCTTCCAGCTTGAAGCATATCCACGGCGATTCACAGTTTGCGCTTTGCGGAGCCTGATCAGCGGGGCAGACGATGGAGAGTTCTTCGGCGGTGCGCGTGATTGAGGTGAAGGGTAGGGTCGCGGCTAACGCGGGCATTGGAGCATCCGGGGGCATGCGGCAGACTGCGAAGGCGATCGGGAGGCGTCGGAATTTAAGATGCATGACGGTGATCTCTAGAAGCAAAACCTAGCCGAGCTTTACTCGGCCTGGACGGGTCGGAGAGCCGTCCGTCCACAGTTTCAAGGGGTGCCTACGGCTTTTTTGACCGCTGCTTTGGCCAGCAGCCGGGTTGAATCGAGCGTTGGCAGTGGCGAGGAATCGGGCGTGACCAGAAGCGGGATTTCAGTGCAGCCCAGAACGACCGCGTCGCAGCCCTGCTCTGCCAATGTCCGAATGATTTCCTGAAAATATGCCAGCGAGCGTGGAGTGAACTGGGCGTTTACGAGTTCGTCCATGATGATCTGGTTGATTCGTTCGCGCGCCGGCTGGTCCGGCGTGCGGTATTCGACACCCGATGCTTGCAACTTCTCCGGATAGACCGGACCTTCCATCAGGTATCGAGTGCCGAGGACGCCCAACCGCTTGAAGTGGCTTCGGCGTGCCTCGTTCGCGACCTCCTGTGCGATATGCAGCCAGGGGCGCGGAGACCTCTGCTCGACCAGGCCAAAGGCTTGATGGACGGTGTTGTCCGGGCAGATCAGAAAATCCGCACCGGCTTGGGCCAGCTTGTCCGCCGAGGAGAGCATCAAGTCGGCAACCCCGGCCCAATCGTCGGCGTAAATGCAACTCATGTATCGAGCCAGGGGATGCGTATGCATCGAGACTTCGGGATGATCATGCGTCCCGAGCAGATGGGCGCCTGCAAGAGCGATCGTGCGGTAGCACAGCGCCGCCCCCTCCGCGCTGCACGCGACAATGCCGATGTGCTGGGTCATGGGATGTCTTTCTAATTTACTCCTGAGCCGCCAGCTTCTCGACCTGCTGCAGCATCGTGTCCAGGTCTTTGCGTGAGTAATATTTGCCGTTTGCAACCACTCCAAAAATTTTGCGTGAGTTGCGGATGTCTTCGAGCGGATTCGCGTCCAGCAGCACCAGATCAGCCCCGTGCTTCGGCTCGATCAGCCCGTGCGTCTCAATTTTGCCCAGGAACAGCGCGGGATTGATCGTGGCGGACTGCAAGGCCTGCAAGGGAGTGAAACCGCTTTTTACCAGCCACTCCAGCTCATCATGCAAACTGAAACCGGGAAAAACATAAGGGTCGGGACCGTCGCTGCCAGCCATGAACGGCACTCCGCCTTCGTGCATCGCTTTGACCAGTTCCAAGTCGCGGGTAGCTTCAGCCTTCAGCAGCACCAGCTCTTCGGGCGAAGTATTTTGGCGAAGCTTGGCCGGATCCCATTGCGTGCGCACTGAGGCAGGCACATATTTGAGCCGGGGATCGGATTCCAGCTGCGCATCATCGATGTGGCTGTTGGCCTGCGTCCACACCAGCGTCGGAACCTGCCAGATGCTGCTCTTGGTCAGTTGCAGAAACAATGCGCCGGCCTTGGCCTGATCGTATGTGGAAATGATCTGCGGGCCGAGCTTCGCGTAAGCCGCAAAGTCGCGCTTGGCCAGCGCGGCGAGCAACTGGGCGCGAAGTGCGTCCTCCTGGGAGGAGCAGGCCAGCAGCATTCCCGTCAGATGCTCGATGCTTCTTTGCCCGGCGATGGCAGCTTCGCGAACACTCACCGAATAGGGAACGTGGCCAACGAATGGAATGTGCTGTTTTGAGGATTCATCGGCAATCGCAAAGTAGGAATCGCGCGGGATATTGGAAAGGATCTTGACGAAATCCAGTCCCTGCTTCTTCACCGTGTCCACCGCTTGACGCGCATCTTCCGGAGTGTTGACAGGGATGGTCTGCCGGTCGCTCTTGCCTCCCGCTAAAAACGGCCCGCCCAGAATCATCCGCGGCCCGAGCAGTTCTCCACTCTCAATTCGCTTGCGGCGGTTCTCCAGCACGTCCGGGTCGCCACCCATGTCGCGCACACCGGTTATGCCGTTGGCGATGTAAAGTGGGTAAATCACCTTCTCATCCCACGCCGGAGAAATGAAAGCGCTGTGCGCGTGCATGTCCCACAACCCGGGGATCATGTATTTTCCATTGGCGTTGACGATCTGAATGCCGTGTCCGTGTTCAACCAGGCCAACTTTCGCCACGCCGCTGATCTGCCCTTTCTTGATCACCACCGTCATGTCCTGAGCGATGGTGCCGTCCCGCAGGTTTGCGACATTGACGTTGGTGAAGATCAGAATGTCAGTTGAAGTCTTCGGCTTGGGGCCCGCCCACAGGAAGGTGGTCAGACACACCCAGACGGTCAGAGATGTCTTCATGCCCCAGAGCTCCGCGAGACAGCCAGTCAGGAAAGGCTAAGTGTGGGCTGCCGCGGCGTCAAATAAATTCAGGAAGGTCAGCTTCTCTTCTGCGGGAAGGAACGAGGCCTCGAAGGAATTCCGCGCCAGTTCGCGTAAATGTTCCTCGTTGAAGCCGAAAGACTGCTGGGCCAAATGGTATTCACGAGCCAGCGATGTACGAAACATGGCCGGATCGTCAGTGTTGAGCGTGATCATGATCCCCTGATCAAAATACTGGCGGACGGGGTGAGCGTTCAGCGACGGGCAAGCACCGGTGCGCAGGTTGCTGGTAATGCAGATTTCCACTGGAACCTGGCGGGTGGCCAGCTCTTCCACCAATTCCGGATCCTGCGCGGCGGTGAGTCCGTGCCCAATCCGTTCGGCACGGAGATTGAGCGCGCCCCAGATGGATTCGGGGCCGGCATTTTCACCGGCATGCGCGGTCAGATGCAATCCGTTGTCGGCGGCGTAGGCGTAGGCGTCGCGAAACAACTCGGGCGGCCCCTTCTGCTCGTCGCCGCCTATGCCGATAGCGACGACTTTGCGCTCCCGATGGCGCACCGCAACTTCGAAGACCTCGCGCGCCGCAACCGGGCCGAACTGGCGTACCGCATCAAAAATCCATAACAGGGAAACACCGAAGTCACGCTCCCCTCTCTCGCGGCCGCGCTCCAGGCCTTCAAACAGGGCATCAAAATTCTGTTTGCGCCACAGGCAAACCCCCACCGACACGTAAACCTCGGCGTGCAGAACGTTCTGCGCTCGCAGCCTCTCCATCAAACGGTAAGTGATGAGTTCGTAATCGCCGGCAGTCTGCAGGTCTTCGGTGACAGCCTTGAAGGCCATCAGGAAACCATTGAAGTCCTGATAGCTGTAGAGCTGTTCGATCTCAGCGAGCGTGCTGTTCTTGCCGTGGCGCTGCCGCAGTTCAAGCAGGGTTGTGGGGTCAATCGCACCTTCAAGATGAAGATGGAGCTCAGCCTTCGGCAAAGTCACGATGAACGAACTAGGCTGTGACGCCATAGCGTAATTGTAGATTGAAGCGGCAGGATTTGCAGGGGAATCGATTTCAGATTGAAGCTGTGAGAATGAACGTTGCTGAGGATCGCCTTCAAATCTCTTGTGGATCAGAGCCGCGAAGCGGTGCAAAGAGTGTACAGCCGGGGCGCAAGCCCTGAGATTAACCGGGGCAGGGAGTAAGCTCCGAAGGAGCGAAATAAGAGTCTTCACCCCGAAATCTGTAATCTCAATTCTTCCATCTGACGTTTTCCATCTGACATCACAATCCTATCTTTGAGCTTTGCAAAACTCGCTGTGATGACGGCTGTAGAAAACATAGATAGCCAGACCAAGCGCCAGCCAGATGAAGAAGCGCAACCACGTTATCACGGTGAGGCCGGTCATCAGTCCGCCACACAACACCACCGAGATCAGCGGAAACCATGGAACAAAGGGAACACGGAAGGCGCGCGGCCGATCGGGCTGCCGACGGCGCAGAAAAATAACGCCGAGCGACACCAGCACAAACGCAAACAGCGTGCTGATATTGGAAAGATCAGCGGCATCCCCAATGTCCACCAGCCCCGCAGGAATGCCAACTGCGAAGCAGGCAATCCACGTAGACCAGTAGGGAGTCTTGTACTTGGGATGAACCACCGAAAAAAGCTTGGGCAGAAGACCATCGCGGGACATCGCATACCAGATGCGCGCCTGTCCATACTGAAACACCAGCAGCGAAGAAATCATTCCGGTAAGCGCCCCCACCACGATCACGGAGCGAAAAAACGGGTGCGCGCCCAGGTATTTCAACGCGTAGGCGACAGGCGCCTCGGCCGCTTCGCCGGAAACGAAGGTCGTGTACTTCATCATGCCCAGCAGAACAATCGCAACCCCGACGTACAGCAGGGTGCAGATGATCAGCGAGGCGATAATGCCGAATGGCAGGTCGCGCTGCGGCGTCTTACACTCTTCCGCCGCGGTGGAGACGGAATCGAAGCCAATGTAGGTGAAGAAAACAATGGCGCCACCGGTGACGATTCCAGCGAATCCCGAGGGAGCAAACGGCGTCCAGTTGGCCTTGTTGACCAGCATGCCGCCCACAACCAGGAACGTGAGAATCGCTCCGATCTTGATCATCACCATGACATTGTTGGCGCCGGCCGACTCCTTCACACCGCGCACCAGCAGCAGCGTCAGAATAAAAACGATCAGGAAACCGGGCACGTTAAAATACGCGCCGGTCCAATGTCCCGAAGCCCATACCGGACTGGCCCACTCGCTCGGCAGGTTCAAACCAAAAGCCGCCAGTTGCGCCTTGGCGTATCCGCTGAAGCCGACGGCGACCGCCACGTTGCTGACTACGTATTCCAGGATCAGGTCCCAGCCGATGATCCAGGCAAAAATTTCGCCCAGCGTCGCGTAGGAATAGGTATAAGCGCTGCCCGCTATCGGGATCATCGACGCCAGTTCGGCATAGCACAGACCCGCAAAGCTGCAGGCGACGGCCACCAGCAAAAATGAAATGGCGATGGAGGGGCCGGCTGGCGGACGCCCGTGCATCAGCGCGCCCACAGTACTTCCCGTGCGCAGGAAGTTGGAGATCAGATCCAACACTTGTGCATGCAGAATCGAAGGAGCCGAGAAGTGTTCCCCCGCCGCGGCCGTGCCGGTAAGGACGAATATCCCGGAACCGATGATCGCGCCAATGCCCAGCGCGGTCAGCGACCACGGCCCGAGGGACTTCTTGAGACGGTGGCCCGGCTCGTCGGCTTCCGCAATCAGCTTGTCGATGGACTTGCAGCAGAGCAGCTGGTGTTCAGAGGTACGGGCCGTTGGTGGTTGTGCCAAAAGGTTTCGTCTCCTGGGGAAGCGTTTGGCAAAGGCACTTGGCATTCGGCCGGTTCAAGGGCCAAATACCAAGTGTTACATGCCAGATGCCCCTTACCGCTTCGCTGTGCCGCGTGCCAGCTTCTTCACTTTGCGCTTGGCCGAGCCGCGGGCATACTCCCGCGGCTTCAGCGGGTTTTCCGCCTTGCGTTTTTTGCGGGAGGCGCGCTTCGTCTTCTTGCGTTCTTCTCTGGTCAGTGTGCTTGTGTTTGCCATGAGTGCTGTGTGTTTCTCCTTGAAATGTCGATGAAGCCAGCTTCTGGCTGTTAGGTTCCGACTTCTAGCTAAAACATGAGGATATATGCGATCTAGCTGGTAGCTCGGAGCCAGGAGCTAGAAGCTGCGTTTAGGCTCCCTCCAGCTGCGCGTACTTCTCTACCAGCTTCTTCAAACCGAAGCGAGGGAATTGTACCGTAATCTTGGCATCTTCACCTTCTCCTTCGCGCTGGTAGACCGTGCCTTCCCCATATTTCGGATGTCGAACCTTCTGTCCCGGCCGGAAACCCCTTTTGCCTTTAGGCTCCTCAATCGGTACTCTCGGGACGCTGAATTTCTTGCCACGCGAGGCAAAAAAGTCGGCAATATTCTCAATCGAATTGTAGGATTTGCCGGCGTAGGGCGCGGGTGGAGTGCGCGCCTTCTGCGGATTCGCCCACACCGCACTCTGGTCTTCGTCTTCGTAAGCGTAGTGAGTGGGCTCTTGGTCGTGTGGTCGCGGGCGATTCGCCCGCGAGTACCCGGACCCCCACGAGTCGCCCGCAGCCACACGACCGGCGCGGCCTCTTCTCGATGACCCCAGGTCTTCGACCAGCTCCATCGGAATCTCTTCCAGGAACCTCGACGGGATGCTGGCCTCGGGCAGATCCGTACCGTAACGGCGGCGGTAGACGGCGCGAGTCAGAATCAGCGTGTCCATGGCGCGGGTCATCCCTACGTAGCAAAGCCGGCGCTCTTCTTCAACGTCGTCAGGCTGCAGAAAAGTACGCGAGTGCGGAAACAGGCCTTCTTCCAGGCCTCCGAGAAACACGAGCGGGAACTCGAGACCCTTGGCCGCGTGCAGGGTCATAAGTGTGATCTGGGCCCGCTCGTCGTAAGCGTCGGCGTCGCTGACCAGGGCCGCGTGATCCAGAAACTGGTCCAGAGTTTCGCCGCGGTCGCGGGAATCCATGGCGGCGTTGACCAGTTCGCGAAGATTCTCGACACGCGAGTAGGCCTCGGGCGTGTCTTCTTCCTCGAGGAGCCTGATGTAACCGGTCCGATCAATAAGAAATTTCAGGATGTCGGCGGTGCTGGCCGCGGGGGTATCAGTAGCGACGGCATCCTGCCGGCTGTCGTGGAGACGTCCCGCCTCCACTTCTTCGGCAGGCAAGCCCTTCGAGTTTTTCTCTACCGCCGATGCCTTCACGCTATCCTCGTCCGCGGGCCCCAAGTCGCCCCCAAAGTCGAAAGAAAAATTGTCCGGGCTGAAGTCAGTGTCGTCGGCAAGGGATGGAACATCCAGCCCTTCGGCGTCCAAACCGCGCGTGCGAGACGCCCGCGGCCGCACCGGTGTGTCCTCCGTTTCTGCGCTTGCCGTCTCTGCCAGATGCTCGGCGTAAGTTCCACCCAGAATGGCGCGCCCGTCCTCGATGACGTCAGTGAATGCTTTGAGAGCGGCCAGCGCCCGTGGCGGCAGAAGCTGGCGCTTGATCACTTCCGCAATCGCGCCCCACAGGGAGAGCCCGGTTTCGAGTGCTACCCCCTCTAGGGTTTCAATAGTGGTCTTGCCGATTCCGCGCACTGGCGTGTTGATCACGCGCAGCAGGGAGATTGAGTCATCCGGGTTATGAATGACTTTGAGGTACGAAATCATGTCCTTGATTTCGGCGCGCTCGTAGAACGAGAAGCCCCCGACCACGTGATACTTCAGTCCGTAGCGCCGCATGGCCTCTTCATACAGCCGGGACTGCGAGTTGGTTCGGTAAAGCACGGCGGCGCGGGCGTTCTCACCCTGTTCGACGGCTTCACGCAAGTATTTCGAAATGTAGTCGGCGGCAAAGAGCGCTTCGTTCTCACCGTCCGGAGCTTCGTAG
>Ga0105241_10001259_pt1 | contig 19306 bp, 16 predicted proteins | sample KBSC64metaG_FD_80422 | JGI IMG/M metagenome (GOLD analysis project Ga0105241, IMG submission 80422) | Corn rhizosphere microbial communities from Kellogg Biological Station, Michigan, USA - KBS C6-4 metaG | ecosystem: Host-associated > Plants > Roots > Rhizosphere > Soil | place: Michigan, USA... | reverse complement strand
CACGAGAGTGAACAGAATGGCGGTCTCGGTTCATTCTCCTTGCCATCGGTCGGCTATGACCTGAACGAAACCGAACACACGCTGCAAATCAGCGATACCCAGATCCTGGGGCCAAACGTAGTAAACGAAAGCCGCTTCCAGTTCCAGCGCGAAACCAATCATCAACTGCCTATTGGGACCGGGCCTTTCATCGACGTGCAATCCTCGTTTACCACGGGGGAAAGTACGGAGGGTCTGGTGCGCACGACACAGGACAATTACGAGTTCCAAAACTACACCTCAGTAACTCGCGGCAGACACCTGATCAAGTTCGGAGCACGCCTGCGCGGGATTACTTCGTCCGAATCCACGGACGCAAATTTCAATGGCACGTTTGTGTTTTCATCCCCGGATGGAACCCGTTTAGCGGCGCTGCAGGCGTACCAAAACGCCTCGCACGGCCTCTGTCAGTCGGGCGCGAACTACAATCCATTGAACTGCCCGTCGCAGTTTTCGATTTCGACCGGCGCTCCGCGGGTAAGCGTCGGCTGGTTTGACGCCGGGCTTTATGCCGAGGACGAATGGCGCCTGAAGCCGAATTTGTCAGTGACATACGGCCTCCGCTTTGAATCGCAAAATAATATTCACGACCACGCCGACTTTGCGCCGCGGATCGGCATTGCCTGGGGGCTGGGAAGCAACGGAAAGTCGGCGCCGAAGACAGTTTTGCGTGGAGGGTTCGGAATCTTTTATGACCGTTTCGGGTACAACCTGGTAGAGCAAGCTGATCTGCTGGACGGAGTGACGCAGCAAAAAGCCGTGGTTGCGGCGCCTCAATTCTTTTCCGCAGACGGAAGTGGAATTCCTAGCTTCAGCCAACTAGCGGCGATTGGGTCACCGACTGTGTATCAGATTTCACCGAACCTGCGTGCACCCTACACTATCCAGAGCGCGGCGAGCATTGAGCGCCAAATTACCAAAACAGCGACATTTTCTGTGACTTACTTGAATTCGCGCGGCGAGCACGCCTTCTATATAGACAACGTGAACGCGCCAGCCCCCTGGCTGAATGGCGCGAGGCCGCAAGCGACGTTGTACAACAACGACAACATCTATCAGTACGGTTCCGGCGGAATTTTTCGTCAAAACCAACTGATTGCTAATATTCGAGTAAGCACTGGTAAGAGGTTATCGCTTTTCGGTTTTTACACGCTCAATTACGCGAACAGCAATGCAAGTTCAGGAGGCAGCGCCGGCGGCTTCTTCAGCAGTGGAGGCACCAGTTCGGCAAGTTTTCTGTCCAACCAGTTCGACCCGCTGGCGGACTATGGCCGCGCGGCATTCGACGTGCGTCATCGGGCGTTCATCGGCGGCAATATCACACTTCCGTATGCATTTTCACTGAGCCCGTTCATCATTATCAACTCTGGTCAGCCGTACAACCTCACGACCGGTCAGGATAATAACGGCGACTCCATTTTCAATGATCGCCCTTCGTTCGTGAGTGCAAACGAAAATGCTGTTTGCACCACGAGGGCAGACTTTGCGACGAGCGTTACTGCTTTTGGAGAGGCGCCGGTGAACTACTGCACCGGCCCGTCGAATACAACATTCAATTTGCGAATGAGCAAGACCATCGGTTTCGGACCAGAGACCAAAGGTGGTCCGGCCGGCGGGGCGCTCGGCGGTCACCATGGACATGGAGGGGGGCTAGGACCAGGTGGTCTCAGCGGGAACGGAGGGAATGTCTTCTTCAGAGGGCCAGGGGGCGCAGTCAATCACCTCTATAATCTGACATTCAGTATCTCCGTGCGTAATCTCTTTAATACCTTCAATCCTGGAAACCCGATCGGCAACCTGAGTTCGCCGCGTTTTGGCGAGGCAATCAGCGTTGGAGGCGGACCTTTCGCCTCAGCCTCGGCCAACCGGCGAGTCGATCTACAGGTCAGGTTTTCCTTTTAATAATTTTTGGCGAGAACTCAGCCATATCGATGTCACCGTCAGCGGCACTTCATGCGTTGCGAAGCCGACAGGGACGTCAGCACGTTCTCATCGGGATAGCTGTAAGCTCCGCCAATCGCGGTCGAAGGCGACTGAAACTCGAACCACTGCAGCAGGGCCGCATTTTGCGGGTGATAAGTCGTTCCTGCGGTTTTAATCGCGACGGTCGCATCGGGTAGGCCTTCGATTACGTCGCCAACCTCCAGATCATTCTGACAATTCCCATTTATCGAGAGCCACCACGGCGTAATGCCGTGCACGCCATCACTGCCGACAAAAGGATCGTTCAAGCTTTCAACGATTTCATGACTCAGAGCGGTCACATCTTCGAATCCGGGACCGAAGAGGCCGGGACTGATCCAGCTTGCAAAGTTCAGAACGTAACGCTTTTCTCGAAAACCATTTTCAGCGTTACCCGGCTCGAAATCGTAGGTATGGAAGCCGAGAATGCAGCAATGATTCGGATTTTTATTCAGATAAAGATAAGTATTCGGAAACAGGAATGTGGAAATCGATTGCGGCGTAATTTCTCCGGAATGTTCGGCGGCACCGACCGGACTGGTGGTGTCGTTTGGTGTCGCTGGAAAAAGCAGCCTGGAAAAAACATTCATGTCCACCAGGACGAAGGCGCAGCAGGTGCCGTCGTTGTTGAGCGCGAAGAAATAGGATCCGCGAGGTATGCCGATATTGCGTTCTGTCTTTACGAGGGGCCGAAGCAAGGTGTGCCAGTCGGGCTGCATGACGTTGTAGAACTCTGCCCGCTGCACGGCGTCGCCGAATTGTGTGAGGACGTCGCTGCTGGAATACTCGGTATTCTGAAAGATCGGCGAATTGACAACCCCGTTTACGAACGGCTGCACGGAATAGTGCAGCACGCGACCATTCACTACGCGAACGGACCCGTCATAGTCGAGCAAATCGAGTGACACAGGAATGATAGGCGCATCGAAAGTGGATGTTCCTCCTCTTTCGGGCTGTGCGCCCGCCATGGTGTAAAACCATCGGTGTTGTGCAGCGCCGGTGGGGCCGATGCCGTTCACACGAAACTCACCCGAAAATGTGGGAATAGAATCGATCGCCCGCGCACGGGCCGAATCCTGCAGGGGAGAATGGCCGCGCGGTGTGAATACTGAAAACGCACGATGTGCGCTCGACAGCGTCGGCGCGAGCTGGTCCTTGCTCTGCGCGCGCACCACTGTGCCGCAAAGACAGAAGGCTATGAATGCGGACCCAAGCCCGCGAAATGACAGAATCCTACCCACAGAACCGGTAACCTACCTAAGCCCACCTTACTTGGATGCGCGCGGGATTGTAAACCGGTTTTGGTAAATAAACGGTAAATACGAAGAACGGGCACCCTTACTTCAGCGCACGCGACTCGAACCTATCTGCGTGTCGCCTGCGGCCGTGTAACCGCGCCTTCAGACGCTGACGCCACCAGCGAAGCATATTTGCCGAAAACACCTGTCGGATAAATCGGTTTGCGCGGCTGCCATTGCAACATCCGTTGCTTGATTTCGGCGTCGCTGATCTCAACTTCCAATAGTCGCTGGTTGACGTCAATTCGCACGACATCACCCTCGCGAATAGCAGCAATCGGGCCGCCCAGGGCAGCTTCAGGAGAAACGTGCCCGATCATCAGGCCACGGGTGGCCCCGCTGAATCGGCCATCCGTTAAAAGCGCAACCGATCCCCCTAAACCTTCGCCCACAATCGCGCTGGTCACGGCCAGCATCTCTCGCATACCGGGACCGCCCTTAGGACCTTCGTTACGAATGACGACTACGTCGCCGTCTCTGACCCGCTTACCCTTGACAGCATCCATTGCTTCTTCTTCGGACTCGAAAACTCGAGCAGGTCCGCGATGGCTCAGGCGTTCGTGTCCGCTGATTTTTGCCACGCAGCCTTCCGGAGCCAGGTTTCCATGCAGGATTACTAAGCCCCCGGTGGCCTTCAAAGGTCTGTCGAGCGGGGCAATTACTTCCTGGTCCGGGGTTTCCACCGCGGCCGCAGCTTCTTCCCCGATAGTTTTGCCGGTTACAGTCATTGCCGACTCGTTCAGCTTCTTGCCTTGAAGCAGCCGGTTTGCCAACAGACGTATCCCTCCGGCGCGGTGCATGTCCGCGGCGACGTAACGGCCAAACGGCTTCAAGTCGCACAGCAACGGCGTACGCTCGCTGATTTTCTGAAAGTCGTCAATATCGAGGCGTACCTCCGCTTCGCGGGCAATCGCGAGCAGGTGGAGCACCGAATTGGTTGAACCGCCACTGGCGGCGACACCCGCGATTGCGTTTTCGAGAGCGGGACGAGTCAGAATGTCCCTTGCCTTGGTGCCTTTCTTTAAGAGTTCCATGACTATCGCACCACAGCGAAATGAAACGTCGTCCTTGTGCGGATCGACTGCCGGGACGCTGTTGAAACCCATTGGGGAGATACCAAGCATCTCCATTACGGTTGACATCGTGTTCGCAGTGTATTGGCCGCCGCACGCGCCCGCGCCCGGGCAGGCGGCATTTTCAAGTTCCGTGAGATCCGAATCACTTATTTTTCCTGCCAGGTTCGCGCCAATGGCCTCGTAAACATCCTGAATGGTGACATCTTTTCCGCGGAAAGTACCCGCGGCGATGGTGCCGCCGTAAAGAATCAGACCTGGCAAATCTAATCTCGCCAGCGCCATCGCAGCAGCGGGTATCGTCTTGTCGCAGCCAACCACGCAAACAACCGCGTCAAATAACTGCCCCCGACAGACCAGTTCAATCGAGTCCGCGATAACCTCTCGGCTTACAAGCGACGCTTTCATGCCCTCAGTACCCATAGTTTCGCCGTCACTGATGGCGATGGTGTTGAATTCCATGGGGGTGCCGCCGGCGGCGCGCACACCTTCTTTCACTTTGGCGGCGAGTCGCCGCAAATGAAAGTTGCACGGCATGGTTTCAATCCAGGTGTTAGCCACGCCGATCAAAGGCTTGCTCAGATCTTCGCCGGTAAAACCGATCGCTTTGAACATTGAGCGCGCGCCGGCACGCTCGCGTCCCTCAGTGATTAGACGGCTGCGATGTTTGAGGTCCATAGGCATAAGAGATTACGACAGAGTTGCGCAAAGCGAAAGCAGCCGAGGCGAGGCTACCTCATGATCACAAGCTCACGTAGCCCGAGAGGTAATGGCGTTAGGTACCCATGTACTAGTGAATTAAAAATTGGAATAAACCATTGTGAAAGTGAGCAACTCTCAACGGCTCAATCACATCGAAGCCTAGCCTCTATCGGAGCAAGCATGAATCAATCAGCCTTCAGAAAAACGGGCGGTCTTCTTTGTTTCTGTTTGATTCTCTGGGGTTGTGGCGGCGGCAGCTCTGCCCCAGGTAATAGCACCCAGCCTCCCCCAGTGCAATCAGCACAAGTTCCTCGGTCGGCGATCAAGCACCTGATGATTGTGGTCATGCAGAATAGTTCGTTCGACCACCTTTTCGGAAAATTTCCCGGGGTTAATGGCCTGGACTCCTCACTTCCCAGCTACCACCAGAAAGATCAAGCTGGTAACACGATTTCCCCGAAGTTGCTGAGCGATCTGAGTCCCGCCGACCTTAACCACACCGCGACCAGCTACCAAATCGCCTACGATTCCGGAAAGATGGACAAGTACGCCCTTGAGAATGGCGATACCTCCATGGACTACTACGACAACACCAGCATAGGAACTACTGCCGACGGGCAGCAATTCGGAGTAGACACGTTGTGGAACTACGCGCAGCAGTATGCAATTGCTGACAACTTCTTTGCCGCGGCCATGGCGAGTGAACCCAGCAACATGCTTTACATGACGGCGGGCGATACTGGCACCGGAGCGGATCCTTACGGTTATCCGCAACTCGACGCCTGTACGGCAGGTTTGTTCCAGAAGAACCAGGGAAGCGGCGCCAATGTAACTCCGCCGCTCACCTTCACCAACGTGGGCGATCAACTCTCAGCACGAAATATTTCGTGGGGTTTCTACCAAGAATTTTTTTCAAATGAGCAAAATGGGACTTGCACTCACTACGTGCCACAGGAAAATCCCTTTCAATATTTTCAGACCACGGCAAACTCGGCCAATGTCCAGACTTTCACCATGGCTGGCTTTAATACCATGCTCTCGTCGGGAACGCTGCCTTCAGTGATGTGGGTTCAGCCATCGCCCAGTCACAGCATGCACCCTGGTCAAGGCAGCATCGCCGATAGTATTGAATGGCTGGACAGCTTCGTCCAGGCCGTGAAGAGCTCGAATCTCTGGGGCAGCACGGCCGTTATGGTGGTGTGGGATGAGAGCGGCGGATGGTATGACCACGTCGCGCCTCCGCAGTTAAGTGGAACTTTAGGACTCGGAGCCAGGGTGCCGGTGATCATGATCTCGCCTTTCGCAAAAACCGGCTACGTTTCATCGCAACAGATGGATTTCGTTTCTATCCTGCGGTTCATTCAGTGGAATTGGGCGCTCGGAACGCTGAACGGACCCGCCCAGACCGCGCGCGAAGCTCAAAGCGGGAACATTTGCGATCTGCTGGCTTCGACCTGCGGCAATCCATAGTACGCTGCCGCTCTACGCTGCTTTCTTTTCTCCAGGAGCTTTGGCCTCTGGATGCCCCCTCAGTGCGGCTGCATGCTCAATTTGAGCATTGACTTCGCCTCCGATCAGAAATGCCAGGCCAGTGATATACAGCCACATCAGCAGAATGATGGCCGCACCAAGAGACCCATAAGTTTTACTGTACGAATTGAAAAAATGAAGGTACGTGCGAAAACCAAACGACGCCGCGACCCAAAGCAGTACGCCGATCACTGAACCGGGCGTAATCCAGTACCAGTGCTGTTCGTGCAGATCAGGACCCCAGTAGTAGATAAGAGAGAATGAAAGCGCAACGAAAAGAAGAGCAACCATGATTTCCCCGACACGCCAGGAAATGATCGCAGCCTGTCCCAGCCCATAATGAGTGCCAACGACATTTGCGGCGTAACTCCCGGCCAGAACGGAAATCAAGGCTGAAATGACTAGAATCGAGATCGCGACTGTCAACCCTACGGCAATCGCGCGAACTTTAAACCATGAACGAGCTTCCCGGATTTCATAAGCGCCATTCAGGGCGGAGATCATGGAAGTCATTCCACCTGAAGCGAACCAGAGCGTGAGGACGATACCTAGCGTGATTTTTCCGCCGCCAGCGTTCTTGGTCACCTCAGCCAGCGTGTGGCTCACGACTTGAAATCCCGCCGGAGGGAGTACCTCCGACAGATATTGCATGAGATTAGTTCGCAAAGCAGTGCCCCGCGAGGCGAACATCCCCAGTATTGCCAAAAGGAACAGCAGCAGCGGAAAAATCGCGAGAATGAAGTTGAAGGCCAGGGCTGCGGATCGATCCAGGAGAAAATTGTCGTTAAATGCGCGCCAGACTTTCCTGGCCAATTGCGACGCACTCAATCCGCCCAGTTGCCACAGGCTGGCAACCTGCTCGGTGGTGTTCAACTTTGATTCTGTCATCTTCTCCGCCATGGTTAATGCTTGGATTCGGCGGTAGAAACAGACTGTTGCCCGTTAGCTGGAAGCAAGAATTAAATCGAGAGCTGGCGAGAGCAGGCTAGATCATCGGCTAAGCCGCATCGTCTTCTATCTTGATCCGCAGGGACTTCAGGAACTTGAGATCCTGGTCGCTGATCTTCAACTCGGGATTACTGGTAAGGGTGGTTACAAGAGAACTCTTATCGGTGCCTTTTTCGCCGGGGCGGCTCACACCAATCGTAGCTTCGAGAACGAGAAAGATGTCGTAACCGCCTTCTTTAATCCGGGATACTACTTCAGCAATCTGGTCGGAGTCGGCCAGCGATTCATTGATTGCTTCGCCCAGTTCCTTCATCAACTGCTTCAGTTGCTGGTCCACGAATCCCCCGGAGTCCCGTCACAGTTAGATGCAGGCCGTTAACTGGCGTCTGCAAAAGACTGGCCCATCCATTTTAACCCCTGAGGTTGGTAAAATCGAGAACAATGGCGAACCTCTCTACTTCGCGAAAATTGGGTATTGCGGCGCGAGTTGCGGGCCAACAGGTAAAGCGCACCCGGACTTATGGTGCAGTGCTGAATGCCGTCAGAGCCACGGCGAGCCACTTCTTCAGCACTCTGCGGCAACTGTGGCTCGAAGTAACCGGCTTTGTTTTCGTTATTTTTGCGGGCCTTGGGCTGGTGGCCGCGGTACGTGAATATGTTGCTTATCATGCCGGGCGAGGGAGCTCTGGTCACCTTGCAGCTGCCACGGGATTTTGTCTGATGTTCAGTTGGTTCGGGGTAACCTCATTCTGGAGAGCGCGAAAGCGACCATAATCTCCCCTTGTCGGAAAAAAACAAATCAAACGACCTTAGAGATCCTCAGACTTCTTCCAAAATTCCAATTCGTCCTGTGTACACACCGGCCGAACTACTCGACTGGAACTACGACCGGCAGGTTGGGTACCCAGGCGATTTTCCTTACACCCGCGGCGTCCAGCCCACCATGTACCGGGGCCGACTGTGGACCATGCGCCAATATGCGGGCATGGGCGATGCCGACGAGTCGAATAAGCGATATCGCTATCTGCTGGCGCACGGAACTACCGGCTTGTCCGTCGCCTTCGACCTCCCTACTCAGATCGGATTTGATTCCGACCATTCCTTGGCGGCCGGCGAAGTTGGCAAGGTCGGCGTCGCGATTGATTCCATCGAGGATATGGAACGGCTTTTCGACGGAATCGATCTAACAAAAATTTCTACATCAATGACGATTAATGCCACGGCATCAATTCTCCTGGCGCTTTATGTCGCTGTAGCGCGGAGGAAAGGGGCTGACATTAGTAAGCTTTCCGGCACCGTCCAAAACGATGTCCTCAAGGAATACATTGCCCGCGGCACTTACATTTATCCGGTTCCGACAGCGATGCGAATCGTGACCGATCTGTTTGCCTGGACGAATGAGAACTTACCCGAATGGAACACCATCTCAATCTCCGGATACCACATGCGCGAGGCGGGAGCGACAGCCGTGCAGGAAGTCGCGTTTACGCTCGGCAATGGCGCCGCTTATGTACAGGCCGCAATTAACGCGGGATTAGATATAGATGTGTTCGCTCCCCGCCTTTCATTTTTCTTCAATGCGCACAACGACTTTTTGGAAGAGATAGCTAAGTTCCGTGCGGCTCGGCGAATGTGGGCCCATATCATGCGGGAGAAGTTCGGCGCTAAAAATCCGCGGTCCTGGATGTTGCGCTTTCATACCCAGACTGCCGGTTCTACGCTCACCGCCCAGCAACCGGAAAACAACATTGTCCGCACCGCGATTCAGGCAATGGCCGCTGTGCTCGGAGGCACGCAGTCTCTGCATACAAACTCTTTCGATGAAGCATTGTCTTTACCCACCGAACAAGCGGCCCGCATTGCATTGCGGACGCAGCAGGTTGTAGCCTACGAAACGGGGGTCCCGAATACGGTCGATCCGCTCGCAGGCTCGTATTTTGTTGAGTCCCTTACAGAGGAAATAGAAAAAAATGCCAAGGCATATCTGGCGAAGATCGATGCTGTGGGCGGAATGCTGAAGGCCATCGAGCGTGGATTTGTGCAGCAGGAGATCCAAAATGCTGCATACGAGTATCAACGCGCGGTTGACGCCGGAGAAGCAATTGTCGTTGGCGTAAACCGCTTTGAGCAGGAGCAGGACAAACCGGTCCCGATTCAGCGCATAAATGAAAAGCTGGAACGGCAACAGATCGAGCGCGTGAGGGCATTGCGGGCTGAGCGTAATGAGAGTTCATGGAAACAGGCAATCACCGCGATTCAGGATTCGGCTCGTTCCGGGGACAATCTGATGCCGAGAATCCTTGCCGCGGTCGAAGCAAACGCGACTGTGGGCGAAATTGCAGACGCAATGCGCCAGGTATTTGGCGAATATCGGGAAACTGTCGTGGTGTGAGACTGTCTGGTAGGAAAGAGAATCTAGTCGGAAACTTTATAGTCGCAGGCCTCGCGGCATGGCGGACAATAGTAGAGACCGTCGTGGCATAAACGTACATCGATTTGGCTCTGGCAGAAGCAACAGTACTTTTCGCAGAAGCACTTGGATTCGATCATCTCGCACTGCATGCAGGTGTATTTCTTGGCGGTTCCAGCACTGGCGCTCATTGGATGAGCATATCCCCGGCTGCCGTCGGGACGAAGGTACCCGAGGTAACCGCCCCATCCGGCGCCAAACACTCCTTTGCCGTTTATGGCTCGAAGCGGGGCGGGACGCGCATGGATGTTAAAATCGGAGGATTGCATGTCATTGAAATCCCTATCTGTATTGACCTCCGATAAAACCAAAGCCGGTGCTACCAAAGTAGGTTTTGTCAGCCTCGGCTGTCCCAAAAACCTGGTGGACAGCGAAGTCATGATGGGCATGCTGTCGCAGTCCGGCGCGGAACTCGTTTCTCGCGCAGAAGATGCTGATGTCATTGTGGTAAATACCTGTTCATTCATCGAAAGTGCGCAGCAGGAGTCAGTTAACACGATTCTGGAAATGACAAAGCACAAAGCCGGTCGGGCGAAGAAGTTGGTGGTCGCCGGCTGCCTGGTGGAGCGCTTTCGCGAAGAGATTCAGAAGAACATTCCTGGAGTGGACGCGGTAGTCGGAACGGGTGAGCTCGAAAATATTCTTGCCGCAGCTGGAATCTCCCCTGCGGCTCCTATTGACTCACCGTTTCGCATTCTCACCTCACGTCCCGAAGGCGACCTGCGTGCCAGCCAAGGCCGCTTCTCTCGCGACAGTTGGGATGGCGCCATTGCGGATTTGCCGAACTATCTTTACGACGAAGCCACGCCGCGCATTCTAGCGACGCCCCGGTCAACTGCTTACATTAAAATTGCCGAGGGCTGCGATCATCCCTGCGGCTTCTGCATCATTCCGCAGTTGCGTGGAAAATTTCGCTCCCGGCGGTTCGAATCGGTGGTCGCAGAAGCTGAACGTCTCGCCCATTCCGGCGTTCGTGAGATCACACTCATCGGCCAGGACACAACCTGCTACGGAGAAGACTTTGGACTGAAGGACGGGCTTGCTCTCCTGCTTGAGAAACTGGCGGGAATCGAAGAACTGCGATGGGTGCGGTTCCTGTACGCGTATCCCAACAAGATTACCAGCCACCTGCTCGAAACTATTGCCGCCAACGACAAGATATGCTCCTACCTCGATGTTCCTTTGCAGCACGCTTCGGCTCCGACGCTGAAGCGCATGAAGCGCGGAGGCAGCGCTGAAATCTTTCTTCGGACGATTGAAAAAACCAGGCAAATCATTCCTGGCGTGACGCTGCGGACGTCGTTTGTTGTCGGCTTTCCTGGCGAGACGGAAGCAGAATTCGAAGAGTTATGTGAGTTTGTCCGCGCCGCAGAGTTCGATTGGATGGGAAGCTTTGCATATTCCGACCAGCAAGGCGCAACCGCGTATTCGCTCAAAGATAAACTCCCGCTTCCTGAAATCGAGCGCCGGCGCAAGCACCTGATGCAAATTCAAAAGCAGATCAGCAAGCGCAAGAAGAAAGCACTACGCGGCAAAGAGTTTGATGTCCTGCTGGAAGGGCCATCTGAAGAAAGCGACTTGCTGCTCGAAGGCCGAACACCGATGCACGCTCCCGAGATTGATGGAAAGCTCTACATCGCTGATGTTCCCGACGGCCTCGAACCCGTTCCGGGCGATTTCTATCGCTGCCAGATCACGGAAACCCACGATTACGATCTGGTCGGCAAGATTATTTAGAGCCCTCTAAGGGACTTCAGTACAGCCGTTACGGGCTTCTTTGCTTAACCGTTCCGACCGTGGACCCTCGACATGTTCAGTCAGAAACTTCAGCAGTGGCTCAGCGTTTTGCAGGCTCCCGTCCCCTCCGTAGAAGCCAGGAAGTTGAGGATGATCGAACGCTGTGGACAGCACGAGTTGCTGCTCTCCTTCCGGCCGCGATATTGAAAGCTCGAGCATGTTCCCCAAAATCGGCACAAACCGTCCTCCGCGATGCTCGCGATGCCGCATCTTTGCCAAATTGGGGTCGTTGATGATCTGACGTAGTTGCTGTAGTTGGTCGGAGTTCAAGCGACCTGAAAAGATTGCGGTGTCTACTGGCTTCGCTCCCTTCTGTATCCGTTCTTCAAACCTGTATGTTCCGCTTCGCACCACCAGGGCACAGCGATCATGCGCGTTTCCGTTCTTTATTTCCAAAAGATGCATTCGGAGCATAGTTGCATTCAGCGTAGGAGCGGCTGCTGACATCGAGCTGGTTTGTGGGTCTGGAGCTGTGGGCTGTGGCGCCGGATTCGATGAAAGCACATCCGCTCTGGTTTTGGCGGTAACTTCATCGTGCGGTGGTCTTCCCCGTATTTGAAGGACTATAGGACTCCGCGGCAAACAATTATTTTTGCCTGCGTCTTCCGACAGTTCTCGATGAGGAACTTTGTGGAGATCGTCGAGCCAGTGCGCCAGTGGCTGGAGTGACTGCTTGAATGCCCGCTGACTGTCGCTGCTACGAAAAAACAGGTCCTGCCAGCCGTCGCCACGAAAGACGGTGACTTGTAGCTTGTCATACCGCCCGCTGCGTATTATCGGTTCCTCAATCTGCTGCTGTGAAAGGTTGAAGAGAGGGTCACGGTTGAGGTCGTTCTTAATTTCATCGAGCTGATGGGCGCCAATCGTGCCCTGAAAGACCTTGACCCGATCGCCATGATCAATTTCGAGATGGAAATCTCCCGAGGATTGCAGCAGAGCACAGGAATGATCTTCGAAGGTGTAGTGATCGAGCCGCAGGAGGTAGGGGTAGTTTGAGGGATAGGCTTGGCCTAGAGCCGATGAAGCGAATACAAGGGCTGCGAGCAGACCGCGCATTAGGCGAAGTTAATCACAAATGCGAAAAACAGACCAGCCGAATGCTCAGGCCGTCTTCTTAAGCACCAGCGCCGAATTCTTCGAGCCAAATCCAACACAGTTGCAAACTGCATGTTCGATCTGCGCCTTGCGACCGATGTCGGTGACGTAATCCAGATCACATTCCGGGTCCGGATGGTCAAGGTTGATGGTGGGCGGCACCTGGCCGTGCTCCATCGCAATCAGAGTTGCCGCCACGCTGGCTGAACCGCAGGCGCCTTGCGCGTGTCCGATTTGCGATTTCAACCCTGACATCGGAATCTTGTAAGCGTGCTCCCCGAGTGCATGCTTTAGCGCCTTGGTCTCGACGCGGTCATTCATTTCCGTCGAAGTGCCGTGCAGAGAAACGTACTGGATGTCGGTTGGCGCAATTCCTGCTTCATCCAGCGCGAGGGTGATTGCCCGTGCCGGTTCGTCGGGAGAGTCGCTCATACGGACGCGATGAAAGGCCTCGCAAGTGGCGCCGTAGCCGGTAATCTCGGCGTAGATCTTGGCACTTCGCGCTTTTGCATGTTCGTACTCCTCGAGCACAAACATCCACGAGCCTTCGGCCAGAACGAATCCGTCGCGGTCCGCTGAAAATGGCCGTGATGCCCGCTCGGGTTCGTCGTTCCATGATTGCGTAAGCGCGCGAATCATGGTGTAGCCCTTGATAATGCCTTCGGTGATCGGCGAATCCACTCCGCCCGCAACAAACATCGGCTGCACACCGGCTTGTATGTGCTGATATGCGTAACCGAGGGCGTCGGTTGAGGAAGTGCAGCCTGCAGTCACCACGTGACTGTAACCGCGAAATCCGAAGCGCATGCTGATTTCGCTAGGAATGGTCCCCATGGTGCCGCTCGGAATGCAGAACAGGCTCACCTGTTTTTCTTTCCCACTGTGCCACAGGCGATACATCTGTTCTGAAAATTCCTGCGCGCCGCCGCCGGTGCCAAGAATAATTCCGACCTGGCGTTTTTCCTCAATGGACATCGATTTGAAGTCAAGACCCGCGTCGTTGACCGCTTCCGTGGTGGCGGCAATGCAAAGCGGAACCACGCGAGAAACATGCTTGCGCTCGCGCGCATCCACCCACGCGAGTTCATCGAAATCGGGAATTTCGCCGCCAATATGGACGGAGAGCATGGAGGAATCGAAACGCGAGATGCGCTTTACGCCGGATTTGCCGGCGAGCACCGCGCGGCAGAACTCTTCCTTTCCGGTTCCATTAGGGCTGACAACGCCCATACCAGTAATCACCACACGAGGAAGCATATTGTTTGAATTCCACGTACGATTACGAAGCAGCGAGTCACCTAAGAAGCCAGGAGCGAGCAGCCCGAAGCTGGGATAATAATACAGATGCCGCTGGGATTGTACATTTCCATACCCTTTTGCCGGACCAAATGCACCTACTGCAATTTCGCCTCGGACGTGTTTTCAGGTGCGGTTTTTAAAAAGTACGTTGACCGTGTGTGTGCCGAAATCGGAACCGCGCCTGAAACTGCCGGTCAAATGTGCGCTTCGTTCGAACGTACTGTGGATTCGGTTTATTTCGGCGGCGGCACGCCTACCCTTCTGAATGTGACAGAACTGGAACGAATTTTTGTCACCATTCGGCAAAATTTCGATTTGCTACCCAGCGCGGAAGTCACCATGGAATGCGCGCCTGGCACGCTTTCTCCGGAAATGATTACGGGATTGCGGCGCTGCGGCGTGAATCGGATAAGCCTGGGAGTGCAATCGTTTGTGGATCAGGAAGCACGATCTGTCGGTCGCCTGCATACCTGCGAGATCGTGTTCGACGATGTCGCGCGGCTACGTGCCTCCGGAATCCCGAACATCAATGTAGACCTGATTGCGGGCCTTCCTCATCAGACACGCGAGAGTTGGGATGAGTCGCTGAATCGATTGATCGGAACCGGAGTTCCTCATGCCAGCGTGTACATGCTGGAGGTGGACGAAGAGTCGCGATTGGGCCGTGAACTAATTGCGGGCGGACAGAAATATCACGCGCATTTTGTTCCCGACGAAGATCTGACGGCCGATTTCTACGAAATTACATGCGACCGGCTGAATGCGGCAGGAATCCAGCAATACGAAATTTCGAACTTTGCGCGCACCGGATTAGAGTCGAAACACAATTTAAAATACTGGACTCGAAAGCCTTATCTCGGATTTGGCGTCGATGCGCATTCGATGCTTCAGTCAGAAAATAGAGCAGTTCGTTTCTCGAATCCTGATGCGCTGGAAATGTACGTCGCCGGCGAAGCTCGTGAGTCCACCATTGTTTCGCAAGACTTGGCCCTGCAGGAAGAGTTCTTTCTCGGACTGCGGCTGAACCACGGCGTGAACATGGCGGAACTCGCCGAGCGTTACAGCACGCTGCTGATAGCCTTATTTAAGGACGGCATCTCGGAACTGATCGGTGACAAGTTGCTGGAACAGAATGGAGACGTAATCGCTCTGACCCGTACTGGGCGACTACTATCTAACGAAGTCTTCCAACGCTTCATTTCCGTCCCATCCGAGCTATAATCCTGCCCGAACGAGGTGACACCATGGGCCTCTACTCGCATTACGACAGCGCGCATAATCATCCGGTAAACCGGGCGTTGCATCTCATCGCGATCCCTGTCGGCTTCTCATCCCTGATAGTCGTTTGGTTCCATTGGGTGATTGGACTGCTGTTAATTCCAACCGCATTTACTTTGGCCTGGATTGGACATCTTATCGAAGGCAACAAGCCCGCATTCCTGACGAATCCGGCGCACGTGCTGATAGCGCCGTTGTGGATGGTGCGGCGAATCTTCGGCAAATCAAAACCGGCAGCGGTTCCAGTTGGGCACGATCATGCCTGAAGAACAGATCATCGCACTGCTCACGGAAATTCGCGATCTGCAACGACAAAACGTTGAGAATTACAAGGTCGCGTTGCAGAAGCAGCAGGAAGCCATCGAGCTGCAGAAGCAGAACGTCAATGAATTTAAGCGACGATACGTTGTCTGGCAAAGATTGGGCGTTGTTGTGATAGCGGCCATTTACCTGGTTCTGCTGATGATTGTCACGCTCCTGCCGTCGCTCACTCGATTTCATCGCTAGACCAACCGGTCGGTGCGATCATTTCCGCTGCCCGCGCTCACTGTGATCTAATAATTCTTCCGCCCGTTGACAAAGAGCCAGACTTTTTCTTCGCGGTTTTTCTCTGCGCCCTTTGCGATCTCTGCGGTTAAGGCTTTTATTTCGGAGAAAAGTTTTGGACTTCCAGCTGAACGACGAGCAAGTGCAACTGAAGAAGAGCGTTCGCGAATTTGCGGAACGCGAGATCGCGCCTAACGTCCGCAGGTGGGACGAAGCCGGCGAATTTCCGCTCGCCACAATCAAGGAGCTTGGGAAGCTTGGACTGCTGGGCGTCGTGTTCCCGGCCGAACTCGGCGGCGCGGGCATGGGTTACGTGGAATATGTAACGGCAATTGAAGAGCTTTCGCGTGTGGATGGTTCCGTCGGAATTATCGTTGCAGCACATACGTCGTTGTGCTCGAACCATATTTTCCTTGCAGGAAACGATTCGCAAAAGAAGAAATACATTCCGAAACTTGCCAGCGGTGAGTTCATCGGCGCCTGGGGACTGACCGAGCCGTCGTCCGGCTCAGATGCAGGCAGTGCACGCATGACTGCGGTGCGCAGGGGAAAGGACTGGGTGCTGAATGGCAACAAAACGTTCATCACCAATGGCCACTATGCCGACATTCTTGTCGTGATCGCCGTAACCGACCGCGCAGCGCATACGCATGGACTTTCGGCTTTCATTGTAGAAAAAGACACGAAAGGATTTCGGCCCGGAAAGAAAGAAGACAAACTGGGCCTGCGAGCCAGCGACACCGCAGAATTGATTTTCGACGATTGCGTGCTTCCCGCGGAAAACCTGCTCGGTACTGAGGGCCAGGGATTTGTGGATGCGATGCGCGTGCTCGATGGCGGCCGCATCTCGATTGCCGCTCTATCGCTTGGCATGGCTGAAGGCGCGTACGATGCCGCGCTGGACTATTCCAAGCAGCGCAAACAGTTCGGACGCGCTATCAGCGACTTTCAGGCGATCCAGTGGAAGCTGGCGGACATGGCCACAGAAATCGAAGCCGCCAAGCTGCTGACCCTCCGCGCAGCCGCAATGAAAGATGCGGGCATGAAGACTACGCTCGAATCCTCTATGGCCAAGCTCTTCGCCAGCGAAGTTGCCGTCAAATGTGCGAACGAGGGCGTACAGATTCATGGCGGCTACGGCTTTATCAAAGATTATCCCGCAGAAAAGTTTTATCGTGACGTCAAGCTGTGCACCATCGGCGAGGGGACAAGCGAGATACAGAGGCTGGTGATCGCAAGGCAGTTGCTGAAGGACTAGCTGCTGGCTCCCGCCAGAGCTCTTAAGCGAATCGTCAATGGCCGTGTGCGAGGAGCACCCCTGCCTGTCCGATCGAGCGAAGCTCGACTACCGCGTTGCCCCGGCCATGGTTGATTTCACGCGAGGAGTATTCTCATGTCCTTGCGCCATTTCAGCCAGGACAGTTTCCGTTACACTTCTTGCTTGCACAAGGTCAGACAAATCGACGCGCTCCGCTTAGGCGACACACGCGCGCTCGCCCGCGCCATTTCCAACATTGAAAACCACGCGCCCGGTTGGAACGAACTGCTCAAAGAGCTTTTTGCGCACACAGGCAAAGCTCTGACCATAGGGTTGACCGGGGCCCCGGGCGCGGGGAAGAGCACGCTGGTAGATCAACTGGCTAAGGAATTTCGCAAGGAGAAACGCAGTGTCGGCATCATTGCCGTTGATCCCAGTAGCCCCTACACCGGCGGCGCGATTCTCGGCGACCGCATCCGCATGCAGTCGCATTTCTCGGATCCGGGGATTTACATCCGGAGCATGGCGACACGCGGATCGCTCGGCGGACTGGCGCGCGCGACGGCGGACGTTTCAATGGTGCTAGATGCCGCCGGACGCGACATTATCATGATCGAAACGGTCGGCGTGGGGCAGGACGAGGTGGACATCGTTCGCGTGGCCGATATTACAGTGGTGATTCTTGTCCCCGGCATGGGTGATGATGTGCAGAGCATCAAGGCCGGCATCATGGAAATCGCCGATATTTTCGTGATCAATAAGAGCGATCATGATGGCGCTGAGCGAGTGGAAAAAGAGATTCGTGCCCTGCAGTCTCTCGCTATTCGCGACGACAAATGGACGCCGCCAATTGTGAAGACGGTCGCGACAAATGGCACCGGAATAGTTGAAGTTAAAGAAGCTATCAGCGAGTACCACTCTTTTCTCGCTTCCCAAAATTTGTTTACCAGCCGGCGTAAGCACAACTGGGAACTGCGGCTGCTCGAGATGTTGCGGGACACTCTGCTGGAGAGAGCGCGATGCAACATGTCTGAGGGTGATCTGGAGCGGTATGCCAGTGAAATTGCCGAGCACAAGCGCGATCCGTATTCTGTCATTGAGGAGATTCAAAGCAGAATGTGAGCCGGGAGGGCAAGCTTGAGTCGTCTTGACTGGATCGCAATGATTTTGTTGTTATCCCTTGTCGTGGGGCTGGTGCTCGCCTTTTTTCTCTACTTGAGGACCGCGTATCGTAAAGGCGGATGGCGGCTGGTTAAAATACACTTTCTTGTCGCCATTGTTGCGCTGGGCGCGCTCTATGTTCTTCGTGTAGTCGAGAACTCGGATTTGTTATTTCTCAAGGAGGTAGTCAACCGGGTCACCCAGTGATTACATATGTACAGGCTTGATCATCTCGGCATAGCGGTGAAGTCGCTGAGTGCTGCTCGTGCAATTTATGAAAAGCTCGGCCTTCCGATTACCAGTGAAGAAGAGGTCCCCGCCGAGAAGGTCCGGCTCGTAATGGTCCCCGTCGGCGAAACGCGTCTGGAACTGCTTGAACCGACTTCCGACGATTCCGTCATCGCAAAGTTCATCGCCAAGCGCGGCGAGGGATTGCATCACTTGTGTCTGCGAGTTCCGGACCTCGCAGCCGCGGTTCATAAACTGAAATCCGAAGGCGTGCGGCTGCTTTCAGAAGACATTAAGATCGGCGCGGGCGGGCACAAATACGTTTTCGTTCATCCTTCCAGCGCCGGGGGAGTGCTGCTCGAACTCGTCGAGTCTGGCCACTAAGGATGCTGATTCTCGGGATCGATACCTCAGGGAAGGATGGCAGCCTCGCCCTGGTCCGCTTCGAAGACCAGAAGCAGCTAACCTTGGACGTCTCGCCGATAGCGGGCGGAACTTTCTCGGCACAACTCATTCCACAACTCGCTGCCATGCTCGGGCAGCATGGACTCTCAAAGCGTGACATCGATGGATTTGCGGTGACATCCGGGCCGGGTTCATTCACGGGATTGCGAGTCGGTCT
>Ga0105241_10001257_pt1 | contig 19315 bp, 15 predicted proteins | sample KBSC64metaG_FD_80422 | JGI IMG/M metagenome (GOLD analysis project Ga0105241, IMG submission 80422) | Corn rhizosphere microbial communities from Kellogg Biological Station, Michigan, USA - KBS C6-4 metaG | ecosystem: Host-associated > Plants > Roots > Rhizosphere > Soil | place: Michigan, USA... | reverse complement strand
TGCGGCGAAGTCTGCCGCACCCGCCCCTGTATCGGCTGACCAGCACGTGACCCTGCAGGCGTCGGAGCTCACTTGGGTCTCCGCCAGAGACTCCGCCGGAAAACAGACGCTGGCCCGCGTTTTCCAAAAAGGCGATACGCAGACCCTCAATCTCCCCAACGGAGCGACGGTGCGCGTAGGCAATGCCGGCGGCCTCAGCATTCTTCTCAATGGCGCCTCGATCGGCACCCTCGGCGCGCATGGCCAGGTTCGCGAGGTCGTGTTCAGAAACGGCTCGTATAAAGTTGTAGTGGCGGACCAGGGGCGGTAAGCGCCGCGCGTCGGCTGCCCCGGGCCACGCTGCCTTAGAACGTCATTCCAATCTTCCCCACCAATGACCTGGGTTGCAGGAAGTGTGTCCCGCTGAAGGTCGATAGAAAATTGTACAGCGCAGTAACGTTGGTGAGATTCGCGATTTCGAGGGAAGCCGTATAGCGCCGCTTCCCTTCGCGGTGCAATAGATTGTCGGTGCCAATGCCGAGGTCCAATATGTTCCGAGGCTTCACGCGGTCGGGATTGTGATCGTCATTCTCCGCGCTCGGGAACGGACCATAGCCGCCTTGAGGCAGCGTGATTAGCTTCGACGTCACCACGCCCTGTTTGCCGCCTAGGCCAGTGCAATCGGTGAGCGGGCTCGCGACCGTGGCAAGGACTCCGTTGCAGGCCAAGCCAAGCGACACTTGCTGATTGGGCGTGAGCGCCAGCGCGGCGCCCGCATCCGGCACACCGCTAACCACCAGTCCGCTGTCGAAGCGATAGGTGAGCGCGATCCATTCCGCGTTCCTGGGCCGCTGATAGCGCAGATTCACAGTGGACTGAAACGCCTGATCGTGATCGATCCGGAACACGCCGCCGGCTAAAGGCGCGCCCTGCGGAATCAGCCCGCCGTTCTCCGGCGGAAAGTAGCGAGCGCGGGTGTGGCCGAACGTCCAGTACGCCTGTAAGCCCTTGAGGTTTGTGGTGCTCAGGCGACCTGTTACTCCGTCGAGCTTCGAATTGTGCCAGGCAATCGGGAACGTGATCGTAGTGTTCAACAGCGTGCTGAAGTCGAAAGAATTGTGCGTATACTTCCAAAAGTAATCGGCGTCGAGCAGCAGGAACTTTCCCAGAGCTTGCTGAAAGCCGGTGTTGAATTGGTTGCGGAAACCCGGCTGAATCGGTACTCCGGTTGAGCCGAATACGTTCTGCGCCAACCCGCCGACCCCGGTCGCGCTGGAGAGCAGCAGATTTTCGTTGAACGGTGTTTCGAAAGTTCGCGCGTAGGAAACCCTCAAAACCGTTCCGGTCTTCTTGACGTTATAAGCGACACCAGCCCGCGGTTGTGGACCCGATTTCGAGACCAGGCCGTCGTAACGGTCAAAGCGAAAGCCGATGTTGACCATGAAGTTGCCGGCGGTGATCGCATCCTGCGCATAAAACGCGTATTGGTTGATATTGGCGGCGGCGTGAAAATTGAACTGGCGTCCGCCGCGAGAAAGGTCAAAAGGCAGCAGCGCCGGCGAGAAGGTCGCGCCAGTTACATTCGGATTATTCGCCGTGTTCGGTTGAAATCCGGCGGCTGCGCACTGGGCCGGCGACGTCAAGGCCGTATGGCCGGACGGGCTTCCGTCAGCACTCAGGCAAGGATCGTTGAACGTCGGATCTGTGATCCCGAATCCAAAGTTTTCGAGCAGTCTCGTTTGCTTCAAATCCAGCCCATATTTCAGGTTGTGGCGGCCCTGCGTGCTGGAAACATCCGCCCGAACACCCCAGTTTAATAACTGGCGGCTCTCGTTTTGTGTCGCGGGCGTGTCGGCGAAAGGATCTCCGCTAGGGTAATAGTTGAATTGATCTTTCCGGATGTAGGGATTTACCGTGATCAAGGTGTGTGCGTTCAAAGTGTGCTGGTATCCGGGCGCGATGTTCCAAGTCAGTACCCGCTGCCGCTGGTCTTGCGCCAATTGATCGTAGGAGTTGGGGTCCTGGATCCAGTTCCGCGCCGCGAACAGGTTGAGATGGAACACATCCTTGCCGGTGGGCTGATAGTCCATGCGGTCGAAAATCGTCTGGTTGTTGCCAATGTCGTGGAACGGAGTGTACTCAGGGCTGTCGAGGAAGCGCCCGCTCCGTACGCCGTCAGCGGCTAGAAAGTTCCCGAACTTCGCGCCACCGAAACCCAGACCCAAGTCACCCCCTGCGGTGCCGAAGGACCCGTAGTCGGCCTCGACATTGCCGAAAATTCTGCCAGCGCCCAGTCCGGAACGAGTGCTGATCTGCGCCACCAGACTGCTCTTGTCGCCAAATTCGGCGTCGGGAGTTCCGGTGGTCACTTCCATACTCTGGATCGCGCTCGTGGGAAGCTGCGTCGAAAACACTTTGCTCTGCTGATCGCTGATTGGCTGTCCATCGATTACGAAACTGGTCTGAGCGTGGTCGCCCAGCGGGTGGAACAGGCCGTTTCCGTCCGCGGCCACTCCACCAGTGGTGTTGGTAATCGCCTGGCTCAATCCTCCGCCCGGATCGCTGGATGGAAGTTTGGCTATCAAACTCCGGTCTACGTCGATGTGGGCCGAAGGATCGTTCTCGAGAATATCCGCTCCCGCAGCTTCCACAGTCACACTGCTCATACCTCCGGATACATCCAGTTTCGTTTTCACTTGAACCGGGATGGCGTTCCGCACCGTAACGTCCTGTTCCGATGTATTAAAGCCGGAAGCGGATACTTGAAGATGATACGGATTGGGCGGGATGTTGGTCAGCCGGAACGACCCGTCCCTCGCGCTGGTCGCCGATTGACTGTAACCGGAAACCGCGTTCTTGAGGATCACCGTCGCATCGGGGATCGAAGCTCCGGTCTGATCGGTGACGCTTCCTTCTATGGTCCCGGCATTGCCCAGCGACTGCGCCCTGATCGCCGGCCCGGCGAAAATAATCAACAAAAATAAAAACGAACGTCTGAATGCCATAACCCTATCTCTCCTCTGAATAAAAGAAAAAACACGCCACCCGGACGGATTACGCCCAGGTAGCCAAAACGAACGCAGAAGTTGAGGTGAGGTTAAGCGGGCGGGGCTCTTGAGGAGTTGAAGGTTCGGCCGTCGTCAGAATAATAGGAGTCCAGCTCGATTCCGGCGTGCCAGCCGGCTACGCAAAGCGTTTCGATTTGGACAGCGTTTACGCTGACCAGAATGGGAAAGTGCCCGGCATGGCCACCGGCGCAGCAACGGTCGTGGGCGCCGTGATGATCCGGAAAAATCTCGATTACGCTCGCTGCTTGCACTGCGGCGAAGCTCGTCAGGATAAGCAGGACCAGTAGAATCTGGCCTACTTTACCCCAGCTTCGGACTTGCGACGCGAATCGACGGGACACACCCATACCTAGATCCATTCTAGACGGTATGTCGGCGATAAAGGTTGCTAAGGATAGAAAAGACTAGAACGGCAAATCCGGCTGTACGTGCTGCGCCGTCATCGCAGAGCGCGTCAGGTAAGGATACGGGTTCACCGGGTTCCCGCCCAAACGAACCTCAAAATGCAGGTGTGGCGCGGTCACTTTTCCGGTGGCTCCCGAATAACCAAGGATGTCGCCTCGCCGTATCTCCTGCCCCGGCACCACCTCGAATCGCGACAAATGCGCGTACCAGGTGTGCATGCCATTGCCATGGTCAATCGCCACCATCTTGCCGTAGCCGCCCCAGTATTCGGCTCGCGATACAATACCGTCCGCCGCCGCATGCACCGGAGTCCCCATGGAAGCCGAAATATCTACACCCGTATGCAGCGCGCCTTCTCCGGAAAACGGATCCTCGCGCTCGCCGAACCGGCTCAGCAGCCGTCCATTCACCGGCCACACGGCCGGCACGATGTTGGTCTGCCAGCGCCGGGCGTAGAGGTGATTCACCTGCGAGTAGCTGGCCGATTTCAGGAAGTTATATTCTTCAAGGGATTCGCGGTAGCTCGGCACCAGGGGTCCTTCACTCGCGATATCGTCCGCGCCTTCCAGTCTGCCCTTCAGGCCTAGCGCCACGCTCACTTCGCTGGCCATCAACTGCAGCGATGCGAGCTGTTCCTTCTTCTCGATGTTTTCTTGCTGCAACTGCTGGTAGCGGTTGCGCAGCGTATTCACCTGATCCCGCAGGGCGTTATAATTGGCCACTTTCCAGCTCATGCGCAGGTAGCTAGAAACCATCCCGAACAGCGAGACGGAGCCAAACAGCGCCAGTGCCAGAACCACATACAAGGCCTGATGCGGAACGTGGATGCGCCGCAGGCGTCCATGCAGGGAATGGGCCAGAACTACGACGAAGTAATGCTGCTTCATTGTTCTCCTACAACAGTACCCAACCTTCACCCCAGGGAACGTCTTCCCCCGAATAGAAACCTGGGCTGGGAACAACTTTTAGACAGAACCGTCAAATGAATGAATCGTCATGATAGCGAAACACATCTAAGAAAGTCAAGAAAAAATCGCCCCTAAGTCTATTTTGTCTGTATTATCAGCAACTTACTGCTTATTCACAGGTTCGAGATCGGTCTAAGCTGGACATGGTTTCTGAGCCTTCGGGCTGGTCCTCGCCTTACCCGAGGTCCGTGCGAAATTCCACCACCATCCATGACATAATGGCATCTGATCTGAACTAGATCTTAGCTAGCAGGAGGCGCTAATGTCTGACTCCAAAAATCCCGTCGGCCGGCGAGGCTTTCTGAAACGCGCGGCAGCCGGTGGCGCCGGACTCGCGGCCACCGCGCCCATTGCGCTCGCCCAGCAAGCGGCGCTGAAGCCCGCAACCGGGTCCGCTGCCGAAGTCACATCCAGCGTGCGCCCCGGCTCCGACTTCATGGTTGACGTCTTCAAGACGTTGGGCATCGAATACATCGCTGCCAATCCCGGCTCCAGTTTCCGCGGCCTGCAGGAATCCTTCATCAACTACGGCAAGAACACCAGCCCCGAGTGGCTCACCTGCTGCCATGAGGAATCGTCGGTCGCCATGGCTCATGGTTACGCCAAAATCGAGGGCAAGCCCATGATGATCATGGCGCACGGCACCGTCGGGCTACAGCACGCGTCGATGGCCATCTACAACGCCTTCTGCGACCGCGTCCCGGTATACATCGTGCTCGGCAATATTTTGGATGTGAACTACCGCCGCGGCAACCCCGAATGGGTCCACAGCGTCCAGGATGCCGCCGCGATGGTTCGCGATTACACCAAATGGGACGACATGCCGGTATCGCTCTCGCATTTTGCCGAGTCCGCCGTGCGCGCCTACAAGATTTCCATGACCCCGCCCTATGAGCCGGTGGTGCTGGTGGCCGACGGCACTTTACAGGAAGAGCCGGTCACCGAAAAGAACCTGCGCATCCCTAAGCTGGTGATGAATGCGCCGCCGCAGGGCGATTCGGGCGCCGTCGCCGAAGCCGCCAAGGCGCTGGCGGCCGCTGAGAATCCCGTGATCGTCGCCGGCCGCGTGGCGCGCACGCCCAGGGGCGTAGAGCTTCTAGTCGAGCTCGCCGAGGTGCTGCAAGCCCGCGTGCAGGATCAGCGCATGCGTATGAATTTCCCCTCGGCGCATCCCTTATATGGCCACCCGGGTGCGGTCATTGCCAGTCCCAATCTTTCTGACCACGACGTGATCTTGGCCCTGGAGGCTCAGGACCTGTGGGGGATCACTCACAAGATGACGGGCTTCAACAAATTCGGGATGGAGTCGCATCCTACCATCAAGCCGGGCGCAAAGGTCATCACAGTATCGGCCATTGATCTGAATCATAAATCCAACTATCAGGATTTTGGACGCTACGTCGAAGCCGACCTCGCCATCACTGGCGACCCGGAAGCGACGCTGCCCGAATTGATCGAGGCCGTCAAAAAGCTGATCACTCCGGATCGCCGGCGCGCGCTGCAGGAACGCGGCGTCAAGATCGCCGCCGAAAATCAGGCGGGCCGGGCGCGCAATCGCGAATTGGCCGCCCTCGCCTGGGATGCCAGCCCCATTACCACAGCGCGCCTGTCCGCGGAGTTGTGGGCTCAGATCAAGAATGAAGATTGGTCGCTGGTGTCGAACGACCGCTTCGTCAGTTCCTGGCCTACGCGCCTGTGGAACTTCAGCAAGCCCTACCACTACATCGGAGCGCAGGGCGGCTCAGGCATCGGTTACCAATTGCCGGCGTCGGTAGGCGCGGCTCTGGCCAACAAGAAGCATGGCCGCCTGACCGTCAACATCCAATGCGACGGCGATTTGAACTATGCTCCCGGAGTATTGTGGACCGCGGCGCATCATCAGATCCCCATGCTCAACGTTATGCACAACAACCGCGCGTATCACGAGGAGCGCATGTACCTCACGCTGCTGGGCGCGAAGTACGACCGCGACCTGGGGCGCTCCGACATTGGCACGGCGCTGAACGGCCCCGACATCGATTACGCTTCGATTGCAAAGGGCTACGGCCTCTATGCCGAAGGCCCCATTAGCGATCCCAAGGACCTGGGCCCGGCTCTCAAACGCGCCATCGCGCGAGTAAAGGCCGGCGAGCCGGCTCTACTGGATGTCGTAACCCAGCCGCGTTGAACCAGCGGCGTTATAAGGATACCCGCTATGAAAAACTTCCTCCTGCCGCTCGTGATTTTCGGAATCACCGTGCTCGCGCAGACGAAAATCGCCGATCCGAAAGGCGCAGACGCCGCCAACGGCAAACGCCTTTTCGAGCGGAACGGCTGCTATCAGTGCCATGGCTATTGGGGACAAGGCGGCAACGCAGGTGCTCGGCTCGCCCAGACCCGGCTGACGTTGGTGGCTTTCAGCGCTTTTGTGCGCAATCCACCCTCCGGCAGCATGCCACCTTTTCGCGCTAAGGTGATGTCGGACCAGGAACTCGCCGACGTGTACGCCTACATCAAGACCATTCCGGAACCCAAACCCGCCAAAGATATTCCGCTGCTGAATCCGTAGCGTTCGCGGCGAGCGGCTACGACGCCCGCCGCATCGGCTGCACCTCCCATCGCAATGCGTTCGGGCGGCTTCTGCTCGGCCGTTTCGGCAGGCCGGCAACGCCGAGCGCACTCAGGAGGTTAGGACCTGGGTCTCAACCGGAGTTCAAGATGACGCCGCACGTCCGGCCATTCGCTCGCAAGGATGCTGTACATCACACTGTCGCGGACGGTTCCGTCGCGGCGGGCGACGTGATGGCGCATGACACCATCGCGTTTCGCTCCGAGTGCTTCTATGGCCCTTTGCGAGCGGAAGTTAAAGTTGTCGGTCCGCAATCCCACGACTTTGCAGCCCAGCGTTTCGAAGGCGTGGCCGAGCAGCAGCAGCTTGCAAGTCGTGTTGACGTGGGTTCGTTGGCGGCTTTGCGCGTACCAGGTGTAGCCGATCTCCACGCGATCGATTCTGGGAACGATGTCGTGATAGCGCGTCGAACCGATGATAGTGCCGCTTTCCAGCTCCCGCACAGCCCAAGGGAGCATATGGCCCAGTTTTTGGCCGTCAAGAGCCTCGGCGATATAACCGCGCACACCGTCGGGAGCGGGGACGGATGTGAACCACAGCTCCCACAGGCGGCCATCGGTGGCGGCGGCAGCCAAGCCATCGTGATGCTCGTCGGTTAACGGCTCCAGACGTATACCCTTACCTTCGAGGACCGTGGGTTTTACATCGATCACCCTACAAGCGTACGACAACAGGGCATCCTAAAGTGCCTGAGGGCCCGTAGGAGTACTGATCAGTATGGTTGGGCAGAAGAGATCCGGGAAGCGCCTAGTGGAGAGGCAGTCGGCACGGATGTGTTGGGCTTTATGCCCCAGATGGGGTGGCTCTCGCGGGATCTTCCAGCCTGATTCCTTTGATTTCAAATGAGTTGTGGGACGGCACGGAAATTGCCATCTTGAACCGCGGGAGGACAAATGATCATGCCTGACTTGAGAGCGCTGGTTGCGCTGCTCTGCTCTGAGCTTTTGATCGCAAACTTGGTGGGGTGTGGGCGTGCGCATCGCGCGGAGTTGCCGACGGTTAAGCCAGTTGCCAGCGTCTTTGAACCTTTACAGGAAGACCTCAAGAAGTCGTATTTAACTCTGTTTGAGATCGCTCCCAGTCTGGAGTACAACGAAGCGCAGATCGCCCGCATGCGCGAGTACCTCAAGCAAGCGCAAGATTTTTGCGTTGGACGATTTGAGGCTTCCGCCAAAGACTACCAACACACCGTAGACGAGGCCCAAAAGAACCTCAAGACCAAGATCTCAGACGATCAGCGGCATACGCTTCACTGCAATATTCAAGACGCGCGGGCGCTCAAGAGCCAAGCCGATGTTATTTCCCAGCACGCCATTCCGGTCGCATACGCGAATCGCCAAGCGAAGCTCGACCTGATTCAGCAATGGCCCGCTCAGGTAAAGGAGATTCGTCAGAGCCTCGCGGATGGCAGCTACAAGAGCCGCCGCTGGAGCGATGTGGCAGACATTGGCTTCCGGGAGATTGAACGTAATCAGAAGGATGACATCAAGACCGGCCAGGAGGCCATTCGCGACTTGAAACGCACCGGCATGATGCCGATGGAAGTGGAAGATAAGGCCGTCGTTAATTACGTGACTAATCTGGCGCAGAAGCTCGCTGCGAAATCGGACCTGCAGGTTCCGTTACAGGTTACAGTCCTGAATTCGAAAGAAATCAACGCCTTCGCGTTGCCCGGGGGGTTCATTTTCATAGAGCGGGGTCTGCTCGAAGCCGTAGAGGATGAGTCCCAGCTGGCGGGAGTGATTTCCCATGAGATGTCGCATGTCGTGGGCCGGCACGGTCATAAGCTGATGAAGAGAGCAACCATCGCGTCGATCATTTACCAGGCCGCCCAGGTGGCTGCGGTGATCTTCACCGGGGGCGTGGCAGGGATTGGAACGTATTATGCGTTGCAGTATGGCTTCTTCGGTCTTGGGCTTACTCTGAACCTGGCTCTTTTGGGCGTCAGCCGCGATTTCGAGCAGCAGGCCGATCAACTCGGCATTCAATACGCCTGGAACGCAGGTTACGATACCAGTGGTTTCATTCGGTTCTTCGACAAGATGGCCACCAAGGAAGGTTATGTGAACGGAGCCAGCTGGTTTCGCTCGCACCCGCCCTTCTATCAACGCATGGTGGAATCCCAACGCGAAATGATGTACCTCGGCAAGAAACCGAACGTGATTCTCGACTCCGCCGAATTCAAGGCAATGAAAACGGCGCTGACTGCCGTGACCGCCAAGGCTGCGGAAGAAAGCAAGGATAAGCCCAGCCTGCTCGCTCCGGAACAGGGCTGCCCCGCTTTAACCAAGCTGATTTACGAACCCGACCAACCTATAGAGGCGATATGCGCTGCTCCACAAACCAAGCTCACCGCCCATACCGGACACTAGCCGTCGCGCTTTGGATGGGAGCGATACCAGTGATCGCCGATGAGGCCGCGTCCCAAGAGCCGGCCGCCGGGGCGAAAACCGAAACCGTTTCTCTTTACCTGAACGTGGAGAAGAACGGCCAACTCATCAGCGGCTTGCTGCCAGGCAATTTCCGCTTAACGGAGGACGGCCACTCCCGCACATTCCGCCTGGAACAACCCGAAGAACCTGCTTCCATCGCCTTTCTGATCGAGCAGAGTACGTCCTCCAGCTACTTCCTCGAAGATATCGCTTACGCGCTTAATGGCTTTGAGGCACACGGGATCGATGGCCACTGGTACGCACTGGCAACCTACTCGAATATGCTCGAGATCCATACGGATTTCACCAAGCAGCGGGCGGCGATCACCCAGCAGTTTGCCGCGCTGGGCCCCCCGACCTGGAATGAGATCGATACCTACGACGCCATCTATGAAATGCTGGACAAGATGAGCCGGCTGCCCGGCCGCCACATTCTGGTTGTGGTCGGAACGGGCGTCGACACCTTCAGCGAGCACAACTTGGACGATGTGAAAAAAAAGATCGAAGCTGACAATATAACGGTGTTCGCGGCTGGCATCGGCTCGATGCTAAGAGGAGTATATGATCCCTACATGTCATCGTCCGGCCAGATGCAGCTCATCCAAGCGCAAGCATTTCTACAAATGCTCGCGAGCAAGAGCGGCGGTTTCGCCTGGTTCCCGAAGATGTCCGTGGGCTTTCATGATGTGATGGAGGGCATCATGCAGAGTATCGCCACACAATACCGGATGGTTTATGACACCAGAATCAGAGGAACCGGCAAGTTCCGTAAGATCAAAGTCGAGGCGTTCCGCGTGGTCAACGATAAGCGCGAAAACTTCAAGGTCCTGGTTCGGGAGGGATGGCGCTGAAGCCCGCCGCGCGCCCATTAGTAGTAACATGTGAGTCGTAAGGAGAGGCAAGCCATGGATTCACGACTCTCGTTGGGCATTTGCGCCGCTATTCTGACCGTTTCACTGACGGCCCCGCCCGCTTGGGCCCATCACGGATGGGGTGGGAACTCCGAAGAGGAATTCGAACTTTCGGGCACGGTCGACACCGGTGTCAGTCTCGCCGGGCCGCACGCGACAATGAAACTGAAGACAGCCGACGGCAAGGTTTGGGATCTCACCCTGGCTCCGCCCGCCGCGACCAACCGGGCAGGCTTGAAGGAAGGGGTCATTCCGGTGGGAGCGCCGGTTACGATCCACGGTCATCGCAACCTCGATCCCAAACGGCTGGAGGTCAAGACCGAGCGCGTTACCTGGAACGGACGCACCTTCAACGTCTATCCCGATCGTAAGTAGGCTGTAGCCGGGGGGACTGTTTGTACGAATTCATGGCGTGGCTGCAGGGTTCGGCTTTAGGCCATGCCATGCGGGAATCCGGTGTGTGGACCTACGGAGTTGTGAACCTGGTCCACATCCTCGGCGTGGCATCGCTTTTCGGCGCCCTTCTGGTCCTGGACCTGAGGCTGCTGGGTGTTTGGAGAAAGGTCGCGCTCGCGGCAGTCAGCGAGCCAGTCGTGCCGGTCGCCACCATTGGCTTTTTTATAGCCGCCGCCAGTGGCATCTGCCTGCTCGCAACGAAGGCCACGGAATACGTGGGTAATCCATTCCTGTACATCAAATTTCCTGCGATCGGCTTGGGACTCCTGAACGTCGCCGCGCTCAATTCTTTGGCGGCATGGAGGCAACATAAGACGCGGGAGCTTTCCGCCCGCGAGCAGTCGAAGTTGGCGGCGATTGGTGGAATATCGCTTTTCTGCTGGCTTACCGCCATCACCGCCGGCCGCATGATCGCGTACTGGTGAACCTGTCGTGAACCAAAGTCTTACGGAATACTTCGACCCGTGACGCCTGCTTCTAGCTCTTTATAAATCCATGCGCCCGCAGCCAGTTGACCAGCAACTTTGGCCACTCGCTGAGCGCTGGATCGTACATCGCCAGGCCGACCCCGTGCGGTCCAGTTTCAAAAACGTGCATCTCCGCTGATACTCCCGCCTTGCGCAGCGCGAGATAGTAGTAAACGCTATTTTCGGCGGGAACGGTGGTGTCGGCGTTGGTCTGAAAAATAAACGTCGGCGGAGTTTGCGCCGTCACCGCGTTTTCCATGGAAAGCGTTTTGGCCAGCTCGGGCGCCGGATTCTCACCCAGCAGGTTCAGCTTCGAACCCTGGTGGGTCCATGCTTCCGTTAAAGAAATTACCGGATAGCACAGGATGGAGAAGTCCGGACGGCTGCTCACGCGGTCCACGCCGTCGCTTGCATTGGGCTTCCCGGAATCGAAGCGCGTCGAAGCCGTCGAAGCCAGATGTCCGCCGGCCGAGAATCCCATGACGCCGATGCGATTCTGCGCGATGTGCCATTCGCTCGCGTGAGACCGCACCGTGCGGATGGCGCGCTGCGCGTCGTCGAGTTCAACCGGGTAGTGATAGCGCGGCCCCAGGCGGTATTGCAGCACGAACGCGGCGATTCCCAGCGAGTTTAAGTAATTCGCCACTTGGCGGCCTTCACTATTCATCGAGAGCGCGCGGTATCCTCCACCCGGAAGGACGATCACAGCGGTCATCTCTGGCGCGGTCGAGCGCGGAAGATAAGCAGTCATTTGCGGAATATCGCTCTCCCCCGTCCCCTGTGCTCCGGGTGCGGCGCCAGACCACAAACGGAGTATCTGCAAATCCTGAATCGGCAAGGGCGCTGGTTGCGCCGACGCCACAATTATCGAAAAAAGTCCAGCCAGCCACATCTGTCTCATGTCGTGTGCCTCATGTGCATTTCCCTCTTCCCAGCGCCCGCTAGCGTTTGTCCGCCGGTTTCTCCGGCAACGCACCCGGCAAAGCGAAGGCGATGATGTTCGCTCCCGCCGCGATCGCAACATATTGCCGGCCCGCCGCCATGTAAGTGATAGGCGACGCTTTAAAAATGCTGCCCGTGCCGAAATGCCACAGCGTTTTCCCGTTCTTGGCATCTACCGCGGCGAAGGCCCCGCCGCTTTCACCGTAAAATATCAGGCCGGTGGACGTCGCCAGCACACCCGAGTAATTGTGCTCTACCGGACCGATCTGCGGAATTTCCCACGCGATGTTGCCAGTCTGAATATCCAGCGCGCGCAAATACTTCATGGCCGGATCGCGCGGGTCGTCGAGAAAGCCGAAGCCACCTTGTTTGGCTTGCCGGTAGTTGCTGCAATCTTCCACCGCCATCACGTAATACAGTTTGGTTTGCGGGCTGAACGCAGTGGAATACCAATTCGTCGCGCCGCGCACGGCCGGGCAGGTCTTCACTCCGCCCGGCGTAGTCTCATTGTTGGATGTCACCTGCGGCCGGCCCGCGGAATCGATGGCATCCGACCAGGTCAGCTTCTTCACGAACGGCTTGGATAACAGCAGTTCGCCGTTCGTCCGATCGAGGACATAGAAATAGCCGTTGCGATTCGCGTGCAGCAGCAGCTTGCGCGCGCGCCCCATGAAGGTCGCATCCACCAGAACCGGAGGCTGCACCGCATCCCAATCATGTAAATCGTGCGGCGTAAATTGGAAATACCAGCGCAGTTCCCCGGTCTTCGGGTCCAGCGCCAAATCACAATTCGTGTACAGATTGTCGCCGACGCGATCGGTTCCGTCGGTGTCCGGAAAAGGATTGCCCGTCGGCCAGTAAAGCAGGCCCGTCTCCTCGTCATAGGTGCCGGTCAGCCATGTGGAACCGCCGCCCACGCCGATGGCATTGCCTTTCCATGTTTCTGAACCTCTTTCGCCCGGCTTCGGTACCGTCCAGAATCGCCACGCCAGTTTCCCCGTCGCGATATTCCAGGCTCCAATGAATCCGCGAATCCCCTCGTCTCCACCGCCAACGCCGGAGATCACGAGATCGTTTACCACCAGAGGCGCGGAAGTGGTTCCGTAATGCTGCGGCGCTTCCGGCATGTAGACGTCCCACAGCAGCGCGCCGGTCAAGCGGTTCAAGCACAGCATGTGTGCATCGTCGGTCGTGAAAAAAACCCGATCCCCGCTCAACGCCACTCCGCGATTCGCGCCCAGCGCCGCATCCGCCGACACCGTGCCCGCAGGCGTGCGTGGCCGCGTGTAGCGCCATAACTCGTCGCCGCTCCGGCCGTCAATTGCAAAAACTTGATTGGGACCCGTCGCGTACATCACGCCATCCACCACCAGCGGCGTCGTTTCCAGCGGCGAATATTGAATGGGATAGATCCACTGCGTTTGCAATTTGACAACATTGGCCGGCGTGATTTGATCCACCGTCGTATAGCGATTGCCGCTGAGATTGCCGTAATACGTAGGCCAGTCTCCCCGTTTCGGATGCAGAATGGCCGTGAAGTCCGCTCCGCCTCCGGCCCCAGTCGCACTGCCAGCAGCCGCTTCCTTAGCCTCAGCCTCTCCTCCCAGGCGGCTCAGCCATGCGATCAGGTCGCGCCTTTCATTGGCGCTTGCCTGTAGCACAGGCATTAGCGAGCCGGATTCGAGTTTCACCTGCCGGTATTCGCTTTCGTTCAACGAATGCAATTTCCCATCCAACGTTTGCAGCAGCACATCATGGATGCTACGGCTTCGCGCAAAGCCCTTCAGGACAGCCCCGTTGATCAGCGTCACACTTGCCACAGCATAACCATCGGCGATGCGCGCCGAAGGATCGCTAAGAGCCGTCTCCAGCTCCGCCAGCGTCATTTGCCGCGCGACATTCGATAGATCGGGACCACTGAAGTTGTTTCCTCTGCCGTTCGCGGCGTGGCACGAGCCGCATTTGCCCTGGCCGAAGAAAAACTTCTCGCCGACCGCCACATCGCCATTCGGTTTCAGTTCGAACGCCGTGGCATTGAGCGAATGCACGTAACGCGCGAGTTGTCTGATCTGATCGTCCGGCAGCGGAAAAGCCGGCATGCCCCCGGGAGTTCCATTCTGAATGATCGCCGCGAGGTCCTCGACCGTGCGACTGCCAAGCCGCCGGTTATTCGCGAGCGCCGGCCCACGGTCGCCGCCCTTCGCTTCCGCGCCATGACACACCGCGCACTTCTCCGTGAACAAGGGATTCTGCGCCGCCGCCAGCCCGGCGCCCAAGACCGAGGTTGCCGTGAACCTTAACATGACCCGTGACATAAATGGCATGCTTCCGATCATACGAACATATCAGACCGGCTGCCGAATGAGGCGGCGGCCGCGTCCGTTCGGCAATAATGAAAGTAACCACTATGACTTGGCTAAGCGAGCAATCCGAGGTGATCGGTTACTGTGCGGGCATGTTGACGACTGTCGCCTTTTTGCCGCAAGTGATCCGCACCTGGCGCGCCGGCGGTCAAGCGCTCTCCGGATTGATGCTCGCGCTTTTCGGCACGGGAGTCAGTCTCTGGTTCGTATACGGACTTCTGCGGATGTCCCGGCCCATCATGCTGGCAAATGGCGTTACCGATCTGCAGGTGCTCGTCATTCTGGTGTTGAAACTGCACCGCGCCCGACGGGTTAAAGCGGCGTAGCTACAAAATCGAAGCGCCGGCGCGTTTTCGCTCGGCCTCAACTTCTACTACGTCCCATACATGCTTGCCCTGCCCTACAAGGGTGTCTACACCAGAGGATCGATTTTCGACGGTATTCGTTCTCCCCGCGTGTTCCCAATCCGCGGCCAACTCTGCCCGTTGCGCTCGCTCTCAGAAAGTCAAGCGCGCCTCAAGCTGCATGGTGCGCGCCGTGGCTTGGGTAAGGCGACCGAAGTTGCCCGATCCAGTGGTGGTGACCAGTCCGGTCAAACTGGTGTGATTCAGGGTGTTGAAGGTATCAGCGCGCAATCGCAAACGGAATCTTTCGGTTAGCGAAAACGTCTTGGCTAGGCTCACATCCAGGTTCACCAAACCAGGACTCCGGACTGCGTTGAAACTTAAATTGCCGCCAATAATCTGTTCGCCGCTTAACTTCGAAATAGGAATCCCGACGAAAGCTGCGGGATTTAGGAGTTGGAGGGACCCCTCGGTGTAATTGTCGAAGTAGGTTGGCACTCCGCATCCGCAGGCATTCGGCCGGTCGGCGCCGTTGGATGAGAGATTATTGGTAACGTTTGCCGGCAACCCGGTCTGCGCGGCGAAGATGCCGCTCAGCTGCCAGCCGTCCAGCAATAACTTAGACATATAGCCGTTCGCGCCGGTCCATTTTGCGAACGGTATCTGCCACATTGCAGTCGACACTGAACGCATCAGCAAATCACTGTTTGCCGGTCCCCAATCAGCCTGGCGGTTGTAGGTATCTTGCGGGGCGCCTTGCAATAACAGGTCTCCACTCCCCAGCGCAGAGACTCTGGCATAGGTAAACGCGCTTGTGAAGATGACACCATTTGAGAGCGACTTTCTAAGCGTGACCTGCAGCGACGCATATTTGCTTCGGCCCCATGACTCCAACAAGCCCTGCTTACCTATCTTGGGATCCAAGGGGATTCCGGTAACTCGATTAGGCCGGTTCACACTCTGCGAGGTAGCCTGGTTCAACCCCCGGTTACCGTTGTAATCGACTTCCAACATCATTCGCCACGGCAGAGCCTGTTGGATGCCGAACATCCACTGGAGGCTGTATGGGTTCCGATAATGCAGATCCTGTGCGTCCTGAACCGGAATGAGGCTCGATACAACGCCGGTGGTTTGCAGGGTGTTCAGTTCAGTTAGGTAGTTATTCGCGTTAAACGGATACTTCAATCCGGAGGCCGCAGTCTGAGCCGTATTCAAGGAATAATTGAAGGGAATCGTGGGGCCGAGCATGTAGACTTCTTTGACGGTCGAGTAAAAAGTCGGGGCCATGGACATCTTCGCAAAGCCCGCGCGCAGGACGGTTCTTCCCTTTCCGGAAATGTTGTAAGCCAAGCCGACTCGAGGCTGGTACCCGCTATGGTCCGGATCGAAGTACTTGTTTATGACCGGGCCGAAACCGGGCCCCCATTCCGGATGAAGCGGATCGTGGTAGCGATTGTAGGCCCGATTCTTCACCTCGACCGGCACCGTGAAGTAGTCGTAGCGCACGCCGAGATTTAAGGTAAGGTTGCTGGTGAGCTTCACATCATCCTGTATATAGCTACCGTACTGATATCTGGAGTTCTTAAAGGCGGGTGAGCCATCCGGCAAAGTTCTTAATGCCGGATCTCCATGCAGCTGGATCTGGACGGTATTGGGCGCGTTATTCAGGAACTGAGTCAGGTTGCTATACGAGATCGTGGTGGGCGCATACTGAATCTGGTAGGCGATCTGCTTCTCCACGATGCCGCCGAATTGAAATGTTTGCCTCCCATGGGCGAAAGAGACTGCTTCCTGGACCGTGGTGAAGCTTCCCGCATCCCATTCCAGCTTGGAACCGGATGAACTCCAGCCAAAGTTAAAGTTGCCGAAGTTCGGATCGGCCAATAATTTATCCAGCCGATACATGTCAATGAGGTTGAAGCCTACGCGCGTGTCTTCGGTCCAGCGCGCGGAGGTATGGGTGTAAGCAACGCTGGTGTCGTCCCCCGCGTCCTCGTAGGTTCGAGGATTGGCTTCGAGGAGAGCCGGCGAAAAGGCAAACGGCCGGGAGCGAACATAGTGGACAGCTACCACGTTGTTTGAGTTGATATAGTAGTCGCCCCGGACTACAAGGTTGTTATCTCTTTGCGTGTTCGTCCCCGCCCCGAAGAACTGGGCGGCGGTAGCTGTGGGATTATTGGCAGGCTGCGCCACCGTGGGAAATAACGCGAAGAGGGGAGCATACACGGCGGGAGCAACGCTCCGCAGATAAGGGGTCGGAACGGTGCCATTGATGGGCTTGGCGGTGGCCAGGGATGCTTTCTCAAAGGCGCCAAAAAAGAACAGCTTGTTCTTCACAATGGGCCCGCCCAATGAGCCGCCATAGTCGTTGAATACGGTATTCGGCTTGTAGGTCAGAAATTGGTTCCGTGCGTCGTAGGCGCTGACTTCGTTCAGCTCATGCACGCTCCCGTGGAACGCATTGGTGCCGCTCTTGGTGATGATATTGATGCTGGCGGTGACGGCGTTGCCGACGATCGCCGGAGGAGTGCCCTTGGCGACGCTCAATTCCTGAATGGCGTCGTTGTTCACCGCGTTGATGAGACTGACTCCCTGGTAGGGGTTGTAACCCGGGAAATTTACGTTGTTACCGGCGTTGGTGCCGTCCACCATGAAGTTGTATCCCACCGACGGGAGGCCGTTGACGTTTTCGCCGCTACCTTCGGGACGGGTGCTGTTCAAGCTGGTTACAAATGGCGGCTTGGTGGCGCCGGCACTCACCGTGACCAGATTGGACCAGTCGAGATGGGCGACGGGCAGTTCATGCACCTGCGCATCGTCAAGGGTAGAGACCTGTTGCGCCTCGGTGGTTTGGAGCTGGGCCGCGTTTGCGGAAACCTCGACACTCGTCGCTTGCTGCTGCACGGCGAGTTGCATCGGCAAATCGATCACCTGGCCGGCGGCCAGATTGAGGCCCGAGCGGGTTCCGGTTTCGAATCCGGATTGAGAAACTGTCAAGCGATAGGAGCCCACCGGGACGAACTCAAAAGAAAAACGGCCGCCTTCGTCGGACACGGCGGTTCGCGAGGCGCCACGGGTGGTGTTTTCCAGATTTAAGGCGGCGCCTGGGATGCCTGCGCCGCTGGCGTCGGTTATGGTTCCCCGGACGGTCGCGGTACTGAGCTGAGCGTAAGCTTGAGAGATCAGGCAGGCTGCGGCCAAGGCACACAGCGAAATCCGTTTCAGCGTAGTCATCATCACCCCTCCCCAATTTCAGGACATTAGAATGGCCCAAAATCTTCTGCGTAAAACTACTCCCGGCGGTAGTCAAAGTCAAGGGGCGCTGCGAAGGCCACCCTTGACACCGGCGCTGGCGCTGACGAACATCATTAAGGAGCTGTTCGATTGATGACCAAACGTTTGCTTGCACTTGCGGGGTTCTGCATCGCGATCATCGGCGCGAATTACCTTTACCTGCGGGCAGATGAAGGGCAGAACAGCAAGCCGGCGACGCGGGCAAAGAAGAGTGCCTTGCAAGTGCAGTCTGTCAAGCCCGCACCGCCAGACATGCTAGCAGCGAAGGCCGTCATTAATAAGTACTGTGTTACGTGCCACAACGAAAAACTGAAAACCGCCGGGTTGATGCTGGATACGCTGGATGTTCAGCACGTCGGCGATAACGCGGAAGTGTGGGAAAAGGTGGCGCGTAAGTTCCGCACGGGGGAGATGCCGCCTCCCGGAATGCCGCGTCCGGATAAAGCTGCCTATGCGGAAGTGAACGCGCAACTGGAGACCGCGCTTGACGCTGCTGCCGTCGCGAATCCCAACCCAGGGCGCGTGGCGGTACATAGGTTGAATCGCTCGGAATACACGGCGGCTATCCGAGACTTGCTGGCACTCGAGGTTGACGGGCGCGCGCTGCTCTCGTCTGACGATGCGGATCAAGAGGGCTTCGACAACGTCGCGAGTGTGCTGTCGGTTTCACCGGTGTTGCTGGAGAACTACCTGGCCTCGGCGCGCACGATCAGCCGCTTGGCGGTTGGCGACCCCACGCTTCATCCGGTGGTGGACACCTTCAAGTATTCAAAGATGCTGTTTCAGGATGACCAGATGAGCGACGACCTGCCATTTGGATCGCAGGGCGGTGCGCTGATTCGTTACCACTTCCCGCTGGATGCCGAGTACACCATTAAAGTTCAGTTGCGGCGCGAAGAGTACGACTACATCGTTGGCATTGGCGAGCCGCATCAGCTCGACATCCGATTGGATGGTGTTCGCATCAAGCGCTTCACGGTGGGGGGCGAAGCGAAGGGCTACACGAACCCCGAGAGTTTTGCCGGGAATACGCAGGGAGGGCCTGACTTCGAGATCTACATGCACACCGCCGATGCGG
>Ga0105241_10001254_pt1 | contig 19348 bp, 13 predicted proteins | sample KBSC64metaG_FD_80422 | JGI IMG/M metagenome (GOLD analysis project Ga0105241, IMG submission 80422) | Corn rhizosphere microbial communities from Kellogg Biological Station, Michigan, USA - KBS C6-4 metaG | ecosystem: Host-associated > Plants > Roots > Rhizosphere > Soil | place: Michigan, USA... | reverse complement strand
TTCCTGCTGTCCGAACAGGGTTACGACGCCGAGTGCGATGTTCTGGAGGAAATCAAGGGGCTGGGAGGAACGACGCTGGCGGTTGCCAATCGGGCGGACAAACGCGCCCGGGCCGCTTCCGACCTTCTCGTCGAATTTGATCTCGACCTGCCGGAAGTGGCACGCCTGGCCCCTTACGTGTTTGCCGGCCAGTTGACCGGCCTCTATACCGGACTGAGAAAAGGTCTCGATCCTGATCATCCGCGCAATCTAAGCCGCGTCGTGATGCTTGATGAAGAGAAAGCACTTCCCTGAAGTAACTGGCCCCAGAGTTACCAACGGTAGGCCAAACTCGCGGAAATAGCCCATTCGTGCCATTCCCAACTCCCCCCACTAACGATAGGCTGTTCATGAACAATCTTTCGGGGGAGGGCTTGTTCGACGAGCGTCCCATGACTCAAACGAGTCTGGGACGCTTTGTTTTGCGGCCAGCAAAAACGCGAGTCGGCGGCGCATTCAATGAGTGCACCTTCGCAGATGCTGGCGCGAGTCTGCGAATGCTACGAAAGGCAAGTTCACGCGGGAAGGCCGATGCGGCGCAGTAAGTCCTGGAAACGCGGATCTGAGCGCAGTGGATCAAATCGTGGGGCGGCTAGGTCCATAGGCAACCAAGGATCGTGTTCCTGGTATGCTTCTTCCAACCGGGCAAAGGCCCGCTCTTTGTCGCCCAATTCTGCGTACTGAGCGGCCAGGTGGTTCAAAGTACGAGCAGCAAGAGGTTCTCCCCGGGCGATGCCCTTTTCTTCATCCTCGATTAACCAACGCAATATTGCCTGTGCTCCCGCTCGCTCATAGATTTCTTTGGCGCGGCGGTTTCCGTTTGGACTGTACGGCCCCGGCCAGCCCGATCGCAGGGCTTCCTCGTACTGGCCCTGAAGCCAGTACGACTCCCCAAGCAATAGACGCGCGTATGGGAAATCCCTCTCCATTTCCAAAGCCTTCCGGGCCTGCTGGATGGCTTCCGGAAACTGGCGGGCGTAATAATACGTCCACCCCACCTCTGTGGTGAGCAGGGGCGAGAGGGGGTCGAGCGCCAGGGCGTGTTGCATCTCTCGGATCGAATCGGAATGGCGGCGCATGGCGATGAGATAGTGACCGTAATGCCGGCGCACTTGCGCGTCTCCCGGATTCAGCTCCAGGGCCCGTTGAAATTCCTTCTCCGCCCCCGGCAAGTCCCATTCGTAGTATTTCACCTTGGACAGCGCATAGTGGGATGCCGCCGTGGTGTCATCGAGCTGCACGGCCTTCTGGGCGGCTTCTCTCATCTTGGCAACGCCCTCTTTGAGGCTGACGCCCAACTGAAATCCGCCACCAATCGTATAGCAATCTACGATGCCGATGTAGGCAGGCGCATAGCTGGGATCGATCTGCAGGGCGTGCTGAAAATAGATTAAGGCCTTGCGCATATCCTCGGGATTCATCTTTGCCTGCAAATAGCGTCCTCTGAGAAACTCCTCGTAGGCGCGCGGATTAACCGCACGGACCCGGGCCAGACGGGCTTGTTCCTGGTTCAGCACCTTGATTTTGATCTCGTCGGCGACGACGAGGACAATCTCACTTTGCAGTGCCGAGATTTCGCGCAGGTCGCGCTCATAGCTTTCCGCCCATAAGGTCCGTTCCTGCGATAGATGGATCAGCCGGGCCGTGATGCGCACCCGGTCGCCGGTTCTAGCGACCGCCCCTTCCAGCACTGCATCCACCCCCAGTTGCCGCGCAATCTCCGGCAACGGTTTCTTCGAATCTTTGAACGCCATCGCAGAAGTGCGGGAAATGACTCTGAGCGCGCTAATCTTTCCCAGTTCCGTAATCAGCACCTCGGTCATCCCATCCACAAAGTATTGTTGCTCCGGATCCCCGGTGAGGTTTTCCAACGGCAGCACCACGATCGAGGTAATCTCTCCAGCCCCGGGCCGCCCAAGGAGGCGGTCGCGCCAGCCCCCGAGATTCAATCCAACGACAAGGAGAACGCACGCGCCTGTCGCGGCGAGTCCGATCAGCACTGGCCGCCGACGAGCACTTAATTTGGGAGTAAGCCCGGGTTGGGTCGCGAGCGTATCTCTGGAGAGTGGTTCCCCCGCCGCGAATGTCGACCCGAGTTGGCTTCCCTCGACGGCCGTTGACACCGGGTGCGCGTCATTCTCGATGCGCCCGATGAAACGGTACCCGCGGCGCGGCAAGGTTTCGATGAAACGTGGCTTGTCTGCGGAATCTTCCAACGCCAGGCGGAGGCGCTTCACAGCTGCATTGATGCCCTGCTCGAAGTCAACGAAGGTTTCGTCGGGCCATAGCTCCTTCTGCAATTCCTCGCGGGTCACTAACTGACCCGGCCGCTCCACCAGCGCCGCCAGCACCTGAAACGGCTGGCCATCGAGCTTCACCTTGATGCCATCCTTGCGCAACTCGCCAGTGCGCAGGTCGGCCTCAAAGGCATCGAAGCGAACCGTACCATAATTTGCAGCAGGTGCCGACATCACGCCTCGCGGGAATTAGTTTAGCCCAAAGGTGGTTATGGTCCAACAACTTACCGAATGCTCTACCTGACGTGCATCAGGGCAAGTCATTGTAAGCGGCCTGCCTTTCATTGGAAATGCATCCACAAAGCACCCCCCTGCCATGGACGACGAGCCCCAGAAGCGGCATGTTGTCTCGCATGCAGAGTTTCCGGCGCGAGGGCGCCAGACGTGGGGGAAGCCATGAAGATCTTAGTTTTGATATCCAGCGTGAAAGATCCTGGTTCACAGGATTTTAAGGCCAGCCATCGCGGGCTGGCTCCCTTTCTCAACCGATCATGCCTTTTCGCATTTCTGCTCAGTCTCACTTTGCTCTTGGGTTGCGGAGAAGGAAGCACCGGGACCATGCCCCCGCCCAGCGGCAGCAATGAGGGCACCAGCAAGGACGGCAACGGCGGCAGTGCGAACAACGTGCTGGTCAACCTGGGCGCGTTCGCTACGGTGCCGGGCCAGATTGTCTCCTTCGAAATCACCATCGAGTCGGCAGCGCTGCATTCCTCCCAGGGTGATGTTTCGCTGCTTTCTACCCCGCGTCGCGTCGAACTCAGCCGGCTAAAAGCTGAGCCGCTCCTGCTGGCCAATGTTCCCCAATGCAAGTACAGCGGGGTAGGCATCGGCCTCTCCAATCCGGAGATCAGCTTCATCGACTCCAGCGGCGTCCTTCACGAGGACGTCGCGGCCTCGCTTACCTCGCCCAGCGCAACCGACCTCACCGAGTTCTCTATCGGTTCGACTCCGCGGGCCATCGACCTTCATCTGGGCTTCTTCAGTGTCAGCTTCGACGGCGGCGTCGTCGCCATGACTCCGGAGCTCAATTTCAACACGCAGGGGGGAACGCCCATCAAAGACCTGGTCGGACGCATCGCCACAGTAGGCAACAGCTCCTTTACCATCGACGTCGGCAATGGCACCTTCACCTTGGCAACCGATGCCAGCACTGAATTCCAGGGCGTTCCTGCCCTCAATAAGCTCGCCGCCGGCACGACTGTAGAAGTAGACGCCGTCCTCGACTCCGGTCGCACCTTCCGTGCCACCAAGGTCAAACTTGAGAACAACATCCCCAGCGCGCGGATGGTCGAAGGCCTCACCCTCTCCACCTCACCTGCCCAGCTCCAGATGCTCGTCCGCGAAGTTCACGGACCCGTCGAAGGCAGTCTGCCCGGAGTGGGCAAGGTGCTCACTGTCGCCGCCAACGCCTCCACCCAGTTCCGCCTCGAACCGGACGACATCGATCTCAGCCACCTCAACTTCGAGCCCCGCTTCGACGCCCTCACTATCGTTAAGGGGCAGAATGTGAGGGCCGCTGCCGTCAACGGAAGCGCCACGACCATCACTGCCGACCAACTCAAGTTGGAAAAGCAATCATTCAGCGGGACCGCCGGCACAGTCACCTCCGGCTCCGTGTCCGGCCAGTACACTTTCCCCGTTAATCTGGCCGCTGACTCCGCTTTCGCCCAGTTGACCGGCCACACCTCTGTCCTCGTTACCCTGCAACCTTCCACGCAGAAGTTCCTCTATCTCGGCCTGGAAGATTGTGTCACGTGCATAACCGGGGGAACCGTATTCGTGCGCGGACTCCTCTTTTTCTCCGGCGGCCAATACCACCTGGTGGCGGAATGGCTGGTCGTGGGCTGAAAACCAAAACCTGAAGAACTCATTTTCGAAGGAGGATTAATGACCATGAACATTCGCAGGCAACTAGGAAACGTATTGCTTTTGATTGTGCTGGTCGGCAGCGTGCAGACCCTGGCATTGGCAGAAGACCTAGATTCGCATGACAACAGAATTGTCGGGCTCTGGGACGTCCAGGTAAACAACTTCATCTGCGGCACCGCCGTTTCCGTCGCCAGCTTTCGAGGACTCCATAAGTTCGAACGGGGCGGAACCGCCCAAGTCGTCCCTGCCACCAATCCCGCTCTGCTATCGGCGCACACGGGCATCTGGAGGCACGTTGAGAGAAACAAATACAAGTTGGACTTCAAGATGTTCAGATTCGACGCCAATGGGAACAATATCGGCTGGACGGTTGTTAAAGCCAATGTAGCCATCAACGAAAACGCCACCGGATACGCCGGATCGGGGCAGGCAGAAGTCTTCGATGCCAACGGAAACAAGGTGGGGATGAGTTGCCCGGCATTCACCGGCACCCGATTTTCTCAATGAGCAAATGCCGTGATCTACGGGCCGGGTAGTTCCCAGGCCGCCCGGCCCCTTTCAAAAGAGGTGATTCCCGGTCAAAACGTGTACCGCAAGCCCAGAAAGATCCTGCGGTTGCCGCCGTCTGTCGATTTCTCATCGAGAAAGCCGGAGTTCGTGATGACTGCTTCCGGTATGCCGAAGTTGCGCGTGTTTGTGAGGTTGAAGAAATCCGCCCGGAACTGAAGAAGGTGGCCCTCGGCAAACAGACGTAAGGACTTCGAGATACTCAGGTCCAGGTTGCCGATACCGTCGCCACGCAGGACGCTACGTCCCAGATTGCCGAACCGGTCGCCGGGAGCGCAGGTCAAAGTCGTGCCAATGCGGACGCATGGCGCAAGGGGGCTGAAGAGCGAACTCCCGCCCGCCTGCAGAACTTCACGGATGGACATGCTGGAGATCGGAAGATTAGTGCCGAGATTGGGTCGAATCGGATCTCCTACCAAACCATCGATACCTGAGAGTGCCGCCGTTGGATCAGAACCGTTCAGCACTCCGAAGGGAGTGCCGCTCTGCAGGGTGAGGATCCCCCCACCTGCCAGCCTCCGATGAAACGCCGAATAGCGCCCGTTTGGCCGCGATAATACGGCAGCTCGTAAACCGCATTGACCGTGAATCGCTGCGGCCGATCGTAGGTTGAACGTGCACGGTCTGCACCCCGGTCGAAGGAGTTCTGCGCGATAGCGACTTCTCCGCGGACGGAAGCATTGAAAGGATCCGACGCCGTGTCGGTGAACGAACTCCAGGTGTAATGCGCACCAGCACTGAGGCCGTTCTTGAAACGGCGATCCAGGCTAAGTTGCAGCGAATGGTAAATAGAGGACGCGGTATTGGCGTAATTCCTGATCACACCGGCGCCAGGATCGACCCGAGGACATCCCAGCACAGTGAAAGAGCCGGTAATGGGGTCGTCTATGCGGATCGGAACCTCCGAACACAACTTCCGAGGATTGCCGTCGACGACCTGGAAGAGTCCCGTGCCCTTCGTGCCCACGTAGCCGACCCGGAACACCGTGTCTGGATCCAAACCGCGCTGGATTTCGAGCGAGAACTGTTCTGCGGTGGGGGAGCGAAAGTTTCCATCGAGCACGGTGCGCGCTAACAGGTTGAGCGCAGCCGGGTCGCTTAGATCGGGATTCAACGTCGGCAAGGTCGTGAAGGCATTCGTCAACCCGGGGCTGCTGACCGAAGCCACGAAGGGAAAGGAATTGCCGGTGAGCAACGCCAAAGTAGTGAAGGCGTAGTCGTTTGTTCGGGCGTAGCCCCCACGTAGGACGAATCTATCCCCGCCGGCCAGGGAGTGCAGCAAGCCACGCTGGCTGGTCCTCGGATTCCAGCTAAAGCCCAACCGGGGCTGGAAATTGTTCAGATCCCGCCCGGGCCGTGGCTCAAGGCGAAACACCGGGCTTCCACCATTGGCGCGCTGGATGGCATCACTCACAGGGAACAAGCTGGCCAGAGCGTTTCCGGGGGCCTCGTAGCGCAGACCCAGAGACAGGACGAAAGTTGGGTGCACTCGCCACGTATCCTGCGCAAAGAAGAAGTAGTCGTACCACCGGAAGTATTTAAAGGGCTGCCCACCGGCCAGCGGCTTATTGATATTCGCCACAGCTGCGAGGTCGTCAATGAAGTTTTGGATGGACACGGTCCCTGCGGGGAGATCCAACCCAGCCTGGTTGGTGGGGTACCTCAGTCGGCCGCGGATGAACGGGAAGAGGACACTCTTTCGGTCGACACGCCGGAAATCAAGTCCAAATTTCAGTGCGTGGGCACCTCGTGTCCAGGAGATCGTCTCCTGGAATTGAAAAGTATTGTTGAATCCCCCGTTCGGCAGGTTTACGGCAAGACCGATCGCTGTCCGCGATTCCGACGCGGCAAATCCGGTCAGCCCTAGCTCCGGAATCTCGATAGACGGGATGGTTTCCGAACTTGCGTCCGACGCGGACGTCGCGTTCGCCAGGCGCTGCCACGAAAAGCGGAGCTCATTTAATACACGCGGAGTAAGGCTGCTGGTGACAAAAACAGATATGGCCTGGGTGCGAGACACACTCTGGGTTGTCAGGCCGGGTGGGGTCGCCTGTCCGCCCCCGCCCTGTTCGCTGTCGCTGAACAGGTAGCGGCCTCCCGTGGAATATCGTGAGTTGAAGGTATGGTCTATGCGGCCCGAGGCCTGCCAGTTGTTGAAGAAAGACGGCGCGGAACCGGTGATCGTCCCCGTAGGAATGTCAACCCTCGTACCTCCGGAGCACGAGGGCAGCGTTCCGCCGCCACTGCAATAAGCGGCAAAGGTTGGATTACCACTCGAATCCGTCCCCTGCGGCGAGGCGCCTGGTACAAACTGCAAAAGCGCGGCAACCTGAGGGCGGGAGCCAACCGTGGACTGAAGTATCGCCTTTCCATCGTCAGTGGGTACGCCGCTGATGGACGTGCCCGAACCCAGCTGCCGGTCGGTCCAACGCTGAACGGACCCGAAGAAGAACGTGCGGTTTCTCCAGATCGGCCCGCCCAACGTGCCGCCCATCTGGTTTTCAATTCTAACGGGTGCCCCCTTGCGGCCGCTGGACAGCGAACTGCAATAACGCGGATCCGCCAGTCCAGCACGTTTATCCAGGTTGCTGCACGAGTTCAAAACATTGTCATTGTGGAACCAGAATGCCGAACCGTGGAAGTCGTTGGTTCCGCTCTTGGTGACCACGCTTACTACTGATCCAGCTGCCCGGCCATATTCGGCCGAGAACTGATTCGTGATCAGTCGGAATTCCTGAACGATTTCTGGGTTATTCAGCACCTGCTCTGGCCCAGTAACCACAGGATCGTTCGAGTCTTGACCGTCAATCATGAAATTGTTGCCGCGAGGACGGGAGCCATTCACGGAGAAGTTCGTGCCCGACGCAAATACCTGGTTTCCGCTGTTGAGCTGGCTGACTCCAGGAGCCGCCAGGGCAAAAGCAAAAACGTCCCGGAACCCTCCGTCGCCGCTGCTGGGCGAGGGCAACGTCGGAAGGTCGGTTAATCTCCGCTCATCAAATCGCACGCCGACTTCCGGAGAGGTCGTGTTCAGCAAGGGCGCATCTGCCCTGACGGTAATCGACTCGGTCGCGCCTGGGATTTGTAAGACGGGGTTGACTACAGCTTCCTGATTGAGCAGGAGCCTGATTGGGCCGCGCACGTATTTGGAAAATCCTATGTACTCGACCGTCAGTTCGTACGGTCCAACGGCAAGCCCCGCGAATTGGAATCTGCCGTCGGCTTCGGTCACCAGCAAACGTTGAGCATTCGTATCGACCTTACGGAGGCTTACGGTTGCGCCCGCGGCCGTGGCGCCGTGTACGTCTCGGACTATTCCGGAAATTGTGCCCGTGGTCGCCTGTCCGAGGACCCAATACGCATTCAAAAGGCAGGCGGCACAGACAAGACGCCGGAATATCTGATTCTTTCCTTTGTGCATGCTCTCCCCTGCCTGAGCGCGAACAGCGAAAAGACGTTATCCTTCAGCATCTACAACGGTCCATCGGATTTCCCGTCGGCCGATCTTGGCGGGTGTTTCTGGCGGATAATGCATCTTGCGCGCTCGGCCGGAATGCCACCCTACGGCTCAATGCCAGGGATGACGCATGGATTATGCCATGGTTCGTTGAATTGGTCGCATTGATCAACTCATGTCCGAAGTGGTCGGCCGTCCGGAAATTTGCAAGAAAATAGGCACACTCCTCACACACAGCGTATTCCGGAGAGCAGGGGTGAACCGATGTGGCCGTCAGCCAGTTACCCAACTTGTGGTTACAGTTCCGTCAGCCCTTCGCGATGATTGCACCACCGACCCAGGGACTCTCTGGCCGGGACCCCTGCGCGAGCGTGATGGTCCACAATGAATCTCGGGAGCAGACGCTAGGCTCTGTGCAGTGGATGCAGTCCATGACCCGAAGATCCCTTCCCCTTCGTTTCCCAGCGTGAGGGACTCCCAAGCTAGCTAAAACGACTACCTGCGACCCGACGCGACAGCGCTTCACATCGCGCCAGGCATGACTTTTGTATTTGACAGTTAGGCAGAAGACTACTGGTGTGGACATGGCGCAGGTTTGTACCTGACCTCTAACCAGCGATGCGGATTCAAGATTTGCCAGGCAGGTGTACATGCACTGAGTCCCGCGCCGGGGCTCCCCTCGCCTTTGTTTTTGACCGCTTAGGAATCCCCTCCGACTGAATAGCGATTTCCGGTCCTTTTTACCAGGATCGCCGTACATCGACGATCATTAACGCGGGGATGCGAGGCTGCCATCACCGCTGCCAGTCCATCGCGCATTCCATCTCACTGCAACTCAATGCAATAGGGATCACTGTGACCGTTGTGTGTACCAATCATCACGCGGAATCAGCGGTGATTAGCAGGCTGGCGTGAGTGTGCTCAAGCGAGCTATGATCGGCGATCTTGTCCTCTGTATTTGTTCGCCACGGTCAGAAAGTGAGACGGACGGATAGCTGAACGATACGCGGACTGGAATCGAAGCTAAGGGACCGACCGAAGTCTTCAGGGCGAAGGATTCGGCCAGCCGGATCGACCTCGCCAGCCACGCTGATATTGCTGATCGGATTGCTTCTGCTGGCGTGATTCAGCAGGTTGAAGAACTCCCCTGTCAGCTGAATGTTCTTCAATTCACCCAGTGGGAACCATTTGCGGATGGAGAAGTCCAGGTTGCTCTGACCGGGGCCACGCAATATATTGCGCCCCAGATTCCCGATATCAGTTCCCCCGTTCGGAGCAATGGCCATGGGATCATGGGCGCTCGGAATGGATTGGCCAGGTTCGATCAAGGGCAACGAGAAGGCGAAGGGGTTGAAGCAGTACCCCGGCGGGACGTTGCTGGTGGCAGTCTTGTGATTCGCGCCCGGGGCCCAGTTGGGCCGCGCCCCAGCCAAGCCGTAAAGTGAACCCGCGGCCGGATCAAGAATGTCCACGGGAAGGCCAGACATGGCGATTAGAGTTCCCGACACTTGCCAGTCGGAGAGCAGAATGCGGGCCGCCGCACCTCCGACCTGTGACGGTTTCGGCAAATCGTAAACATAGGCAAGAACGAGACGATGAGTCCGATCGAAGTCAGAGACGCCGCGGTTATTGCCGTGCGCCAACTGGTTGCCCCACACCCCACCTGTGTCGAGGGCGCTGCTGGTGTCCAGCGAACCGTCAGAAAGAGCGCCGCCGCCGGCGTTCGATGTATCGTCGATGGACTTCGAAAATGTGTAAGACCCCCGGACTTCGAAGCCATGCGATAGCCGGTGGTTCAAAGATGCCTGCAGCGAATGGTAAGTGGACTGTGCACTGGTCTGATTCAGATTGAAGAGACTCGTCTCCACGCCCTGGAACGGTGCGCGGAGTATGGCATTGTCATTCGTATTCGCCGTGATAATTTCCCCTGTAACCGCATTCACAATGGGCTGGTTGGTGCTGGCGATGCTGGCCTGATTGATGGCCAATTGTCGGAACAGACGCACTCCCCGAGTGCCCACGTAAGCGATCTGGAGAGCGGTGTCCCACCCAAGTTCGTATTCCGCGCTGGCATTGAATTGCTGAAAGTACGGCGTCCGGTTGTTGCGATCCATGATGCTCGCACTCAATGGAATTGAGGTCTGCAGCACCGGAAATTGGTTTGACGGAATGGCGTTGGGGAAAGGGTTAGCCAGAGTTTGGCCAAACGACAGTGAGGTCGCGTAGAAGGGGGGAGCAAAGAAATCGAGGCCGAGATAGATGAACGACGGACGCGCATAAAATATCCCATAGCCACCACGCAGAACCAGGCGTTCGGACCCGAGCGGCGACCACGCCACCCCAAAGCGCGGCCCGAAATTGTTCGGGTCGATGCTGTTCAGAATGCTCCTACCGACTCTCGGAACATCCGACAACCGGTACTGTGGCAGCGCATTTCCGGCCATGACAACGCCGCCTGCCGGTGGCCCCACCGGACGTCCATCTGCCACTTGCATGCGCGGCCGATAGAGCGTTGGGTCGAAGCCACCGATGCGGCCCTCCGTGTCATAGGGTGGCAAGTCCAGTTCGTAGCGCAATCCCAGGTTGATGGTCAGTTTGCGGGAAAGCTTCCAATCATCCTGCACAAAGACGCTGAGGTCGCTGGCGCGAAAGTTGCGCCGGTCGAGGCCGGTTCCGATTAACGAGAAATCACTGGTCCCGGTCAGAAAATCGTTGAAGGTAGGAAAATCGATCTCTCCGTAGGCATTCCCATTGGCGCGAGCATCCCATTGGTAGTGCTGAAACTCTGCGCCGAGGCGGATGCTGTGCCGGCCACGCTGCAGTGAAAGAATGTCCACCACCGATACGGATGGTGATGTGCCCTCCACGGTAATCGGCGAAGTGCCGATCGTGGCCCCGCCTGCGTTGCGGGCCAGGAGAATCAGCGGCAAGCCGGGAAAAGTGTTAGCCGTCGGACGATGAATTTCGAGGTCCGAATCCTGGATTGATTCCTGGGGTGCCTCGTCGTTGCGGATGAAATTGTAGCCGAAGCGGGCCTCATTCACCGTGATCGGACTGAGAGTATGGACCTCCTGCAGCGACAGAATTCGATTGTTGATGATGTGCTCGGTGCCGAAGCCGGGCAGGCCTGATCCGGTGCTGAAGGTCGCTCCACCCAGGGCATAGAATTGCGGCGCGTTGGCAAAGAAGAATTTGGCGGCGACCGAGTCTCCAGGGCTGAAGCGGAAGTCGAAATTTGAATTGAATTGCTCTTCCTGGTACGTGGACACAGCGGTGCCGGTTACCCGTCCGGCAATCTGCGGAGTGGGAATCAGGAACTGCCCGCCAGGAAGCCTGGTGTTGAGAAGCGTCAGAGCGATAGGATCGATCGACGGCACATGGAAGGTTCTCATAAGAGTCGCTTCCGAGCGGTCGTCGGTCAGGCCGTCGGCGATCAGGACACTCTTGTACAGGCTCTGGTCGGTTGCGCCATTGGTCTCCCGCGTTCCCTGGTAGGAGACAAAAAAGAATGACCGGTCTTTGCGGATGGGCCCGCCGAGGGTAGCCCCATAGACATTACGTCGCAACACGGGTCTCCCCAACCCCACTGCCTTCAGGTTGGGATCGTTGGCGTTAAGGGCAGAATTGCGAAAATACTCATACGCACTACCGTGCAGAACGTTGCCGCCGCTCTTGGTCACCAGCTGTACGCTTCCCCCAGCGCCGGCCACCGAAGCGTCATACATGGACGTTTGTATTACCAGTTCGCCGATGGCTTCGGGAGCGGGCACAGCCAACGCACTCAGGTCGTGGGCGGATATATCATTAGCATCCACTCCATTGATCTGGAGATTGTTCTGTGAGCTGCGAGCGCCGTTCACGGAAAAATTCTGAGTGTTGCGTCCGATAGCGTTGTTGTTGGTCAAAGGCATGCTGACGCCCGGCGAGAGCTCCGCCGCTTGCAGAAAATTCCGAGTGGGCAGAGGGATGGCCGAGAGTATTTCCGCGTCGATAGCAACTCCGATCTCCGCATTGCTCGATTGGATTAGTGGAGGAGACCCATCGACAGTTACTTGAGCATTTGCTCCTGCAACTCGGAGCACCGCGTTGATAGCAACGGGATCGCTAATCCCGGCTCGGATATCGCGGAACCGCGCAGGCAGAAATCCGGGAGCCGCGATGCTGATTTGATAAGTGCCGGGCGCGATCGATACTAGAATATAATCACCCGACGCATCCGTCGTAGTGGTCCGCTTTTCGCCCGTAGCAAGATTCTCTGCTCCCACCTCGGCCCCAACGACGGCAGCGCCTTGTGAATCACGCACGCTGCCGGAGATGCGTGCGGTGCTTTGGGACTCCGCGCGGCAAAACAGGCAGACGATGACGCAACCAACACTGAAAGACCGCCGGAATTTTGCCGGGGCGCTCATAGTCGCCGATTTTTGACCGCGAATCCTACTGAGGGAACCTCACGCTCTTCACCAGATCGTCGAATCTGCGATCGGAGTGCAGAGGATCCCACATCGGCTCGATGCGCAGGGTCACGAGATTGGGAAACACATTCGCGTCCATTGTGGCAACTCCCCATTCAGGCTCCATGTTTGGCAGCCAGGCCAAAGCAGCGTCACCTTCTCCCAGTTCGGTGTGGACATAGGCGGCAACCCAGTGGAAGGGAAACTCAGGCTTTTGGTTTTGTACCCCTTTGAGCCATCCGCGCAAAGCGCCCTGGTAACCTCCCTTTAAGAACCCGCGTTTCAAGTCCTCTGCCAGGTCAACGTAATCATACGCAATCAAAGCCTTGCGAAATTCCTCGATCGATTCTTCCTTCCGGCCAACGCGCGCGTATGCAACCATCAGGGTCTTGTGCGCAACCGCCGATATATAGGGACTCTCCGTGCTGTTTCTGGCGACCTCATTGCGCTCCAACTCGATCAGGCGATCGTACTGGCGACGCGAATAAAGTGCTGCTGCCAGGTGATCGTTTCCCGGGTCCAATTCTTGAGCTCGTTCCCATTCCCGCATGCCTTCGTCCAGCCGGCCCGCAGCGTCCAGAAAATAAGCGTAGCTTTGGTGCGCGCCTAAGCTGTTCGGGTTGAGTTCGATGGCCCGTCGTAGTTCACGTTCTGCCTCCTGCCAATCCCGGTCTCGAACCAGCTTGATCGTACCGATCACCATGTGCGCATCCGACAAGCCGTCGTCGATTTCCATCGCCTTTCTCGCAGCTGCTTCTGCCTCGTCGATCGAAAAGTTCGATGAGATTCTCAAATAAGCCGGAGCAAAGCCGGGGTCCTCACGAAGTGTCTCCTTGTAATACTCATTCGCACGCCGGTAATGCTCCTCCGCAGCTGCTTGCATACCCTGATGGTTCGAGAGCGTGCCCCCGATACTATCCTCGTACCAGCCTCGAAGGTAAGCCTCGTGAGCTTTGAGGTTTACAGGATGCGCTGCCCTCGATACGCCGGTCCCGCCGGGGATCATCTTTGCCTTGATTTTGTCAGCGATCGCCACTGCCACCGCCGCCTGCAGCGCGAGTACATCCCGCGCGTCGCGGTCGTAGGTTTCGGCCCACAGGTTGGCGTCGGTGCGAGCGTCGATCAACTGGGCTGTGATGCGCACTCGATCAGCCGACCTCATCACCGAGCCTTCGACGATTGCATCGACATGCAGCTCGCGGGCTATTTCGGGCAGTGACTTGTCGCTGTTCTTGTAGCGCATCACCGAGGTGCGCGAGATTACTGTCTTCCCGCTGATGCGGGATAGCTCGGTGATCAGCTCTTCGGTCATGCCATCGGCGAAGTATTCCTGCCCGGGATCTCCGGAAAGGTTTTGCAGCGGCAAAACTGCAAGTGATTGAATTTGAGGCGTGCTACTTCTGGCGAACAGGTGGTTCCTTATATCACCCGGGTTCAGGGCTAGCAGCGAGAGCAGCAGTGCCAAGACTCCCAGACTGATTACACCCGCCCAAAGTCCGTACCGGTGCACTTCCGCGAGTGTGGGACCGGCTTCCAGAGATTGTGCGCTTTGAGTAGCCCCTGAATTACCCTTAACGGCGACTACCGGCGCCACCAGCCGGTATCCCTTCTTAGCGATGGTCTGGATCACGCGGGGCTCTTTGGCTTCATCTTCGAAGACCCGGCGTAACTCAAAAATCGAGCGAACGAGGACGCCCTCGCCGACGAAGGTATTGGGCCAAACCGTCTGCAGGAGTTTGTCTTTGGAAACCGGCTCCGGGGCGTACGCCGCCAGGCACACCAAAACCCCCATCACCTTCGGCTCAAGCTGAACGCTCGTTCCGTTGCGGGAGACGTTATTCAGGCCAGGTCTTACCAGCCAGGAACCTAATCGGAAGTCGCCATCCACGACCGATTCCACCCCGTACCGCGCACGGGATTATACCTCGGTTTCAATCAACTCGTTCAGTCAAGTAACTCCTTCCCTAAGCGAAGCTTACGAAGAACCTAATGGATCCCTCAGGACTTCCAGTACGCCCCGAGCCTATGGTCCTGCTCACAGGCGCGACAGTCCACAGGGGGAAGGGGCTGGGTAAAGCGCACGTGCCGGGCAGGGTCAGGAACCCCCTCCCCTACCCGGCAAATTTGGTTTCGCCCAATGGAAACCAGCGACCTGCAAATTCATTGTTTTGGAGAAACACCTCATGACCACCAACTTTCTGCGGGCGTTATTCATGCTTGGGGCTGCCTTTGCCCTGGGTTCGTTATCCGCTCAGGCCAGCCGTTGTTCTACTCCCAGTCAGTCGGGAACCTGGGGCTACACCTACACCGGCACTATCTTCACCCAGGCCGGCGCACTGCCAACAGCGTCAGTTGGCCTTTATAGCCAGGATGCTTCCGGAAACATCACCGGCAGCCAGAACCGGAGCGTGGCTGGAAACTCTGGGGTTGAAAACATCTCCGGCAACGTCACTGTGAATAGGGACTGCTCGGCCAGCGCGACCATCAACGTGCTGGTGAACGGTCAACTGCAGCGTTCTGCCGTTCTCGCTGTCGTCTATGACAAGAACGGCAATCACGCACGCATGATCTTCCAGTCACTGACCCTCCCCGACGGCACCAACGTTCCCGTGGTGCTTACCGTTGACGCCAACCGGTTATCCACCAGGGACTGACGCGAAGAGGCAGGGCGAGAGTCCTGCCTCACTCTGTTCAACGACAAGTTAGAGAAACCAGGCTGGAATCAGGAAAGGGAAGAGTTCATGATGGGTGCCATTCTCAAGGCGGTCGTTACCTTCAAACAGGTCTTCGCGCTGGTCCTCCTGGTATTGACGACTTTGGCTACCAAAGCCTCTACCTTAGGATTTGCACCAGCCCAGACTTATCCCGTGGGAACAGAGCCGATTGCGATTGCCGTTGGAGATTTCAACGGTGACGGAAAATTGGACGTGGCTGTCTTGAACAACGGAAACGCGGCTGTGGCCGACGACGGGGGGGTTAGCATCCTGCTGGGCAAGGGTGACGGCACTTTTCAAGCTGCCATGAACTTTGCGGCCGGCAAAAATCCATCCGCAATCGTGAGCGGCGACTTCAATGCAGATGCCAAAGATGACCTCGCCATCGTTCGATTCGGCGATCCCGACGTGGGAGACACCGGCGAGGTGTCCGTTTTCCTCAGCAACGGCGACGGTACGTTTCAGGCGGGAGAGGTTCTCAGACCCGGCAACAACCCTTCCCATATCGTCGCCTTTGACTTCAATAGTGATCACAACCTTGACTTGGCAGTTCTGGACTTCGATTCAGGGTCAATGGGCGCGAGTCTGACCATCAGCTTACTGCTAGGCAATGGAGATGGAACGTTCCAAGCTCACGGAAGTTATGGGAAGAATTTCTTGAGAGGCACAATATTACCGGGTGACTTCAACCATGATGGCAAGATGGATCTGGCGGTGGGAGGGCTGCCCGGCGCTTTCGTACTGATGGATAACGGTGACGGTACATTTCAAGCTCCCGTAGCCGCAGCAGCGCTCCCCATCGTCGTGGCAGCGGGGGATTTCAACCGCGACGGTACCTTCGATTTGCTGGCGCAAGCCCTGCCACGGGGTTGCGGAGCGTTCAAGATCTGCCCAGGCGCGATCGGTGAATTTATAGGGAACGGAGACGGCACGTTTCGTGCGCCTTCCTCCGGGGTTGGGATCAATCTGGGATCAGGGATACTTGGAGGGGGCTTCATAACAGCAGACCTGGATGGCGATGGCAATCTTGATCTCGCAGGATGGGAGGTCCATCAGGGCCGCTTCGTGGTGGTGTTGGCCGGCGATGGAGCCGGCAACTTCAATTCTCCTGTCACCTTCACGGCTGGGACGTTGCCCACGGTCGCGGCCATTGCTGATCTTAATGGTGATAAAGCGCCAGAATTGATCGCGATTGTGCCGGCGGACAACACCGTTGCTGTGTTGCTGAATACGGTCAGCACAGATTTCTCCATCTCAGCTTCGGAGGCCAGCCCCAACACCCTGAGTTCCGGCCAAAGTGCTACCTCCACGATAAGCATGAACCTCCTGAACGCATTCGATAACCCGGTCTCTCTGGCTTGCTCGGTGCAGCCCGCGCAAGCGGGTTCGCCAACCTGCTCTCTCAATCCGAACTCCATCACGTTCGATGCCAGCGGCAAAGCTACCGCAGAGATGACGATCACGGCTGGAACAACTGTGGTGTCATTTACTCAGCCCCCTGCCAGTGCAAACTCCCAGCCGGTGCCCTTGTCTTGGCTGCCCATCGTAGGTTTCGCGGTTGCGGGCGCCGGATTCCGTCGAGCCGGTTCACGCCGGAGAAGGCCTCTTGCCCTCTTCGTGGGCTGTGTTCTGTTCGCAGGCTTGATCTTCCAAACCGCCTGCGGCGGCAGTAGCAGTGGTCCTAAATTGCAGGCCTACACCATAACGGTGACGGGCAAAGCGGGGTCCACGCAGCATTCAACGACGGTTAAGCTTACGGTTCAATGACGCGTAGCGCGCAGACCGAAGCACAAGCTCACATTGTGTAGCCGGCCGCCTTCCGGAGTCGATATGTACGTGACCATGTGCTCAAAACGAAGTTGCCGATGGGCATTCGCGCTCTTATTCTGCGTTGCTATTGTTTCGCCAGTCTCCTGTGGAGGGGGGACAGGACAGAATGGAGGCGGGGGTGGCAGTTCGCAGCAATCCTGGGATTTCTTCCGCATCGTGAACGCATCGATTGCACCGGTCACGATCCAGTACGCCTATGCACCCTCGATGATCCTGAAGGACGGTGTTTATCATGTTTTCTTCTGCTCGGGCGGAAACATATTTCCGGCATGGGACTATATCCGCTACGTCAAATCGACCGACGGCGGGCAGACCTGGTCAGACCCTGTCGACATGTTGCGCGCCACCGCCTTCAACGGAAATGACCTTGCGGCCTGTGATCCCAGCGTGGTCTTTTTCCAGGGTTTTTATTACATGTATTACGGCTCCGCAAACACGACGGGATCGAATTCGTTCCAGACCGTCGTACAGGTGGCGCGTTCAACAGCCATCGATGGTCCTTACCTGACCTACACTCAGCGCGGCACCTGGGAAGATTTGCCCGATGACCCGCAAGTCATAATCAAGCCCCTGGTCACCAGGAGCCATGCACCCACGGGATATGGAGCCGGCCAGCCATCGGTTGTGGTCCTGAATGGAAAGCTGCTCATGTGGTACACCGACGATTCAGAGCAGGAAGCCGCGGCGGATGGCGACTTTACGATCTTTCGTCTGTATATGCTGGAGTCGTCCGACCCTGTAATCTGGACTCCCGATCCAATCCGACAGACGAGCATTCGCGGCCAGGATTCTCCAGACGTAAAGTACGACGCAACGGGCAATCGCTTCGTAGTGACTTGGGTCTCTAACATGTTCACCAACAATGCCAGCCTAACCAGGGCTTATTCTTCTGACGGCCTCACCTGGGGGACAACTCAAACTCTAAATCCCGCAGGCCGGTTTCCACCCTATACCCACAATGCCGGTGAAGGCTCAGATGAAACCGGTCATCTGATTCCTGCTGCCTCGAAAACGATAATTGGCTTTGGCGCACCGTACAGCCTCAGCCAGGTAAATTCGCTGGGCAATTGGGATCTGTACGGGGTATTCGTTGATTCGCCATGAAGATCGGTCCGGATCGGCTCAGGCGGGCAAATCGGCAAGGTCCGCCCAGCTAGATGGTTCGCCCCCCGAAGCGAGCGTAAGTAGAGGCAAATCAGCTCGGTCTACCACCTCTAGGCCCTCAATTGGGCCTTGAAAAAACCGTCTACTGGACGAGGGTTTTTGTCGATCTCCATTGGCGGTGTTAGAAGTGGGTGCCTGGGCGTGCAGCCAACCGCATCAGTTTATCCAGCACTGCCTTAGACGCAGGGTATACCTTGTTGAAGTTTGCTGCGTCCCCTATCCGAGGGCGCCAATACTCGCACGCTCCACACAAATTCACGGTGAATGTTTTGCAAGTCCACGTTGGGATTTTTCTGGCGTCAGTTAGCCAGGGAAGGGGCGTGTGACGAGGCTGGCGTTCCCTGACCTTCTTTTTAACGACCTACGCAGAACCGCTGTACGGGGTCTGGTGCGGTCAGGCGTTTCAGAACATGTCGCAATGAAAATCAGCGGCCACAAGACGCGTAGTACGTTTGATCGGTACGACATCGTTAGCGATGCCGACTTGAAGGACGCTGCACGGAAACTGGAATTGGCGCGTGAGGTTCAGAAGGCAGAGATCGCCTCCGCCAAGGCACAGGAGGAGCACATCGGTACACAGTTGAGTACACAGTTTGCTATAGTGAACCCAACCTCAACCGCTAACTAGTTGATTCCATTCTTGCCCGGGTGGCGAAACTGGCAGACGCACGGGACTTAAAATCCCGAGACTCGAAAGAGTCGTATCGGTTCGATTCCGATCCCGGGCACCAGGCTGTCACCAGACTTACTGCATGCCGCCGCGGCTGGCGGAGGAGCGTAAACTGGCAGCGGCGTATGGAGAGTAGCTGTCATGCGAATCGTTTCCATGTCCAAACCGGAATGCAGCGCGCTCTTGCAGCGGGTATCGATCGGCAGGCTGGCTTGTTCGTTTGACGATCAACCGTATGTGGTGCCAGTTGCATTTTCGTACGAGCCCGATTGCCTCTACATCTTTTCCAC
>Ga0105241_10001250_pt1 | contig 19376 bp, 17 predicted proteins | sample KBSC64metaG_FD_80422 | JGI IMG/M metagenome (GOLD analysis project Ga0105241, IMG submission 80422) | Corn rhizosphere microbial communities from Kellogg Biological Station, Michigan, USA - KBS C6-4 metaG | ecosystem: Host-associated > Plants > Roots > Rhizosphere > Soil | place: Michigan, USA... | reverse complement strand
TGCAAGGGCGCACCGCACGGCGAACGGCCACTTGGGGCTGCGGGTACACCGCCACGTCGCCGCGCATGCAGTACACGGGCAGCTCATTCACGGAACAATTCGCACGCCTGCTTGAATCCTTCCTACCGGCCTTGCGCAGAGAGCGGGTGCCGACCGAGCTTTTCCCTCGACTCCCAGGAAGCATCCAGACCCACCATCCTGATCCGGTCGAACAGCGAATGTTCGAAGTTCTCGGCCAAGGCGAGGACTTCGTCGTTCGAGCTTCGGCTCGAATCCCCGAGCAGCCGCGGTTCGCTTTTGCGGCAGGGCTCTTCGCTCTCATTTTGATCGGAGCATTGCTCCTTGGCATGGGGCAATTCTGGCGATGATCCCTGCCCTGAACACGCTCGCTCTGATTCTAATGCCGTTCTTGCTCACCGGCATCATCGTTCGAGTCAAGTCACTGTTTTCGGGACGCAAGGGGCCGCCTCTGCTCCAACCGGCGTATGACGCACTTCGCCTGCTACGGAAGTCAGCTGTCTACGGCACGACAACAACACCGCTCTTCCGAATCGCGCCTTGGTTCTTTCTCATCACGGCTGTCGGATCAGCGGCGGTCACCCCGCTCCTTGGTTCCGAGCCCATCGCCTCGTTCCCATTCGACTTCGTCTGGTTCGCTTACGTCTGGGCACTGGGGCGCGTTGCCATCATGCTTGCCGCACTGGACACCGGAAGCTCGTTCGAGGGGATGGGCAGCGCACGCGAGGCGACATTCTCGACGCTACTGGAACCCGCGCTCTTTTTGGTGACGGGTTCTCTCAGCCTCAGCTCGGGTAAACGCACACTGGGTGAACTGCTCGCTATGCAGCTCACCACAAGCAACGCTTCGGCGATCGTTTGGCTGGGCAGCGTTGCCGCGCTTTTCATCGTTCTGCAGGTCGAAACCGCACGCATGCCCGTTGACGACCCATCGACGCACCTGGAGCTCACCATGGTGCATGAAGTGATGGTGCTCGACCACAGCGGGCCAGATCTCGCCGCCATTCAATACGGCTCCGCGCTCAAGCTCTACGTGGGAGCCTCCATCCTTGCGACACTTCTCAATCCTTGGGCCGCTTCCGGCGGTGTAGCTGCCTTCTCCGCAAATCTGACCCTGTCCGTACTCGTCGCCATAGCGGTAGGTACGATGGAATCGCTAATTGCCCGGCTGAGGCTGCGAACGGTGCCCAAGTACATCGCAGTCGCGCTCGCGGCCGGCGCGATTGCACTCCTCGCCACTGCGTGGCGTTCGGGAGGCGCGCAATGAGCCCGTTGCTCGTCGCGCTGCTCGGTGTGCTACTCGTCCCCCTGTTCATTGCTACTTGGCGAAGCAGTCTGGTTGGCCTTGGCTGCCAGGGTCTCTTGATGGCCTTGATCGCACGACAGCTCCAGCCCGCGCCCCATACCGTTGGGGATTGGCTCACGCTGGCCGATCTCGCCATCATCCGTGGCTTCGTGGCACCGCTCGCACTCTATACGGTCCTACGCGCGCGGAGTACACCCTCGCGCAATGACGTCATTCCCCCCAACCTCCTGTCTTGGACTTTGGCGCTCGGAATGGTGTTGGTGTCATTCAGCTTTGCTGGATTGCTCGAGAAGGTCCCGGGGGACCAACAGACACTCATTGCCGTCGCTTCAACGGGCGTAATGCTCGGCTTTCTCGTTCTCGCGACTCAATCCGATCCCTTCAGTCAAATGGTCGGCGCCCTCCGAATCGAGAACGCAATCGCCCTATTGGAGCTCGGCGGGCGGCGACACGAATCGCCCGTCGGCATACAACTCGGACTGCTGGGCGTCCTGCTTGCAACGATTACGTTCTTCCGCTCGTACCTGATCACCATCGAGTCGAGCGACCTCGACCGACCCGAGCCGGGGACAGGCACGGAGGGGCCGACGTTGTGAGCTCGCTTGCCCTCATTCTGGGCCCAGCTGTCATCAGTCTTGGGTTGGGCGTTCGCCGCATCCGCATGCGAGCAACACTCATCCTAGTAAGCACCGCCCTGATTTCCACGGTGCTTGCGTACCTCTGCGCCGCGTCTCGCTCAACCGCACCGTTCCTCGGTGGCTACCTGCGCGTGGACGCGACCTCCGGCTTGTTTCTCGCCGTCATCAATCCGATCTTCTTCGGGATATCCGTCTATGTCTGGAATCGGGTGTCGACCACGCCGGTGCTGCAAGATGGAATCGGGCGCTTCGTCGCGTTATCGCTCACGCTCCTAGCAGCGTCGAACGCTGCCTTGATCGCCAATCATTTGTTGGTGCTGTGGGTCGCGCTGGAGATCACGACTCTAGCGGCTGCTCCGCTCGTCATCAGGCGCGGAGTTCCAGCGTCGCGCTTGGCATCATGGAGGTACCTGCTCTTCTCTTCCGTGGCACTCGGGCTGGTGATGCTCGGCTTCATTTGCCTGACTCGCGGCATCGAACTCGGGGGGCAAACGCCGACATTCTTCCTCGATCGTCTCGAGGCGGTCTGCGCGGCATCAGCAAACAGTTGGGGAAAGCTTGGCCTTGCCTTGGTCATCCTTGGTCTCGGAACCAAACTCGGGCTCGCGCCGATGTACTCGTGGCTTCCCGAGACGTACGACGAGGCTCCACCCGCCGTAACGGCCCTGCTCGGCGCCATTCAATTCAACGTGGTCTTGGTCGCGTTACTGCGGGTGGTGCACGTGTTTCGGCCGGTCCATCCAGGCCTCATCACTCTTGAATTGGTGGCAATGGGGCTGGTCTCGATGCTGGTTTCGACGTTTAGCATCATCGCGACGCGCAACATGAAGCGGCTCATTGCTCACGCATCGATCAACCACGCGGGCGTGATCGCGATCGGCCTGGGTATCGGCAAGGCCGCGTCGTATGGCCTGCTGCTCTACGTCATCAGCAACGCTTTCATCAAGGCGATCCTCTTTTTGACCGCTGGAAAGATCAAAGCACACTACCGCACCAAGGATACCAGGCAGATCGCAGGGCTCCTGAAGGACCTGCCCTACAGCGGCATATTTCTGATGGTCGGCACGTTCGCGCTACTCGGGTTCCCCCCGTTCGGGAGCTTCTTCGGCGAACTTTTGATCCTGTCGGCTCTGGTGGGTTCAGGTCACCTGTTCGTGTTCGCAGCCTTCTGCATGCTCATCACCATGACCTTCGTTGCGACCGGCAGGACGATCTTCCCGATGATTTGGGGAGAGCCGACGCACAATCATACTTGGCCCCGGCAGACATTCCTTTCAGCGCTACCAAAGCTGTTCTTCCTACTCGCGCTCGTCGTGCTCGGCGTCTATATTCCCCCCGCCGTCAACCGCCTGGTTCAGCAGGTAGCCGTATCGGTGGAGGGCCCTTGAGCTCGTCCGCCGTAGTTCACCGCGTCGCTGTGGAGGCGATCCCCGTCCTCGACGTCAAAGACTGGCGCGACGATCTATTGCGCCGCTGCCGCGCGGGTGCGCGACCTCTGACGTTGTACGGGCGAGGCGTCGACGATCACGTGCTCATTACCGCGGCGTTCCGGGACCCCGCGGGCACCGTTGAGATAACGCGAACGTACACCACGGTGCAGCTCGGGTATCACGAACTCACGTCTGCCGTACCTGCCCTCCATTGCTTCGAACGTGAGCTTCATGAGCAAACGGGCGTTCGTATCGCGGCGCATCCCTGGCTCAAGCCCATTCGCTACGAAGCGCAGAACCAGTCTGCGATGGACGACTATCCGTTTTACAAGATCGAAGGCAAAGAAGTTCACGAGGTTGCCGTAGGCCCCATTCATGCCGGCGTCATCGAGCCCGGCTCCTTCCGCTTCATGTGCCTGGGTGAGCAAGTGCACCACCTCGAGATCCAGCTCGGATATCAACACCGTGGCGTGGAAAAACGGCTGCTCCAAGGAGATCCCAAGCGTCTTGCCCCGCTCATCGAGACCGTCGCCGGAGACACCAGCGTGGCGCACGCATGGGCCTACTGCGCCGCAATCGAGAGTCTTTCGGGGTGCGAGCTCGAGCTCCAGACGGAGGTCGCCCGCGCCGTCGCCCTCGAGTTGGAGCGCGTGGCGATGCACCTCTCCGGCCTGTCTGGCATCTCGGCCGACCTCGGATTCCTGCAAGGCGCGACCACGTACGGTAGGCTCCGCACCACTGCGATCAACACCACCATGCGGCTTTGCGGCAGTCGGTTTGGCCGCGGTGCACTTCGGCCGGGCGGGATTGGCTTGCGATTGACGGATACCCTACGCGGTGAGTTCAGCGCGAATCTCGAACTCTTGACCAGGGACCTGATCAGCATCAACGACTGTTTCCTCGAAGCAAAAACGGTGCAGCATCGGCTGCGCGGGACGGGAGCGCTGTCGCGCGAACGGGCCGTCGATTTGGGTCTGGTCGGCCTAGCCGCACGGGCGTCCGGCATTTTGATCGATGCCCGTCACTACATGCCGCGCGGCGCTTATCACGCCGTGCCGATCGAACCACAACTGCTCGAGGATGGTGACTGCTGGGCGCGGGCTCGGATTCGAATCCTGGAATTGGAGGCGTCGCTCGCGTGGCTAAAGCTCGCCCTCACGCTCCACCCGACCTGGGAAGAGCCTCGAAAAGCAATTGGCGCGCTCATGACGAAGCACCTTGCGCTCGTGGTCGTGGAGGGATGGCGCGGCGAGGTCGTGCACTGCGTGGAGACCGCCGAAGACGGGCAGCTTGCCCACTACAAGGTGCAGGACCCATCTCTTCGCAACTGGATGGGCCTTGCGATCGCCTTGCGCGAAAATGAGATCTCCGACTTTCCGATTTGCAATAAGAGCTTCGACCTCTCTTATTGCGGGAATGACCTATGACCCTGTTCAAGTCGCTTCGGGTAAGGGCAGCGCAAGGGACTCAGTACATCCCTGATCTTCGCCGAGCGGTCCCGAGTGGGTTCCGTGGTCTGCCCGTGCTGGGTGCCGAGCCATGTGCTTCCGAATGCGACGAATGTCGACAGGCATGTCCGACGGGTGCCATCGGAGTGAGCCCACTCCGTCTCGATCTCGGTCGCTGTGTGTTTTGCCAGGCTTGCGTGGAGACCTGCCCCAACACAGCGATCCACTTCACAGACGAGCCGAAAATGGCGGCCTCGCGACGTGAAGACCTCGTGATCACTCGAGGGTCGGTCGAGGTGACACGCATCCGTGCTTCGGAGGCGTTCTCGAAGGTGTTCGGCAGATCCCTGAAGATGAGGCAAGTGTCGGCCGGCGGTTGCAATGCCTGCGAGCTCGAGCTGAACGCCGTGATGAACGTGAACTTCGACGCTCAACGCTTCGGCATCGAATGGGTAGCGTCGCCGCGCCACGCAGATGCGCTCGTGGTGACCGGGCCGCTCACGCGGAGCATGAAAAACGCTGTGCAACTTGCATGGGAGGCCATGCCCGATCCCCGCTTCGTCGTGGCGGTCGGCGCGTGCGCGATTTCAGGCGGACTCTACGAGGGCGCAACAGGCGTCGATCGGACATTCCTCGAGAGCGTGGGGCCTTCACTCTTCGTGCCCGGCTGCCCACCCCACCCGCTCACGTTCATCAACGCCGTCCTCGACTTCCTCGGTATCGCCTGAACGAGGCGCCGCCTCAACGCTCGCTGAAGCCGTCCATTAGAGCAGAGGCGTGAGGCAGCTCGTTGTGGCGGTTTTACGCCACATCCGCAAGACGCAGGGCAATTCACGGTCGACTCGGACCTCGGAATAGCTATCTGGGACGAAGCCCCCAAAGCCATTGTAAGTCAGCAGATAGGTGCCCACCCGCGTCTGTCTGAGCACACGCTCGGCAGCGATGGTGTCCGCCTGATACCGCGAGGGACTGAGCTCGACATCCTCGTCGAGGCGATGCTCGGGGTCGAACAGATTCTCCCCAAATGAATTGAAGAAATAGTAAGCGTCTGCATCCGCTACCAGCGCATCAGGGAACGTCCCATGAGCGAAGCTCACACGCTCGGAGACGCCGAAGGTGCGCGCCAAGTCCTCCGCGACAGCAACGAGTCGAGCCCGCTGTTCGATGCCGACAAAGTGCGCGCGCCCAGCCAGTGCCGCCGCGACGCAAAACTTTCCTGCGCCCGAGCCGACATCGAACACCGTGCGCACGTTGAGCTCGTCGAGCCATGCCGCCGCACGCACCGCCGCCGCCAACGGTGTCCAATATTGACGGGAAACCGCTCGAATGTCGGGCGGTAGGAAGCGATCAAACACACGATCTCTCGGGCACCGCCCGGACCGGAGCGCATGACCAATGAGTTGTGGAGAAAGACGGCCATCTCCGGCCGCAACTTCACTGGCGTAGTCGTCGCGCATCAGCAAATCCATCAGCTTCGTGGGTAAACTCATGGTGTCCCGGAGGCGGCAGTCGCCCCTCGCAAACTCGATTCGCTCTCGCACTGGTGGAAGGAAGCGACTCCCGTCAGCCCCGACACTTCTCCTTCGGCACGCCTTCCCGAACGCACCATGACCTGCGCCGGGGCGCGAACGCAGCAATGGAAGTGAGCCCTCACCCGCTTCGACCGGTCGACTACCTGGGGCTTCTTGGGCTTCATTTTCCTGTCAAAACGTTGGCAATGTTTGGCATGCCTGCGTCGGCCGATTCGACACAAGCACCCGGTCGATCAACGCCCAGCCCCAGATTGGCAGCGGTAACACGAAGACTTGTCCCGAAGGTTGCTGCTCGAGCTTTCGCGTGAGCCCCTCGTAGAAGGCGAGGGCAAAGGTGACGATGATCACGGTCGCATACGAAAAACGCCGAGCAAGCCGTCGAACACCGTCCGCCGACAAGGCCGAGAACTCATCCGGGAAAACGACAACCGTCGTCGGCCGCCGAAAATCGCCGCGAGCGTCCATACGACTGCAGATGACCGCTTCCACCCTACACAACTGAAAATACGATTGAAGGCTCTCGGCGTCGCTCGTATTGCGCGACACGATGAGAGCGAATGGCGTTGTTCCTGCCGACATTTTCTCGCCCCCCACACCAAGCACTAATCATGCCGGATGTTTGGCGAGCACTATCTTGCCGCAAGCTCGCAATCCGGCGCGCCGCGACATCACTCGTGTGGCCTCGAGAGACACAATGACGTACCGGAAACGGCGGCCACGCTTCGAATCGCGACTCTCGGGAGGAAAACGGCGACTCCCTGGCACCGATTACGCGATCCCTAGCGCATGTCCAACTACAGAGGGCTGCGCGCCAGGTGTCGTTGCACTGTCCGCAGGCTGATGCCCAGGCGGCGAGCCGCACGCGAGCGATTGCCGCCCTCGACCTCTAGCGCGGCTTCCATCACTTGATGCAGGATCTCGGTGAGTTTCTGATCGAGATTGATCTCGATCTTGTCACCTGAAATCTGGTTCACGTGCTGGCGGCCATTGGGGGCGGCTTGCAGCCTCAAGGCCGAGGGCAAGTCCTGAACCCGCACGGTTTTGGCAGCGCGGAGTAGGCAGACGAGTTCAAGCACGTTCCTGAGCTCGCGGACATTCCCTGGCCAACTGTAGCTCCGTAAGGCGACAGTAACTGCACGCGTCAGTTTCGGCGGGCTTACACTGTGTTTTGCCGACAGCTCCGCGACGAACTGCTGCACTAGCGGGGCAATGTCAGCGGGGCGGTCGCGCAGAGCCGGCACTTGCAGCGTCACCCCCTGGATCCGATAGTAGAGATCCGCTCGAAACCTGCCGGCAGCGACCTCATTTTCTAGGGGACGCAACGTGGCACAGACGAGTCGCGCATCCACGCTGATCTTCGTGCTTCCTCCAACTCGCATGAATTTGCGATTCTCGAGGAAGCGGAGAAGCTTCGCTTGAACGTTCATCGGCATTTCGCCGATTTCATCTAGAAACAACGTCCCCCCGCTGGACGCTTCGACCTTGCCGTGTGCCCGCTCGTTCGCGCCGGTGAACGCGCCGCGCTCGTGCCCGAACAATTCGCTTTCAAACAACGACTCGGGGATCGCCGCGCAGTTGATGGGCACGAAGGGGCCGGTGCGACGCGGAGACAGGTCGTGCACACGCCGCGCTAGGACCTCTTTGCCCGTACCGCTCTCGCCGATGATCGTAATTCCGACGTCCTTGGGCGCGACGGCGCGAATGACCTTGTCGAGCCCGCGCATCGCGGCGGAACGCATGATGGGCTCGAGAACAATGTCAACTTGACGCTTTGCGGCCGGCATCGCGGACAATTCATAGCACAAACTGTCGTACTCACCGATATGCTTGCTCTCGGCCACGTCTGATACGCGCTTCCCGCGGGGCGATCCTGGCGGGGCGATCCTCGCTGGCGCTCGCCATGCCCGCTGACAGCAGGCGTGGTAGGTACTTTTCGGCCTTATTCCGGCTTCTGTGGCAGATTGACGTAGCGCTCTGGGCGATCGGAGGTGACTCGGGTACCAGGCAGGCGCTTGGAGCTGCTTCTTGTTTGGAGTCGCTTGCTGAAGCGAAAGACGACGGCGTCTCGAGTCGAGTCCCGCGGACACTTCGCCCCCTGGCACGGTAGCTGCTTCGAAGCGGCGCCAATGACGGAAGAAGTCAACTTCGAACACGTTCGCGCGCGCTTGGTGTCCGGTGACCTCTCGGAGATTGCGTTCGGCGCTCTTCTCCCCCCTACGACGCGCGCAAAGTCTTCTTATCACTGGACCCCCATTGCGGTCGCTCGCCGCGCGGCAATGCGCTTCGCCGAGCGCGGAGCAAGCCGCGTGTTGGACGTCGGCTGCGGTCCCGGAAAATTCTGCGTGGTCGCCGCGCTCACCCGCTCGGAGTTACGGTTCTGCGGAGTCGAACGCAACATCGGACTGACCCGTACGGCGAGGCAGCTGAGCATGCGCCTGCGCGTGTCGAACGTTGAGTTTAGGACCGGTGATGCTCTGGGTGCGCCGTGGCACGAGTTTGACGGCTTCTATTTCTTCAATCCTTTTGGAGAAGACTCACGACTCGGTGGCGATGAACTCCTTCGCATCGCCGACCTATTACGGAGAGCACCAAAACGGACTGCAGTCGTCACCTATCACGGGCTCGGTGGCCCCATTCCATCAAGCTATGATCTTCTCTCGGAGGAGCGAGTTGGCTCCGGTCCGCTGCGAGTCTGGGTCAAAAACAGATCTCGCGAAGCGGCCTTTTACCACCTCGACTACTCACACGATGTGTCGCGGGTTCCGCGCAAATACCTCGAGCGCAAGCTCAGCGCCCAAAAGCGACTGGCCGGGGTTACCTCCGAATGACCCGCATCCGGTTGTCTGATCCCAGACGCGGTGACGTTCGGAACTTGGGCCTCTCCGCTCACGTCGTCGCCCAAGATACACTGTTCGACGAGCAACTCCCACGCTACGTCCGCGAGCGGTCGGGCCAATTCTGGACGCCCGTGGCTGTCGCTAGTCGAGTGGCCGCAATTTTTCGTCAACGGGGCGCGACGAGGATCCTGGACGTCGGTTGTGGACCTGGAAAGTTTTGCCTCGTCGCCGGAAGCCGCCAACCCGAACTTGACGTGCACGGGATCGACCAGCGCTCCCGACTCGTGCGGCTGGGTTCGCGTCTGGCTCGGCAGCTCGGTACGCCCAACGTTCGGTTCTCGGTCGCGGACGCGACGGCTGTCCCGTGGGATGCATACGACGGGTTCTATTTCTTCAATCCATTCTGCGAAAATGTCATGCAACGCAGCGAGCGGTTCGACCACAAAGTGCCCCTTTCAACGCCGAGGTTCGGAGCAGAACTGCTGCGAGTCGAACGCTTGCTCGAACAGGCCGCTCCCGGCACGGTAGTCGTCACCTACTTCGGCCTCGGCGGCCCGATCCCTTCAAGCTACGAGCTCGTTAGCGACGAACGCGCAGGCGCCGTTCGACTCCGAACTTGGGTGCAAGGCCGACGGCGGCGCTCAGGCTCCGCTTGGCTCGAAACGGTCGGCAAAGTCATGAGCGTCTCCCGGCGGGACATGCACCGGGTACTGGCAACTCTCGCGAGTAAGGCGACGTCCTAGTTTCTGCTTCAGAAGCGACGCCGACCAATCGACAATCATTCAATCCTTCGGCTTGCGCGCCTGAATGAGAAACAGCCGTTGGTGAAACACCAGTCGGTGTTGGGTAGCGAGCTGTTGTTCCAGTTTCAGGAGTTGAGGAAAGAAACGCTCGACGGAAAAATTGGGCACGACCCAAGGCATGGCGTTGAGAAAATAGACGATGGCTCCAACATCGCCGAAGCGGAGCTCCCCCTCCCACGCATCGGTTCGCTCGATGTGCAACCCAACCGATTCCACGAGCCTGCTGAAATAATCGCGTCCAAAGAAAGGCAGTAGGTCTACGGTTTCAAACGCGGAAGCAAGATCCCAAGGGTTGTGCCCATCTCCCTGCTGGGTCAAAAGCACGCCACTCGGTCGCAGAACCCGCCGAACCTCGGCGACGTTGAATACCGAATTCCGGGAGAGTGCTAGGTCGAAGGCTCCTGAAGCGAAGGGAAGTTTCTGATCCAAAGAGGGTTCGACACGAAACACCTGGATGCCACGTTCACCGAGACGTCGAGCCGCTTGCTCGAAACTAGGAGCGCTTCTTTCCGTAGCAACAACCGACGGCGGCTGCCGCGAGAGTAGTGCCAGCAGCGGCCTCCCGTCTCCGGCACCAATGTCGAGTAACGCCTGCGCCGTGCCAATCAGCTCGCGGGCAGAGCCATCGTAATTCCAGGGCGGCTCCGCCCCTTCCCATCGCCCGTCCAGGTGGGAGAGGCCCCGCCCTGCGACTGTGGCCGCTTCCTCAGCAAGCCACGCCTGTCGAAGTTGTTCGTCGTCCATTGACCCTGCGCAAATTCGTGAAGAATCGGAACTAACCAACGAACGTCGCCAATGCCCCGTAGATCTCCGCGCGCGTGGCCCGAGTCAGGTCCTGAGAAGAGTCGAGCCAGCTCCAGCCTTCCGTTTGCCGTTGCCGCTTCACCCAGACACGAAGCACGTCGGTTCCCGCCTGCTCAGCGTGAACTGGGTCGAAGCACGACGGAATGGGACCGCCGAGACCGTGATAGGTGACGACGACAGTCCCCACCCGTGTGGTCGCGAGGAGCTGCTCGATATGAATCAGGTCCGCGGCAAAACGCTGCCTCGATAGTTCGACGGCTCCGTCGAATTGAGCGCGCTTCGACAAGACATTTTCGGCGAACGGATTGAAGAAGTAGAAGCCCTGATAAGCGTCCCACGCGATCTCCACTGCATCCGCGAGCGAAAAGCGCACGTTCGTCACCCCCAACCGCGCCGCCAGGCGGGTTGCCGATCGAACGAGGAGGGAGCGCTGCTCAACGCCGTCGAGAAGCAACCCTGGTTCTGTGCGCCCGGCCACGATGCAGAACTTCCCGGGGCCACACCCCACATCGAGGACGGTCGTTACTCCGCGTTCGCGAAACAGCCGAGCTGCGCGACGTGCCACCGCCACCGGCGTCCAATATTGGTCAGCACGCTCGCGGGCACGATTGGGCAGGTGAGCGTCGAACCTCGCATCACACTCGAAAGTCGGCCCCAATGGCTCGAGCAAGCTGCGCTGCGCGAATTCGTTCATTCAAGGAGGTGCGCGCGCCGGTGCGCTCCGCGGTAGCAACACAAGCGACTTTCGTGCCAGTGCTTCGTTCAATCCGAGGTAACTCGAACCCCGCATTTCGACCGTCGTTTCGTCTTCGAAGGATGAGCCGGCGCGGCACAAACCCCACAGCTCGAGAGCCGGAATACGACGACAATTTGTCGCCAATGCGGCCTACGAACAACTTTTGCCTGGCATTAGCGACGTGGCCGCCGCCCGTCAACCAACAACCAACAACCAACAACCAACAACCAACAACCAACAAGATTACTTTTCGTTCAGGTGGTGTCGCGAATTGCGCTCGACACGAGCATTCCGTCCTCCGTTTGCAGTGGACTCAAGCTGATCTCCGTTACACCGACAACACGATTGTCCACGACGGTGTCCTCGACGCGGGCGTGGCTTTCCTTCAAAAGCCGATCACTGCGGAACCGTTGCTTAGCAAAGTACGAGAGGTGCTCGATTCCGCGCAGACGCCGGCGGAGGGACGGTAAAGGGCCGCGATGCGCGAATCGACTGCGAAGACCCGCGAGAGAACCGCAGGCGGCGCTAGGTGTTCGGGCATGCCCCGATCATTTTACCCGCCGCCGCGCGCACGAGAGTGCCATTTCACGCCGTCCTCTACGGCCCGTTGCACTGCGGGCTGCGCGCGCTGGCTCGGCGATCTCTTGGGCTTGGCGCTATTGACGCAAGCCGAGGGGCTCGTTAACGCACTGTCGCTGGTCGCGTTCCCCGTCGCCGTCGTGTGGGCCTGGCGACAGTAGCGTACCCGTCATGATTCGAATCACGCGCTCCGCGCTGAATGAGCCTGAGCTTGGCTCGACGAACGATGCGACTTCGATGAGCTCTTCGCCGGACGTGAGGAGAGGAAGTTCCTCACCGTTGCCCCGCGTCTGTCCGAGCCCAATCGTTGCAAAAAGCTGATTGCAGAGGCAGAGTTTGTTCACCGTGTCGGCTTCACTGCCACCCTTTTTCAAGTACGTGGCCACTGGTTCGCCCGCACATCGGTAGCCGACGCCCCCGCCGTCTGCGTACGGCCGTCTGAGGTAACCCAGATCGCAGATGCGCTCGCGCCCGCGTTGCTGGGCTAGCTCGTGATCCAGCCCCTCCCGCTCCACTCTCTTGAATGGGTAACCGGTTGGCGAGGCTTCGAAGTCGGTGACCACGCTCAACCGACGGGTCCGCGCGCGTACCAACACGTCACGCTTGAGCTCCGATGTGATGCCCGACTCGTCGCAGAATGCGAAGGCGGTCCCCAGCTGAACGCCCTCCGCGCCGGCCGCAAGCGCTTGCTCGAGCTTTATTGGCGACGCCGCAGAACCGGCAATCCAAAAGGGCAAGCCGAGTTCGCGAAACTCAGAGAGGTTCGGAACGTCGGCGCTGCCGAAGGCCGGCCCGGCAAGCCTATCCGCCGTCCGTGATTTGCGAGGCGGAGCGTTGTGCCCTCCCGCCGTATGGTCCTCGACGACGAAGCCGTCCACTTTTCCGTTGGCCTTCCGCGCGAGCGTCTTGGCGATCACGTGAGACGAAACAATTGCGAAGAAGTGTGGTCGCTTGGCAGTGAACAAGCCGCGTTCGAAGTGGTCGAGTGGCGTGAAGCGCAGTGCACCGGCTGAGCCTGGCTCGCTCTGCTCGACGTTGAAGCGAATCTCCGCGGGTTCGAAGTTTGCGAGTCGATCCAGGGCACCGGGAATCGACAGAGGAATGCCGGCACCCATGAGTACGACATCAACGCCCGCGAGGATGGCTCCGAAAAGGGCGGGCAACGTCGGCGTTTGAATCTTCTCGAGGTAGTTGATACCGACGAGCCCGTCGTGCCCCTCTTTCGCCAGGAAGACCTCGACGAAGTTGGCAGCGACAATAACGTCGAGCCTGGCACGGGACATGGAGGCGTTGGGTAGCGGCAACAGTCGAAACGAATCACCAGGCCTTTTCCCGCCCGGAATGAAGTACGCTTCCGTGATTCGCCGAGCCACTTCCGGGTTCGGGAATTGTGCGAGCGCACGACGCATATCGCCATTTTCATCGCCGAGTTGGAGCCGCCGGACGAGTACCGTGTCGATGGCCGTTCCAGAAACGACGCCCAGGGCACCCGCACGAGAAGCGGCGCGGGCGAGCCGATAGTTCGATACTCCAATGCCCATCCCGCCTTGAATGATTCGTGGCCACTGTTCGATTTTTCGCATTGGCGTTTCCTACACCCCTGATCGCTCACTCGCACGCTACGCTTCGCGTGCTGACTGAGATGTGACTCAGTCGCGCCTCGCCGTTGGCGTTGTTCGAACCCTCGCGCAAACCGCGCACCTGTGCGCAAGTCTTGCGCGGCGGAGACTCCGCCTTGACGCCGTATCGACGGATTCGCTTCGGGTACGCGCATTGCGACGCGACCGTGAAGGCATAGAAACAAATGGCTATTTCGCAGATCGGGTTTGGAAGCCTCGCGTTCTGCCCGGCTCCCGAGCGTAAGCTGCGGTTCGCTCGGACCAACGCGAACGGCAAGTCTGACAGCTCCGACGGCTACCAAGTCGTGTCAGGCTGAGTTGGCTTCGTTACCTCGGGCGGGGATTCACACCGCTTGGTCGTCGTGGAAGGCCTTGGTCAATATCTCAGAAAAGCAGGCTCCAGAAGGAGCTGGCCGTGGGGGCCTGGCCCCATCGCAGCAATGACGAGGGCGGGATGCGCCGGGCTACCTAATTATCACGCGGCTCGCCCTGATGATCCAACTCGAGCGCGCAAACGCGAGCCAGCATGCCCCATGAAGTCGCGTCTTAGCCAGCTGCCCCGCCGCAGTGTCGAGCTGTGCTCATGAACTGCGGGACAAGCGAGAAGGATTTCGATCCTCGGAATGTGTTGCAGAAATGCGCGAACGCGCGAACGCCTCACTCGGCACCACACATGCGCCCGTGAACCGATGTTTTACTTCTGCGAAGTTCCGAATGATACGGTCCGACGATGATAGGGACCGAAGAGTCGGGAGCCGAGGGCGCACTGGTGCGAGATCTGAGCGGCATTCGGATCGCTCGCGCATGTTGTGCGCTCGTCGCGTTGCTACTGATCGCGGCCGTTGTCTACGGGGGCGTGATGGTCCTCGAGAACTACGGGCAGATTGCCGTTTGAACCAGAGGCCCCATGACCAAGCGACAAACGCGCTTCTTCTTCCTTGGATCGACGTTACTTTTCGCGGTGATTTTCCTGGGGCTGACATTCGACAGTCACCGGCAATTCGTGACCTTGACGCATTCAGATCAGCTGACCGCGGAGGTCATCGCCGGCAAACGAGTGTGGCACGACAAAAACTGCACCAACTGTCATACTCTGCTGGGTGAGGGCGCGTACTACGCGCCCGATCTCACGAAGATCGCCGAACAACGCGGCGCGGCTTACCTGCATCAATTCCTGAAGAACCCTTCCACTTTCTACTCGGAGGAGAAGGACCGACGTCTGATGCCGAATCTGAATCTGGAAGACATCCAGATTCGGCAACTCATCGCCTTCCTGACCTGGGTGAGTCGCATCGACACGAATGGGTGGCCGCCGCGACCGCTACTCGTCAGTGGTGCTTTCCCAGGAGCCAATCCGACCAAGACGGAGCAAGCTGCCGTCTCGTCGGATCCGGTTGCGCTGGGCGAAGCCATCTTCCGACACTCACCCCCAGCCTGCTCCGCGTGCCACTCCACGGCGCAAGGCGTTCAGCTCGTTGGTCCGTCGCTCGCGGGCATCGCCCTGCGCGCCGAGCAGACATTGCACAATCCCGAATATCACGGCGGGGCAACGAGCGCCGAAGCCTACGTGCGCGAAAGCATCTTGGAGCCGAGCTCATTCGTGGTGGCAGGCCCGACGTTCTCGGCCGGTGGCCGTTCATTCATGCCCGACAACTTTGCGCGCTCGCTCAATGCGGACGAAGTGGACGAGCTCGTCGCTTACCTGATGTCGCTCAAGTAAAGGTCTCCATATCATGCGATTTCGAAGCCAGCGCGTCGCCTACTACTATTTCGTCGTCGCCCTGTTGCTCTACGGGTTGCAGATCGCCATCGGGCTTTTGTCCGCCGCGAAGTACTTGGGGCCCGACCCCTTACTGCACATTCTCCCCTTCGATCGAGCCAAGGAAATCCATACGAATCTATTGATCGTTTGGGTGCTCACCGGCTTCATGGGCGCGGCTTATTACGTCATCCCCGAAGAGTCTCGAACCGAAATCTACAGCGAGAAGCTGGCCTACGCGCAGCTCATCGCCTGGACCGGCATGGGGCTAGTGACCGTCACGGGCTACGTGTTCGGTTGGACAGCAGGCAACAAGCTGCTCGAGCAACCACTACCGATGAAGGTCATCATCGTGGTCGTCATGCTCGCCTTCCTTTTCAACATCGCAATGACGATTTGGAGAGCGGGGCGTTGGACCACCACTGAGGGCGTGCTCGTGGCAGGGTTGGCGCTTTCGGCCGTGTTGTATCTCCCGGCGCTGCTCGATTTCGACAACTACACGGTAGGGATCTTCTACCGTTGGTGGACGGTGCACCTTTGGGTCGAAGGAGTCTGGGAACTAATCCAAGGCGGCCTGCTCGCATTCCTGTTGATTCGTCTCTCGGGAGTCGATCGCGAAGTCATGGAGAAATGGCTGTATGTCATCGTTGGACTGACATTCATTGCCGGGATTTTGGGCACGGCCCACCACTACTACTGGATCGGCGTGCCGCACTATTGGGTCATGTTCGGTGGTTTCTTCAGCGCACTCGAACCACTCAGTTTTTTCGGCATGGCCGTGTACGCGTATTCGGCACTCCGCCGTTCCGGACTTTCGCATCCCAATCGGCTGGCGCTGCACTGGACAATCGGGAGCGCTGTGTACTCTGCATTCGGAGCAGGCATCCTCGGCCTCGCTCACACTTGGCCGGCGGTCAACAAATGGACCCACGGCACGTTGATTACAGCCATGCACGGCCACATGGCTTTTTTTGGGGCATACGTAATGATCGTGCTCGCGATGATCACCTTTGCAATGCCCGGCCTCACGGGGAAAGACGACGAAAAGTCGAGCGCCTTGGGGATGTGGGCGTTTTGGCTGCAAGTCACGGGCATGCTCGGCATGACCATGGCGTTTGCCGCGGCTGGTATCGTGCAAACGTATCTCGAGCACATCCTGAGCATTGGTTATCTCGATACCCAACATAAGCTAGCGGTGCATTTCATCATGCTGATGGCCACCGGCAGCGTCTTTGCGCTCGGCGTGCTGTTCTTCCTGGTGGACTTCTTTTTCATCATGGTTCGAGCGCCGCGCGCTGCCCGCCCCCTCTCAACACAAGGGCTTGCCTCGTTGACACCCGGCGGTGCGGAAGCCGGCGAATGACCGCCGCGATTCGTCCGCGTATCCATCTGCATTCGAGCTCTGATGGGCTCAGCCATCCCGCTGCAGAATCGCCATTCTACTTGGCTGGGGGAGACGAGGTCCGCGTCTTCGAAGCCTGCCAAGCGCAGGGACTCGCCGTCATGCTGAAAGGCCCGACCGGATGCGGCAAAACCCGTTTCGTCGAGCACATGGCATGGCGTCTGGGTCGGCCATTGGTGACAGTCGCTTGCCACGATGATCTGTCTGCCAGCGACCTACTGGGTCGTTACTTGGTGCGGGGCGGAGAGACCGAGTGGCGTGATGGCCCCCTAACCCGCGCCGTAAGAAGCGGCGCGATCTGCTACTTGGACGAGGTGGTTGAGGCACGTCAGGACACGATCGTCGTGATCCATCCGCTGGCCGACGATCGTCGTTTGCTCTCGCTCGACAAGACGGGCGAGTTGCTCGTGGCGGCCCCCGGATTCCAGCTCGTCATTTCCTACAACCCTGGCTACCAACACGTCCTCAAGGACCTCAAGCCGAGCACTCGCCAGCGGTTCGTGGCCATCGAGTTCGATTTTCCGCCAGCCGAGCGCGAAGCCGAAATCGTGGCGCACGAGAGCGGAGTCAACCGGCTTACCGCAGAGCTCCTGGTGAAGCTGGCGCGGCGGGTGCGCAATCTCCGCGACCGCGGCTTGGCCGAGGTGCCGAGCACACGACTGCTCGTTTCGACGGCACGCTTGGTGTCCGCGGGGATCTCGATTCGAGAGGCCTGCCAGACGGCGTTCGTTGCCCCGTTGTCGGACGACCCGACGATGCTGGCGAGCATTGGCGATCTCCTAGAAGCCACGCTCTAGTCGTCATGGCGGAGGCCGAGGAACTAGTCGTCGAAGGCGCGTTGTTGGCCACCCGCGTGGCGCGAGACCTCTGGCGGCGAAAAAGCCCTGCTGCCAAGACTGCACGGTTGGTCGACGTGCAGGAACGAGTCGAATCCCTAGTGACCGGGCTGCGCGGCGCGTGTCCGCAACTCGTCTTCGCGAATCCTCCCTTGCGGCGATCGATTATCGGGCGCCTCGCTTTACGCGTACCGACGCACTTGAATTCGGCTCGTGTCCTCCCAGGAACCGACGGACAGCGCATCTTTTTGCCACGTGAAATCGCGAACACGCTACTCGACCCGAGCGGATATCGCCGCTATCGCCTGTACGCGCTGTTACAAGCCGCGCGTATCGAACGGCGGGCTTGTTCGCGGGCACCCGCCGATCCGATCGCGCGAGCATTGTTCATCGCGCTGGACGGCTCGGCCACGCTACGCGCTCTCAGCTTCGAGCTCCCGTGTCTGCAAGCGGAGATCGCGAACAGCGTCGAAAGGAGCCTCAGCGCGCGCCCTCCGCTCAAGGCGCTCAATGACTTGGAGCGTGCGGTCGAATGCCTAGTGCAGCAAAGCCTCCGGGATTCACTTTCCGCCAAACCAGATCAAGTCAGCGAAGCCGAACCCCCGCTTGGAGAGCGTCTCGAACAGCTAGCCGTAAAGCTGCGCACTCAACTGGCGGGTCGGTACCGAGGCCTGCCCGGCGTCGAGTGCTGGGGTGATCTGGTCACCGAGCGGTGGCAGAGCAGCCTTGGCCAGCAATCGACGGCGGCCGGCGCCGAACAGAAATCAGCGCAGAAAGTCGCGCACTTGCGGCGCCGACCAACACCGCGCAGCGCCGCTGCCGACGAAGGTGACCATCGTCCAGGAATGTTCATCATCAAACCAGATGCGTCACAGCAAAGTGTTGAAGATCCGCTCGGCCTAGTACGCCCACTTGATCGAGGGCACGTCGATTCAGCGGAGCTTTCGGATGCGCTCTCCGAGCTCTCGGAGGCCAGAATGGTTCAGACCCCGGAGATGGCTTGTGAGATACTTCTATCCGAGACTGCAATCCAAAATCGAGCCATTCATACCTCACCTCGTACCGCGACTGGGCAACGCTTCATCTATCCGGAATGGGACTACCGCAGGAGCTCGTATACGCAAGGCTATGCGACGGTGCGCGAGGTGGAAGCGCCTTGTGGCGACGACGGCTGGGCGGTGGGTGTCGTTCGCCGCCATAGTCAACTAGTCAATACAGTGTGCTCTAGCTTCGCCCACCTTCGTCCAAATCGCTCACGACTTCGCCGCCAGACCGATGGCTCCGACGTCGATATTGACGCCTGCGTGACTGCGTTCGCAGATCGGCGTGCCGGGTCATCCACGGATGAAGGGCTGTACGAAGACGTCCGCCCGCGTCAGCGCGATCTGGCAATCCTGCTCCTGATCGATTCCAGCGCATCCACAGACGCCTCGATCCGTGGACGCGAACGCATCATCGATCTTGAGAAAGAGGCCCTCTTAGTCGTGTGCAAGGCGTTCGAACAGCTCGGCGACCGCTACGCCGCATATGGCTTTTCCGGTGAATCAGCGAACAACGTCCGAGTGCTACCGCTCAAGCGCTTCGACGAGCGCTATGGCGCACAGGTCGAAGCTCGCATTGCGGGGCTCG
>Ga0105241_10001243_pt1 | contig 19453 bp, 15 predicted proteins | sample KBSC64metaG_FD_80422 | JGI IMG/M metagenome (GOLD analysis project Ga0105241, IMG submission 80422) | Corn rhizosphere microbial communities from Kellogg Biological Station, Michigan, USA - KBS C6-4 metaG | ecosystem: Host-associated > Plants > Roots > Rhizosphere > Soil | place: Michigan, USA... | reverse complement strand
GCATCGGTGGTCCACTTAGTATTGGGTCCGTCTTCTCGATTCAGTTCAGCGTTGATCAGCTTGCCGATTCCATAGGTCACCACTCCGCACACTCCTACAAAAACAAAGAGCGAGACCAGGAAGACGACGATTCCCGTGACCTTGACGTCAGACTGCTCGTAACCGGCCGAAGCGTCAATGTCCTTCGGTCCGTGGGAGCCGAGCACTTTGTTCTCGTCGGGTTCGTTGTGATCAAGCGTGGACATGTTCGGGCTCCAGAATCTCCGCGACATGCGGATCGTTGGTCTGCACCAGCGGGCGTGCCTTCAGATTGTGGCTGAAGTAGGCGACCCAGAGGGATGCCATCGCAACCGGAAGTGCGATGTACTCGAGGATTCCCCAGCTGAAGTGCAGATTGCGGGCGGCGTCTTTGAAGTTGGGCTCAATGAGCCAGAAGAGGTCGAATGCCTTGGCGAAAATCATCCACTTGCAGACGAGAGCCATGCGGCCCTTGTTGCGCTTGATGTCGCGCGAGAGCAGAAGGGAGAACGGGATGACCCAGTGGAAGATGAAGTCGAGTGTGATGATGACTCCCCATCCGCCACGTATGCGATCGAGATACCAGTTGATCTCTTCAGGCAGGTTGCCGGACCAGATGATGAGGAACTGGGCGAATCCGAGATAGATATTGAGCATGACGAAGGCGAAGGTGAACTTGCCGAGGTCGTGCTGCTCGGTGGTGCGCAGAATGGTACGGAATGGCTCCGCCTTGGAGAGGCTGATAGAGGTGAGGATGGAGAGGGCGAGCACGGAGTATCCTTCGCCGACCAGGAAGAGGAGGCCGTATACGGAGGAGAACCAGGTGACGTCCATGGACATGACCCAGTAGATGACTGCAGCGGTCATGGTGAGCGAGTAGACGACGATGCCAGGGCCGCTGATGTTCTCGAGCTTCTTGATCCAATAGGGCGTGGTGTCGGGAGATTGCCTGTCTCGCTCCACGCTAAGAGATCTGAGGCGCCAGGCGTAGAAGATCCAGATCGCGAAGCAGATCGCCATCACAATGAAGTAAGTAGTGGGATTTAACATCGGGCGCTTGAAGTCCAAACAATGGGCCTGAGCCTCATTGATCAGTCTGTTCTTCAGAGCGTCGGCAGTCTCAGCGACCGTGGTGTATTTTGCCCACTGATAGAGGTACTTCATGAACGGGATGGAAACGAGCCAGTAAAGAAGCACCAGCCACAATCCCTTTGACGCGGCCTCAAGCGGGCGGCGAAGAAGAAGGCCCCACTTGCCGCCAGAGCAGTACTGCACCATGAGCAGAGCAAGCCCGCCGACCGACCAGCCAAAAGTGAAGACGAGGCCGAGCATCCATGCGCGCATGAAGTGTTCCCAGCCGAGATGATCCTGGGTCTGACCGAGGATAGCGAGAATCACGGCGACGACCGCAGCGACCGCGGCAACCATGATTGCGCGTGTCCGCCAGCCGTCGACAAACGCCGGTGCGCCGAGGTTTGCCGGCAGCGCTTTGGCGTGTGATGAACCGTGTGTTTCGTGAGCCATTGAACTCAATCCTTACTTCGCGGCCGCGGGAGCCGTCTTGGTTGCTGGAATCGAAATCTTTGGATCGGCTGGATTTGCCGGAGCCATTGCAGGAGTGCCTTCCGACTTGATGGGCGGGTACGCCTGCACTCCGGTGGACGTTGGCAACGACCAGGGCTGTGCGTAATCGGAGTGGCCCGCTTCTGTTGCGAGATCTTTCAGGTCGCGAACCTGCGCGCCCGAGGGCACGTCGGAGGCTGCTGCTGCCTGGCTAAGTTGAAGCGCGCGGATGTAGGCTGCGACTGCCCAACGATCTTCCGGCGTCAACTGCTCGGAGTAATCGGGCATCGCGCCGTAACCGTGGGTCATTACATAGAAGTAATGCGAAATGGGCTGGGAGCGGCGGACCTGATCGTTCAGGTTTGCTGCGGGCTTGTAGCCACGCTGCACAATCTCTCCAAGCCCGTTGCCGACGCGCGAGTGGCAGGGAGTGCAGTAGACGTTGAAGCGCTCCTGGCCGCGCTCGAGTACTTCCATGGAGGCGGGGAAGGGCAGCTGGTCTTTCTCTTCGCGATAGCCGTTCGCGCCCTGCACCACGCCGGTGTAGAAGTAACTGTCTGCCTGAAGCTGCCCGCGGGCTACCGTATTGACGATTTGCGGACGAGCGCCGCGGTGGTCGGCGAAAAAGTCGGAGCCGCGTTGGGGGATCATCTTGGGCTGGTTGTGCATGTCCTGGCGGCAGCCGGAGATGAGGAGGATGGCAGAGAGGGCGGAGAAGATAAGAGCTCTCTCACTCATTCGACGAAAAGATGTCGAATGAATGGGGCACCCAACCTTTGAGACAGGGGCTAAAGCCCCGATCCTACTGTTGAGCTTTTCGGCACGACTGAAGTCGTGCCCTGACACTGGTGTTCGGACTTGCAAGCTTGCGTGGAGGTTATGCATTTAGTAGTCCACCTCCACGACGGAAACAGGGCTAAAGGCTTCGAGATAGCGTTTGCCTTCGACGAGGTCGAATTTGGGGTCGAGCGCTTCGAGACAGAGAAAGAACTTGTCGGTAGTTGCTCCGTCGCGGAAGTTGGGGGCGTTGAAGAGTGGGTGATAGAGCTGTGGAAGGCCGTTGAGCGCGAGCATTCCGAATGCAGCGGAGAGGCCGGACCAGAGGATGGTCCACTCATAGGCAGGAATGATGAAGGCGGGCCACGAATAGAGCGGGCGGCCAGCGATGTTGAGTGGATAAGCGACGACCGAAATCCAGGTTTCCATGGAGAACATTGCCGCGAGGCCCATCAGTCCGCCGATCAGCGTGACGAGCGGCACGCGATTGCGGTGGAAGCCAATGGCCTCGGCCGCCTCTTCCACGGGGTAGGGCGTGTAGCAATCCAAGCGGCGCCATCCGTCTTCGCGGGCCTGGCGGGCGGCGCGAACCAGGTCGCCCGGGGTATCGAATTCGGCCAGCAGGCCGTAGGTTCCTTCACGAGCAGGCATCTTCAATCAGCTCCGGCTGCTGCCTTCGGCTTGATCTTGGCCGCGGGCAGAATCATGCGGATTTCGTTCATTGGGATCATGGGAAGGAAGCGAACGAACAAAAGGAACAGGGTTGTGAACAGTCCGAGCGTTCCGATGAACGTCAAATAATCCCACTTGGTTGCGCGATAGGTGCCCCATGACGAGGGCAGGAAGTCGCGGTAGAGGCTGGTGACGACGATGACAAAGCGCTCGAACCACATGCCCGTATTCACCACGATGGAGATGAAGAACATGTAGGAGAGCGAGGTGCGGAGTCTGCGAACCCAGAGCGTCGTAAGGGGAATGGCCAGGTTGGAAGCGATCAGCACCCAGTAGGCCCAGCCCATGGGGCCGAAGGCGCGATTCCAGAACATGAAGGCTTCCCAGTGCGATGCCGAGTACCAGGCCATGAAGGCTTCCATACCGTAGCCGTAGGCAACAATGAAGCCAGTGGCGAGCATGACCTTGCCCATGTTGTCGATGTGGCGCTCGGTGACGAGGTTCTCAAGGTGGTAGAACTTGCGCAGCGGAATGGCCAGCGTGAGTACCATGGCGAATCCGGAGTAGATGGCGCCCGCGACGAAGTATGGCGGGAAGATGGTGGTGTGCCAACCCGGCAGGACGGCCACTGCGAAGTCAAAGCTGATGACCGTGTGCACGGAGAGCACGAGAGGCGTTGCGAGACCGGCCAGGAGCAGCGAGGCGGTCTCATAGCGCATCCAGTGGCGGACGGAACCACGCCAGCCCCACGAGAAGATTCCGTAGAAGTATTGAGCGACCTTGTTCTGGGAGCGATCGCGGAAGGTCCCGAAGTCAGGGATCATTCCGATGTACCAGAACACGACGGAAATGGTGGCGTAGGTTGATACGGCGAAGACGTCCCAGAGAAGCGGCGACCGGAACTGCGGCCAGACGTTCATGGTGAGCGGAATGGGAAAGAGCCAGTATCCGAGCCACGGACGACCTACGTGGATGAGAGGGAACATTCCGGCGCAGACCACGGCGAAGATGGTCATGGCCTCTGCGAAACGGCTGATGGAGTTGCGCCATGTTTGCTTGAAGAGCAGAAGGATGGCGGAGATGAGCGTACCGGCGTGACCGATGCCGATCCACCAGACGAAGTTGATGATGGCGAATCCCCAGGCCACTGGCTGCGTGATCGCCCAGATGCCGACGCCTTTGAGAAAGAGCCAGGTAACCGCGACGAGGAGAACGGTTGCGCCCCCGCCCGCGATGCCAAAGATGGCCAGCCATCCGAGCGGCGTGTGCGGGGTGAGCACAATGCGCGAGATCTTTTCCGTTACCGACTTGAAGGTCTCACCCTGCCCGACGACCCGGAATTCTCCGGTTGCGGGATCTATGCCAGGGTCGCCTTTTCTGATTTCACTAGTCGCCATCGTGACTTCAACCCTTTTCCGGCGCGTGTTCCACCGGACGCTGTTCAAGTTCAGGATTCAGGTTCAGAACTTCCGCGAGGTAGCGAGTACGAGGACGCGTGTTCTGGTCGGCGAGTACCTGATACATGCGCTTGTCCTGGTTTAGCTTTGCCACCTTGCTGTTCTTGTCGTTGAGATTGCCGAAGGTGATGACTGAGGCCGGGCACGCCTGCTGGCAAGCGGTGACGATTTCGCCATCGCGAATTTCACGGTTTTCCTTGTCGGCCTCGATCTTTGCGGAGTTGATGCGCTGCACGCAGTAACTGCACTTCTCCATCACGCCGCGCGAGCGAACCGATACGTCCGGATTGCGCATCAGCTTGAGGCTGTCGGCTTCGTAATCGGAGTAGAGCAGGAAATTAAAGCGGCGCACCTTGTAGGGGCAGTTGTTGGAGCAATACCGGGTGCCGACGCAACGGTTGTAGACCATCGTGTTGAGCCCCTCGGGCGTGTGCACGGTTGCGCCGACGGGGCAGACCTGTTCGCAGGGAGCGTTTTCGCAGTGCTGGCAGGTCATGGGCTGGAAATGAGCGCGAGGAGCAGCGAGATCGCCTTCGAAGTAGGCATCGATGCGGAGCCACTGCATGATGCGTCCGATGCGCACCTGCTGCTTGCCGACGACGGGAATATTGTTTTCGGCATAGCAGGCAACAACGCATGCGTTGCAACCGGTGCAGCTATTCATGTCGATCGACATGCCCCATTTGTTCCCTTTGTACTGCCAGTTGGGGAACATCGTGGTGTCATACTCGGGCGTTTCGTGACCTTCGCCTTCATGCGCGAAGTTGGGATTCGATTTGAACTCGTCGAGCGTCGCGTAACGAATGATGCCGCGGGGCCCGAGCGCTTCGACACCTTCGAGCGACCAGTTTTCGTTGCTGTGCTCGGTGAGGTTTTTAGCGCGATGATCCTGGAAGTGGCTCTTCGTGATTGCGATTCCCCACTTGCCGTCGACCTTCTTGACGGAGCCGGTACCGACGAAGGGATTCGAGGAAGTGCGCACCAGGTATGCGTTAAAACCCGCGCCGCCACCAACCCTCCCGGTCTCGCGGCCATAGCCGAGGTAGACGGTGACTGAGTTGTCGGGGTGGCCCGGAGCGGCGATGACGGGAGCTTTGACGGTGCCACCGCCGGCGCTGATCTCGACGATGTCGTCTTCTTCGGCGCTCAGCTTTTCACGCGTGAAGCCAGAGAAGATCGCGGCGTTGTCCCAGCTGAGATTCGTGACGGGCTTGGGTAGTTCCTGAAGCCAGCCGACGTTGGACCAGCGACCGTCGTAAATGTTGGGGTCTGGACGGAAAATGATTTCGAGCTGATCTTTTGAGTTGGGCGCGGGGACTTTCGCGGCTTCGATTTTCGGAGCGCCGCCAGTCGCGTACGCGGTGTTTTCGATCCATCCGGAGTGGAGAGCTTTGCGCCAACCGGTTTCAAAGTCGCCTTTGATGTTGTCTTTCTGCGTGGTGCGGACGGCTTCGTATGCGCTGAGGCGCGGGTTGTCGAGGAGCGTTTGGAGAACCTGATGCGCGGTGACGCCACCCCATAGAGGCTCGATCATCGGCTGCACGATGGAGACTGTGCCATCGTAGGCGCGGGCGTCAGACCATGATTCAAGGTAGTGGGCTGCTGGAATGTGCCACTGCGCAAGATGTCCCGTCTCGTCGTAGTGCGAGGCGATATGCGCGACGACTTTGGCCTTATTGAGAAGGCCTTCATTAAAGGCGAGATCAGCAGGCGCCGAGTAGACCGGGTTGGAGTCTACAAGGACAAGCCAGTCGACTCTGCCTGCCTTGAGGTCGGCGACGAGAGCTTTGAGATCGGCGATCTGATCGCTGGGAATCGGAATTGCAGGCTCAGAGGAAACGGTGACGGTCTTACCGACATTGCCGAGAGCCTGATTAATGGCGAGCGCGAGCGCGGCGATCGATTCATCCTGATAGAGGCCGGGGATGACGGCGCTCTTGCCGCTGTTGGCTTTGAGGTCCTTGACGAGAGCGGCGAGAAACTTCTGCTGCTCATCCGTCCACGCATACTGCGGTGCGCTTGCCCCGGAAGCTCCAACCTGCGCAGTGAGTGCGGCGGCGAACGCAGGAACCTCGCTGGCGCGGAGACCGAGGCGGTGCTCTGCTTTCATGCCGGTTGTGGTCGGTGTGCTCTCGACCGCATAGAGGCGGTTCATTCCGCTGGCGGGATCTTTGCGGCGCTTTGCGTAGTCGCCAACAAGCTTGTGGAAGCCGGGGTACGATGCACCGGAGAGGAAGTCGGCGTCCAGCGAGACGATGACGTCTGCGGCGGTCAGGTCGTACTGAACGTTGTAACCCTTCGCGAGAAAGGTGCCGGCGATGGCGGGGTCGTACTGGATGAGCTTTGCCTTGGGATACGCAGCCTGCACTGCCTTCCACTGGCGGGCGAGCGTGGGCGAGGTCACCGTGGAACTCAGAAGGTAGATGCCAGTGCCGTCTTTCGTGCTCGCGACCTTGTCGCGAAAGGCTTCGGCGAAGTCGGCCCACTCGCGATTCTCGCCTTCATAGGTGACGTGCTGCGAGCGGTCAGGATCGTACAGATCGAGAATCGAACCCTGGGAGAAGATGTCAGAGGAGCCGTGGTTGTAGGGGTGATCGGGATTGCCGTCGACCTTGATGGGGCGGAATTCGTCGCTCTTCACCAGCACCGGCACCGCACCAGTCGGCAACGGATTTGCCGTGGCAAAATACATCGGCTTGCCGAGGACGAGATCTTCAGGGGCCTTGACGTAGGGATAGATCGGCTCATCGGGCTGCTTGGTGCAACCGGCCAGGCCGGCCAGCGCCATGGAAGCGCCCATCACCTTGAGGAAGCCGCGGCGCGAAACCGGATCAACCCACTCCTGCGCTGAGGCAGCAAATTCACGTTCGACGGCAGCCTGAAACTCCGGCGTGTTCTGGAGTTCGTCGATGGACCGCCAAAGCTTCTTCCCCGTCGTTCCCTTCAATTTTTCGCGCACCTGCTGGAGTGTCAGCGGCGCTTCGTTCTCAGCAAGGCTAGCCTTGCTCTTGTCTATCTCCACGGTGTTCCCCGTTGTTTTCGTTCCGTTCAAAGGCTCGCGACTCATCGGTGGCAAACCTCGCAACTGCTCAGTTCGTATGGATTGCGAATGTGGTATTGCTTCAGCAGGAAGTGACCGAGCTGATCCTGGCTGGTGAATTTTTCATAGTGCAATGAAGCGGGAATGGTGCCCGTCGACGCGTCTGTCGCGGTTTTCTCATTCTCGAGAGTGGGCTTTTGCATGGCGGCCATCTGGGGGCCTTCGCCGGTTGGATCCTTGCTGGTGCAGTTGGCGCTTTGTGCTGTAGGTACGCCGGTCTTCTCTCCGGAAACTGCACACCACACGGGACGCTCTGCCGCGGGCGCTTCCCATGCCATGTTGTAAATCTGGCTGGTGGGGCGGAGATTCTTTGCAGGATTGCGGTGGCAGTCGAGGCACCACTCCATCTGCAGCGTGTTCTGCGCATACATCAGCGGCATCTGGTCGACGCGGCCATGGCAGCTGGCGCAGCCGAGGCCTTTGTTCACGTGAATTTCATGGCTGAAGTACACGTAGTCGGGAAGGTCGTGAACCTTGATCCAGGGAAGCGACTGACCGGTAGCCCAGCTGTCGCGCACGGGCTGGAGGAGTGCGGCGTTGGTCCAGATCTGCGCGTGGCAGTTGATGCAGGTCTTGGTAGGAGGAATGCCCGCGTAGCTGGATTTTTCAACGCTGGTGTGACAGTACTGACATTGAAGGCCGAGTCCCGTGACGTGATGTTTGTGACTGAAAGGGACGGGTTGTTCGGGGCGTTGACCCTGGCGAGTTACCCACGGGGAGCGCTGCAATTGGTCCAGTGTTACTCCGAGAGCGATCACTATAAGACCCGTCAGCACCAGGCTCGCTCGAGCCAAAGCATTGGAGCTGCGGTCAAATATCTGCGCCATGAATGCATTCCTGCTTGTTGTTCGTTAATCAGTCGATTGTGCGCGCTGTGCCAGCGGTCACACAGGATATGGTCAGAATTCGATTTCGGATAAAAACCACCTGAAAGGCGGACGACCCCGAAAGTTCAATATAGCAGCCGAAGGCCTATCTGCAACGCTCTCAACAGTTGGAGGAATAAAAAATGTTTATGCTGCTTAACATTTTGTAATCTCTTGAAACCTAAACTGGTTCCCTCGCGGCGAGTGGTGCGAGAAGGCGCTCACTATTGCGCTTGAAGTGTCCCAGACAATGGGATGTTTTTCGAGGCTTCTTTGCACCGTTATCGCTGCGGGTGGAAGAGTCGTTTCAATATCTCCAGGACTTCTCATCCGCACCTGCGGGGGCCGTTGCGAGCATGTGATCGACCATTACGGGGAGGATGCGCTGCAGCCAGTCGGCGTTGTTTTGCTGCATGGTGTACTCACTGGGTCCGCCTGTGTAGCAGTGGGGCATACCAGGGCCGTACTGGAACGTGGCATCGGAGTGCGGATTATGCGTAGCCTGAAGCTGCTTTTCGAGCATGTGCACTGCGTTGTTGAGAAAGTAGGTGTCGGCATCGCCAACCGTGATGTGAAGTTTGCCTTCGAGCTTGGGGCCCAGGGTGGGCCAGTCGCGCTTCATGATGGCGGCAAGATCATAGTGGTCGTGCCAGTATGCGAGGACCTTCTTGTCGATCGCGCCGGTCTGCGGATCGACAATCTGCGCCGGATAGCCGTCCTCGCCTGAGGGGGAGTACACGGCCTGCCAGATGTCCCACTGCTCAGTTGAGCGTCCATGTGTGCCGAGGACAAGCTCATATGCATATTCTTCGCCGGTCAGCGCGATGATGGAGCCGTCCGTTCTGCGGTCACCGGGAATCGGCACCTCGCCGAAGTTCCCTTTGCGCACGAAGGCGTTGCTGTCTTTGTAGAGGTCGACGTTCTGGTAAGCGTGAAAGTCGACGGGATCAGGACAGGCGACAAAGGCGCCGTTGTAGAAGTCGGGATAGAAGACCTGCGTTGCGAGCGCCTCCCATCCGCCGGTAGACCCGCCGAATGTAGCGCGCGCCCAGCCCTGGCCGATGCCACGGTATTTCTTTTCGAGCATGGGGATGAGTTCATCGTTGATGGCGGAGCCGTAGGGGCCGACGTTGGCGGAGTCCACTACGTAGGAATCGTCGTAGTACGGATTTGCGTTTTGAACGTAAACGAGGATCACGCGCGGAAGCTGGCCGGAGGTCCAGTCCTGGAAAAGGCGATGGCCAATCTGCTGACGACGGAAGTCGGGAGACTTGGAATCAGTTGGCGAGACGGCTGTGAAATGCGCAGGACCGATCCCGGCGTGGTAATGATCCTGGTAGACGATCACGGGATACTTCGCGTCAGGGTGCTCGTCGAAGCCGTCGGGCAGCAACACCCAGGCTCCGAGCCACATATCGCGTCCCCAGAAAGCGCTGAGCTTTGTGCTGCGGAATCGCTCGTACTTCAGCCACTTTGCAGTGGGTTGCTGCTGAGCTATCACCAGCGGATCTTGCGGCGTGCCCTCAAGCGGAGAAATGGTCTGGTCAAGGGTGATCTTCATCGTGGCTTGCGACTTTGGATCGAAGTGGAGCTTCTGCGGCTTGTTGTAGAGATTGCCGGGCTTCAGATTCCAGTGCTGGCCTTCGCCTTTGTCGGGTGGGAGCCACACGGTTTTTCCTGAGGAGAGGTGGAACTGCTCATAGACGTTGAATACGGCCTGTACGTAGTAGTCGCCCGGATCGAGGTTGGCGATCGAGCGGCGCGGGTAGCCGAAGGTTTTTGAATCGATCACGAGCGGGGTGCCGGGCGGAAGGTTTTCGGCATCGACGCCGAATCCCTGTGCGGAATCGTAGGTCTCGGACAGCTGGTTGCGCGGCTCTGGATCGCCTGTTTTTGCGATGACCAGGATCAGGTGGCCGTTGAGCGGTTTCGAAGAGGGAACGGTGACCTCGATTCGCTGCGCAAAGCAAGCAGATGCGGCAAGAAGGAGCGAGAGGAGGATGGGAGAGGTCTTCGACATCATTTTCTCGATTCGGTACAGATGGGGAAAAGTCTGTTGGGGAAAAGTCTATCGCGCTGATGTGCTGATTCTTTCTGCTGAAATCAGACTTTTCAGAAGGCAAAGAGGATTCCGCCAATCAGGTTTCTGAACGAGCCCATTGAGGTGTGACCTGAAGGCGACATTTGGGACGCTCGGCATGAGGGCATTTCGCTTGGGCGCGTGATTCACGTCAAGCAAAGCAATCGGGACATTTAAAATTCATAAAGGCGCTGCTCCCGTTTTTCTTCAGCTCATTCTCTATCTTCTGACGCGAACGCGGGATCGCCGCGCGGTTCTCCGTCATCGAGCCACCTGAAAGGACACCATGAAGTATGCCGGATTGCTCGTGATGCCAGCTGGTTTCTTTCTCACGATTGCGGCGATTGTTCTGTTTCCCGGCGTAACGATGCGAACGGCGTTCGTTTTGTGCGGGCTGGCTGTGGAGGTGATGGCGCTTGTCGTCACGGTACGCGGGCACATGCAGTTGCGGAGCGAGAATCGATGACGCCGCTTGCGCCAATGCCTTTCCCTGAAACTTCGTTCGCGCTGACGCTTGTGCTGCTTTTGATGGCGCCATTGGCCATCGCGGGGCTTGCCCTGATGAACGTGGGATTAGGACGTTCGCGTTCTGCCGCGCAATCGATGCTCGGCACGCTGGTCGTGGTCTCCACGGCTGTGATTGCTTTTGTCCTGGTGGGATGGGCGATTGCGAGTGGAAACGATCGCGATCTTGTATTTCATGTCGGGGGCAAAGCGTGGAACTGGGCGGGGGCGGGGCAGGTGTTTGCGCGTGGATTGTCTTCCGTTCCGCCGCGCGCGCAGCTGATCTTGCTATCGGAAATGCTCTCCGTGGCCATGGTTGCGTTGATTCCCTGGGGGTCGGGCGCGGACCGGCTTCGTCTTCCGGCGGGAGCGGCCATCGCTGCCGTATTGGGCGCTGTGGTATTTCCGCTCATCGCGCATTGGACGTGGAGTGGATGGCTCGCCCAGCTTGGCACAAATTTTGCGATCGGAACTGGACTTGTGGATTCGGGGGGAGCTGGGCCTGTCCATGCGCTCGGCGGAATGGCTGCGCTTGCGGTGATTTGGATTGCAGGACCGCGGAAAGGTAAATTCCCGCGCGAGGGGCTTTCGACCGCGATGCCGGGACACAACGTGGTGTATGTCTTGTTCGGATCGCTGGTAGCCCTCGTTGGCTGGCTTGCGTGGAACATGGCGGGGACACTGCTCTGGCTCAATGCGGTACCGTCGGCGCTGGCGGTGGTCGCCGTGAACACGATCCTTTCGGCAACAGCTGCATTAGCCGGGACGTTTTTGGTGACTCGAATTCGATTCGGCAAGCCCGATGCGAGTCTTTGCGCAAACGGGTGGCTCGCTGGACTGGTCACCTCGAGCGCATGCGCCAGCGTTGTTTCGCCGCTGGAAGCGCTGTTTGCGGGAGTCGTGGCGGGGATCTTCACACCATTGCTGGTGGAGTCGTTCGAGCTGGCATTGTCGATCGACGACCCCTCGGGAGCGGTCATTGTTCACGGAGCGGCGGGGTTGTGGGGCCTGATTGCGTCTGGAATATTTGCGCCGCAGGCCGGGCAATTTGTCGCGCAACTCATTGGGGTTTCGACGTTGCTGGGGCTGATGCTGCCCCTGGTCTACGGCTTCTTCTGGCTGATGGATCGAGTGATTTCGTTCCGGGTGGAACCCGACGGCGAGCGGCTCGGAATGGATTTGCACGAACTGGGCGGGAATGCCTATCCGGAATTCGTGGTCCACCGCGATGAATCGTATCGGTGAGAGAGGGAACAAGGGGACGAGGTTACAAGGTGACGGCGGCATTGCACAAAAGTGGGCTGCGCGCCAGTTTGCGGCTAAGGTAAGCTAAACCTCAGGATTCCACCTCAGCCCCAAGGAACCAAACGCAGATGGGAATGCTGACCCGCCTTTTCTACCCCTGGGGCCTGATCCTCCAGGTTGTTGCCATTGTTCACTTCATTCGTCGACGGCCCGATAACTATTGGCTGTACGTCATTCTGTTTCTCGGACCGGTTGGCGCACTCGTATACATTTTTGCCGAGATGCTGCCCGACGTTGGACTGCTGAACCAGTCTTTCAAGGGAATGTCGCGCCGCAAACGCATCGCGGCCCTGGAACTGACGATTCGCGACAACCCTTCGGTCGGGAATCTCGAAGAACTGGGCGAACTCTGCATGGAAGACGGGAAGCTGCAGCAGGCGCGGATGATTTTTACCAAGGCAATCGATGCACGGACGACGACCCTGGATTGCTTCTATCGTCGTGGTGTGTGCGCCATTCTGCTGGGCGATGCCGCGGGCGCACTGCCCGATCTTGAAAAGGTGGTCGCGAAGGAGCCGAACTACGACTTCAATCGCGCTCCAGCTTTACTAGCACAGGCGTATGCGCTCACCGGCGAGAAGGAGAAGGCTGAGGCACTCTTCCGGCGTGTCACCGTCACCTCCACGCTATCCGAGACTTATTTGAACTTCGCCGACCTGCTTGCCTCTGAAGGGCGTACCGCCGAGGCGCGCGAGTGGGCGCAGAAGGTACTGGACAAAGAACCGACCATGCCGAGATACCTGCGTCGGCGCGAACGGCCATGGTCGCAGCGAGCGAAGAAGACGCTCAAGAGACTGCCCGCGTGAAAGAAGGACTGCGAGCCAGATTCACCAACAACGGCTGCTACCGTCGGGCAAGCACCAGCATCAGCGCGAAAAGCACAACAGGAACGACGATCAGTGCTCCGTAGAGCAGTAGTTTGCCGGTGAGTTTGGACCGCTTGTTCGCGTGGCCGGCAGGGCGGTCGCCTCGGGGTTCGACGCCGACTTGCTCCTGATGCTCAAGGTCCCACATCATTTCGCTTGCAGTCGCATAGCGATGACGCGGTTCACGCTCGAGCGCTCGATACAGGATTTCTTCGAGTTCAGGCGAAATCTCCGGATTGAGATCACGGGGCGGCTTCACGTCGTTGAGGACGCGTTCGTTCATGACGGCGAGCGGGTTTGGCCCAACGAAGGGAACGCGCCCGGTAAGCATCTCGTAGAAGATGATCCCCATGGAATAGATGTCGCTGCGCTGATCGCCGCGCGCCCCTTTGACCTGTTCGGGAGAGATGTAATCGGGCGTGCCCAGGAGCGATGAGACGTTCACAAAAGTAAGGCGGCGGGCGTCTTCCTTCATGGCGATACCGAAGTCGATAAGCTTGATCTGATCGTTCTCGTCGACCATGATGTTCTCAGGCTTGAGATCGCGATGCACAATGCCGTGTTTGTGCATGTAGTCGAGCGCGTCGCAAATGCGGTGAGCGAGAGTCGATGCTCGATCGATGCTGAGTTTCTTCTCTTCGTTCAGAATTGTGCGCAGCAGGCGGCCATCGACCCACTCGATGACCATGTAAAACCGGCTGCGCTCTTCGTCATTGAAGGTCTTTACGATGCCTGGGTGATCCAGCTGTCGGCCGATCTCCTCTTCACGCTTGAACCGCTCCAGGAGAACGGGATCCGCTTCCATCTCAGGGTTGGGGACTTTGATTGCCACTTCCCTGCCGGAGTTCAGATCCGTCGCTCTATAGAGAGCCGACATCTGCGTATGCGCGATGACCGCGTCGATGCGGTAGTGGTCGAGCGTATCTCCGGCATTGAGAATGGCCATGGTCGATTATGGTTCGATTGTTTCACAGAGATCCGTAAAGAATGAGTGAAGGAAACCTCATGACTTTATACTCGACTGAATTGATTCCCGGAGGTTCGATCGATGGTCACTGCGTGGCTGAGGCAGTCTGCAGCCCTGGTGTTGGCAGCAGTTTGTGCGACAGGAGTCGCCCAGGACAAGGACAAGTCAAAAGACAAGGAAGCGTCGCCGGCTGCTCAAACTATTGCGCCTCCTGATTCAAGCACGGAAAGTACCGTGACCATCGGCGGCCAGGCATTGGCATACAAGGCAATTGCCGGGACAATCACCGTCGGATCCACCGCGGCGCAGGACGCGACACTGGCTGCGAACGGAAGCATCCTGCCCGACTCGGGCGTGAAGGCGCCGACGGATCCAAACGAAGCGCCCGCCACCGCGCGAATGTTCTATGTTGCGTACTTCAAAAAAGAGGCTGTCGCCTCGCACCGGCCGTTGATGTTCCTCTACAACGGAGGGCCAGGTTCCGCAACCATGTGGCTGCATCTCGGAACATTCGGGCCGCGTCGCGTGGTGGTGCCCGATACGAAGCACCAGGCGGCAGCGCCCTATTCGGTTGTGGAGAATCAGTATTCCCTGCTCGATGTGTGCGATCTCGTGTTTATCGATGCGCCGGGAACCGGGCTGAGCCGAACCTTTGGCAAGGAGAAAGCAAAGGCGTTTTACGGCATCGACGCCGATGCTCACGCATTCGCGCGGTTTATTCACCGTTTCCTCTCGAAATATGATCGGTGGAACTCGCCGAAGTACCTGTTCGGAGAGAGCTACGGGACGCCGCGGTCTGCCGTGCTTGCAGCTGATCTGCGCGATGTGGATCTGAATGGGATTGTGCTGCTGTCGCAGATCCTTAGCTTCGATAACTCGATAGACGATCCGAGGTGGAATCCTGGCGTAGATCAAGCTTATGCTCTGGCCCTCCCCACCTATGCGGCCACAGCGTACTACTTCCACAAGCTTCCGAACCAGCCGGCGGCTCTCAAGCCGTTTCTTGCAGAAGTCGAGAAGTACGCGCTGGGGGACTACATGACTGCCCTGCTGAAGGGCAGCGAACTCTCAGACGATGACAAGCGCGCTGTGGCGGAGAAGCTACGCAGCTACACGGGGCTCCCGGTGGATTACCTGATCCGCTCGGATCTGCGCGTTGTTGGCGGCGATTTCTCAAAAGCTTTGAAGCTTGACGAGGCGACGACGATTGGAAGGCTCGATACCCGGTTCCAGGGACCTGATATCAACCCATTGAGCGAGGGTGCGGACTACGATCCGCAGAGCGATGCCATCAGTTCAGCATGGACGGCCGCCATCAACGACTACCTGCATCGAGATCTCAAGTACGGACAGGAAAGCACGTACTGGAGTTTTGGCGGCGCGGGTGGCGACTTCACATGGGATCTGCGGCACCACGCGCCGGATGGACCGCCGGCCAACGATGTGGAGACGGGCGCGAACGTGATGCCCGACCTGGCGTTCCGGATGAAGCTGAATCCGAAAATGAAGATCATGCTGGCCGGAGGCTATTACGATCTGGCGACGCCGTACTTCGAGGGAGTTTACGAGATGCATCATCTGCAGATTCCGAAGGCGCTGCAGTCAAACATCAGCTACCACTATTACGAAGCTGGACACATGATCTACGTGAACGAGGACATCCTCAAGCAGTTCCGCGCGGACGTGGCAGGGTTTATCAAGTCGACTGAAGACGGACGTTAGATCGCTGATTCAGTAAGAAGCACTATGATGTTGTGAGCCTATGCACCGCTCTCTGAGATTGCTCGCGGCTGGCCTCTTTCTCCTGTGGGGGCTGGCGCCATGGCCCTTGTGCGCTGCCGCGGGCAAGAAGGACTCACGAAAGCATCCGGCACAGGAGACTGGATTCCTCAACCGCAGAATCCAGATCGGCGCCACGACTTACCGTTACCAGGTGTATTTGCCGGAAGAGTGGAGGCGCGACGATCACAAGCTGTGGCCCGTGATTCTGTTTCTGCACGGGCGGGGCGAGCGCGGACAGGAGGGCATGTGGCAGACCCAGATCGGACTGCCGCAGGCGATCCGCGATCATCCGGAACGCTGGCCCTTTGTGGTTGTGATGCCCCAATGCGCGATCGACCGCTACTGGACCGACAAGGAAATGCTGGCGATGGCCATGGCGGAACTCGACCAGGAGATCGCAGAATTCCATGGCGACCCAGCCAGGACCTATCTTTCAGGACTCTCGATGGGCGGATACGGAGCGTGGGAACTCGCACGCACGTATCCAACCCGCTGGGCTGCAATCGCCATTGCTGCGGGAGGGATCTTCTGGAGCTATGCGCCTGAGCGGTGGCAGCAGGCACCGAAGCTGACCGCGGAGTACGCGCAAGCGGTGAGAGGGATTCCGGTCTGGCTTTTCCACGGAGCCGACGACAACATCGTCGTACCCCGGCAGGATGAGTTGCTCTATGCCTCCTTGAAGGCAGCCGGAGGACGAGTGCGCTTCTGGCTCTACCAGGGACTGAGGCACGACTGCTGGACTCGAACCTACCTTGAGCCGGAACTGCCGCGATGGCTGCTGGCGCACCACGTTGATGCAAAGGGGCTTCCACCATTCGCGGAGCGGACAGTTGTTCCCCTTCATCCGCCGGTAGTGAAACTGACTCCTGCTCAACTCGACAGCTTTGTTGGTGATTATGTCGACAAGCGTGGACTCGTGGTGGTTTCGCTTTTCCGCCAGGGAGACGCGCTTTACCAGAAAAACCACTACGGGGAAATTGCAGAGTTGGCGACCGAGTCGCTCACCACCCTCTTCTACCCCAACGGAAGCAGCATCACGCGAATCGCGGTGGAGCGGGATCCCCAGGGCCGGGTGACCGGGCTCATCTTGCGGGATGACCGGCACGAGGAGCGCTGGGAACGAATCAAGCCGGTTTTGCGTAGTCCTAACCAGCCGAAGTAGGGCTGATACATAGGACCTTATTGACGAGATAGAGTTCCATCGAAGTCACACGATACGCGTTCCGGCGCTTAGAATACCGAGCAACGCGAAGGAGGATGGGGATGTTCTGCAGCGGATGTGGTCAGCCAGTTACACCAGGGCAGCCGGTCTGTGCCCATTGCGGCCGCCCGACGGCACCTGTTCCCGCTGCCGCGCCTGCTCCGCCGATCCCCAACATCGCCTTCGAATTGGCCAACTATGCCAATCGCGTACGCGCGCTCAGCACGGTCTGGTTCATCTACGGCGGGCTGATATTGGTCACCGGTCTGGTCGGATTGTCGTTTGCCAGTTCGTTCTTCAATGGGGGATTTGGCCCGTGGATGCGCGGACCGTGGGGCCATGGTTTCGGCCCGGAGTTCGGACCAACGATTCTCCGCTTCGCATGGGTCATGGTCATTCTCAGAGCTTCGTTGGCGTTTGTTGCCGGATGGGGGCTAATGGAACGAGCTCCGTGGGGCCGCGTTGTCGCAATTGTGGCAGCGTTCCTGAGCATCCTGAAGTTCCCGATCGGGACGGGGCTTGCGATCTGGACTCTCATCACGCTACTGGGGTACAGAAACACTACGTTGTACGACCAGCTCTGACAGCCGGATTCGTCATTGAGACTCTGCTGAACCGGCGCCCTCACGTGCTGCGCCCATCAGAATCAACGATCTCTGCGCAAAGGGTGAGTAGACGAGGAGTGCCATGCAAGCCAGCGCCAGGCCAGTGTTGATGTGGTGCAGCAGCAGCAATGGCGAGAGCGCCCAGAGCACATCGGCAATGAGCAGATAGGGCCACATCATCAGGAACCTTCCCCGCATTCCCGGAGCGCGAAGAGCGATCGCCGAGATCAGGTAAGCACGGACCGCAATGAGGATTGAAGCTGTGCCGATGAGAATGTAGAAAATCGCAGTAGCTGCGCGCAAAGGCGAGAGCAAGTCTTCAATCTCTGTCAGGTTCGCTAAGGCTCCGACATAAAATCCCACATACATCAACTGCAGAATCAAGAAAAGTGCTCGGACGATGTTGTGCGAAGCTTCGGGCAGCTCTGCGGACGTGGGAAGCAGCCGGTCGTCGGCTTGTCCTTTGGACTGGTTGTAGTCGCCGTCGCTTCCAGAAGGTTGCGGTGTTTGCTTGCCGGTTTGAAGCACCGGGTCCGCGACAATGCGGTGCACGGGAGCTACAAACCGGTATCCCCGGCGCGCGAGTGTCTCGACGAATCGTGGGCTGGTTGCGGAATCGCCAAGAACTTCACGTATCCGATTCACGGCGGAGTTCAGGCCATGCTCATAATCGACGAAGGTGCCGTCGGACCAGAGTGTCTGGGCGATTTCCTCGCGAGTGAGAACCTCACCGGGGCGATCGAGCAGCATGAGAAGAACCTGAAATGGCTGCGCGTTAAGTTTGACCCTGATTCCCTGCTTGCGCAGTTCTCCAGTGGAAGCGTCCGCCTCGAAAACTCCGAAGCGATAGCGCGGTGGTGGCGCGGCATCGGACATTCTTTCCAACAGTTTATCCGATCGAGCGCTCCCATCTCCGAGCGGAATGCCGATATACAACTCCGACGAACCCCCGTGCATGCATAGACTTGGACCGTGAGGTTCATTCGAGAACTCTTTGACGCGCGATGGCTTGCATGCGCCCTCGCGAACTGGCAGATTTGCAAAGGATGAAGCACTTGAAACAAAGTTCGCGAGCTCTCATTGTGGGGATCCTGGCCGCCTCGACCTGGACCGGAGCCACGTCTCCAAGCTGGGCGGAGGCGCCGCGGAAGACGGTAAGTGCCTTCGAGGCTTACTTCGCAAAAGTAGAGTCGCGACTCGCGCAGCAGCACAGATCATCTGCTGGGTTTCTGGCCGATGTGGAACCAGGCGGCAAAACAGAAGACCGGTTGCACAAGGGCGAGGTGGTGATTGAAAAACTGACTCCGGACAACGGCGAAGTTCCGGGCGGAATGCTGCACGACTGGCGCGGGACGGCATTTGTGAAAGGCGCGACGGCGGCGGAATTTGAGCGGTTGATGAAGAACTTCAGCGGCTATCCGCAGATGTACTCGCCACAGGTGCTTCGGGCAGGAATCGTCTCGCCGCAGGGTCGCCCGGTTCCCGATCACCTTACCGCCACGATGCGCGTGAAGCAGAAGCACGTGATCACGGTGGTGCTGGACACGACGTATGACGTGACCTATGGGCGGTTCGATGCGGGCCATGGATACAGCAATTCGAGGAGCACGAAGATTGCAGAGATAGAGGATGCCGGCACGCCGAAAGAACGAGCGCTTCCACCGGATAAGGAGCATGGATTCCTGTGGCG